>ENA-ORVC01000427-ORVC01000427.1-human-gut-metagenome-genome-assembly--contig:-NODE-427-length-45722-cov-3.326363_pt1 | contig 45722 bp, 37 predicted proteins | sample MGYA00242092_ERZ509234 | MGnify/ENA primary metagenome ERZ509234 (study PRJEB26280, sample SAMEA2338800) | human gut metagenome | biome: human gut; feature: human-associated habitat; material: faeces... | reverse complement strand
CCGGAGGGTCCGGATACAGGAAGGGCAGGCAGCCCCCGTTGAGCCAGGTATACATCATCAGGCCGATCCCATAGACATCCGCCTGGGGAGAGCCTTCGTTTTTCCAAAATACTTCCGGTGCCAGGTACTCGATCTGCTCCGGGGAGTACCGCTGATTCTCTCCCGGCGTCAGTCCTTCGCCCAGGCCCACAGCACCATCCTCCGACAGGCTCACATTGGAGACATTGATGCCCCCGTAGAACCCCTCGCCCCGGCTCTGCACCCCCTGGCACAGACCCTGGATCAGTTTCACAAACTGCTCCGGCGTCAATTCGCTCAGTCGGTCGCCCAGTACCGTTTCCGGGTCAAACACAAATTCATCGGCCATGTTGGTTCACCTCACAAAATGATGTCCAATTCAAACACATATATAACACACAATCAAAATCAAGTCAATCGCCGGCCGCCGGGAATTTCCGGCAGCGGGACATCACTCGTTGATCTTGTCAATCAGGGTATTGATGCGGTCGGTATAGCTGCGCAGTTCCCGGTTGGGCCGTCCGCCCAGACCACGGCACAGCGCCAACAGCCGTTCCGCCGCCTCGATCAGATCGCCCAAAATCCGCAGGGACTTGGTGGGCACCTTCACCATCTTGGTGATGGGCACGCCCTCAGTGACGATCTCAAACTCATCCCGCGCCAGATCAAAACAGGTGCCGGAATAAGGAGCATACGCCTCGTACCCCAGTTTCTGTTTCAGCGTGTCCGCAAAAATGCTGCACACCTGATCTTCGCCATGATTGACGAACACCGCTTTGGGCGGCTTTTTCATTGCGCCCACCCATTCCAGCAGACCGTCCCGGTCCGCGTGGCCGCTCATACCGGGCAGCCAGCCGATTTCCGCGTTCACAGCGATTTCCTCGCCGAAGATCTTCACGCTTTCCACACCGTCCATCAGGCGGCGGCCCATGGTGCCCTCTGCCTGATAGCCCACGAACAGCACCGTGCTCTCCTTGCGCCACAGGTTATGTTTCAAATGATGGCGGATACGGCCGGCATCACACATACCGGAGGCAGAAATGATGACTTTCGGTTCCGGATCGAAGTTGATGGCCTTGGACTCCTCGCTGGTCTGAGAAATTTTCAAACCGGAGAACACCAGAGGATTGACCCCCAGGTCCATGATATACTGGGACTCCTCGTCCAGATATTCCCGGTCGCACTGGAGAAAGACGCTGGTGGAATTTTCCGCCAGAGGGCTGTCCACATATACCGAAAAATCCGGATGGCCGGTCACCAGTTCCTGCTCTTTGATCTCCCGCAGGAAATAGAGCATCTCCTGGGTGCGCCCCACTGCAAATGCGGGAATGACCACATTGCCGCCCCGGTCAAAGGTCTTCTGGATATAATCAGCCAGGGGGCGGATAATGTCCTGCTGCTCTTCATGGAGCCGGTCGCCGTAGGTGGATTCCACCACCACATAGTCCGCCTCGTCCACCGGCTGGGGATTACGGAGAATGGGCTGATTCTTGTTGCCCACATCGCCGGAAAACAGCACTTTCCGCTGCACATCTCCCTCCCGCAGCCAGACCTCAATGTTGGAGGACCCCAACAGATGACCGGCGTCGTTAAAGCGGACGGTCACATGTTCGTTGACCTGAACCTTTTCCCCATAGCTGCAGGGACGCAGGTTTTTCACCAGGCCTTCCACATCCTCCACCGTGTACCGGGGCTGCACCGGCTCGTGGCCTGCCCGCTGTTCTTTCCGGGATTTCCACTCTGCATCCTGCATCTGAATGTTGGCGCTGTCCCGGAGCATGATGTCTGCCAGCATACAGGTGGCGCTGGTGGCATACACCGGGCCGCGGAATCCGTTTTTATACAGCAGCGGCAAATCGCCGGAATGGTCGATATGGGCATGGGTCAGCAGAACGAAATCAATATCCCCTGCCTTCACCGGCAGCTCCACATTTTCATACAGGTCCCTGCCCTGCTCCATTCCGCAGTCTACCAGGCCTTTCATGTTCCCCACTTCCAGCAGAGAACAGCTGCCTGTGACCTCATGGGTCGCTCCAATAAATGTCAATTTCATAGTTCTTATCCTCCATACGCGGCGATCAACGCCAAAACCACCCGGATCGAATTCTGCGCGGCCTGGGCAGCAAAGGTCTGATAATCCATGCTGCCGCCCTCTCCGTCAGAGATGGTCCGGAGCACGGCGAAGGGCACACCGTTGACAAAACAGACCTGCCCGATGCTGCCGCCTTCCATTTCCGCAGCAACGGCACCGAAGGTCTCCCGAATCCACTGTTTCCGCTCCGGGGTATGTACGAACAGATCTCCCGAGGCGATGGTGCCTGTGCAGTGGTGGAATCCCTCCTGCTCCGCCAGGCTGCCGAGCAGGCGCACCAGCGTTTCATCGGCCGGGAAATATACCCGGTTCACTCCGGACACCAGGCCCACCGGATCTCCCAGTGCAGAAGTGTCCATATCATGCTGGCAGACCTGCTCTGCCACAGCGATATCGAACACCTTCAGTTCCGGCGTGAGCGAGCCGGCCACGCCGAGATTCACGATGCAGTCCGGCGCATAGCGCAGGATCATAGTCTGGGCGCACATGGCTGCAAAAACCTTTCCGATTCCGCACACGGCAGCCACCACCTGTTTTCCCCCGATGGTCCCGCAGGTGAAGGTGATGCTGCCCACCGTCTCCTGCCGGGGTTCTTCCATAGCATTCCGCAGACTTTCCATCTCCAGTTCCATGGCTGCAATGATCCCAATGGTCATGCCTGCGCTCCTTTCGGGTAAGAAAACTCATTCTCCGGCCAGCGCTCCAGAACCTCCAGATAGGCCCGGCACTCATCTTTCGCCTGGTCGAGATCCAACGACCGATAATTTCCGCACTCCACCGCGCTGGCGCCGAACACCGGCCCGTCATACTCCAGCGTCTGCCGCAGAACCGTTTTGGTGGCCTCCAGCACTTCCTGGGGCGCCCGGTTCCGCACCAACAGGTAGAACCCGGTTTGGCAGCCCATGGGCCCGAAGTAGATTACATCCCCGCCCATCTCGGAATTCCGGATGAACGTGGCGAACATATGCTCCAGGGTGTGCATGGCGCTGTTGGACATATAGTCCCCTGCGTTGGGTTTTCTGGTACGCAGGTCATACGTGGTAATGTCCCCGTCCACCCGGGAGATATAAAAACCGGGGGTGAGCACATTGTGATCAATGGAAAAACTGGTGATCCGCTGGATTTCCATAGGGATCCCCTCCAATTCTGAAAACTTGCCGCGCCGAAACGCAGCTGTAAGATAGCATGATAATCACTATATTATACCCGCCAAAGGAAAGACTTGTCAACGATTCCAACACACATTCCGTTCCCGCTCCGGATTTTCCCCGCCGCAAAGTCCCCTCCCCCGCTGCCCCGTCCGGGAAAAGTATGGCTCCCTGTTGCATTTTGCCGAAAACATTCGTATAATGGAGAGGACGGAAAAACTCCTAAAGGAGGTCCTGAAAAGTGCAATTACTGAAACGGATCAAATGGGTGTACATGCTTTTGTCCCTGTTTTTGATTGGTCTGGGCGTATGTCTGTTCGTCTGGCCAAATATCCCCTCCGTGACCATCTGCTGTGCCGTTGGAGCCGGAGCGGTGCTGTTCGGCATCGTCAAAATCGTGCTCTACTTCCTGCGGGAACTGGAGGCCATGACCGAACAATACGATTTCGCCATCGGCGCCATGTGTGTCATCGCCGGTGCTGTGCTGCTGGTGCATCCCGCAGCCGTTCTGGCGCTGATTCCCCAGGTGCTGGGCTTTTATATGCTGATAGACTGCGTGTTCAAGCTCCAGATTGCACTGGACGCCAAGCGTCTGGGCAATAAGGGATGGTGGATGAGCCTGGCAGTCACCCTGGTGTGTATCCTGTGGGGATGCCTGCTGGTGTGGCAGCCCTTCGGTCTGGAAAGACACCTGACTTTCCTCATTGCCGGCGGCATCATCGCCGACGGCGTGCAGAATCTGCTGGGCGTGATCTATATTGCCGCCACGGTGAAAAAGACAGAGGCCGACGGCAAGGAAATCCTGGAGCCGGCAGAGCTCCTGCTGCCCCCCGAGCCGGCGGAGGAACCGGCGCCCAAATCGGAGACCCCGCCGGCACAGCCGGCCCCCGCTGCCCCGGAATCCGCGGACAAGCCCGCTGCCCCGTCCGCCCCGCAAAGTCCCCCGGCAGCGCCTGTTGTCACTGCCCCCCGGGAAGAAAAGAAACCCTTCGGTTTCTTCCGGAAACGGCAGCCGAACACCCCTGTTTCCACAGAACCCCCGCTGACCCCGCCGGACTTCTCTCACCTGGCTGCCCAGGAGTTGGAAGATGCCGACGGCGCCGTTGCGGAAATCAAATTCAATATACATGATGAAGGAGACAAGAACCCATGAGCCACATTCGTAAAGTAGAACCCAAATGGATTGAAAACATGGTGGGCGGCCCCGGAAAGGTCTACAACCGCTCCCTGATCACCGGTCCGGCAGATTTGTTCCATTCCGGCCGCCTGTTTGCCCACAATGTGCTGGAAAAAGACTGCGGCCTCGGCTATCACAAGCATGAGGGAGAATGCGAATTCTATTACATTCTCAAAGGCAGCGCCGAGTACAATGACAACGGCACCGTGGTCACGCTGCATCCCGGCGATGTGACCTACACCGGCCCCGGCGAGAGCCATGGCATCGTCAACCGCGCGGACGAGCCTTGTGAATTCATCGCTCTGGTCCTGTTCGAAAAACAGAAAACCGAATAAAATCATTGCAAAACGCCCCCGGTCGTTTCCATACGACCGGGGGCGTTCGTATTTCTGTTCTTTCAGGGGAACCGGGTGTGCAGCCGCCGGATATCCGTGCCCCGGAAGTGGAGCCACTGATACTCGCCCAGCAGCCGGGAGACGATCTGCGGCCCATACTGTCCGCTCAGCGCCTCTTCCGTCAGGTTGGTGCTGATGATGGTGGGCCGTCCGGCAATCAAGCGCTGATTGATCAGGGTATACAGCGCACTCTGGGTAAAGGCAGTGTTCATCTCCGTCCCCAGGTCGTCCAGGATCATCAGATCACAGTCCAGGTAATGTTTCACCACCGTCCCGGCCGCAGCGGACTCTTCCAGATCCCGGGAAAACTTCTCTTTTTCAAAGGCCGCCAAGGCGGCGGTGGCGCTGTCATAGGCCACGCTGAACCCCTGCTCGGCCACGGTGCGGGCAATACAGGCGGACAGGAACGTCTTGCCCAGTCCCGGCCCTCCGGAAAACACCATATTGGGAGAACGGGTGCTGAACCGATCGGCATACCGCCGACAGATGTCCCGGTTCATCACCATCAGTTCCCGGGGACTTTCCCCGTCAGCCTCCGGGCGGTCGCTGTAACAGTGGGGATCGAAGGCGGAGAAACTCTCATCGCCCCGCAGCAGCTTGGACAGATTCCGGGTCACTTCCGCATTATACAGTTTCCGCAGGCACTGGCACATTTTTCCGCCCACCGTACCCGTATCTCTGCACAGGGGACAGTCATACTGATCGTCGGTATAATCCGCCGGATAGCCGGCGGCCTGCAGCAGCTGTCTGCGCTGTGCCTGGAGCTGAAGATTTTCCGTTTCCAACGCTTTCAGTTCCTGCTGTGCCGTCCCATCCCGGCGCAGCGCCACCCCTGCCAGCTGCCGCATCTGGGTCTGGAGCGCCAGGTCAATCCGCCGCACGGCGGGCAGCCGTTCATAGATTTCCCGCTGCCTGGCGGACTGGCGGTCCTCATTGCGATGCCGGATCGTTTCCAGCTGTTTTCTGGCCTGAGCCAGCAATTTTCCGTCCATGGGCCGCCCTCCTTTACTTCAGGCTCTCGTAGAATTTCCGCAGGGATTCCTTTTCCCCGCCCGGACTGCGCAGGGCAGGCGGCTCTCCCGCCGTCTGGTTTCCTTTCCGCCGGGAAGGCAGGCAGTCCCCCGCCTGAATTTCTTCCGGGGTATGCAGTCCCTTATCGTGCCAGTTGTGGATGATTTTGTTCATATACGGCCACTTCAGCCCCCCGGTCTGGGTCACGGTACGGTCGTAGGACATCAGGATGGCCTCCGTTTCAAATCCCAGATCCACCCAGTCTTTCAGATACCGGTTTTCCGTGGCAGACAGTTCCCGGTCCCAGATTCCCAGTTCCCGTTTCAGCTGCGCCATGGTCTCCTTGCGTCTGGCCCGGCTCTCCAGCAGCGCCTCCGCCTGCTCCATGGTGAAAATCTCCATACGCGCCCAGACATAGGCCTCTTTTTCCACTGCCCGCATGGTAGGCGTGCGCCCGAGGCCATATTTTTCCTGCACTTCCTGGGCCAACGCCGTCATCATGGTCATAATCACTTCCACCGGCAGACCCAGATGGTCATAAATCCCGAACAGGGTCTTGGTGTCCGAAGTGGACAGCACCCGGCCCAGAATGCCCTTGGCCTCGCTGAGCAGATCCCGGAACGCCAGGTCCTGCTGGCTGCGGAGCACCACATAGTCCGCGTCATATTCCGGCAGCTCGTCCGCCGGGGCGGCGGGCCGTTGGGAGGACACGCCCAGCAGTCCCATTTTTTTCAGCTGACGGAACGCCAAATCCACCGCCCGCTCCGAAAGTCCCAGTTCCTGCCCGGTTCGCCGGACATCGATGGGCCGTTCCGGCCAGCGGTGCAGATACAGATACACCATGGCGCAGTCACTGTTCCCGCTTTGCAGCAGCAAGTCCACATCCGCCGCCGGCACAGACATACTGGCCGGATTGGGCAGCACATACTGTTCCTTTCCCATGGTCTTTCCCCTCCGATGCTCTTTCGTACTTCCAAAGTCGTGGATGACCGGCCCGCTGTCGGTCCGGTCATTATGCTCTGTGTGCATTATAGCATCAAAATCATCTTGTCGCAATAGCCAGTTGTGTGTTATAATAGTGTGATTCATTATATGAATTCGCAGGTTTCTGCGGGTTATTCACAGTTATTTCACGAGTATGGAGCTGTTTTATGATAGAATTATTGGCACCGGCGGGTTCGCCGGAAAGCGTGATCGCCGCCGTGCAAAGCGGGGCGGACGCTGTCTATTTGGGGTTTGGCGCATTCAACGCCCGGCGGGGCGCCTCCAACTTTTCGGAGGAAGAATTTGCCAAAGCCGTGCGCTATTGTCATATCCGCGGCTGTAAAGTCTATGTCACCATGAACACCCTGGTGGGCGACCGGGAATTGGCAGACGCGGCAAATCTGGCCAGTGTGGCCTCGGAGTGCGGGGCCGACGGCATCATCATCCAGGATCTGGGCCTGATTAAGGTCATCCGGCAGGCCGTGCCGGACATTCCCCTGCACGCCAGCACCCAGATGAGCGTACACAATCTGGCCGGAGTGCAGGCCTGTGCGGAAATGGGTCTGACCCGCGCCGTTCTGGCCCGGGAACTGAGTTTTGAGCAGATTCGGTTCATCACCGAGCGTTCTCCCATCGAGATCGAAGTGTTTGTCCACGGCGCCCTGTGTTTCTGCCATTCCGGCCAGTGCTACATGAGTTCTCTCATCGGCCGGCGCAGCGGCAACCGGGGCATGTGCGCCCAGCCTTGCCGGATGCAGTACAACATGGGCGGCCGGATGGACGATTATCCCCTGTCCCTGAAAGACAACTGTCTTGTGACCAAACTCCAGGAATTGGAACGGGCAGGCGTGGCCTGCGCGAAAATCGAGGGACGGATGAAACGGCCGGAGTACACCGCCGCCGTCACCCAGGTCTATTCCGCCGTGCTCAAGGAGCATCGGCAGCCCACTTCCGACGAGATGGAGCAGTTGGAAATGGCCTTCTCCCGGGACGGATTTACCACCGGCTATTACGATGGGGAACGGGGCCCCCAGATGTTCGGCACCCGGAAAGACCCGGGCAAAGCCCAGGAAAAATTTTTCAGCGGCATCCGCAAACAGTATGCCGACGGCGAACTGCGGCGGGTCCCTGTGGATTTCTACATGGTCGTGAAAGACCAGCAGCCCATCCAGGCCGGTATCACCGACCGGGAGGGAAACAAAATCGCCCTGAAGGGGAATGTGCCCCAGAAAGCCGTCAGCCGGGGCGTGACGGAGCAGCAGGTCCGGGATCAGCTGTATAAAACCGGCGGCACCCCGTACTATGCGGAAAATATCTACTGTGAACTGGAGCCGGGTCTGCATGTGCCCGCCTCGGAGCTGAACGATCTGCGTCGCCGGCTCATCTCCGAACTGACCGCCAAACGGGGCACCCCGCCCCACCGGCGCATCCGTCAGTTCCCCCCGGCGCCCAATCAGCAGCTGTCCCCGGCCCAGCCCAACCGAATTTTCCAGGTGCTCTCCGCCGAACAGCTGACCCCGGAACTGGCGGAACTGGAACCGGATTATCTGTATGTCCCTCTGGAGGTGCTGTACAAGCATCCCGGCTGCACCGATGCCTTCACGCAAAAAGGCGCCGTCGTAACCGCAGTGCTGCCGCGGATCATCAATGACGATCAGATCCCCGAAGTTCTGGAAATGCTCCGGGCTGTCCGGGAAACCGGCGTCAGCGAGGCGCTGGTAGGCAACCTGGGACACATTTTCCTGGCAAGCAAAACCGGATTTGCCGTGCGGGGTGACTTCGGTCTGAATGTGTTCAACTCCTATTCCCTGGATGTGCTCAGCCGGGCAGGTCTGCAATCTGTCACCGCCTCCTTTGAGCTGCGGATGGCCCAGATTCGGGATCTGAAAAAACCTCTGGACACGGAAATGATCATTTATGGCCGACTGCCTGCCATGGTCTCCGAACAGTGCATCATCAAAAACAGCGCCGGCCGCTGCTCCTGTCAGACGCCCGGCCAGCTGGCCGACCGGATGGGTTCCGTTTTCCCCGTTGTGCGGGAATTCGGCTGCCGGAATGTGATCTACAACGCCCACAAACTCTTTCTGGCCGATAAGCGCCGGGATTATGAAAACGCCGGGCTATGGGGCGTGCGGATGATGTTCACCACGGAATCGGCACGGGAGTGCGTGGAAGTGGCCAAGAGTTATGCCGGACTGTCCGAGTATCGGCCCAACGGCCTGACCCGCGGTCTGTATTACAGAGGGGTGGAATAATGGAAATCGTTCTGGCCTCCGGGTCTCCCCGGAGAAAACAGCTTTTGGATATGTTGGGAATGGACTTTACCGTCCATCCTGCCTCCGGTGAGGAGATTCTTCCTCCCGGCGCCGGGCCGGAAGAGACGGTATGTCTGCTCTCCGCCCAAAAAGCGGGCGCCGTGGCGGCGCTGTATCCCCCGGAAACGGTAATCATCGCCGCAGACACCATCGTCTGGCATCAGGGAACCATTCTGGGCAAACCCCGGGATGCCCGGGACGCCGCCCGGATGCTGGCCGGTCTGTCCGGCTGCACCCATCAGGTGTTCACCGGTGTGACCGTCCGCAAGGGCGAGCAGGTGCTCACCGCCGCAGAAATGACCCAGGTCCGGTTCCGGAAACTGTCCGGGCCGGAAATCGACGCATATATCGCCACCGGCGAGCCCATGGACAAGGCGGGCGCTTACGGCGCGCAGGGGCTTGCCAGCCTGTTTGTGACAGGCATCGACGGAGACTTTTTCAATGTGATGGGTCTGCCGGTGTGCCGCCTTGGAAAAATGCTGAAAGAAGTGGGCGTGGAACTGCTTTGAAAACTTACCTGAAAAAATATGGAATCAAACTTCTGGTTCTGGTCCTGGTGGTGGCCCTCATCGCCGGACTGGGCCATCGGATGCGGCAGGGGCAGGCCGGAGCGGCGGAGGACGCCGCCGGAGCACTGCGCACGCCTTTCCAGAAAGTGGCCTCGGCTCTGGTCAGCCGCATGGAAGACCTGTATGGCTACCTGTTTGAATACAACAATCTGAAAGAGGAAAACGAACTGCTGCGCGCTCAACTGGCAGAATTGGAGCAGCAGATTCGTGAAAACGACCGCGCCACCGAGGAAAACGCCCGGCTGCGGCAGCTGTTGGAATTGAGTGAAAAACACTCCGATTTCACCTTTGAATCCGCCAAAGTGGTTTCCTGGAGCGCCTCCAACTGGAACAGCAGCTTTACCATCAGTAAAGGCAGCGACTCCGGCCTGGAAGTGGGCGACAGCGTGGTCACGGAATACGGCGTATTGGTGGGCACCATCATCGAGACCGGCTCCAACTGGTCCACTGTGGAAACCATCACCGACCTGGGCACCCGGATCGGCGTGCTGGTGGGGTCGGAAGAAGTTTCCGCCATCCTCCAGGGCGACTATACCCTGATGCGCAGCCAGTACATGAAACTGAACTACATTGCCACCCCGGACCAGATCATCACCGGGGACACGGTCATCACCTCCGGCGCCGGCGGCGCCTATCCCCAGGGACTGATCGTGGGTACGGTCTCCTCGGTGCACACCGAGGCCGCCGGGCAGAATGAATATGCCGTGGTGGAACCCTTTACCGCACTGGAAGAGCTGACCCAGATTTTCATCATCAAAGACTTCCAGGTCACGGAATAAGGAGCCATGCCATGCTGAGAGATCTTATCGACTTCAAAAAAATCCGGCTGGCATTGTGGTATGTGGGGTATGGCGTGCTGATCCTGTTTTTGCAGGACACGGTCTTCGCCCGGTTCAGCCTGTTCGGGGTGAAAATGTTCTTCGCCCCCGCCGCCTGCGTGGCCGTGGGCGGACTGGAAGGCGGCTACCGGGGCGGACTGTTCGGTCTCTGGACCGGCATCCTGTGTGATATGATCTTCCCGGAACACGTGGTTTTGTTCACCCTGCTGTTCCCCGCTCTGGGATTTTTCGCCGGTATGGCCGGGGAATTCTGGCTCAGCCGCACATTCTCCGCCTATCTGGCCGCCTCTGCCGCCGCCATCGCCCTCACAGGTCTGTTTCAGGCCGTGCCCGCCGTGCTGGCGCAGCCCGGCTCCATTTTCTACTGCCTGCTGATGGTGATTGCCCAGACCCTCTGGTCCATGCCCATGGCCGCTGCGGTCTATTTCCCCGCCCGGGCCATTGCCCGCAAGCAAAAATCCGTATAACGCCTTTGCAAGCAAGGAATTGCCTATGAAAAAACTCATTTCCACCCCCCGTCTGATCGGCGGCGGGATTGTGATCGCTCTGCTGGTGATCCTGTACTGTGCAGTGATGTTTAAGCTGCAAATCGTGGACGGCGCCAGCTACAATGACGAAAGCACCAATAATATCACCTCGGAGGAGACCGTAGCCGCCTCCCGGGGCAACATTCTGGACCGGTACGGCCGGCTTCTGGTGTCCAGTAAGACCTGCTACAATATCGTCATCAACACGGACGAGCTGTTTGAGCAGGAGGACCCCAATGCCGTCATCCTGGAACTGATCGACACGGTGGAATCCTTTGGGGAGACCTATACCGACGATCTGCCCATCACCGCCCAATCTCCCTTTGAATTTACAGAGATGTCCGATATCCAGCGCACCGTGCTGGACGGCTATATCGAAAATGCCAAGAAGTATTATGAGGACACCGCCAAAGCCACCGGTCTGACCGACGGAGATGTGACAGCGGTGGAGCTGATGGCATTTTTCCGCTCCCGGTACTCCATCGGCAACCAGTATGACAACCAGCAGACCCGGAAAATCGCCGGCCTGCGCTATGAGCTGAACAGCCGTTACATTATCCAGACCTCCAACTATATCTTCGTGGAAGATGCCAGTCTGGAGCTGATTACCCGGCTGCTGGAACACGATGTACCCGGCGTGGAGATTGAAAACAGCTATGTCCGGGAATACAACACCAATGGCGCAGCCCATATCCTGGGCTATGTGGGTGCCATGAACGCAGAAGAATACCAGAACAAATACAAAGCTAAGAACTATGCCTATAATGCCCGGGTGGGCAAGGAAGGCGCCGAACTGGCCTTTGAGGAATATCTCCACGGCACGGACGGCACCATGGATGTGACCAAAACTTCCGACGGTTCCATCGTCAAAACCGCCTATACCGAGGAGCCGCAGCCCGGCAGCAATGTTTATCTCACACTGGACATCGTGCTCCAGGAGGCCGTGGAGCGCATCCTCTCGTCCAATATCGAGACCATGCAGGCCCAGCGTGACCTGGACAACGAAAAGTACGAGGCCAACGGTGAACTGGAAATGATCCGCCAGGACATCAGCGGCGGCGCCATCGCCGTGGTAGATGTCAAGTCCAACGAGCCCCTGGCTCTGGCCAGCTGGCCCACCTTCGATCTGACCACGCTGATGGATCATTACAGCGAGGTCAGTACCGACGAAACCGCTCCTCTGCTGAACCGTGCCCTGATGGGTCAGTACGCCCCCGGCTCCACCTTCAAGCCCTGTACTGCCATTGCCGCCCTGAGCGAGGGTGTCATCACCACGGAAAGCACCATCACCGACGAGGGTATTTTCCGGAAATATGAGGACGCCGGCTACGCCCCGGCCTGCTGGATTTACACCAACACCAAAACCACCCACGGCACCGTCAATGTGGCCCAGGCGCTGATGGTCTCCTGCAACTACTTCTTCTACACCATCGGTGACTATCTGGGCATTGACAAAATGGTGGAGTACGCCAACAACTTCGGTCTGGGCGAACATACCGGCATCGAGCTGCCGGAGAGCGTGGGCGTGATGTCCAATCCGGACTATAAGCTGGAGCAAACCGGCGCAGGCTGGTATGCCGGCGATACCGTCCAGACGGCCATCGGACAGAGCTACAACCTCTTCACCCCCCTGCAGCTGGCCTCCTATACCGCCACCATCGCCAACGACGGCGTGCGGTACAAGACCCATCTGATCGACAGCGTACGCAGCGCCTCCATTCTGAAGAAAGTTTCCAGCTATGATTATGCGGAAAACATCTATCAGCGGCAGCCGGAAGTGCTGAGCACCGTGAAAAGCGACCCCAAAAACTTTGAGGCCGTACAGTATGGCATGTATCTCGTGGCCAACAACCCCGACGGCAACGCCTACCCCACTTTCTACGATTATCCCATCGATGTGGCCGCCAAAACCGGCTCGGCACAGATTGGCAAAGGCAACACCGCCAACGCCTGTTTCGTGTGCTACGCCCCCTATGACGACCCGGAAGTGGCTGTGGCCGTGGTGGTGGAACGCGGCGCGGCCGGCTCCGCCATCGCCAGCCTCGCCCGGGAAGTGCTGGACGCTTACTTCAGCATCCAGGACTCCAACGAAACCGTGGAATCGGAAATGACCCTCTTGCGATAAATATAAAAAATTTGCAAACTTAGTGAATTTTTTATTGAACTTTTACTAAAAATTGTTTATACTGTATCTTGTGATGATTTTGGATTTTCAAAGATCATTGTGGAACACTTTTCGATGATCGGTAATTTTAACTACTTTAAGAAAGGGGACGATTTGTGATGAACATTGCATTCATGGCACATGATCGCAAGAAAGAACTGATGGTCCAGCTCTGTATCGCCTATAAGGCCATTCTGGAACAGCATTCTCTGTGTGCCACCAACACCACCGGTAAGCTGATCGCTGAATCTACCGGCCTGCCAGTTACATTATACCTTCATGCTGATCAGGGGGGCAGCCAGCAAATCGGCGCCCGCATCGCTTATAACGAGATCGATCTGGTGATCTTCCTTTGTGATCCCAACAGCAAGGATGGCTTTTATGAGGTCAACCAAATCGAGCGTCTTTGCGACCAGTACCTGATCCCGTTCGCCACCAATGTGGCCACGGCAGAAGTCCTGATCCAGGGACTGGCCCGGGGGGATCTGGATTGGCGGAACATCGTCAATCCCAACGGGAAAAAATGATCTCACGCCGGGAACCTCATCGCGCCCTCCGTCGGATGGCGCAGTAACCGTGCAGCGCGCAAGTAGTTTTACTCCGGGAACTGACCGTTCCCGGAGCTTTTTTATGCCCGGATAGCCCCCGGCTGTGTTGACGAACATTTGAAAATGAAGTATAATTTATAGTTGCAGTTTTATGCGATTTTCTGAAAGATCATACCCCGCGGCGCCCCTGATGTTTCCCCGGCGCGCCGCTGAAAGGACAACGATATGGAACGAGTAAAACCACGCACCTTGTCCGGTTTTATGGAGCTGATGCCGGACAAACAGATGCAGATGGAGCGCATGATGCAGGTGCTCCGGGAAAGCTACAGCCTGTATGGATTCACCCCTCTGGACACCCCCATCATCGAATCCAGCGAAGTGCTGCTGGCCAAGGCCGGTGGCGAGACCGAAAAGCAGATCTACCGCTTTTCCAAAGGCGACAGCGACCTGAGCCTGCGGTTCGATCTGACAGTGCCTCTGGCCAAGTATGTGGCCCTGCACTACAATGAACTCTCCTTCCCCTTCCGCCGCTATCAGATTGGTAAGGTCTACCGGGGCGAGCGCGCCCAGCGGGGCCGGTTCCGGGAGTTCTACCAGGCCGATATCGACATCATCGGCGACGGAAAACTTTCCATCATCAACGAGGCGGAGATTCCTGCCATTATTTTCCACACCTTCACCAAGCTGGGACTGAAACGGTTCCAGATTCGGGTGAACAACCGGAAGATCCTCAACGGATTCTATGCCATCCTGGGCCTGACGGAAAAAGCCGGGGATGTGATGCGTACCGTGGACAAGCTGGATAAGATCGGCCCAGAAAAGGTTAAGACCATCCTCATGGACGATTTTGCCGTCAGCGGAGAGGACGCCGATGAAGTGCTGAAATTCATCGCCATCCGGGGCAGCAACGCCCAGGTTCTGGAGGCGCTGCGCGCCTATCAGGGCCGGAACGAAGTGTTCGATACCGGTCTGGAGGAACTGAACACCGTGGTGCGCTATCTGGGCGACTTCGGTGTCCCGGAAGAGAATTTTGCCGTAGACCTGTCCATCGCCCGGGGCCTGGATTACTACACCGGCACCGTCTATGAGACCACCCTGCTGGACTATCCGGAGATCGGCTCCGTCTGTTCCGGCGGCCGGTACGACAATCTGGCTGAGTACTACACCGATAAGCAGCTGCCCGGCGTGGGCATTTCCATCGGTCTGACCCGGCTGTTCTATGTACTGGGCGAGCAGGGACTGCTGAACCCCGACCTGCCCACCGCTCCGGCAGATGTGCTGATTCTGCCCATGACGGAAGATCTGGGCCCGGCCATCGCCCTGGCTACTCAGCTGCGCCAGGCAGGAATCCGCACCCAGCTGCAGTGCGAGGACAAGAAATTCAAAGCCAAAATGAATTACGCCGACAAGCTGTCGATTCCCTATGTGATTTTCCTGGGGGAGGACGAGATCAACGCCGGCGTGGTGGCCTGCAAGGATATGCAGTCCGGCGAGCAGACCAAACTGCCTCTGGACGAGACCCTGACCCGTATTCTGGAAGGACTGAAAGTCCGGGAGAGCGGCAGCGTCATTCGGGAACACTGATTTCCCACTTTTCATCACAAAAACCCACATTTTGAAATATTTGGAGCTGACATATTATGACACAATCCCGTACCCATACCTGCAATGACCTGCGCATGGAACACATCGGCCAGACCGTAACTCTGGTAGGCTGGATGGAGAATATGCGAGAGGTGGGCAACAACTTCGCTTTCATCGTCCTGCGGGACTTTTACGGCACCACCCAGTTGGTGATTGAAAATGAGGAGCTGTTCCGCCAGTGCAAGGCGATCAATAAAGAATCCACCATTTCCGTCACCGGCACCGTCCGGGAACGGGACAGCAAAAATCCCAAACAGGACACCGGCGACATTGAAGTGGTGCCCACCAGCATCGAAGTTCTGGGCAAGTGCCGCTACAACGAGCTGCCTTTCGAGATCAACCGCTCCACCGAGGCCGACGAGTCCCTGCGTCTGAAGTACCGTTACCTGGACCTGCGCAACCCGGCCGTCAAGCGGAACATCATTCTCCGCAGCCAGGTCATCGCCGCCCTGCGCAGCGCCATGATGGACCACGGCTTTATGGAGATCACCACTCCCATTCTGACCGCCTCTTCTCCGGAAGGCGCCCGGGACTACCTGGTGCCCGCCCGGAAACACCCCGGCAAGTTCTATGCGCTGCCCCAGGCTCCTCAGCAGTTCAAACAGCTGCTGATGACCGCAGGGTTTGACCGCTATTTCCAGATTGCCCCCTGTTTCCGGGACGAGGACGCCCGGGGCGACCGCTCTCCCGGCGAATTCTATCAGCTGGATATGGAGATGGCCTTTGCCGATCAGGAAGATGTCTTCGCCGTTCTGGAGGATGTGCTGCCTCCCATCTTCGCCAAGTATGGCACTTACAACATTGCCTCTCAGGCGCCTTTCCGCCGCATTGGCTATGCCGAGGCCATGGAAACCTACGGCTCCGATAAGCCGGACCTGCGCATTGACCTGACTGTGCAGGATGCCACCGAACTGCTGAGCGGCATCGGATTCGGCCCCTTTGAAAACAACACCGTGAAAGCCATCGTGGTCACCGACTTCGAGGGCACCCGGAAACAGATTGACAAACTGTGCGCCGATGTGGAAGTCCAGTCCGGCGAAAAAGCCTACTGGTTCCGCTATGACGAAAACGGCGAGATTGTGGGCGGCATTGCCAAGTTTGTCCAGCCCATCAAAGACCAGGTCGTGGCCGCTCTGGGACTGACCAAGGGCTGCTTTGTGGGTCTGACTGCCGGCAAGAAACTCACCGCCCAGAAGACCGCCGGCGTGCTGCGCAGCAAGCTGGGCGCCTTCTGCCCCAACCACATGGACACGGAGCGGTATGAGTTCTGCTGGATTGTGGACTTCCCCATGTATGAGATCGGGGAAGAATCCGGCAAACTGGAGTTCTGCCACAACCCCTTCTCCATGCCCAACGGCGGTCTGGAAGTGCTGCTGGCCGCAGAACGGGGCGAAGTAGACCCCCTGACCATCAATGCTTTCCAGTATGACCTGGTGTGCAACGGCGTGGAGCTGAGTTCCGGCGCCGTTCGGAACCACGATCCCGAAATCATGGTCAAAGCCTTTGAAATGGTGGGCCTGGGCGAAGAAGATGTGAAAGCCAAGTTCCCCGCCATGTTCAACGCCTTCTGCTACGGCGCACCTCCCCATGCCGGCATCGCGCCGGGCGTGGACCGGATGGTCATGCTGCTCAGCGCCGCCGAGACCATTCGGGAGATCATTCCCTTCCCCATGAACAAAAATGCACAGGATCTGATGATGAGCGCCCCCGGCGTGGTGGAACAGAAACAGCTGGATGAGCTGCACATCGCCATCGTGGGCGAAACGGAGGAGTAAGATCCCCCTCCCGGAAGGAGAGCCTATGAACAACATCGTATTGGAGAAATTCAAAGCCGGTCAGCCCTGTCTCGGCACCTTCACCCATCTGCTGTCCGGGGCCGCCCTGCGGGCCCTGGGTCAGACGGGGATGGACTATGTGATCATCGACCTGGAACACAGCCCCATCGGCCCGGGCCAGGCCGCGGAACTGATCTGCACCGCAAAGGGCGCAGGCCTGTGCCCTCTGGTGCGGGTCAACGCCATTTCCCGGGGGCAGATCCTGAAAATGCTGGACGCCGGGGCCATGGGTCTGATCGTCCCCCAGATCCGCACCCCGGAAGAGGTGCAGGAACTGATCTCCTACGCCAAATTTGCCCCGTTGGGCGACCGCGGCTACTGTCCCACCGGGGACGGCGGCTGGGGATACGGCCCGGAATACGCCGAGGGCATGGCCGGGTATATGGCCCAGGCCAACCGGCAGACCCTGCTCCTGCCCCAGTGTGAAACGGCGGAGTGCCTGGCAAATCTGGAGGAAATCGTGGCTCTGGAGGGCGTGGACGGCATTTTCATCGGCCCCTACGACCTGTCCATCGCCCTGGGCATCCCCGGGCAGTTTGACCACCCGGATCATATTGCCGCGGTGGAACGGGTGCGGCAGGTCTGTGCCGCCGCTGGGAAACTTTCCATCATCTTCTGCGGCAGCGGTCGGCAGGCGGGGGACTATTTCCGCCAGGGATTTCCCAACGCCGCCGTAGGCATCGATCTGCTGACCCTCATCGAGGGCACCCGGCAGACGGTAGCGGATGCGGGGCTTGCTCCATGAGCGCCCCCACCGCCTCCCGGCGCACCACGGACCTGGGCCAGATCAGCGCCCAGCGGTCCGGTCTTTTCGGCGCGGCCATCTTATGGATCATGCTGTTCCATTCCTCCCTCTCGATGGACTGGCCGCCCCTGCATCTGATCAAATCAACAGGCTATGCCGGCGTGGATGTGTTTTTCCTCCTGTCCGGCATCGGCCTGTTTTATTCCATGGAGAAAGATCCCTCTCCCCGGTCGTTTTATAAAAAGCGTGCCGTCCGGGTGCTGCTGCCCTTTCTGTTGGTGGCTCTGGTTTATGGCGGTATCCGCTGGGACGCCGGGCAGATCACCGGATGGCAATTTCTGGAAGAGTTGACCCTTCTCAGCTACTGGAAACGGGGCGACGCCACCTATTGGTTCATCGCCGCCATTCTGGTGTTTTACGCCGTCTATCCCCTGCTGTACCGGGTCATTTCCCAACGCCGGTATGGGATTTGGGGCCTGCTGCTGGCCGCTGCCTTTGCTCTGGCCTGGCTGCTGTATCAAAATCAGCCCCTGTTTTATCGCCTGAACGGGTTCGTGTTCCGCATTCCGGTATTTCTCATCGGCTGTTTTCTGGCCCCGGCAGTGAAATCCGGAAAACCGCTCCCCACAGCTCCCACCCTTCTCCTCAGCGCACTGACCGCTCTGGTGTGTTGGTTCCTGTGGGTAATTTGCCCCGGCTCCGTCTGGTTTCTGCGGATGTATCTGTTCATCCCGCTGAGTATCAGCCTTACGGTGTTTGGGAGCGTTGTGCTCTCATTTGTGCGCAAAGAATCCATTTTTCAGCGCTTTTTGCTCTTTTTTGGCGGCATGACTCTGGAGCTGTATCTGCTCCACGAAAAACTGCTGTCCTTTTTGACCCAGTGGGTCTTTCCCAACCACGCCGGCACCTGGGAGATCAACGGTCTTGCCTTTTTGCTGACGGTGGCGGGGGCCTGGTGCCTGCATCGGCTGTGCAGCGCCATCAGTAAACGACTTTAAGCAAGGAGGGTGCGTATGGTATCCAAAATCCGCTCGTTTGGCCTCCAGGGCATTGGTGGGTATGAGGTGTCCGTGGAATGTTTTCTGTCCAACGGCCTGCCCGCCTTTGACATTGTGGGTCTGCCGGACGCGGCCGTGAAAGAGGCCCGGGAACGGGCGCGGGCCGCCATTAAAAACTCCGGACAAAAGTACCCTGTGAGCCGGGTAACGGTGAATCTGGCCCCGGCAGACACCAAAAAAGCCGGCGCGGTCTATGACCTGCCGGTGCTGCTGGGGATTCTGGCCGCCGCCGGGGAGATCGACCCGCCCGGAGAGGACTGCGGCTTTTTCGGAGAACTGTCCCTGACCGGAGAACTGCGCCCGGTGACCGGCGCCCTGCCCATGGCCATCGCCGCCCAAAAAGCGGGAGTGCGCCGCCTGTTTGTCCCGGCGGACAATGCCCAGGAGGCCGCCTGGGCCGGAGAGATCGCCGTCTACCCGGTGGAAACCGTGGCGCAGCTGCTGCTGTTTCTGGAAACCGGCGAAGGTCTGAACCCCACGGCCGCACCGGAGGTCGCCCCGATTCCGACGCATTTCCCGGATTTTTCCGATGTCAAAGGTCAGGAAAATGCCCGCCGGGCTTTGGAAGTGGCCGCTGCCGGCGGACACAACATTCTTCTCTGCGGCCCTCCCGGCGCCGGAAAGAGTATGCTCGCCAAGCGGCTGCCCGGAATTCTGCCCGACATGACCCGGGAAGAGATGATCGAAACCACCCAGATTCACTCCGTAGCCGGATTGACCAGCCGCAGCTGTCCCGTCATTGCCGCGCGGCCTTTCCGTTCCCCCCACCACACCGTTTCCGCCACTGCCATGAGCGGCGGCGGCTCCAATCCCCGCCCGGGAGAGATCTCCCTGGCGCACAACGGGGTGCTGTTTCTGGATGAATTCCCGGAATTTCCCAATTCCGTACTGGAGGTGCTCCGTCAGCCCATGGAGGACGGACAGGTCACCGTTTCCCGGGTTTCCGGCACTGTGACCTTCCCCAGCCGATTCACCCTCCTGGCCGCCATGAACCCCTGCAAATGCGGATGGTACGGTCATCCCTCCGGCCGGTGCCGCTGTTCGGAGCGGTCTGTGCGCAGCTATCGCAGCCGGATCTCCGGCCCATTGCTGGACCGCATGGACCTGCTGTTGGAAGTCCCGGCACTGGAATTTGACGAGCTCAAGACCCGGGCACCGGCGGAGTCCTCCGCCCAGATCAAAGTCCGGGTGGAACAGGCCCGGCAAATTCAGCGGGAACGCTTTGCCGGAACAGACATCACCTGCAACGCCCAGATGGGGCCAAAGGAAGTGCGGACTTACTGCGCACTGGACAGCGCCGGGGAGGCGCTGATGAAAAAGGCTTTTGACCGAATGGGGCTGTCCGCCCGGAGCTATGACCGCATCCTGCGGGTGGCCCGCACCATCGCCGACCTGGCCGGCAGCGCAGACATTCAGTCTCTCCACCTGGCCGAGGCCATTCAGTACCGGACTTTCCAACTGGCGCCGGAATGAGCTTTCTGCGGCGATACAAGCGGCAGTCCCCCGATTGCTGCATAAAAAAACGCGGATACCCTTCAACGGGTATCCGCATTTTTTATTGTTCCTGTCCCAAACGGTGCAGCACATCCTGAAAATACTCCGGCAGCTCCGTGGTCAGGTGAACCTGCTCCCCGGTGCGGGGATGGATAAATTTCAGTTCCCGGGCGTGCAGGCACTGGCCTGTCAGTCCTTTTTCCGGCAGTTTGGCGTGGCCATACACCTCGTCCCCCAACAGCGGGTGGCCGATATAGGCCATGTGTACCCGGATTTGATGGGTGCGCCCGGTCTCCAGCTGACAGCGCAGGTAGGTATATCCCCGATACCGGGCCAGCACCTGCCAATGGGTCACCGCCGGGCGGCTGTTCTGGGCCGTGACCGCCATTTTTTTCCGCTCGTTGGGATGCCGCCCGATGGGGGCGTCCACCGTGCCGCTGTCCTCCCGGAAATTGCCCACTGCCACCGCCTCATACACCCGGCTCAAACTGCGATCCGCCAGTTGGGCGGACAGCGCCAGATGGGCCATATCGTTTTTGGCCACGATCAGCAGGCCGGAAGTATCCTTATCGATGCGGTGGACAATGCCGGGCCGTTTCGCGCCCCCTACGCCGGACAGAGAGTCCCCGCAATGATGCATCAGGGCGTTGACCAGCGTGCCCATGGGGTGCCCCGGCGCCGGATGCACCACCATGCCCCGGGGTTTGTTCACCACGATTACATCTTCGTCCTCAAACACCACATCCAGCGGAATATCCTGGGGCACCAGAGGAATCTCCACCGCCGGATTGGTGACCACTGTGAACTCATCTCCGGCCGCCACCTTATAATTCTTCTTCACTTCTCCGCCCCGGAGGGTCACCTGTCCCTCGTTCAGCAGCCGCTGAGCCGCAGAACGGGTCAGCCCCGGCATCTGCTCCGCCAGCCAGGCATCGATACGCATTCCGCCGGTCTCGGCGGTCAGAATCGTCACTTCCATTATTGCAGCTCTTTCAAAATATCGTCCACCGTCAGACCGGCCAGCTGCTGTTCCACCGTCTGGTCTGCCGGTTTTGCCTTGGGTTCCTCAGCCGGTTTTCTCTCCGAAACAGGTGCAGACGCCCCCCGGTCAGGTGTTCCCTCAAACTCCGTGAAAGGATCATTCCGGTCAAAGGGGGCGGGATCGTCATACAGCTTTCCCTGCCGGCGGCGCTCCGCCAACTCGGGACTGACTTCCTTTTTCCGGGAAGTGAGCACCACTTTCTGCTTTTCTTTCGGCTCATCCTTGGAAGGGGTCAGGAAAATCGCCACACACAGCAGCAGACCGGGAACCGTGATGAAAATATCCGCCACATTGAATACCGCGCCGAAGGGGGTGCCTTTCAAAAACACGGGGCAGAACATATCCACCACATAGCCATACAGCGCCCGGTCGATCACATTGCCCAGGGCGCCGGCCACAATCAGCACCAGCAGCCACCGAATCAGCGGCGAGCGCACCTTGCCCTTGGCAATGCAATAGGCCACCCCGGCAGTAAATGCCAGCGCGATCACCACAAAGCCCCAACGGGCGCCGCCCCCGGAAAGCATTCCGAACGCTGCGCCGGTATTTTGGATATACACCAGATCCAACACCTTGGGGATCAGGGTTTTGGCCCCGGTGTTCAGGGCGATGTGTAGTGTGACATAGTATTTCAGCCCCTGGTCCATAATCAGCACCAGTGCGGCCACAATGGCATAGAGCATAGACATACCATCCTTTTTTGAAGTACAGCCGGACGATGAAACGATCGTCCGGCTGAATTGGTTTTTTTAAGCCTTGATAGCGGCAGCGCAGCGTGCGCACAGTTCCGGTTCCTCGGAATCTGTACCCACAGTGGCAGAGTGCATCCAGCAGCGGGGGCACTTGGGCGCCGTGCTGGGCTCCACTTTCACCGTCAGGCCGGCAAACTGCTCGCCCTGATAGCCTTCGCCTTCGCCTTCCACCACATCCGTTTCGGACACGATGCACAGCTGATTGAAGTTCACATCTTTGATGCGGGCAAAGGTCTCCTTGGCGGAGTCGGACACGAACAGGGTCAGTTTGGCATCCAGGGGCTTGCCCACTTTCTTCTCGGTACGGGCCAGTTCCAGTGCCTTGTTCACATCGTTGCGCAGAGCGATGCACTGCTCCCAGTAAGCCTGCTCTTCTTCGGTGAACACCAGGGTCTCATCGTAAACAGGCATATCGTTGAACATGACATGCTCGGCATTGGCAGTGCTGTCATGGGGCATAGCGTCCCAGATCTCGTAGGTGGTGAAGGCCAGCACCGGTGCCAGCAGGCGGGTGATGGCAGACAGAATCCGGTAAATGGCGGTCTGTGCAGAGCGGCGGGACAGGGAGTTGGTACCGTCGCAGTACAGCCGATCCTTGATGATGTCCAGGTAGAAGTTGGACATATCCACCACGCAGAACTTATGCACAGCCTGGGTGGCAATGTAGAAGTCATAGGCCTCGTAAGCATCGATGCATTTCCGCACCAGCTCGTTCAGACGCACCACAGCCCAACGATCCAGGGGCAGCAGATCTTCCGTTGCCACGGAATCCTTATCGGGGTCAAAGTCCGCCAGGTTGCCCAGGATGTACCGGGCAGTGTTGCGGATCTTCAGATATTTGTCGGACAGCTGCTTGAAGATGGCATCCGAGCAGCGCACATCCATGTGGTAATCCGTGGAAGCAGCCCACAGACGCACCAGATCAGCGCCGTATTTGGGGATCACTTCGTCGGGGTACACGCCGTTGCCCAGAGATTTGTGCATTGCGCGGCCCTCGCCGTCCACCGTCCAGCCGTGGGTCAGCACGATGCTGTAAGGCGCCCGGCCGCGGGTTGCCACGGCAGTCAGCAGAGAGGACTGGAACCAGCCGCGATACTGGTCGCCGCCTTCCATGTACATGGTAGCAGGCCAATAGCCGGTGTCCTGCTCCAGTGCTGCTCTGTGGGTGGAACCGGAGTCAAACCAACCGTCCAGGGTGTTGGTTTCTTTGGTGAAGTGCTTGCCGCCGCAGTGGGGGCAGACATATCCTTCGGGCAGCAGTGCCTCTGCCTCTTCATCAAACCAGGCGTTGGAGCCTTTTTCCCGGAAAATGTCGGACACCCGGTTAATGGTCTCATCGTTGCAGATGGGTTCGCCGCAGTCGGCGCAGTAGAACACGGGGATAGGCAGACCCCAACGGCGCTGACGGGAAATACACCAGTCAGCACGCTCCCGGATCATGCTCACCATCCGGTCATGACCCCACTCGGGAATCCACTGCACTTCATCGCAGGCCTTGATTGCCTCTTCCTTGAATGCCTCCACAGAGCAGAACCACTGGTCGGTGGCACGGAAGATGATGGGGCTCTTGCAGCGCCAGCAGTGGGGATAGGAGTGAACGATCTCCTCGCTGGCCAGCAGTGCGCCGCAGTCCACCAGATCCTGGTAGATCACGGGATGGGCCTTCAGTACATCCAGACCCTCATACTTGCCGGCGGCGGCATTGAACCGGCCGTCGTCGCCCACATTGACTACCATGTCCGCACCGGTCTCGATTTCGGCATACTTGCCGCAGATCATAAAGTCGTCTGCACCGTAAGCCGGGGCAGTGTGCACGCAGCCGGTACCGGCATCGGTGGTGACATGGTCGCCCAAAATGACCATGGAGCTCTGCTCCAGCAGGGGATGACGGGTCATCATGTACTCAAACTCGCTGCCTTTCATCACAGCCAGTTTCTCTGCCACCGTCAGGCCGGCCTGTTCCAGCACGCTGTCAATCAGCTCTTCTGCCATGATGTACACTTCGCCGTTGGAGGCCTTTGCCACCACATAGTCCACATTGGCGTTCAGGCAGATGGCCTGGTTGCCGGGCAGGGTCCAGGTGGTCGTGGTCCAGATCACGAAGTAGATATTGTCCAGGGGGCCGAATGCGCTCAGCTTGCCCTTGTCATCGGTGACGCGGAACTTGACGAAAATGGTGGTGACGGGATCGTCTGCATACTCGATCTCTGCCTCAGCCAGCGCAGTCTCGTCGTGGGGGCACCAATACACCGGCTTTTTGCCCTTGTAAATATATCCCTTTTTGAACATCTCGCCAAAGACTTTCACTTCTTCGGCCTCGAACTTGGGATTCATGGTCAGATAGGGGTTGTCCCAGTCGCCCTGGCAGCCCAGACGCTTGAACTGCTCCCGCTGCACATCCACATAGTGCTGTGCAAAGTCATGGCAGTCGTCCCGGAACTCGGAAACGCTCATGGCCTTGTGGTTCAGTTTCTGCTCTTTGATGATGGCAGACTCGATGGGCATACCGTGGTTGTCCCAGCCGGGGGTATACGGTGCGTGCCAGCCGGTCATGTTTTTATAGCGGACGATAATGTCCTTAATGCACTTGTTCAGAGATGTTCCCATGTGGATCATACCGTTGGAGAAGGGAGGGCCGTCGTGCAGAATAAAATCGTGCTTTCCGATGTTGCGGTCCACCATTTTGTGGTACAGATCCATTTCCTGCCATGCTTTCAGCATATCCGGCTCCCGCTTGGGCAGAGAGGCCCGCATGGGGAAGTCTGTTTTCGGCAGATTGACTGTTGCGTTGTAATCCTTGGACATGTTCATTCTCCTGACTTTTCCATCTATTTTAAAATGAGAGATTTCTACGACAAAACGGAGCGATGAAGTTCACCGCTCCGCGACCTACGATTTTGCGTCCGTGAGACAGCCGTCTCCTCACAGAGAAAACAGCTGCGTTGCCTCAAAATCGTTGGCGCCCTGCTCGGGCTCCGTAATTCGGGGCTGCTCCACGACAGCAGCGGCCTCCACAGGCTGCTCTTTCGCCTTGGGGACCGATTCCAGATAGCGGATCTGCCGCTCGCACAGTGCTTTCGCATCGGACAAAAATTTTGCATAAGATGCCCGGACCGCAGCCAGACGGGTCTCCTCGGCAGCGATCTGCTTTTTGATATCAGACAAAACCTCCACAGACTGGGCTGTGGCATCCGTCACGATGGCATCCCCTTTTGCGCGGGCATCTGCCTCGATCTGAGAGGCCAGCTGCTGGGCGGACACCAGAGCCAGGCGCATAGCCTCTTCCGTGCCCCGATATTCTTCCACCTTATCCGCGAGGATCTTCATTTTCCCTTTCAGAACAGCAATCTCTTTGGCCTGGGCATCCAGCTCCTGGGCCACAGTTTCCAGATAATCATCCACGCTGCCCATTTCATATCCGCCAAAAACCGCCTTTTCAAAGGTTTTGGACCTGATATCCTGGGAGGTAATCATATCTCATATCCACCTTTCTCTCTTTCCGGAGGGCGCTCCCCCCGGTTCCCTGACGCGCCGGACGGCGCATGAGCCGGTCTGTGTTTCTTCCGGTCTCAATGTTTAAAAGAAAAATCCGCTGCTTTCCAATTCTTCCATCAGATCCCCGCCCACGATATCCACGCTGTAGGGAGTGATGATATAGGTACTGCTGGAAATACGGGTGATCTTTCCGCCCAGAGCATAGGTTGCCCCGGCCATAAAATCCAGAATCCGCCGGGCGATTTCCTTACTGGTATCGTCCAGATTCAGCAGTACGATGCGCTTGGACTGGAGGTGATCGCAGATCTCCTTGCTGGTCTCATAGCGCTCCGGTTTCATGAACACGACTTTGTTTCCGCCGCTGTTCAGGTTCATGACCTTTCCGCTCTCGCTCTTGTCCCGCCGTCCGGAAAATGCCGGCCGCGGTGCGGACGGCTCCGATTCCGGCATACCGCCGGAGAAAAACGAGCTCTTCTTTTCCCCACTGGGGGCAGACGCCTGACCCATGGGGCGGATATCGGTCTCTAATTCCGTATCGTCATCATAAAACTCATCCTCATCGTCATAAGGACGAGTCAGGTTTTTGAGAGTATCTAAAATACCCATTCAAACGCCTCCGTTACTCATAGGTGTTCGTCCCTGGGCGCCCCGTAATTGCGGGGTCCGAAGATACCGCTGCCCACCCGAATCATATTGGACCCGGCCAGGATTGCGTCTTCATAATCCTCACTCATACCCATGGACAGAAAATCCATATTGACATTATCGTATTTTTTCCCGCCAATGTCAATAAAAAGCTCATGCATTTGCGCAAAACAAGCCTGATTTTGGCCCTTTTTTTCCGATTTTGGTGGAATTGCCATCAGTCCCCGGACATGAACGGAGGAAAATCTTTCCGCCGTTTCCAAAAGCCGGGGCATCTGTTCCGGCAGGAACCCGGTCTTGCTCAGTTCCCGGCCAATGTTCACCTCCAGCAGCACATCCTGCACCAGTCCCATGCGCTGGGCTCTGCCGGCGATGGTCTCCAGCAGCTCGGCACTGTTGACAGAATGGATCAGGGCGCAGTTTCCCACCACGAACTTCACCTTGTTTTTCTGCAGTGTCCCGATAAAGTGCAGCGGTGCGCCCCGATAGGCGTCCTGCCCCAGTTTTTCCACCATTTCCTGCACCCGGTTTTCACCGCAGGCATCCACGCCCGCGGCAATGGCCCGCTGCACAGCCTGGGCATCGTTCATTTTCGTGGCGGCCACCAGGGTGATCTTCCGCCCGGCAGCCAGCTGCTCCATCTTTGCCCGGACCCGGGCCACATTTTCCTCAATGTTCACTGCGCTCATGTTCCTGCCCCTCCCTTTGCGTTACGCCAGCAGCGTGCCGTCTTCCATACCTCTGCCGCTGACAATGATCTCATTTCCGGCCCGAAGGGAATCAGACTCCGTTCCCACTGCCATGATGTAGTAGTCCCCGGCGGTGTACAGCACCTCCACATCTTTCCGCTCCACCTGCATGGCGGAAATGACATACACAAAGGTCTGTCCTTCCTCGTCCACATGGACCGCCTTGGAGGGCACCCGCAGGCCGGAAACTTCCTCATACACGATCTCTGCCGTCAATTCCCGCAGAGCCAGGGTGTCGTTCAGGGCTGTGCGGCATTTGAACACCACCGCGCACTGGCCGTTTTGGGGATGACTGACCCGCTCCACCACGGCAGTGACCATGCCGGAGGCGTATTTGCCCAGATCCAGCGTGGCAGTTTTGCCCTGTTCCAGACGCTCCGCATCCTCAGCATTGACCAGAGCCGCATAGTACCACTTGGTTCCCGTGACGATTTTCCCGAAACAGCCCTCCCGATCCCGGCGCTGTGATGCCAGTTCCCGCAGGGTTTCCGGCGTAAGGCCATCCAGATCATCGGGCATCAGGTGTTCGTATCCGTCCACCGCAGTGGTGAAAATCCCCGCCACAGGGGCCGTGATGGTTTCCGAACTGGCTTTCGTCTGCCGGCGCAGCTGCTCCAGTTCCGCCTTCATCCGGGAAAGTTCACTGCTGTCCACTGCCAGACTGCTGCCTCGGAACAGCCGGGAAGAAATGACCACTTCCGGCTCATAGACCCGGGAGATCTCTCCCCGGGCCACGGCAGCGGACAAGCTGAACAGCGCCGAACGAATGTCCGCATCCTCATCTGCCGTCAGACTGCTGTCCGCAGCGGCCTCTGCCCGGGAGATCTGCATCTCCAGTTCGTGGATACGGGCGGTGCTCTCCATGGAGTTTTGCGACTCCATGCCGTTGGCCACCACTTCCCCGGCCGCCACATTCTTTCCGTCTGCCGCAATCACATCCACAAAAGCCTGATCGCTTTGCAGCCAGGCCTCCTCCCGGACGATCAGTCCCGTGGTCTGGGTGGACACATTCAGATCCACATACACCGCCTCTGCCGTTACATATCCGCTGTTGACGCTGCGGAACACATACACGCCCAAATACAGCATCACCCCCACGAACAGGACCGCAATGGCGGCATTCAATGTGGCGTTGGTTTTTTTCAAAGCTCCGTCCCGTCCTTTCATGGGGCGGCAGGCGGGATCACGCCCGGCAGTCCTCCTGCCGGCAATCCACGGGCCGGGCGGGGGTGATGGTGGAGATGGCATGCTTGTAGATCATCTGCTGCTTACCGTCGGATTCCACCATGACCACGAAATTGTCAAACCCCCGGATTTCTCCCCGCATTTGAAAGCCATTGGTGAGAAATACCGTGCCCGGTCCTGCCGTGCCTTGTTCAAAAAAGTATCCTGTAAATTCTGCATTGTTTCTCTCCTCCCGGAAAGGCCCGCAGGCATTCCCGTACTCAAAATGAATTTCACAAAACCTGTCAGCTTTTGTGCTGTCCTCATCTTAGTACAGAAAGGCCGTCACTTTCGGTCAATTCCTGTCGGAGAGAGAAAATTTATCGCAGGGCTTTCCAATCCGCTGCAATCTGCCGGGCGGCGGCGGAGATCTCCGGCGTCCCCTGCCAGCGAATCCACCGCAGTTCCTTGTCCCTGCGCAGCCAGGTCAGCTGGCGCTTGGCATACTGCCGGGAGCTCTGTTTGATCTTAAACAGGGCCTCCTCCCGGGTGGCATTGCCCCGCAGGGCCTGCACGGCCTCTTTATAGCCGATGGCCTGCATGGCGGTGCAATCGTCCGGCACCCCCTCGTCCAGCAGCGCCTGCACCTCGTCAAACAATCCCTGCACTTCCATCCGGTCCACCCGCAGGTCGATGCGGCGGTACAGGTCTGCCCGTTCCGTAAATTCCAGGGCATATTTCAGGGCGTTGTACCGCTTGGGCACCGCCCTGGTCTTTTCGTCGTGGGCCGTGATGGTGTCCCCGGACAGCAGATACACCTCAATGGCCCGGACGATGCGCCGTTTATCCGCCGGATGGAGCTTTTCCGCCCGCTCCGGGTCAAAACTGTGGAGCATGGCGCGCATGGCGTCGCCGCCATAGATCTGGTACTGCTGCTCCAACAGCTGGCGCAGCCGGGGATCGGTCTGTGCCTCGGCAAATTCCCTGCCGGCCACCAGAGAGTCAATGTACAATCCCGTACCGCCCACCACCACCGGCACCTTTCCCCGGCGCAGCACATCATCTACCACCGCGGTAGCCTGCTCCACATATCGGGAAACGGAATACTGCTCGGCAGGGTCTGCCACATCGATCATATGGTGCGGCACGCCTTCCATTTCCGAAAGGGTAGGCTTGGCCGTTCCGATATCCATGCGGCGGTAAATCTGCATGGAGTCGGCGCCGATCACCTCTCCGTCCAATGCCTTGGCAACGGCCACCCCCAGGGCGGTCTTTCCTGTGGCCGTGGGGCCGGTGATCACGATCAAATTCGGTTTCTCTGACATATCTAACCTCAACCTTTAAGAAATCAGCTGCAGCTGCCGCATGGCAAACAGCGACAGGAAATTATAACTGCTGTGGAAAAAGACAGAAGTCCACAGACTGCCGGAACGCTCATATACCCAGGTCATAATCAGCGTCACCGGCACATACTGCAAAGCGTAAAGCAGCAGCAGGGCATTGCCCTCAGCCAACGCATAGGACCAGACATGGTACAGGCAGAACAGCCCCCCGGACACCACATAGGCCAGAACTCTGCCTTTCCGCCGCAGGGACTGGAACACCACGCCCCGGAACAATGTTTCCTCCACCAGCGGGGCGCCGATGGCAGAAATGGCCATCATCCGGTAATAATTCCCGCTGAGCATGGCGCCGATGGTCATATCGTTGGGATTTTCCGCCTCCACGCCCAGGAGCATGGTCACCAGCGCAATCAGGTAACTGACCACCCACCAGGCCATCCATCCCAGGAAAAAGGTATACAGGCAAGAGGCCAGGCGGTCGCACAAGTGGTCAAACTCCCGGCGCAGCAGCCGCAGAAAACACACCGCCACCACAGCCAGACTGATGCCATAGTAAATCAGATTGACCAGAATGTCCGAAATATTCCCCGAGGGGTACAGTTCCTGGAACATTCCCAGCAGGATGGGCAGCAGAAACACATGGATTGGCAGATACACCCAGCCAATGACCGTCTCTGCCCGGGTCAGGCGCGGCGCAAACCGCCGGGTCGGCGAAACAGGCCGTTCATTCATGGGCATCCACCTTCTTTTTCAGTTCATAGAGATAATTGAGGGCGTCTTTGGGACTGAAATCGTCCGGCTCCAGAGCCGCAACTTCCTCCCACAGCGCCTGCATTGCCGGGTCCGCCGCCGGGACAGCTTGCACCGTCCGGAACAGATCCGGTGTCTGGAACAAGGCGTCTTTCTGGTCTTCCAGTTCTGTCAGGCACACATTGGCCCGGCGCACCACGCTCTCCGGCACACCGGCCAGTTTGGCCACTTCCACGCCGTAGCTCCGGTCAGCCGAACCGGGTTTCACCGTGCGTTGGAAGATCAGCGTCCCGTCGTCGCTTTTGGCCGTGACATGATAGTTCTTCAGCCCCGGCAATTCCTCTGCCATGGCGGTCAGCTCATGATAATGGGTGGCAAACAGGGTCTTTGCCCCCAGTTTCCGCCGATCCACGCAGTATTCCAACACCGCCCGGGCAATAGCCATTCCGTCAAAGGTGCTGGTGCCCCGGCCGATCTCGTCCAAAAGGATGAGGCTGTTTTTCGTGGCATTTTTCAGGATATTGGCCACTTCCGTCATCTCCACCATGAATGTGGACTGACCACTGGCCAGGTCATCGGAGGCGCCGATTCGGGTGAACACCCGATCCACCACGCCGATCACCGCTTTTTTGGCCGGCACAAAAGAGCCAATCTGCGCCATCAGCACGATCAGCGCCGCCTGACGCATATAGGTGCTCTTACCGGCCATATTGGGGCCGGTGATGATCATGGCCATATCCGTGGAATCGTTCAGGAACAGGGAGTTGGGCACAAACAGCGCATCCTTCTGAGCCTGCTCCACCACGGGATGCCGCCCCTCTTCGATGTAAAGGGTGCCGCCGGTATTCACTTCCGGGCAGACATATCCGTTCCGCACGGCCACTTCCGCCAATGCGCACAGCACATCCAGTTCTCCCACCCGGTCTCCGGTATACTGCACCCGATCCACCTGAGCGGCCACCTGTTCCCGCACCTGGGTGAAAAACCGATACTCCATCTCCTGAATCCGGTCCCGGGCGGTGAGCAGGTTGTTTTCCAGTTCCTTCAGTTCCTGGGTGAAGTACCGCTCGTTGTTCACCAGGGTCTGTTTCCGGATATACTCCGGGGGAATCTGCTCCTCCCCGGCGGAACGGGGCACATCAATGTAATATCCGAACACCTTGTTGTAGCCGATCTTCAGTTTCTTGATGCCGGTGCGTTCCCGCTCCCGCTGTTCCATGGCGATGATGTTGTCCGCACCGTGGTCCCGAATATCCCGCAGCCGGTCCAGTTCTTCGTCAAAGCCGGGGCGGATCATGCCGCCTTCCCGCACAGACAGGGGCGGTTCGTCACAAATGGTCTCCCCGATCACCCGGCACACATCTTCCAGTACATCCAACTGCCCGATCTCCCGCAGCGCAGGGGCCGAACAATTTCGCACCAGTGCCGTCAGTTTGGGCAGCGCCCGGCAGTAATTGCCCAGTGCCGCCAGATCCCGGGCGTTGGCCGTGCCGAACACGATGCGGCCGATGACCCGCTGAAAATCTCCCACATTCCGCAGCTCGTGCATCACTTCTTCCCGCAGAATGCTGTTTTCTGCCAGTTCTGCCACGGCCTGATTGCGATACCGAATGGGTTCCGGATGCAGCAGCGGCCGCTCCAGCCAGGCCCGCAGCGTTCGGCTGCCCATAGGCGTGCGGGTCTTGTCCAATACCCACAGCAGGCTGCCCCGCTTTTCTCCGCTGCGCAGAGATTCCGTCAGTTCCAGATTCCGCCGGGTAGCGTAATCCAGTTCCATATACCGCCCGGCAGCAAACAGTTCCGGGGCTTTCAAATAGCTCAAATCCGCTTTCTGGGTGCTGATCAGATACTCCAGCAGCGCCCCGGATGCCTCCACAGCATGAGGGGTCTGCCCCAGTCCCAGTTCTCCGCTGTCTGCCACGCCAAACTGGCGGCACAGCAGGTTTTCGCACCGGCGGCGGTCAAAATTTTCCTCCAGCATCTGGACCACGCTGCCCAGTTTTCCCGTAAGGAATTTTCGGATCTCTTCATTTTCCGCCGCGCCCTGGTTCAGCACCGCCTCCCGGGGGGAAAAGCGGCCCAGTTCGTTCAGGATATGCTCCACGGCATTTTTGGAAAAGGCCGCCGTGCAGAATTCTCCCGTGGAGGCATCGCAAAACGCAATGCCGCCCCGGTCCTGCTTGGGGTGCAGGCACACGGCGCACAGGTAATTGGACCGCCGCTCATCCAGCATGGAGCTGGCCGTCACCGTGCCGGGAGTGATAATCCGGATCACATCCCGTTTCACCAGTCCCTTGGCCAGGGCCGGATCTTCCATCTGCTCGCAGATGGCCACTTTATACCCCTTGGCAATGAGCTTGGCGATATAGATCTCCGCCGCATGATACGGCACGCCGCACATAGGCGTCCGCTCCTCCGGATCTTCCACCGTCCGGTCCCGGGTGGTCAGTGCCAGATCCAGTTCCCGGGAGGCGGTTTTCGCGTCGTCATTGAACATCTCATAGAAGTCCCCCAGTCGGAAAAAGAGCATACAATCGGGGTACTTCTCCTTGATCTCGTTATATTGTTTTTTCATGGGCGTCAGTTCTGCCATGATCTACCGTCCGTTTCTCTGTTTCTAGTTCAGCGGCATCCCGCTCACAGGATTTCTCCGTACAGCGCCCAGGTGTTGCTGCCGGTGATCTTCACATCTGCAAACCGGCCAATCAGCGCCGGGTCGCCGTTCAGATGCACCAGCCGTCCTCCGTCGGTACGGGAGGAGAGGCCGTAGCCCTGGGTGTCGCTGGGGCCGTCGATGAGTACCCGGACCGTTTTGCCCTCATACTCCTTGTGCTTTTCCGCGGAAATGCGGTTGGCAACCTCCAAAAGCCGGTCAAACCGCGCCTGTTTCTCCTGTCGGGTGAAGGGGTCGGGCATCTCCGCTGCCGGTGTACCCTTGCGGGGAGAGAAGATAAAGGTGAACATGGAATCATAGCGCACCTGCTCCACCAGAGACAGGGTATCTTCAAACTCCTCGTCCGTTTCCCCGGGGAATCCCACGATGATGTCCGTGGTCAGCACCAGGTCGGGCATATACTGCCGTGCCAGCGCCACTTTGTGCAGATAGGTCTCCCGGTCATAGCGCCGATTCATAGCCCGGAGCACCCGGTCGTTGCCCGCCTGCACCGGCAGGTGGAGCTGATGGGCGCATTTTTCGCACTCGGCCATGGTTTTGAACAGTTTCTCCGTGGCGTCTTTGGGATGGGAAGTCATAAAGCGAATGAGAAACTCGCCGGGAATGGCATTGATTTCCCGAATCAGGTCTGCAAAGTCCATCGGCTCTTCCAGGTCTTTCCCGTAGGAGTTCACATTCTGTCCCAGAAGGGTGATCTCCTTGTATCCCTGGGCCACCAGTTCCCGGGCCTCCGCCAGGATCTCCTCCGGACGACGGGACCGCTCCCGACCCCGGACATAGGGCACCACGCAGTAGGAGCAGAAGTTGTTGCAGCCGTACATGATGGACAGCCAGGCTTTCACCTTGCTGTCCCGCTGATGGGGGATGCCCTCATAGACGGTGCCGGGCTGATCGTCCACAGCGAAGATGCGCTTTTTCCGCATCAGATGCTCCTGCAGCAGTTCCGGGAACCGCCACAGTTCATGGGGACCAAACACCAGATTCACGATGGGATAGGACTTTTTCAGTTTCTCCGCCATGTGTGCCTGCTGCACCATGCAGCCGCACACGGCGATGATCTGTTCCGGATTTTTCGCTTTTGTGTGGGTCAGCTGACCCACATTGCCCAGTACCCGCATTTCCGCGTGTTCCCGGATGGCGCAGGTGTTGACGATCACCAGATCCGCCCGGGTCTCGTCCTGGGTCATGCCGTAGCCCATGGCGGCCAGATAGCCCCGCAGGCGCTCGCTGTCCGCCTCATTCTGCTGGCAGCCGTAGGTGTCCACCATGGCCAGCAGGTTCCGTTCTTCCGTATGCAGCATCGCTTTCACGCGGCCGCAGACCTTCAGCTGTTCTTCAATGACAGCCGGTTCCAATTCCTTGCGTTGATAAGCCATATTCTCTCCTATGTCAAGCGGATCGCCGATCCGCGTCTGTATCCCTTACCTTAAAAAGGATATCGGTACATTATAGCAAAAGGGTGTGGATTTTACAATACAAATGCTATATAATGGGGGAAATCAAACGTCATTTCCGCCGGTTTTTCCCACTTTTTCCGGGACAGCCGCCGGACTGGAGGAGCACTATGTCCGAGATCAATCTTCTTTCCCCCCATGTGGCCGACCTGATTGCGGCAGGCGAGGTGGTGGACCGTCCCGCTTCCGTGGTCAAAGAGCTGCTGGAAAACGCCTTTGACGCCGATGCCCGCACCGTCACCGTGGAACTGCGCACCGGCGGCATCACCTATATCCGGGTCACAGACGACGGAAAGGGAATGTCTCCGGAAGATGCGGGCATCGCCTTTCTGCGCCATGCCACCAGCAAGCTCCGGGATGAGCGCGGACTGGAAAGCATCGGCACTTTCGGGTTCCGGGGCGAGGCGCCCGCCGTGTCCGCCGTGTCCCGCATTGAAATGACTTCCCGGGTCCGGGGGGCGGAAAGCGGCGTGCGTATGACCCTCACGGCCGGAGATATCCAGGATATGTACGAGACCGGATGCCCGGAAGGCACCACTATGATCGTCCGGGATCTGTTTTTCAACACCCCCGCCCGGCTGAAGTTTCTGAAAACCGACCGGGCCGAGGGCGCCGCCTGCGTCCAGGCCGCCATGAAGTGCGCCCTGGGCCGCCCGGATATTTCCGTGCGCTGCATCAAAGACGGGAAAGAGGAATTTTTCTCCCCCGGCGACGGAAAAATGGATTCCTGCATTTACCATCTGCTGGGGCGGGATGTGTTCCATGCCATGATCCCCTGCCTGCCCGGTGACGGGGAGATTCGGGTCAGCGGGTATATCTCCTCCCCGGAGGCCGGACGGGGCAACCGCTCCAACCAGTTCTTCTTCGTCAACGGCCGGGCCATTCGCTCCCAGATGCTCCAGTCCGCCCTGGAAATGGCCTACCGCAACCGTCTGCTCACCGGCCGGTTTCCCAGCTGCGTGCTGTATGTGGACATTGCTTACGGTGCCGTGGATGTGAATGTTCACCCCACCAAGGCGGAAGTGAAGTTTTCCCAGGAGAAAAAGGTCTTTGATGCGGTGTATTACACCTGTCTGGAGGCTGTGGGCCGGGAAGACCGCCTGGCAGACGAGGCGCAGCGCCGTGCCAGAAGTGAGGCTGCCGCCGAGGGGCGGATTTCTCTGGAAGGCACCCTGCCCAAAGACCGGGAAGATCCCACCGCCGGTGTCACCTATGACCCCGTCACCGGGCGCATCAACCCCACAGAAGATGGCCGGGAACTGAAACGCTACGACATTCCCCTGTACAAGAACAACGGCCCCATGACCCTGCGGGACGGCGCCGTCCCCGCCACGCCGGTTTCCCCGGCGGAAAATGACCTGCCCCCCCGGCAGGAATCGGAACCGCCCCGGGACGACCGGCAGACCGTGATTTTCGGCACCCCCGCCGTTCCGGCAGTGCCCGCCCCGGAATCCCCCGTATCCCGGGTGGAAACGCCCGCAGCAGAGTCCCTGCCTGCCCAAACGCTGCCGGTTCCCCAGGCGGAGGCTGCGCCGGAACCGCTTGTTCCCGCACCGCCTCAATCGGCATCACCTGTGCCGGAGGAAACGGCTCTGGCACCGGCCCGGCAAGAGACCTTCCGGGTGGTGGGCGAGGTGCTGAGCACCTACATCATCGTGGAGCACGGGGAAAAGATGACCCTTATCGACAAACACGCCGCCCATGAGCGCATCCACTTCGATCGGCTCAGCGCCCAGCAGGCCGACCCCCAGACCCAGACCCTGCTCACGCCGGAGCCTCTCCGCCTGGGGCGGGAAGATCTGGACTTCGTCCAGGAACATTTGGAGGATCTGACCGGTCTGGGATACGAGATCGATGTTTACGAACAGGACACCCTGCTGCTCCGGGGCGTACCCGCAGGCATGGACCCGGGAGATGCCCGGGGCTGCATTGAGGAAGTCTGCGGCGCACTCCGGGCCGGAAAGCGGGTCAGCTATCAGCAGTCCCGGCAGGAGATTCTGAAGACCGTGGCCTGCAAAGCCGCCATCAAAGCCGGACGGCGTTCCGAGCCGGAGGAACTGGCGGAACTGGCCCGGGCCGTCCTGGCCGGGGAAATCCAATATTGCCCCCACGGCCGTCCGGTCTCCATCACCTATTCCAAAACCGAACTGGACAAACTGTTTGACCGGATCGTTTGATGTTTTCAGTCATAACGGGTGCGCCCGGCGGCCTTGCCCCTGCGCTCTCGCTCTGACCAAACCTTTTTGAAACCAAAACAAAGGAGTTGTCGTATGAAAGGAATCGTACTGGCCGGCGGCAAAGGCACCCGGCTGTATCCCATCACCAAACCCTGTTATAAACCCCTGCTGCCGGTATATGACAAGCCCATGATCTACTATCCCATCGCCACGCTGATGATGGCCGGCATCCGGGATATTCTGGTCATCACCCCGCCGGACGGCACTGCCCCCTTCCATCAGCTGCTGGGCGACGGTTCCCAGCTGGGTGTTCATTTCTCTTACCGGGAACAGACCGTACAGCGGGGCATTGCCGACGCATTCCTGGTGGGCGAAGAGTTCATCGGGGACGACAGCGTATGCCTGGTTCTGGGCGACAATATTTTTGACGGCCCCGGGTTTGCCATTGACCTGGCCCGGGCCGTGTCCAATCAGGACGGTGCCACCGTCTTCGGATACTATGTGGAGGACCCCCGTCCTTTCGGCGTGGTGGAGATTGACCGGTACGGCAAGGCCGTTTCCATTGAAGAAAAACCCGCCAACCCCAAAAGCCACTACATCATCCCCGGTCTGTATTTCTACGACAACCGGGTGGTGGACATTGCCAAGCAGGTCCGCCCCTCCGCCAGAGGCGAACTGGAGATCACCTCCGTGAACAACGCCTATCTGGAATCCGGCGAACTGTCCGTGATTCGTCTGGGGCCCCGTTTCTGTTGGTACGACACCGGCACTGCCGAGAGTATGTTCCTGGCCTCCGAGGCCGTGCGGGACATTCAGCACAAACAGAACCGGATGGTGGGCTGCCTGGAGCAGATTGCCTACACCAAGGGATTTATCGACCGGGAGCAGCTGCTGACCACCGCCGAAAGCCTGAAAATGACGGAATACGGCCGCGCCCTGCTGCGTCTGGCCGGAGAATGACCCATATTTCCCGCCGGGATACCGAAAAATCGGCCCCGGCGGGTGTTTTTTTGCAAAAAACAGTGACAACCCCTATAAACCATGCTACTATATACATAATTATGCAAGAACTGCGTCATTTCTCCAAAAATCGACGCCATTCGACAAATTGGATTCTGGAGTGTTGCACTGTGAGAGGAAAAAAAGCCATCGCCGCCGCAGTATGCGGTATCCTGACATTGGAGGCGCTGTTTCTGCCGGTTTCCGCCGCACAGACCGGCTCTGCTGTCCTGACAGACCCGCCCTGCGCCGAGCAGACCGTTCCGTCGGCACAGCCGCTCCCGGATGTGTCCCCCGCTCCGGCAAAACTGACCTTTTTCCTGTTTGACGGGGAGGGCGGCACCCTCACCGCCGACGCATCCGTTGGCGGCTGCGTCACCGCGCCGGATTATCCTGCAGTATATGAAGATCAGGTGTTCGCCGGATGGCGAACCCAACCTGACACCGGCAAGGCGGAATATGCCCCCGGGCAGGAGATTCCCGTCACCGGGGACGCCTGTTTTTATGCCGTCTGGCGGCCCCGCCAGTCTTGCACCCTCACTTTTCAGACCAACTTCGGCAATCAGACCCGCTCCGTCCTGGAAGGCGGCACTCCCGCCCGGCTGCCCAGTCTGCCGGACCGGAACGGTCTGCGTTTCGTCGGCTGGCAGGGAGAAAACGGCCTGCGTCTGTTTCCGGAGCGTTCCACCGTCTGGCAGGACGGCGTTTACACCCCGCTGTATGCCCCGGCGCTGACCACTGACCACACGACCTATATCCAGGGCTACCCGGACGGCTCGTTTCGTCCTGCCGCCCCCCTGACCCGGGCCGAGGCCGCCGGGATGCTCACCCGCCTGATGCAGACCCTCCCGGACAGCGACCGCACTTTCCCGGATGTGCCGGACAGTGCCTGGTATGCCCGACCGGCCGCCGTGACAGTGGAACTGGGCGCCATTCTCCCCGATGCAGACGGCTCGTTCCGGCCGGACGAACTGATTACCCGGGCCGAGTTCCTCTACGCACTGACAGGACTGTTCCCCACGGAGGCCGCCCAGCCGGCCTTCTCCGATGTGCCGGAGGACAACTGGGCCGGCCCCGCCATCGATCTTGCCGCTGCCCGGGGATGGGTCAGCGGATACGGTGACGGCACCGTCCACCCTGACGACCCTGTCACCCGGGCCGAGGCGGTGAGTATCCTCAACCGCGCCATGGGCCGCATCGGAGATCTCTCCGCCCACAGCTATCACATTGCGCGATTTTCTGACCTGCCTGCCGATCACTGGGCCTTCCTGCCTGTGATGGAGGCCGCCACGGAACACACGCCGGATCTATCCCAAGGGGATGAGATCTGGACGGACTACCCGGAAATCATCCTTTCCCCGGGATTTCACTATGTAAACGGGGAGCTGACCTATGTGGACCCCGCCACAGGCTGGTATGTCTCCGACACCACTGTGAACGGATTTCAGTTTGACAGCACGGGGCTGTACACCTCCGGTGACACGGAATTGGACGGCTATGTCAAACAGGTGCTGTCCCAGATTACCGACGCCTCCATGTCCCGGGAAGAAATGCTCCGGGCCGCTTATGACTACACCCGGGATCAGTTCACCTACCTGCGCCGGAATTATTACCAGATCGGGGATACCGGCTGGGAAATGCAGGAGGCGCTGACCATGTTCCGCACCGGCTACGGCAACTGCTACTGTTTTACCGCCGTGTTCTACTATCTATCCCGGCAGCTTGGCTATGAGAGCACCGCCATTTCCGGTGTGGTAGGCACCAACCGCTCGCCCCATGGCTGGGTGGAGATCGACTTCAACGGCATCACCCACATTTTCGACCCGGAGCTGGAAATGGCCTATCGGAAAAAGGGCGTGTATCAGTACGACTTCTTCCAAATGCCCTACAGCCAGGTGCCCTGGCCTTATGTCAAAGGGTGACCCGTTCATCAAACGATAAGAGAGTGAAGTATCTTTGGTTTTCAGTTCTGCGATCTTTCTGTTCGGATTTCTGCCGGCGGTCTTTCTGATTTACCGGCTGCTGCCCGGACTGCGTTCCAAAAATATCTGGCTGGCTTTCAGCAGCGTAGTGTTCTACGCCTTCGGCCAGCTGGCGTATGTGCCCCTGTTCCTCGGCTCTGTGCTGGTGAATTTCGGCATGGGTCTGCTGCTCCAGAGCGGCACCGCCCACCGGAAAGGGGTGTTCACACTGGCCATCCTGCTGAATCTGGGGGTGCTGGGCCTGTTCAAATACACGGATTTCATCATCACCAACCTCAACGCCCTGTTGGGCACCCATATCCCCCTGACCTGGATTGAACTGCCCATCGGCATCTCCTTTTTCACCTTTCAGGGTCTCAGCTATGTCATCGATGTTTACCGGGATCCCAACGCCGGCTCCCGAAATTTCGGAAAGGTGCTGCTGTACATCAGTTTCTTCCCTCAGCTCATCGCCGGTCCCATCGTGAAGTATCACGACATTGCCCGGCAGCTGGACTGCCGCACCCTTCATGCCGGAGAAACGGCGGCAGGGATGCAGCGTTTCATCACCGGTCTGGCAAAAAAGCTGCTCCTGTCCAACACCGCAGGGCTGATTGCCGACACGGTGTTCAACACGCTCCTCCCCGCCGGCACCCTGGACTGGCGGACAGCCTGGCTGGGCGGGATATGTTACAGCCTGCAAATCTATTTCGACTTCAGCGGATACAGTGACATGGCCATCGGCATGGGTCACCTGTTCGGTTTTACCATTCCGGAAAACTTCCGCTATCCCTATGCCGCCTGCTCCATGCGGGATTTCTGGCGGCGGTGGCACATTTCCCTGTCCACCTGGTTCCGGGAATATCTGTATATCCCTCTGGGCGGCAACCGCCGGGGACTTCGGCGCACCCAGTGCAACCGAATGATCGTGTTTTTGTGCACCGGCATCTGGCACGGCGCCAACTGGACATTCATTCTCTGGGGCGTGCTCCACGGTCTGCTCACCGTATTGGAGGACATTGGCCTGATCCCCGTGGATAAACTGGAAAACAGCCGGGCAGGAAGACTGGTTTGCCGGATCTACACCCTGCTGGCGGTCATGCTCCTGTTTGTGGTCTTCCGCGCCGAAAGTCTGGCCGATGCCGGTCGGCTCATCGCCGCCATGTTCACCGCTCCCGCCACGGCTTACGGCACATTCCTGCTCCGGGATCTGTGTCCCCCGGCAGTCTGTCTGCTGTTGGGCGTGGCCGTGATCACTGCCGTCGGCCCGATCCCCCGGCTGAAAGCCCGGTTTACCGCCCTGCCGGAACGCCAGAAACCTTTCTGGCTGGCACTGACCCGTCTGGGCAGTCTGGCGCTGCTGTGCCTGTGCGTGCTGAGCTTGGCCCAGGGCGGGTTCAACCCCTTTATTTACTTCCAATTTTGAGTGCCGGGAGATCTTGCCTGTGAAACACCCTATTCTTCAAACAGTATATACCGGCGCAGCCATCGCCCTGTGTCTGCTCCCCAGTGCGGGGATGCTGCTGGCGGACCCGGTCCAGCCGGCAGCCAATCAGCTCCTGGCCCCGGCGCCTCACCTGCGCAATGCCGACGGCAGTCTGAACGCCGCCCTGCTGTCCGATGTGACGGACTATATGGCTGACCATTTCGCCTTCCGGCAGGAACTGGTCACCGCCTGGGCCGGTCTGAACGCCGCCCTTGGCACCTCTACCCAAGAGGACATTCTGTTGGGCGCAGATGGCTGGCTCTATTTTCGGGATACCCTGGACGACTATATGGGCCGGGGCATGACAGACACGGAGCTGACCATGGCCGCGGAGAACCTGGCACTGATGCAGGAATCCGTCATCGCCCGGGGCGGTCAGTTCCTGTTCACCATTGCCCCCAACAAAAACAGCCTGTACCCGGACAATATGCCGGACTACATCCCCCATCAGCCGGAAACCTCCAATGCCGCCCGGCTCCCCGCCGCACTGGCCGAGGCCGGCGTGGCCTATGCCGATCTCTTCTCCCCTTTCCGTGCCCGACCGGAGCCGCTGTACTTTTCCACCGACTCCCACTGGACCCATCGGGGCGCGGCCCTGGCGGCGGACACCCTGCTGACCGCTCTGGGACGGGAAAGCCATTGGTTCTCCGGTTCTTTTCCGTTGGAAACTCCACACAAGGGCGACCTGTATGAAATGCTCTATCCCGCCGGTACCGCCACAGAATCGGACGCCCTGCCGGAATGGGATTTCACTTACGACAGCGACCCCAACGGCGGCAACGCCATCACCATTTCCACCCAAAGCGCCGCGGGGACGGGAACGCTCCTGTGTTTCCGAGATTCTTTCGGCATCGCCCTGCACCCCTATCTGGCCCAATCTTTCCAAACCGCGCGGTTTTCCCGGCAGACCGCCTATGACCTGACCCAGAGCGACAGTGATGTGGTACTCATTGAACTGGTGGAACGAAATCTGGATCAGCTGATCAAGATTCCCGGGGTGTTCCCCGCGCCGGAACGGCCCCGCCCCGAGACCCAGTCTCCCACGGAAACGGTCCCTATCCGGGTCCAGACCGGCCAGACCGCCGGAACGGCGGCGCTGCATCTGGTCACCGGCACCCTCACCGGAGCCGACGGCGCCGAGCCGGTCTATCTTGCCGCCGGTGACACCTGCTATGCCTGCACCCGGCTGACCGGCGCCCTGCCCGGCGAACTGGATTTTGCCGCCTGGCTCCCCATTGATGCCGGCACCGAACTGACTGTCATTTCCCGAACCGGAGAGACCTGGCAGGCCTTTTCCGGTTCGGTGGAATCATAAGAAACCATTGAAGAGAGGAATCGACCCATGAAACATCTATCCGCATTTTGCCTGTACCTGCTGATTGCCGCCATGCTGCTGACCTTTGCCGCCTGCGGCTCTGAGCAGGCCCCCGCCTCCACTTCCACACCCGTAGAAACCAGTGAACCGACACCTGCCCCCACTTCCACACCGGAGGCCACTCCCACACCGGAAGTTACCCCCACTTCTGACCCCGTTGTCACGCCTGTCCAGGAGCCTGTCACCCTCCCCCAGCCGACTCCCGTTCCGGATGCCGACCCCAAAGCCACGGCCCAGGGACTGGTGGGTTCTGACATTTCCGCACTGTACGCCGCCGTAGGCTATCCGACCTCTTCCAGCTATGCCCCCAGCTGTCTGGGCGATGGTGAGGACGGCGAACTGCTCTACGATGGATTTACCGTCTACACCTATCGGGAAAACGGCGTGGAAACCATTCAGACCGTACTGTAATGAACCAACAGAGAACATCAATCACCCAAAAAGCGGCGGCCATTGTCTGTGCAGCCGCCGCTTTTGCTGTCCTGGCTGTCGGACTATGGCACGGAGACAGCTGCACCCTGACCTGTCTCTATCCCGACGGCACATCCCAGACCTACCGCACCCTGCGGGGATTCTCTCCCTGGAATCTCCCCAGACCGGTTCAGGAGGGCTGGACTTTTGTAGGCTGGCAGGACGACCAGGGGAACCTTTTGTCCCCCGGCAGCGTCAAACCCCGTGAAGATATGACCGTTACCGCCCAGATGGCTCCGGCGCTGAACACCGGGGAACACATTGCCTATCTGACCCCGGCAGAGCAGGATCTGTTTCTGCCGGACGCCCCCCTCACTGCCGGGCAGGCAGAGGAAATGCTGGACCGACTGACTCTGATTGAGGAGGAGCAGACCTTCTTCTCCCAGAGTCCGGAGACTCCGGTGGATCGTCAGACCTTTTTGACGGTGCTGCGGAAACTGTATCCCGCTGACCGGATGCCCGCCGTATTGCAGGACAGGACAGACGGCCCCTTGACCCGGGGACAGAGCGTACAGATTCTCAACACCCTCCTGAACCGAAACGCCGGAGCGTCCCACACCCAGGCGCAGGTGGGCGTGCTGCCGGATGTCCCGCCGGATCATCCCCTCTACGGGGATATGGCCGAGGCCGCTGTGTCCCACCATTGTTCCGGAGACAGCTGGACGGACAGCACACCCCTTCCCAAACCGGAATCCGGTCTGCGGCAGGTGGGACTGGATTTGCTGTGCGTCGGGCCGGACGGACACCTGGTCCGCAGCGGCAACTGGGGCAATTTCCAGTTTGACGCAGCCGGCCGATACACCAGCGGGATGCCGGAACTGGACGATCTGGTGCGACAGGTACTGGACGAGATCCTCACCCCGGATATGACGCCCCTGGAGCAGCTCCGGGCCGCCTATGACTACACCGTGTCCAGTTTTTCCTATCTGCGCCGGAATTATTACCAGGTGGGCGAGACCGGTTGGGGGGCTGAGGAGGCCTATACCATGCTCTCCACCGGATACGGCAACTGCTATTCTTACGCCGCCACCTTCTACGAACTGGCCCGGGCATTGGGGTTTGACCCCGTGCTGATCAGCGGCCTGGTGGGGACAGACCGGTCTCCCCACGGCTGGGTGGAGTTGGAACTGGACGGCGTACACTATACCTGCGACCCGGAATTGGAAATGACCTACCTCCGGGATCGCGCCTATCGCGTCCCCGATATGTTCCTGATGCCGGACTCCATGTCCGCCGAATGGACTTATCGGCACTGATTCGACTGTTTTCGCCCGGCTTTTGGCGTATGCTGATGGCCGGAGCCACACCAAAAAGGAGGGAAATCACCCATGAAATCCAGAATGATCGCAGCGCTGCTCTCCGCCGCGCTGCTAAGCCTGATGCTGACCGGCTGCCAGTCCGATGCCCAAACGCCTGAGTCCACCACGACTCCGGAAGTTTCTGCCGCTCCGACCCCTGAGCCCGCCCCAGTATTTCTCGCCCGGCTGGACAGTACCCTCTACCGTTCCGCACCGGAGTTTTCCGAGGAAACCGTACTGGGCGCGCTGCCCAAAGGGACCCCGGTCACGGCACTGGATGCCCAGCAGGACGGTTTTGAGCAAGTCCGTCTGGCAGATGGGCAGGAAGTCTGGATCTATGGTTGGTATCTCCGGTCGGAAGACCCGGTGAAACAACGGCAGCGGGAAGTGGCATACGAAAAGCAGAAACTGGCCAGTCCCACCTATGAGGACGCAGCCGCTTTTCTGGATGCAGAAGAGAGCCGAACCTACACCTGCATGGCCAATCTCCTCAACTGCCGGGCAGACCCCTCCCGCCAGGCTCCCATCCTCTACCAGATTGCCTTTGGAACGGAGCTGACGGTGTTGGGCCGGGACGGGGACTTTTATCTCTGCCGCCTGAAAGACGGAGGCATCGTCTACTGCTACCAGGAATATCTGACCAACGAGGCCACCTATGTGGAACTGGAAAACGCCGTGGATCTGCGGGTATTCATGCCCACCGCGGACTTCGAGATGCTCTTCGCCTCCTCCAACAACATCACCGGCGCGGCCATGTACCCCGCCATTCCCCTGCTGGAACGGGAAACTGCCGAAATGCTGGCCCAGGCTCAGGAGATTTTCCGTGCCGACGGGTACTCCATCAAGATCTACGACGCCTATCGGCCCAAATCCGCCCAGTTTCAGCTGTACGACATCGTGCAGGATTCCCGATTCATCGCCGACCCCTACCGTGGGCAATCCTGGCATCAGTTGGGGCGGGCCATCGATATGTCTCTGGTGAACATGGCCACCGGCGAAGAACTGGAAATGCCCACCCCCATGCATACTTTCTCCACCGATGCCTCCCGGTTCAGCAGTGAACTCTGGTCGGAACAGGCCCGGGCCAATTCCGATTATATGACGGAAGTGATGACTTCCGTGGGATTCGGCACCATCACCACCGAGTGGTGGCACTTTGAAAACACCGCCCCCGGGAATTTCCTGGACCCCAACCCGGATTATGACAGTTTTGTCTATAAACCCATAGCGGAGTACAACGGCCCCACCCATTGACGAAAATCCCCCTGTTCCGGCAGGGGGATTTTCTCTTTTCCAGGCGGCCGGATCGTGGTAAAATAGAGGC
>ENA-ORVC01000411-ORVC01000411.1-human-gut-metagenome-genome-assembly--contig:-NODE-411-length-46500-cov-5.063667_pt1 | contig 46500 bp, 36 predicted proteins | sample MGYA00242092_ERZ509234 | MGnify/ENA primary metagenome ERZ509234 (study PRJEB26280, sample SAMEA2338800) | human gut metagenome | biome: human gut; feature: human-associated habitat; material: faeces... | reverse complement strand
GCTCTTCGCAACACTATTAACAACGACATCCTTAAGGGCAAGACTCTTTATCAGGCTTATCGCCGCAACAAGACTGTCCTTTTCGAGATTATCGAGGAGATTGTCACAACTACTATTGGTGAGGACATTCTTGACTCTCCATTTATCAATGAGTTTGTTGAGGTAAAGAACCGCGCTCTTGGTGACAACACTGCTTTCTATTCTGAGGGCGGTATGCTATCAGTAGCTTCTTTTGCTGGTAATCACTGGGACACCAACCGTCAGTCCATTGACCTCGGTGAGGAGTTCACACTTCCTAAGGAGTGGTACTACATTCACGTCTATGACGAGCTTGAGCGCTTCCTTCTTGGTGTAGCTTCTCTCGATAAGCTTGTTGATAAGGTTTATAAGGCTATTAGCAAGTATATGTCTGACCGCATTTACGCTCAGTTCCAGAATGTTGCCAATTCCGTCCCTGCTGAGTTTACTAAGAGCGGCAACACCGAGGAAGCTCTTGGCGACCTTTGCGATTTGGTTCAGGCTGCTGGCGGTTATGGCTCTCTGACCATTGCTGGCACCAAGGCAGCTCTCCGCAAGCTTGTTAACGTTGTCCCCGACAAGACTTTTGCCAGCTCTCAGAAGGAAGCTAAGGCTTCTACTGGCACTATCGGTGAGTGGGAGGGCAATAAGCTTATGGTTATTCCCCAGACCCTTAAGTCTGGTACTTTTGAGTTTGCCCTAAGCAAGAATCAGATTTTCGTTATGGGCGCTGACGTTAAGCCAATTAAGCTTGAGTTTATCGGTGATACCCGTACTGTCGAGTATGGTTCTCAGCAGACCAACGACCTTACCGAAGGTCTACAGATTCAGACCCAGATTGGCATGGGTATGCTTCTACCTCCCTATTTTGGCGTTTTCAATTTTGCCTAATAGATAAGGTTATATATAGTTTGAATATTGTTTGAAGAAAGGCGGTTTGGTTATGGCCCGTACTGCAAAGTCTACCAATACCGAACCCGTTGTTGACGCGGCTACCGTGGATGACTCTACTGTAGCCGCCGTTAATTCGGTGGAAGAAAATATGAATGATGAAACTGCAACTGTCGCTACAAAGCGTACTTCTAGGCGCAAGAATACGCGACAGTCTGCCGATGTTGAAGATGCTCTCTCTGACTCTGACATGATTGAGGTAGAGTCCCTTATTCCAAATGTGGTTTATGAGGATAGTCGCACTGGCAATTATTATGAGTGGTCAGAGATTGGTCATTGTGAGGATATGACTTTTGATGAAGTTAAGAATATGCATCGAAAGTATAAGACATATTTTAATGATATGTGGCTAAAGCCGCTTGATGAACGTGTTATCAAGAAGCTTGGTCTTTCTCGTACATATGATAAGTATGATTTCCTTGTTGATGAGTCTAATTATACAAATGACCATATTGATGAAGTTCTTGATGGTATTTCATCTGCTCCTACAAGTCTAAAGATTGCCATTGTAAATCGTATTAAAGATATGGTTTCCGATGGTACTGTTTCAGACATTAAGGTTGTCAGAAAACTTGAGAAGCGACTTGACATCGATTTGATTTCTTTTCTTTAAAGAATGGGATTGGTGAGTAATCATGCCGACTCCATATGAGAAAATATATGAAAATCTTTTGCCGAAGTTTCGCAGTTATGAAATCCCTATGATGACTGTTGAAGAGGTAAAGGAGAACTTGCATGATTATCTCGTCCCTGCTATTGCGAGATTTCATGTTTGCAGAAAAGATTTAAATGATAGGGATGATATTGTAGAGCGTTTTAATTGTGATTTGTCTGATATGGAAATTGAGATTTTTAGCAATTATATGCTCTTGGAATATATTGATTCTACCTATATTAGAACATCTACACTGCTAAAAGTAAATCTGAGTTCAACAGATTTTAATGCCTTTAGCCCAGCCAACATGCTCGACAAGCTAATGGCTATGCATAAAACATATCTCGCTGAAAATGAAGCGTTGCTATCTCGTTATGCATGGCTCGGACTTAAAAGCGATAGCCCTTTAATGTCTACTGGATACAAAAAGAAGAAGAATCGATTCGTTGATGATTCAATGCTTTAGAATGGTGGTGTATCGCAGTGAGATGTTTAGACAGATTCAATCGCAAGATGGCTTTAAGCGGTAGCTCTATACGTAATGAAGCTATTAAGAACAGCCAAGAGTTGCTGAAAGAAACATTTGCTGATGACCCATCGTTTACAACAGGTATATACTTTTGGCAACCAAGCACGCATTCATATGCAGACCCAAATGAGTTGCCTATTAGATTATATGGCAGGTCGTTTTTTAATACCAATGGTGTTGTTGTTAAGTTTCAGACATTAATTGACAATCCAATTGTTGTCGGCGATATGCTATATGATTCAAATGACGATGAGTATTTGTTATGCACAGAGTCATTTAATGTAGATGGCGTTCATTGGAAAGGCAAGTTCAGTCTATGTAATTGGATACTAAAATGGCAAAACAAGGATGGCGACATTCTTGAATATCCATGTGTAGATATTAACTCTACTCAGTATAACTCAGGCGAACAGGCAAGCGCCAAGATGACAATTGGTTCTTCTCAGCATATGGCTACGTTACCATATGATGAGAATACAATTGCTATTAAGTCTCCACAGAGATTCTTCTTAGATAGAGACACCGAAACGCCAACATCATTTATCGTTACACAGAACGATAACACAAGCATGTTCTTTGGTAAAAAGGGTCTTATAAAAATTACTATGCTTGAATGCGAGCGTAATAATGATACAGATAGACCAGATTTGGGTATCTGTGATTATTTTGAAAAAGATGAATTAAAGACTAACAATGATGATAAAAAGAAAGTTGTTAAGTCTGTTATATCATATAAGACTACAACCATTAAGTCTGGTGGCAGTAAACAAAAGTTCGTTGGAACGTTTGTTGATAAAAATGGCGAAGAGATTGATGGTGTCTCTACAAATTGGGAAATCATATGTGATTTTGCTGATTCACTTATTGTTAATGAAGAAGGAAATTCTCTTACAATAGGTGTTGACGATGATTCTTTGATAGATGAAGAGTTTAAACTTGTACTATCAGATGAATCTGGCAACTATAAATCTTCTATTATTATTCAGATAGGGTCGTTGTTGTAATGGCTAATAGTTCAATAATCGGTAGAGCGAAAAATAGAATTATCAAAGATTTTATCAAGGACATCGACATTATTCAGGCTATTGGCGATGAGAACGTTACATCTGTTGAAAATGGCGAAGATTTAATTGGTACTCGAATTTTTGGCTATGGTCAAAACCCGAATACAATTAATGAGGTTGGCACGTTCATTATGATTTTGGTTCATATTCCAAATGCTATTACAAGTACATATACATTTGTCGCACCAGAAGTTGAGATTTGGATTATCTCGCATGAACGACATATGGCAGTTGATAATGTAAAAGGCATTCCTGATAATAGAAACGATTATCTTGCTAGGCTTATTGATATGAAGCTTAATGGTCGTTCTGATATAGGTCTTGGCGAACTTAAACTTACGAGCAATGTTGAAGGTTCGTTACAAAGAGACTATCTGTATAGAAAGCTTATATTTAAGGGAACTGATTTAAATAAGTCTTTGTGCGCTGACGAATAGGTGGTGTGCATATGTTTGAATTAGATGACCTTAAAATTTATAGGGGCAATGATATTCAGATTACCCCTAAGATAATTGTAACTCAGCCTACTATCGGTCAGATAGAGGAATTCGGCGAGAAAAGATATTTTAACGCTGTATATACTCTTACTGCTGTTGGAGCTGATTTAAAGTGGCAGCTATGGGATATGGAACAGATAGACTATACACAGATTGAAGACTATGATTTGTTCATAGGATTTATATCTAAAGCCGTATCTAGCCAAAGACCAATATATGATGAATTGATGAATAATGAAGAGAAGTATAAAGATGAGCTTGCAATGATATCTCAAGAAAGACTTGAGAACATGTGCATAAATCCACTTCAACTCATATTAAAAGACATTGATTTAGCTGACTTTATACCGTGTAAAAATACAGAGACAGACCAAATAATACTGTATAATGCCGAGCGCGATATAACGATTGATAGAATGATATATTCGCAAATAGTTGATGCTGTTAGAAAAATACATGGTCTTAAGCGTAATAATGAAACACCTGCTAATGAAACTACTAAGATGATTTTAATTGATGACGCTAGAGAAGAAGCTAAGGCAGCTTCACAAAAACCATATAAAAGCACTTTAAAACCACTTGTCTCTGCGCTTACCGTTAAATGCGGTTTGTGTGGCACTGATAAGGTTTGGGATATGAAGATAAATGCATTTTTTGATAGCATTAAAAGAATTAATAAAATTCAAGATTCAGAACTCCTTCTACAAGGAGCATATTCTGGATTTACCAGTCTAAAGGGCGTTGATAAAAATCGACTTGACTGGACTGGTGACATATAAAATATAAATTTGATTGGAGGAAGCAATATGGCTTTCAATAAGAATGAACTTATCCTTGACCGTGTTCGTTCCATGACCTTCAATGACCTTTCCACTGGTGAGATGCTTTTCCGTCTTACCCAGCTTGAGGAGCCTACCCTTACCTGCACTTCTGAGGGTGAGGAGGTCACTGACGCTCTTGGTTCTGTGATTACTACTCTTTATCGTTCAAAGAAGGCTACCTTCTCTGCTACGAACTCTCTAGTCTCCCTTGACCTTGCTGCTGCTCAGTATGGCGCCAAGAAGGAGGTTGCCGAGACTGGCAAGGAGATTGTCACTCGTACATTCGAGACTATTACCATCCCCGATTCTGCTTCCACTGTAAAGCTTGCTCATAAGCCTGCCAACAAGGATGACGTTAAGTTCATCTATTCTATCGCAAACGGCGAGCTTGGCAAGTCTTATAAGGCTGGTGCATCTGCCAACGAGACTGATTTCGTTATTGACGAGCAGGGTGCAATCACGCTCCCCACTGGTCTTACTGGCAAGATTTATGTCGAGTATGAGTTTAAGACTGAGAACGCTGTTCGTATCGTCAACAAGGCTTCTAAGTTCCCCGAAGCTGCTAAGGTTGTCATTTACGCTATCTTCCGCGATGCCTGCAACGAGAATGTTGTCTACTCTGGCGTTATCGTATGCCCCAAGGCTAAGTTTAACCCCGAGTCTGTTGAGCTTGCTCTTACCTCTACTGGCAAGCACGCCTTTGAGCTTAACATGATGAAGGATTATTGCGAGGACGATGGCGACCTATTCACAATCATTGTTAATGAGTAACGCCTGATAATTAGTGTGTTTAATAATGCGGGGAATGGTGCTTAACTCCCATTCCCCACGTTGTTCTACTGGTTGAAAGGCGGTGAAGCAATGGCTGAAAAGATTAACGCTACGTGTGCTATTTGCGGTAAGGGCTATCATCTGTGCATTTCGTGCAAGGATATGATTAGCCTGACTCCTTGGAAGAAGCATACGGATACATCTGAGCACTATAAGATTTATCAGATTATTCATGGCTATTCTACTAAAGTGTATACGAAAGCAGAAGCTAGGGCTAAGCTTAAGAAGGTTGACTTATCTGATTTTGATACGCTTAGAGATAATATTAAGTCTGTTATTACTGATATTATGGGCGCTGATGTTACCGCTCCTGTTAAAAAGGTGACTAGAACCAGAAAGACCAAGATGGTTGCTGAGCCAGTTTTCGAACCCATTATAAACGATGTTGAAGCTATTGATGAGGTTCCTGCTGAGCAGTAATTTGCTTGGTATATTATTGTGTGAATGATGTTAAAAAATATGAATAGAAAGGGAAATGTTGTTCACTTATGTGTTTAATATTTCCCTTTTTTTTACGTGACAAAGAAATGTGTAGAAATATGAAGTTTGAATGGTGGTAAAAATATGTTGCAGCATAGTGACGTTACTGGCAGAGACTTCTATGATGAAGAAGCCGTGTATTTTAGAAATTTGATTCAGTCTAGTTTTTATATTTCACATGGCGCGACTATTCTAGATGTATTCGCCGACTCTGTTGGAAAGATTGTTTTTGTCTTTCCTCGAAATGAACATGAAGCTCTTATTAAAGAGTGGATGGATAACAAGAAGTAATTTGGTATTTGGTGATATTCATGTCCAATGTCGGCAAAGTTTTTGAAAACGATTTCAAGAAATCTGTTAATTCTCAGCATCTATTGATAAGATTAAATGACCCACCTCAATCATTTGGTGGTGGAACTGCTCGTTTTAGCATAAAGAATCCATGTGATTATCTTTTGATGGATACAAAACATCGTACTCTTGTGTGTTTGGAACTTAAGACAACAAAGTTTAAAAGCATATCATATGAAGATGTTGATGGTAATGATAATACAAGTCGTATGATTCATAAGCATCAAATCTATGGTCTTACCAAATTCTCTGAATATGATAGTGTTGAAGCTGGATTCTTATTCAATTTTCGTGACGAGAAAAATTCTTGCGAAAGATGTTACTTTATGAGAGTTGAAGATTTTAATAATATGATAAAAGACAGCAATAAGCATAGTTGTAATGAAATTGACATTTTAACCAATGGTGCTATCAAGGTACATGGCGAGAAAAAACGCACGCGGTATACGTGGGACATCGACTCTCTACTTGATACTATTGCTGAAAAATAATTTTAATAAATAGACTTATATGCTATAATAGCATGTATATCATAATCTAACTGAAAAGTTTGAATGTTCAGGAGGAAAAATATGAAGAACGAAGTTAAAACTGGTGTATATACTATTGACGGCAAGGATAATCCTTTTGATTTTTATACATCTTTAAATGCGTATCGTAAGTCTCAGTTTGTGGTGTCCGTCAGCAATATTTTAGTTGGCGATAATTATAATTATGTGATTCGAGATTTAGCATTTGACTTCTGTATTGTAGCTATCTTTACAGATATTGATACGACTGATGTTCAGGATGCTGATGATGGTATCACTGCAATGGAAGAGTTTGTTGATAAGTTTAAGCCAGTTATAGATATCGTAAAGGCAAATGCTGTCGATGGAGTCTTCGATGAGTTGCGCAATGCTATTGATTTGAACATTGAGTATCGTACCGGTATTCATATTAATCCTATTTCATCTAGTCTCGCAAATCTTCTAGACACTTTGAATAATAAGTTTAGTGGATTTGACTTGGACAAGATGATGGAGATTGCCGAGCCTATGAGTAAGATTGCCGGAGAACTTACTCCTGAAAAGATGATTGACGCATATGCTAAGACAAACATCTTTAAAGAGCATTGGGGCAATTCAGAGAAGAATGACAATGCCTATAATAAGTTTTCGGTAGCTGATGGCGGTGGCGATGTTAAGTCAGATTCAAAATCGCCTTCTTCTGATATAGAGTAACTGGTGTATTTTATATGCCAACGTTTACTTCTACGGCTGCAATTAATTCTTATGTTACAAAAAGACTTGAGCCAGCTCTTGTTAGCACAAAATTGCATGTATTAAAAATCATAGAAAGTTCTATGAAGGACTTTTATTTTGAGTATACTCCTATTGAATATGAAAGAACGCATCAGCTTCTTAGTTCAATGGTTGACAATGGGATTGTCATTGGAGGGTCTGGTGGAAGTTTTGAAATATATTTTGATTCTTCTCGAATGAGCCATCCAAGACCAGCAATAGGATATAGCGGTGAAGAACATGAAGTTGAGTGGAGCGAAGAAGAAATTCTTAGCAACTCATTTACAAGCGGCCTTCCGCATGGTGGAATTGGTGGCAATCCAATTTGGCCGAACATTCTAGATGGGATTCAAGATATACCAGAAATATTAAAAAGTAGTTTAATCGCGGCTGGTATTCCTATTTATTAGGATGCCAGCTTTTATGCTTTTAATGACGTGACAAGAAAAAGGAGGTCGTTATTATGTCAAAAGGAAGAAAAACCTTTAGGAAGGTAATTACCAGTCCAGAACTTATAGAACAGATTAATCCTAAAAACGTTAAGCTTATGAATAGATTCCTAAAGAATTTTGCCACAAAGCGTTCTCCTAATTCTGTTGTGAGTTATAGGTCGAACCTGAACATCTTCTTTTGCTGGAATATTCTAGAGAATGATAATTGCTTTTTTGTGGACATTAAGAAACGTGAGCTAATGGATTTCTTTGATTACTGTGTAACTGAGCTGAAGTGGAGTTCAAATCGCTTCTGCCAAATGCACAGTTGCCTATCTAGCTTTAGTTCATGGATTGAAAATTATTTCGATGATGAATATCCGCTCTTCCGCAACTTATTGTCGAAGATTGAGAAGCCAGTAAAAGAAAATGTTCGTAAGAAAACAGTTCTTCAAAAAGAAGATATCGATAAGCTGTTTGCTTATTTCAAAGAGAATGATATGTATCAAGATGCATGTCTTCTAGCTTTGGCTATTTCATGTGGAGCGAGAGTTTCTGAGCTTGCTAGTTTTACTACTGACTTGATAGATGAAGATAATACTGTATTTGATGGTCTTTTTCTTGAAACGACCAGAGAGATTAAAACTAAGGGTCGCGGAGTAAATGGCAAGATGCTTAAAAAGTATATTTTAAAAGACACGTTTCTCCCATACTATTATAAATGGCTTGAGGCTAGAAAAGAAATCATGGACGAACATGGCAGTGAACATGATTTTATTTTTATAACAAAAGATGGTAATCCAGCAAGCGCAGACAGATTGCGTGACTGGATGTCTAGGTGGAGTGATATTGTAGGACAACCATGTTATCCACATAATTTTCGCCACTATAACATTAGTTTTCTTAAGCGTCTTGAACTTGAGGATGATTTCATTGTGTATATCACTGGATGGTCTGAAAGCACTGGTCATAGCATGGTAGCTATATATAATGATATGACTGCAAAAGACCGTAAATGGAAAAATCTCGATAAACTGAAAGCCGCTGTAGAAGGGTAATGTTTTAATTTAGTTTACGGAAACAACGAATTTGAATGTTACCGCACCTTACAGGGTGCGTTTTTTAATGCATTCCTTTAGTGAGGTGTATATATATGGCTGATTCAGAGTTTAATATTAAGGTCGGCGTTAAGGTCGATGCATCTGGTATACAAGAGCAACTAAACAGAATCAAGGGTAATAAGCTTCAAGTTGATATTGATACTAAGAATGCTAATAAGGCAATTAGAAGCATAAGAAAAGAACTTGAGCGTCTTGCTAAGGTAAAGTTTGAGCTTAACGATGTAGGCACTGCGTCTATGAGTAGTAAGAGTGGTTCTTCTACAAGCAAGGCAAAAAAAGACGCTGAAAATATGAATGAGTCTTTTAAAGAACTTCTTAGTTTGCAGCAAGCTATAAAAGAAGGTTGGCAAGAAATTGCATCACTTGACTCAAAGCAACTTAGCCCAAAGGACTATGCTAAATCAGTTAAATTATTTAAAGATGAAATAAATAACTTAATGGCTGAGTATAACAATATTTATGCTGAAGTCGGTAAAAATCTAAGTAAGTCTCAAAAAGATATTTTGAACAAAACCTTTAACGCTGATATTCCTGGTGTTAAGCAGACAAATGAATCATATAAAGAGCTTGAAAAAGTAGCAAGTGCAATAAGCAAAGCGGAAATAAAAATAGCAAGCTTAGATGGTGTTGTGAATGCTGATGAAATTAAAACATATACAAATCAGCTTGAAGTTTTAAGAGGTACGTATAATAAATTAAAAGATAGTCTTAATGGTCAATTATCAACCGCCCAATTTGCTAAAATAGCTTCGAGTGCTGAAGACGTTGTAAAAAAGATTGAATTGCTCGACAGCAAAATTAATGATTCAAAAAGAAACGCCGCAAAAAAAATAGAACAAGATTTACTTGCTGGTAACGGTAAGGGCGGAGATATATTAAAATTATATAATAACAGTGCTAGAAAATTTAAAAGTATTACAGATGCTGATGAAGATTCTATAGCTGCAATGAAACGTATTAAAGATGCCAAAGAAGACCTTTTTAAAACGTTTACCGATAACCATAATTCAATTGATTCTAAAACACAACAAGAGCAATTGGCATATTATAGCGAACTAATCTCTAAGCATAAAACGCTTATAGATGCAGTAAAATCTGGCAATAATATTTTTCAAGAAAATATAAATAGGAAAAATGATGCCGCTGCCGCAGCTAAGGCAGAAGCTAGTGCGCAAAAGGAAGCTGTTGCAGCTATGCAGCTGAGGGCTAAGGCGAATAATCTTTCTTTGTCTATGGATGTATGGTTGCAAAAAAACTCTAAGGCTGCTGATGAATTTGGGCGGAAGATTCGCGCTCTTCAGATGGAATTAAAATCTTGTGATGCTACAAGATTAAGTGGAATACAGTCTGAGTTTAAAACAATAACGATGCAAGCAGAAGCTGCTGGCAAAACTGGCATGAGTATGACAGATAGACTGAGGATGCAGTTTACAAGATTGTCGTCATATTTTGGTGCTGCATCTGTTATGATTGTTGGTCTGCAAACTCTTAAAGAAGGATTTCAAAACGTTCTAGATATTGATACGAAAATAACAGACCTTAAGAGAGTCACGGATTTAACATCGTCTCAATATTCTGACGTGTATGATACTTTGATTAACTCTGCACAAAAATATGGCGCCACTCTTACGGACTTAATTTCTCAGACAGCCGATTGGAGCAGAGCTGGTTTTAGCGACCCGAATACCGCTGCTAAGTTAGCCGAGATTACATCAATGTATCAGCATATCGCAGACCTTGATGCATCCACATCAATGGAAAACATTTTAACCGCTTATAAAGGTTTTGAGCCTGAGCTGAAGAAGCAGTTTAATGGCGATGCAGCTGCTGCCGCAGAACATATTGCAGATGTTTATAACATTATTGACAACAATTATGCTACTACTGCCGCTGATATTGGCGAAGCTGTTAAGCGTTCTGCGTCTGCGCTAAGTGTTGCAGGAAACAGCCTAGAAGAAACAGCTGGCATGATAACTGCTATTACTGAAGTTACGCAAGACCCAGAAAAGGCTGGTAATTCACTTAAGGTTTTGTCGATGCGTCTTCGTGGTATGAAGGGCGAGTTGCAAGACATTGGTGAAGAAACTGATGAAAATGTAGAGAACATATCTCAGATGCAGGGTAAGATTTTGAATCTTACTCACGGTAAGGTAAACATTTTTGACAACAATGGCGGTTTTAAATCTACATATAAGATTATGCAGGGTATTGCAGATATATATGATGATTTAAGTGACACCGATAAGGCAGACCTTCTTGAGACAATTGCTGGTAAAAACAGAGCAAACGAAGTTGCTGCTATGCTTAGCAATTTTAAACGTGCAGAAGAAGCTACTAAAGATGGGTTGAATTCAAGTGGTAGTGCAATGGCAGAGAATGCCAAGTATGCCGACAGCCTACAGGGTAGATTAGATAAGCTGACTTCTTCTTTACAGGCGCTTTCTAGTGCATCTATGGACTCTGGATTTTTAAAGGGGCTTATTAGTGGTGCAACAGAAGCAATAAATGCAGTTAATAAGATTGTAGACACAATTGGTATTATACCAACCGTTACGACAGCTGTAGCTTCTGCTGTATCTCTGGCTGGCAAAGGCATGTTTAAAGTTATTACAGATAATGCTGGCAAGTCTAATATGCAGCTTAATGGATGGGCTAAGCATATTGTTTCATCTTTTGAAGACGTGTCATCTACATCGGTACAGGTCTTTGCAGAAATGTTTAATAAAATAAACACGGAATTTGGCAACAATAAGACTTTTAATTTTAATACCAAAAAAATTAAAGGTGCCAATGGTGGAATTGATTTTGTAACTAATCTTGATAGCGACCTTTCAAAATTAAAAGAGTATAAATATGTTATAGAGACATTAAAGAAGAATCAAAAAAATGGACAAGATATTAATTTTGATTTTGCAATGGATAAGTATTTATCAAGTGCAAGTACGTCAGCACAAGAATTTGCAAAATCATGGGATTTGTCAAGTGATGCGCTTGGTGCGTTTTCTGAAAAGCAAATAAAAGCAACTGGTGTTATATCTAAAACATCGAGTTCGATGACAAATGCAAAAAATATTATTTCTGCCTATAACAATATTATCGATGAAAGTGGTCAAGCTCAATCTAAATTTGCTTCGGCGATTTCTACATTTAATCCTAAACTTGGTAATTATCTTTCTGGATTAAAAAGTAGTGAAGCTTCTCTTTTGGGATATGGGACACAACTAGCTTTTGCTACTGCTAAAACCCTTACGCTAGAAGCCGCGACATTAGCATTAAATGCGGCGTTAACATTTGGTATCAGCATGTTGGTTTCTGCTGGTGTTAGTGCTCTTATGAGTTGGATTAATCGCGCCGATGAACTTTCTGATAAAATTGACGATATTACAACAAAGTATAAGCAACAAAAAGAAGAGCTTCAAAATAGCAAGAAGACAATTGATGATGTGTCTGATTCATATGAAAGGCTTTCACAAGGAGTTAATCCAACGACCAATGACAACATTACACTTTCAAACGATGAGTATAAAGAATATATTGATATTGTTAACCAGATAGCAGACACATTCCCAACTCTTGTTAGTGGATATGATGCACAGGGCAACGCAATATTATCATGCGCTGGCAGTGTAGACAAATTAAATGACGCATATAAGAAAGCTGCGAATAATAACTATAATGATGTTCTTAAAGAAGCAAATAATTTTATAAAAGATTTTAAAAATAAATCTGATAAACTTGAAGCAGATAATGAGTTTGGACAGTTTTGGGATACTGTACCATTTGTATCTAATGATATGCGTAAAGATTCTTACGATACTCTTAAAGATTTAATTAGCGATACAGCAAATTTTGACGATAAGATGTCAGATTTAATCTCTCATGCCGATTGGGATTTTAACTTAGACGCATATGATAAGCTTAATGAAATTGCCCAAGCATTTGAGAATGCTGGAATTGAAAGAAAGAATTTCTTTGAATCAGATGGAGATTTTGTAAAAAGGGCAATAACAGAGAATAAAAAAGTTGCTAAGCAAATTGTTAGTGATTACGAAGAGCAGATGAATGCTGCATCAAAAAATATGCAAACTGCAACGGAAGCGTATTTTAGCAAGGCATTTTTAAACGGGAAATATTCAAATATTTCAAAAAATATGCAAAATGTTATGAATCAAATGATTCCTAATTTGGGCTATGATTATTTTTCTCAGTTTGATAATGTCGAAGACATGTATGATTCTCTTGACAAGATTCTTTCTTCTGTGAATAGTGTTAGCGGCAAAGATAAAACATTTAAGACATATTTTGACCTACAAGCAAAAGTAAATAATGATGAATGTACTGTCGGTGAATATGTTAATAATTTAAATGATGTTAGTTCTGTTATTGATGGACTTGATATAGATAAAAACGCTAAAAAGGCTTTAAAACTTTCACTTCAACTTAATGATAATGATATTAAAAAACAGTATACAAGTTTAAAAAATAAACTTGCTAAATCTGGTATCGACAAAGATGTTGCAAAGCAATTTGCTGATGGTCTGACAGCAACAGAACTTGAAGCAACTGTTGACTTGAGTGCTTCTGGAGAAATTAATTTAAAGGATATTGACACAAAAAATCTAGATAAGAGTATTAAACAAAAGATTCAAGATTATGCCAAATATCTAGAAGCTACTCGTTTTACGTTAGATATTAAGACTGAGACAGAAGATTTAAAAAACCTTAATACGGCTTTATCTGAATCACGAAGCGCTGCTGGTTTGACTCAAGAGTCGATTGAAAATATTCAAAATCGATATAAGGGTCTTGATGGTTATAATCCAGCTGCAATATTTGAAAAGACAACTACTGGCGTTAGGCTTAATACTAAAGCGTTGCAGTCACTTGAAAAGCAGTATGTTGCCACTAACAAAGCAGCAAATGACCAAAAGCTTGGCGCTTTTGCTAAAAGGTATAAAGAGATTGAAGCTCTAAGAGCAAAAGAAAGAAGCGGCTCTGATAAATACAAGGATTACACCAAGCAGCTTGAAGATTTAAATAATGAAATTGAAGCTGCTAAAATGGCAGCTGCCGCATATGATGGATTAACATCATCATATAATGAGTGGGTTAATGCCAAAAGCGGCGGTCAAGCTGGTGATATGTATAATGATATTATTAGTGGCGCAGAATCAGCAAAGAAGCTTGCCAGTGCTGGTAAATGGGGAAACACAGAGCTTCAAAGTTATATTGAAATGTTCTCTGCACCTGATTCTCTCGACAATGCAACTCCTGAACAGTATGCAGCAGCTTGGGAAAGTGCGATAAGTAAAGCAAATCGCTATTTTAAAGAAGGAACTGCTGGAATTGATTCCTTTATATCAGATGTTGCCGCAGCTGATAGCAGGCTAGTTAAAATGAACGACCAAGGTGTATGGGAGATACAGCCTAATTTTGATATTAAAGATTGGGCTAAGGCTGCTGGCGTGGCAGAAAGTACAGTTGAATCTATTTTTGGTCAGATGGAAGAGTATGGCTTCGATGTACCAATTGGCATAGAAGAAGAATCGATTGACGATTTGGTTGCAAAAGCAGATGCCGCTTCTAATGCGCTAAAGTCTTCTATGGGTCAAGACTTTGACATTAAAGTCAATACAGATGTTAGCTCTACTAAGGAAGCTTCAAGCGAGATTGAGAATCTTAAGAAACAACGCGATGATATTAACAATAGTTCTGCAACCGTAGAAGTTAAAGAGCAGGGCGTTGAAGCTGTAAATTCTGCTATTGAAGCTGTAATCAATAAGCAGATTGAGTTGGAACAACCTACTTATATGCAGCTTGATACGTCTCAGGTTAAATCAACTATGACCGATGCTCTTACTGCATTGCAGAATTATCAAAACGCCGTTGATAATGTTAAGAATCTTGAGATGCAGCAAGACGCTGGAATTGAAATTGATACTTCTCAGCTTGACGATGCCAAGAAAAAAGTTGACGAGACAGCTGAAGCTATTGCTAAATTAGATGGCAAACAAAAGGTTGCCATTGGGCTTGAAGCAAGCGATAGCGTTGAAGACGTTAAGAAGAAGATAGAGAATGGTAAGGTCAAACTTACAGTTGATACCGATGTCAATAAATCTGCAACACAAGAACTTGCATCAAACCTAGAAAAAATTAAAGACAAAGACGTTACAGTTACCGTTAAAGTTAAAGGCTTAGATGATGTTAAAACGCTTAACAAGCAAATTAATATTGCAGCAAAAGTTGACGGTACGGTAAAAGATTTAACTGCATTTGCTGATGCGGCAAAACAGCTTAAAGATGTTGATGATGATACTGTTAAAAGTGTGACGGCAAGTCTTTATGGCAATCTGTCTCAAAATGATAACTTAGATTCATTGCAGCAATTTATAGACGGCGCAAAAGACCTAGAAGATGTTGACTCGTCTTTTGTTACAGTTAATGCCACTTTCGATGGGAACTTGAAAGAAAAATCAAGCGACATTGAAAATATGGAAAAGTTCGCCAATGGAGCAAAGGCTTTACAGGACGCTCCTTCTTCAAGTGTTACAGTAGAAGCGAACCTTAAGGGCGAGGGTGTTGGTAATAACATCTTCGGCGATAATTCTACATTAGATAATATCAAGAAGTTCGCCGATGGCGCTAAAACACTACAGGGTGTCGGCGATGCAAAAGTAACCATTGAAGCAAATCTTAAAGGTGAAGGCGTTGGAGATAACATATTTGGCGATAACTCTAAACTAGATAACATTAAGAAATTTGCAGAAGGAGCAAAGGCGCTTCAAGGCGTTGGAGATGCTTCTGTCAATATAACCGCTAACCTTGAGGGTAAAGGTGTTGGAAATAACATCTTTGGTGATAATTCTACCCTTGATAATTTAGAGAAGTTTGCTAAAGCAGCTGAAAGATTAAAAGATGTTTCAGATGCAGATGTGTCTATTACTGCAAACCTTAATGGAAGTGGTGTTGGCGATAACATCTTCGGTGATAACTCTACGTTAGATAATTTAGAAAAGTTTGCCGATGGAGCTAAAAGTCTTAAAGATGTTGGCACTGTAAAAGCGGGCGTAGAAGTAAATCTAAGTGGCGAAGGTGTTGGCAATGACCTTTTTGGCAATAATTCAACTCTTGATAACCTTGAGAAATTTGCTAAGGGTGCTGAAAAACTTAAAGGTATTGGGAATATTAGCACTAATGTTTCAGCTAATTTAAGTAGCAGCGGCATTGGTGACGATATATTTGGTTCCAATTCTGCAATTGACAATCTTGATAAGTTCGCTGATGGAGCTAAAAAATTAAGCGGCTTAGATGATGTTGATGTAAGCATTACGGCAAACCTTAAGGGTGACGGCGTTGGTAATAACATCTTTGGAGATAATTCTACACTAGATAACTTAGAGAAATTTGCTAAAGCAACTAAGAAGTTAGAGGGCGTTGGAGATGTTGATGCCAGTGTAAATGTCGGTCTTAAAGGCGATGGCGTTGGTAATGATATATTTGGCTCTAACTCTACAATTGATAATCTTGAGAAGTTTGCCGATGGAGCAAAGAAGCTTCAAGGTGTCGGAGATGCTTCTGTTGACATTGAAGCAAATCTTAAAGGCGACATTGATGATTCTACTGTCGATAATCTATCTAAGTTTGCCAAGGGAGCGAAAAGTCTTCAGGACGTAGAAGATGTATCTGTAAATGTTACGGCTAATCTCAACAGCACTGGCGTTTCAAACAATATTTTTGGCGATAACTCTGCTTTAGATAATATGAATAAATTTGCTGCGGCGGCAGAAAAGCTAAAGGGCGTTGAAGATGTTGATGTCAGTGTTTCAGCAAGTTTAGATAGTAGCGGCGTTGGCAATGATATATTTGGCAATAATTCTGTTTTAGATAACATGAGTAAATTTGCCAAGGGTGCCAATACACTTAAGGATGTTGGCGATGTTTCGGCGAGTGTTTCTGTCAGCTTAGATAGCAGCGGTGTTGGAAACGATATATTTGGTAATAATTCAACAATTGACAACCTTAAAAAATTTGCTGCTGGCGCTAAAAGTTTAGATGGTATTGGAGACGTTTCTGCGAAAGTTAGCGCAAATTTAGACGGTAACATTGGTAATGGCATAGGCGGCGGAAACTCAAAAATTGATAATTTGAGTGCATTTGCAAAAGGGGCTAAACAACTTGACGGCGTAAATGATAAGTCAGTAACTATATCTGCAAATCTAAATGGAAATATAGGTAACAGTAGCGACCTTATTAATAATTTGCCGTCATTTGCATCTACTGCAAAGACATTGCAGGACGTGAAAGATAAAAGCGTTACCGTTACTGCTTCTGTCGGAGGAGACATAACAAGTGACAAAGTATCTACTTTGTCAAAATTTGGGTCTGTTATTTCTAGTCTTCCTTCATCTAAGACTGTAACTGTTAACACTAATGTTGATACTGGTGCGATATCAAATATACAAAGTACACTACAGGGATTAACTAATAGCGGCTTAATGCATAATTATACTGCAACTATTACAGTTAAAACCAATGTTGATACGAGTGCTGTTGATGCTTATAGTCCATCCGATAAACCCGGTAAAGTTACTTATAACGTAGATGCTTCAAAGGTTAACTCTTGGAGTGCGCCACCAAAATTTGGTACTGTTACATATACACCGTCTGTTGGCGCATTAAGCGATAGTCAGTTACATAAAACTGGCACTATTACATATAAGGCAACTGTTGTTGGCAAACCGTCTGATGTTAATGGTACTGCTCATGTTAATGGCACTGCTGGTCGCGCCTTTAAGAATGGTGATTGGTCTACAAAAGATTCTGGCACAGCCCTTATGGGAGAACTTGGTCAGGAGCTTATTGTAAGAGATGGTCACTTCTTTACCGTTGGTGATAATGGTGCTGAATTTGTCCCATACAAAAAGGGCGATATTATCTTTAACCATAAACAAACCGAAGAGTTGTTTAAGAACGGATATGTGACAAGCGGCGGTGGACGCGGGGTCGCAATGGCTAGTGGCACTGCATTCGCAAATGTTGGACATGGAACTTGGCGGCCAGGTGGAATTGGTGGTGGTTATTCTGGCGGCGGTTCATCTTCTTCTGGCGCAAGGTCATCTGGTTCAAAGTATTCTGGGTCTAATTCCAATTCTAATTCAAACGCCAACAAAGAAGCTGAGAAGTCTGAACAGACTCTTGACTGGATTGAGACTGCTTTAAATCGTGTTGAAAGAGCAATTTCAAGGCTCGATAAAACCGCCACTAGTACATTTAAGAATTGGACTAAGCGCGGTACTGCTCTTAATGACCAGATTAATCAGACCAGAAGAGAGATTGACCTACAGAATCAGGCATATAATCGTTATATGCAGCAGGCAAACTCTGTCGGTCTTGATGGTGGCTATGCAGCAAAGGTTCGAGACGGTACAATAGATATCGAGAAAATCACTGACGATGACCTTAATAATAAGATTTCGGAATACAAGCAGTGGTATGAGAAAGCCTTAGATTGTTTAGATGCCATTGATGACCTGCGTGAAAGCGAGTCAAAGCTATACGAGCAGAGATTCGAAAACGTCTCTACTAAGTACGATGGTTATCTAGGCGTAATTCAGCATGAGAAAGACATGCTCGATGAGTTTGTGTCCCAGACCGAGACTGCTGGATATATTACTTCTGGTAAGTATTATGATGCTATGTCTGCCAACGCTAAGAAACAGCAGGAAGAGCTTAAGAAGCAACGTGACGAAATGGTTACGGAGTTAAATAATGCTGTGAATAGCGGTACTATTGAAAAATACAGTGAGTCGTGGTAAATAAATTGCCACCTTGCATAGTGATATGCAAGTAAAATTCTATTTAATTGCTGGAAACCCCTAAGAGCTTTTCTACTACAACGTAACGATGAAATATACGTAAGCGTGATAGTTTGAAAAATGAAAAGATTGGGAAATCAGCAGCGAAGCCGCGAACAGCGGAACGTTCAACGACTATCCCTTATGGGAGTAGAATCGCAAGCTATTGGCGATTCGAAAAAATAGATTACCTATAAATTTAAGTTTAACTAATAAATATATATGCTATAATGTGATACAGTGTTTTTGCTTAATTGGAGGTGCGTATGTATAATGAAAATCAACTTGTTGAAGTTAAATGGAGTGCAAAAACAAGAAAACATTATGAGTCAAAAGGATATAGATTTACTAATTATGGAGACGCATTTCTTGTAAAAGCAAAAGATTTATTAAACAGTTCTAAATATCATATTGAAGTAATATGTGATTTTTGTGGGAAAGCATACTACCCAACTATTTTAAATTTCAATAGACGTGCGAATAAAAATGTAGATTCATGTAATGATTGTAGAATTCATAAACAGTGGTCTAATACGCATAATGAAAGAGCAAAAGATAGCTTTGATAAACTTAGAAAAATTTGCTCTGAAAAGAATTATCAGTTAATTACTGATGAATCTGAATATGCTGGCATGAACATGAATATTGAATATGTTTGTAGTAAACATGGAATTCAAACTCAAATATTAAACAATATGCTTCGTGGACATGAATGTATTTGTTGTTCTTATGAAAAACGCGCTGCAAAAACAACTCATAGTAAAGAATATGTTGAGTCAGTAATCAATGGCGTTAATAATAATATTCTTATGAACCCAGATGATTATACTGGTGTAATAGATAAGAATCTTCTGGTTAAATGTGGAGAATGTGGCGAAGTGTATACTACAAGTCTTGATAACTATGTTCATCAAAATCAAACAAGATGCCCACATTGTTCAAAGCGTGAAAGCATTGGAGAATTTCGTATTAGAAAATATCTTGAAAAGTGTAATATATCGTTTAAACAATGGAAATCGTTTGATGATTGTAGAGATAAAAAATGTTTGCCATTTGATTTTTATTTGCCAGATTATAATTTGATAATTGAATTTGATGGACAGATACATTATTGGGAAGTTGGATATGGAAATCATGATATAACAGTTGCGCATGATAAAATTAAGAATGAATATTGTAAATCGCATAATATAGACATTATTCGTATCCCATATTGGGATGGTAATGATATTGAAAAAATTATTGCAACTAAATTAAATTTATAGGTAAAAGATATAGTCTCTTCTCATGTGAAAGCATGAGGGACAACAATGTTCGGTTAGTGTAGCGAACTAACTAAAGATAAAGATAATATGGTCAACTCAATTGATGATGTTACTAAGTCAATTGAAGAATGCAATACCTCTCTTCTTGAGTATGAAAAGAATCTTCGTGAGTTAGATTGGCAAATCTTTGATTTGGTTCAGGATAAGATTTCTAAGGTTGCCGATGAATCTGAATTCCTGATTAATCTTATGAGCAACAAGAAGCTCTATGAGGACAACGGTCAGCTTACAGATGAAGGCATGGCATCTATGGGTCAGTACGGTGTCAAGTACAACGTATATATGGCTCAAGCTGATAAGTATGCTAAGAAGATTAAAGAACTTCAGGCAGACCTTGCTAAAGACCCATATAATCAAGATATTGCAAATCAGTTGCAAGAGTATATCGAAGCTCAGCAGGAAGCCATTCTTAATGCAGAGGACATGAAGAACTCTATTAAGGATATGGTTTCTGACGGTATTGACAAAGAGCTTGATTCGTTGCAGAAGCTTATTGATAAGCGTAACGATGCTCTTGACGCAGCAAAAGACCTATATGACTATCAGAAGAAAGTCAAAGAGCAAACTAAAGATATTGCAAGTCTTGAAAAGCAGATGGCTGCATATCAGGGAGATGCATCTGAGGAGACTAAGGCTAAGATTCAGCAAATCAAGGTAGACCTTGAAGAAGCTAAGTCTGATTTAGAGGAGACAGAATACGAACAGTACATTTCTGACCAACAGAAGATGCTCGATGATTTATATACTGATTATGAAACCATTCTAAATCAGCGTCTTGACAATATTGACGCTCTTATGGCTGATATGATTTCTGAGATTAACAATAACGCTTCAACTATCGGAGCTACGATAGAATCTCAGGCTGATAAGGTTGGCTATACTTTGTCAGAGTCTATGAATACCATATGGCTTTCTGGTAACGGTAGTATCTCAAATGTAATCACAATGTATGGTACGAAGTTTGATACAGCTCTGACTACTACCAATACTGCCCTTGGATATATCAATACCAATATCCAGAATATGATTGCACAGTTGAATAAGATTGCTGGTACGAAGATAAAGGCCGCTGGCGCTTCTTCTGCCGCAACTGAGAAACCAAAGCCTACTCCAGCTCCAGCACCTCAACCACAACAGAAACCGCAGCCAAAACAAGTTACTGTCGGTGGCATGATTAATGCTGGTGGAGCTAGAATCTATGCAGACTCTTATGGCAATGGTGGTGGCAGGCAGACGTTTGGTAATGACCCAATCTACACTGTTTTACAGGAGCGCAACGGCTATGTATTAACTCGTTGGCATAAGCTTTCAAGTGGATATACTGGCTGGTTTAAGAAATCTGATGTTAGCGCATACGCACTTGGCGCTAAGAATATCAGAAACAATGAGATGGCTTGGACTCAGGAAAATGGTTCAGAGATGATTATGCGCCCATCTGACGGAGCTATATTGACTCCTCTTGCCAAGAATGATAGCGTGCTTACATCTGCCGCAAGCTCTAATATCTGGAATATGGCAAATAATCCATCTGACTTTATCAAGGACAATCTTGACTTTGATAATATTGATACTGGTGCTAATGTTGGGAACAAGACAACATACACTCAGAATCTTGACAAGGTTGTATTCAATCTGCCTAATGTCAAGAATTATGACGAACTGCTTAAGTCTATGCAGCATGATAAGAATTTTGAGCGCCTTATCATGTCTATGACTATCGACCCCATTGTAGGTAAGAGTAGCCTAGCAAAAGGCAAGGCAATTCGTTAATTTACCCGAAGGCTACGGGTTGGCTTAGCCGAATAATATAGCATACTTGTTGAGCGGGGAGTGTATATAAACCACTCCCCTTCTCTTTTGTTTGAAACGAGGTAGTAGTATGAATACTGGAAAAAGAAATAGAAAATCTAATATTAAAAGTAGAATTATTGAGAGACAGACAAATGAGATTGAATCTCTCAAAAAAAGAATCTCCGAGCTTGAAATAGATTGTGATGAGAAGGATGAGCTAATTGGTTCAATAGATTCTCTTCGCGTTGAAATGGAGCAAATTGTCGAAGACATTAAGAGCAAATGTGAGGTTTACGATAAGCTCGTTGGAGAATTAACTGAAATGAAGAAGATTATGAATGAAGAGGTCTTTAAGGGCAGATGGAATATCATTCGTTTTCTTTTAAAATAAATATAACTTCGAGCGATTGGAGGTGTGTCGGTGAAAGCATATGACTTTGAATATGATGGTGTCAAGCTGAGCGACATTGGATTTATTATATGCAAGTTTGATTCAAGCGATGTCGATACGATAGATAATGGTTCACAGATAACTTTTAATACTGTACCGACTTTGAACGGAATGAAGCACGAGCTAACGAGTTCTACATATGAAGATTGTCTTAACACGACTTTTCAGATATGTAAAAATAAATGCGATTCAAATCAAACCGATACAGTTTCATTCGATGAGATGCGCACTATCATGTCTTGGCTGAACAGAAAGGGTTTTCATAAATTCAGACTGCTTGACGATGAATACTCTGGTGTATATTTTGAAGCTTCATTCAATGTAAGCAGAATTGAAGTTAGTGGTATGATTTATGGTTTTGAACTTGAGATGTTTACAAACAGACCATTTGCCATAAGAGAGCCTATTGTAACTACAATTAAGAATGTTTCAGATAATGGTATAAATGTTATATACAATGAATCTGATGAAGAGGGATGCATTTATCCAGATATGGAAATCACCATAGATAAAGATGGTGATTTTACAATGAAGAATTCTTTTAACGACAGGGTGATGAGAATCGCCAATTGCAAAAAGGGTGAGGTTATCAAAGTATCATACCCAATGATTAGCTCTTCTTTGGCTTCTCATAAAGTACAGAACGATTTCAATTGGGCTTTCTTTAGATTAGAGAATACATTTAGAGACAAGAAGAATAAGATAACGCTGTCCCTGCCGTGTACGGTTAAGATAACTTATTCGCCTATAGTTAAGGTAACTATATAGTTGGGGTGGTTTATATGGCTATAAAGATTGACTTTGATGCTGCTCATAATCCACAATCACCAACGATTATATTGGCAAAAAAGAATGGCGATAAGCTTGGGCGAATAGATGCTGTTGAAATAGAATCAACTGATTCGATGAATGATGCTTCTGAGATATCATTCAAAGTATATAAAACAGTAGATGAAAATAAGAATAATCTGTGGGATGAGATTGTCAACTTTAGGCTTATATATTGTCTAGAGTGGAATCAATGGTTTGAGATTACTGTCGAGACAGACGAAGATACTAAAACGGTAAAGACCGTGACTGGTACTAATCTTGGATGCGCCGAGTTGTCTCAAATTATGCTATACAATGTTGAAATTAACACCGAAGATGATATCGCAAGAGAAGATTATGATAAAGACCATCCGACTATTTTCTATAATCCAGATAGACCAAGCTCTTCTCTCCTCCATAGGATGCTAGAAAAAGCTCCGCACTATACAATTGGGCATGTTGATGCTACGATTGCAAATATTCAAAGAACATTTTCTTTTGATGATAAATCTATTTATGATGGGTTTCAAGATGTTGCAGAGGAAATAAAATGTTTGTTTGTGTTTGATATTAATGCGGATAAGTATGGCAATTTAAAGAGGGTTGTTTCTGTATATGACCTTGAATCAAACTGTCATAAGTGTGGACACAGAGGTGAGTATACTGATGTGTGTCCTAAGTGTGGCAGCACGGATATCGATGAGGGATATGGCGAAGACACTACCATATTTGTAACAGCTGATGAGATTGCAGATAACATCAATATGTCATCTGATACCGACTCTATAAAGAATTGCTTTAAGCTTGAGGGCGGAGACGATTTGATGACGGCTACCATTAGGAACTGCAACCCAAATGGTAGTGATTATATCTGGTATATTTCTGATGATACTAAACATGATATGTCCGATGAACTTGTTAAGGCTATTGACTCATATAATAAGCTATATGCAAAGTATCAGAACGATTATGTTTATCTGGCTGATAAAGAAGATGTTGTTAATAGGTATAATGAGCTTATTGTTAAGTACAGTAATAAAAATATATATCTTAAATCATCAGCAGACGAAAGATTGTTCAGTTCAAAAAATGAGCACCTTGCAATTAAAAAAGAAGTGGGATATAACAACGACCTTCAGGAGATTGAGTTTCCAGTAAAGGGTTATCCTGCCTTAATGAATGCTTATTATAATACGATTGATTTAGGATTGTATCTTACAAGTGGGTTAATGCCTATTGTCGAGATGAGCGATACTAACGCCGAGAAGGAAGCAGCAAAGCTTACTGCCGCAAACCTATCTCCTGTTGCAGTTGAAAAGATAGATAACATATCTGTCGCTACTGCCGATAGCGTTGTCTTGTCTATGGCGAAAGTTGTTATTGATTCTACTAGGTATAGGGTCAAAGTGCATGATGGTTCTACTTTGTCTGGAGCTAAACCAGACCCAACGAGAATATGGACTGGTTGCTTTGATGTGACTAATTATTCTGATGAAGAAGATAAGTTCACAAGCAAAGAAATAAGCGTGACGATAAATAGCGACTATGAAAAATTTATCAAGCAAAAGATTGATAAAACTCTTGCAAAGGAAGACAGCGAGAATAAATATGGAATTTCTGAACTATTTGATATTGACGGCTCGTTGGATGATTTTAAAAAAGAGTTACAGAAGTATTGCCTAAACAGGCTTATCTCTTTCCGCGATGCTTGCCAGAGCTGCATAGACATCCTTGTTGAGCAAGGAGTGAACGAAGGTTCTTCGTGGTCTAAAGAGTTATATGATAAGCTTTATACTCCATACATTGACAGAATGAACGCTATTGAAGCAGAGATGAAGACTCGTCAAGATGAGATTTATCTGATATCTGGCAAACGCGATGATGATGGAGACTTGAAAGAATATGGTTTACAGAACTATATCATTGAGGAAAAGGATAAGACTCAAGACATTCTTAATTTCCAGCAGTATCTAACTAACTATAATGCTGGCGGTGCTAATTTGTGGCTTGAATTTTGCTCGTTCCGTAGAGAAGACAAATACTCTAATGAAAATTATATTTCAGACGGTCTTAACAATGCCGAGCTGTTTAAGAAGGCAAATGAATTTATCAGTGTTGCCAATGATGAGATATATAAGTCTTCTGAGTTACAGACTACAATAAGCGCAGACCTAAAGAATCTTTTGCTTATCGGTAAATTTGCGCCATTAGTTAACGATTTTGCCATCGGCAATTGGCTTAGGGTTATGGTTGACGATAAACTATATAAACTTAGATTAATTGAGTATACTATAGATTATGATGATTTAGATAATATTTCTGTTGAGTTTTCTGATGCAGTCAGGGTTAAGAGTTCGGTTAAGAGTATTAAGGGCGTTTTAGAACAGGCTTCTTCAATGGCTACGTCTTATGGATATGTTCAAAGACAGGCCAAACAAGGTGAAAAGGGAACAACTGTTGTAAACAATTGGATTGATAATGGTCTTGACGTGACGCATACAAAGATTGTCGGTGGTTCTGACAATCAGACGCAATCATGGGATAATCATGGTATGTTGTTCAGAAAGTTTGATGAAGTGTCAAATGATTATGAGCCTACACAGATGAAGATTATTAATTCAACGATTGCAATTACCGATGATAATTGGGCTACGACAAAGACGGCTATAGGCAAATACTATTATACCGACCCTGATACTGGTGATACGGTAAGCGCTTATGGAATCAATGGTGAAACAATTATCGGTAAATTGTTCTTAGGTAAGAATATTGAGTTAAAGAACGATGCTGGCACGCTTGTCTTCAATGATAACGGATTAGAGGTAAGCCACGGCACCAACAGGGTGTCGATTAGCCCTAAAAATGATAACGTTATTGATATTACTAACGGAGACGAGTCTGTATTTAGTGTCAATGATAAAGGCGAACTCTACATCAGTGGCAATATTATGGCTCGAAGCCTAGAACTTGATACTGGTGTTAAGATTGACTCTGGCGTTATCGTTAATCTAGCAAAGATTGCTACGTCTGGTGGTTATACCGACCTGATTGGTGACAAGTCTAAGAATGGTCAAGTTCTATCTCTTGACGATAAGGATAAAGTAGTTGCAAAACAATTGACTTGTAGTGATATATTTGATTTGGCATCTGTTGCTAAGTCTGGCAGCTATAATGATTTAAAAGATAAGCCATCGCTAAAGTCTGTTGCTACTTCTGGAAAGTATACTGATTTGACTGGTGATAGCTCTGAAGCTGGCAAACTATTGTATGTTGATACAGATGGTTCTGTAACTACGATTACAATAGATAGGCTGAAAGAGCTTTTGGGTATATAAGAATTTGTGGTGATGTCGTGAATAGGCGTATTAATAAAGTAATTTCTGTCTTTGCTGCTGTTATTCTGGCATCGTTTATGATTATGTTTGTTTCATGTAATAATGCGCAACAAAACGCTGTTGCAGAACATGATGTTGAAACACCGACATTATATGATAAGCAAGTGAAGTATGTTTTTGATGAAAAGCAGGATTTACAAATGCCAGAGCTTCCTACTGGATGTGAAGCGACAGCTCTTGGAACGTTATTGCGAATGAACGGTGTAAGTGTAACGAAGTTCGATGTTGCCGATGCCATGCCTAAAAGTGATGGTAGTGATTTTGTATACAGCTTTTGGGGAAATCCATATAGCGCAACAGACGGGTGGGCTTGTATGGCACCGTGTTCTGTTATAACTGCAAATAAATTTTTAAAAAATAGCAATAAGGTTGCAGTTGAATATACTGGTACAGAATTAACCGATTTGAAGTTTCCGTCTGCTGTATGGGTGACTATGTATTTAAATAATCCATTGCCGTCAAATTATGAGTCAAATGGATACAGATTATTTAGAAATCCGCATTGTGTTGTTGTTACCAGAATAGAACTAGATAGCGTATATGTTATCGACCCACTTGTCGGCGAGGTCGCGTATCCGCTTGAAAGGTTTAATAATGTATATAAAGAGCTTGGATGTCAAGCTGTGCGTATAGAAACAGAAGAGAAATAATTTGATTGGCGGTGATTATCTATGAATTATATATCTGATAGAGATTATAACGCTCAGATGAAGGCTATTAAAAGAATGAATCAGAGCAAAGAACGAGAAATGAAGCTGCGCAAAGAAAGAGAAAAGTACAGTTTTAAGTTCAAGATGCCGTCAACCAGTAAGATTGTTTTATTTGTGTCTTTGGCAATATGCTTACAGATTATATTCTTCTGTGAACGACTTATGGTTGAGCTTAAAGATACTAGCGCACTATATGTGTTGTTGGGCATTCCAGCTGCAATGGCTCCAATAATCTGGTCTTATTTTAGTAAGGCTAAGGCAGAGAACACAAAAAATGGAATAGTTTATGAAACCGCTATGCGCAATCATGCGGATTCAGAAGATGAGCCATGCGATGACGCGCCAAATGACCCGTCATTTTAAGGAGTGATTTTATGAACGTTGACTTCAATGCATTATATGCTATTCAGAATTTTCTTCAGTTAGTCAATGATAACTGGACTGTAATCATTGTTATTGTAGCGCTTATTATTTCTATAGGCAAGAAGGCAAAAGAATTTTTCAGTAAGTCAGATGATGAGAAGATTGCAATTGCCAAAAAGCAAGTTCAGGAGACAATGCTGAAACTGATTACCGATGCAGAGATTGATTGGCAGGATTATAAGAAATCTGGTTCTGTCAAACGCGCTCAGGTAATAGAAGAGATTTTCGAGAAGTACCCAGTTCTGTCAAAGGTTACAGACCAAGAAGCGTTAATTGCTTGGATTGATGAAACAATTGATGACGCTCTCAAGATGATGAGAGAGGTATTCACTGAAAACAAAACTATTGAAAGTGAGGTCAAGTAATATGAGTATTTCTAACTGTGGACACGATGAGCGAAATAGATATAGTGGTGGTCAGGCTGGTGACCAGTCTAAGACAGAATGGTATATTCGTCCTTGGTGGAATGACAGCTGGAATGTAGTGCTTAGACATCCAGACGCAAAGACTCGCAATCTTATTGCAGATATGGCTATTAAGGCTGCTCAGAATGACTTGGTTGGCTATGACCAGAACGAGCGCCTTACATTTTGGAATCATCTAAAGGCATCAAATTACGACCCTGCTCAGATTACAGTTAAATGCGAAGCAGACTGCTCTAGTGGCGTTGCTGCTATTGTAAAGGGTGCTGGTTATCGTCTCGGCAATACAGCTATGCAGAATGTAAATCCAAGCATCACTACTTGGAGTGAGAAGAATGCTCTTAAGGCGGCTGGCTTCCAAGTGCTTACAGATTCTAAGTATCTTACAAGCGATGCTTATTTGCTTGCTGGTGACATTCTACTTAACGAGAGTCGGCATACGGCAATTAATGTAACCAATGGAAGTAAGGCTGGCGGCTCTTCTGCTACCCAATCTACATCTCCATCGGTTTCATCTGGTAAACTGTCCGTTGATGGATATTGGGGTGTTGCGACAACAAAGGCGCTACAAAAGACACTTGGAACCACTGTAGATGGTATTGTAAGCGGTCAGGACGCTAATAACATGGCTTCTGTAAATCGTGGTGGTCTTGAACGTGCTTCATGGAAGACTGGCAGAGGTGGCTCTCAGATGGTCAGGGCGCTACAGAGAAAGATTGGCGTATCTGCCGATGGATACTTTGGCAAGAATACATGCAAGGCTTTACAGCGTTATCTTGGAACCACTCAGGATGGCATTGTAAGCGCACCGTCTTCTATGGTCAAAGCATTGCAGCGCAAGTTGAATGCTGGTTCGTTTTAAATATAACAATTAAATATATATGTACAAACACAGGGAGGACTTCAACCACTCCTCCCTATCTTTTTTAATATACTAGAACGCCAACATCGAATGAAAGGCAGCGTAAATGTAAATGCTTAATTATATAGAATATCTTAATGTACCGTCTCAAATAGCGATTGCCTTGATTGCTGTGTTGTTTGTTCTTCAACTTATTGGTGAGTTTTTAAACTTCAAGGGCAAGGCAGTCCCAGAGATTATGAGCATAAGAAAGTATTTCGCAAGAAAGAAATACGAGCGTAAAGTAATTAGAGAACTACCAGACACGATACAAGATTTAAAAAATATAGTTAACAATATCGATAAGCATTATAATGCAGATAATATCTCTATGAGAGATAAGTGGATTGATAGTGTTAATAAAAAACTTAATATGGAAGATGAACTTGTACGTGATTTAAATAAAAAACTCGATGAAGCGGATAAAGACATAGTGTCTATTCTTGTCGATAATAAGAGAAATACTATTATAGACTTTGCATCAAGGGTTTCGAATTCTAGTGTCCTTGTCACCAAAGAGCAGTTTAATAGAGTTTTTAAAATATATAAAGAATATGAAGACCTTATTAGTAATAAAGGTCTGACTAACGGAGAAGTAGATATTGCATACCGCATTATCGTTGAATCATATGAAGAGCACTTATCTAATCATACGTTCATTGAAGATACTCGCGGTTGGTAAAAAATATACAATGAATGCTTTATGAAATGAGGTGTCTTTATGGCTTATGTTATTTTAGTAAATGAAGACAATACTTTGACTGCAAGCAAAAAGGAACGTATTATGCAAAGGTCAAAGTTGTTTAATAATCTATGGTTTCTTGCAGAACCGACATATAACGGGTACGATATGAGCGCATGTACTGTTGTTATGGAATATATTTTACCTATTAGCAAGAAATATCATAGCGATATTCTTGAGCTTTCAGAAGATGGGTATCAGGAGTATCTAAAATATGTTGTTCCAATTGACAGCAAACTAACTGCTGAGACTGGAGAAGTTGAACTACAGCTTACTTTTATTTATAGCGATTTAGATGAAAATGGTGAAAGTATTCAGCGTGTTCGAAAGACTTCTACCGCAAAGTTAAATATCATTCCCATTAGCGCGTGGAGCGACATTATCCCAGACAGCGCTCTTGGTGCGCTTGACCAGAGAATTATCAAGATGGATGCTCAAATTAAAGAACTGCTTGACATTGGTGACGCATATGATGCAGCTAAGGCAGACAATATTGCATATGATGCAGATAATCAAACGCTACAGCTTCTATCTGGGGAAAACAAGATTGGCGATGAAGTTTCTCTTAACGTTGATAACGGTATTGACGGAACTACTGCCGTTGACTTCTCAAATCTTGAGGTTGGAGCAGGTGTTGCAAAGTTGTTAGCAGATAGCCGCAAGGTTGTCAGTTTCTAAATACACTTATATTTATTGAATAATATGAGGATGATTTGTCATCCTCTTTTTATTATTGTTTGAAAGGAGGATGACAATGGGTTTATCTTTTAAAGACTCGTTAAATAAAGTTAAAGAAAATAACAATGCGAGAATGATAAATAATAACATTTCTCCTATGTCTCTTGATGATGATGTGCCAGCATATGATGACATCTCTCTTACATCTCTTGATGATGAATCCGCTGTCGCTGTGACTTCTGATTCGCTAGAAGGTTGGACTCGCAGCAGTAATTACCTATATTACGAAGAGTATTCAGATGATAACATTTCAAATGTTGACGAATTGAAGAATGTCTTAATCGACAAGAAGCAAATCAACCTTACACAAGAATCGAATTCGCAATATATCCCATTTAAGATGCCGCGCAGATATGATGGCTTTGACCTTCTTAATACAACCATTATTATTCATTATGTCAACAAAGACGGATATGAAGACCATAGCAACGTTGTAAATGTATATTATAATGATGAGTATATTAGATTCGGTTGGCTTGTTAATAAGAATGCAACAGCAGTTGAAGGCACTCTTGAGTTTGAGATTATTGCATCTGGTGTAAACTCAAAGGGTGATGAGTATGTATGGAAGACAAAGCCAAATAACCAGCTAAGCGTACTTAAGTCTCTTGCTGGCAATGGAGCTATCGAGCCTGATAATACATGGATTACCAGTTTTATGACTCAGGTGAGTGAGAAGGTTGCAGAAGCTCAGCGGTATGCACAGGAAGCTAAGACAACTGTTGATGGCATTTCTGATTACGCTGACAAAGCCGAAGCGTCTGCAAATAGAGCGCAACAGGCTGTCGATACTGCGAAAACTCAGCTTGAGGGAACGGTTAGTGACGCTGTAAACAGCAAGGTTGATGACGCTTTGTCATCTTATTATACCAAGACTCAGGTTGATAATATCGTTCACAACATTGATATTTCAGACCAACTTGATGAAGTGAAACAGCAAATCGCTAATCTTGATGGTCTTGCTAAGTTTAATGTCACATATGATGGCAGTAAAATGATATTCTATAATGGCGAAACCGTGATGAAGGAAATTGAAATCACGAGCGATCCGACTGATGAATGGACTAATAACTATACTGCTTCTATCGAAAACAAGATTAGCACTGCTAAGTCTGAAATTCAAAGTGACGCAGATGAGAAGTTTGCCACAAAAGCAAGTCTGAATTCTGCAAATGCAAATATCGCAGCAGTTACATCTACCGCTAACGCAAATAAGGAAAATGTCACCAAGCTTGGTGATAAGGTTGCCAAGTTTGAGCAAACCGTTAATGGCCTTGACACATCTCCTCGTCTGACATATGATGCTACATATGACGAAGAACAGACTTACACTCTTTGGGAAATACAAAATGAGGGTAAAGAGAACGAGAAGAAAGAGCCGAAAGCTCAGTTCAGGATTCAAGGTGGTGGCGGTGGCGGTGGCACTAGCAGCATCTTGAAGATTACATATATCACAACTACTCCCGTTGTTGCGACATTAGACGATAAGATTATTATTAAATATAATTTCTCAAGAATAGACTCCTCTGGTGATGTTGGTGGTGATGGTACTGCAACTTGGAAGGTTGACGGTTCTATCGTTGCTACGAATACCGCTGCATCTGGTGATAATTCTTTTGATATCACCGACCATATTACTGTAGGCACGCACAAGGTTAACCTTAGTATCGTTGACGATGCTGGCAGTCTTGTGACTAAGACGTGGACTGTTCAGAGGGTTGATGTAAGACTTGAATCTTCTTTTAACGACACATTTACTTATCCCATTGGAAAAGTTTCTTTTGATTATACTCCATATGGTGCCATTCAAAAGAAAGTCCATTTTGTTTTAGACGGTAAAGAAATCGGGACTGTTGACACAGCTGTTTCTGGCGTTCCATTGGCATATGAGCTTCCAGCTCAGACACATGGTTCTCATCTGCTCGAAGTATATATGACGGCAGAAATTAATGGCAAGGCTATCGAGTCTAACCATATCGTCAAAGATATTATCTGGTATGATTCAACAAGTAATAAGCCTGTAATCGGATGCGTTAAGCAGAAGTTTACAGCTAGGCAGTATGATACGGCAAATATTGTATATACCGTATATGACCCATCAACTGAAACCCCACAGGTTACACTTGCTGTCGATGGAAAGACTGTTTCGACACTGACGATTGATAGCAATACTCAGACGTGGCAGTTTAAGCTATCTGATGTAGGTACGCATACTTTGACAATCACTTGCCGTGGCACTGTTAAGACTTTGACCGTAACTGTTGAAAAGCTTGATATTGATGTTGAGCCTGTTACCGCTGGTCTTGCATTTGACTTCAACCCAGTTGGTAAGTCTAACAACGATAACGATAGATTGTGGTCTGACGGTGATGTTGCCATGACTGTATCTGATAACTTCGACTGGGTTAACGGTGGATATCAGATTGATGATAATGGCGACCAATACTTTGGTGTTAAGGCTGGAACTACGGCAACTATTTCCTATAATCTTTTTGCAGACGATGCCAAGAGAAACGGTAAGGAATTTAAGTTAATCTTCAAGACAACAAATGTTGCGAAGAGCAATGCTACATTCTTGACTTGTCAGTCTGGTACGACATCTAATGTCGGTCTTCAGATGAACGTACATGAAGCATATATTAAATCAAGTGCGAAGTCTTTGTATATCCCATATAGTGAGGAAGACGTTATCGAATGGGAGTTTAATATCAATAAGGATACAGATATTCCCATTGTCATGTCTTATGAAGATGGTACGCCGTGCCGTCCTATGAGCTATACAGGCGATTATTTATTTACTCAGGACTCACCTGTGCCAATTACCATAGGTTCTCCTGATTGCGATGTCTTGATTTACCGTATGAAGGCATACAACACAAGCCTTACAAGTTCTGCAATTCTGTCTAACTTTATTGCCGATGCTCGTACTGCAACTGAGATGATTGCTCGCTATACACGCAACCAGATTTATGATGAGAATAAGCTTTTGACTCCTGAGTCTGTTGCCAATGCTTGTCCTAATATGCGTATTATCAAGATTGAAGCCCCGCACTTCACCAATAACAAGAAGGACTTTGTAGCCAATACGTCTTTCGAATGTATTTATAAGAATGGTGACGCAGTTCTCGACAATTGGAAGTTTGAGAATTGTTATCATGCAGGACAAGGTACTACTTCAAATGAGTATGGAGCTGCTGGTCGTAATATTGACCTTATTGCTGGTTTTGATGGTAAGCATCAGGTAACTAGCAAGATTGAACTAGACCCAAATTATATTACAAAGCTTACGCTTGGCGATGGTAGTGTTGTTACTGACGGCTCTGGCAAGATTGCCCTTACCAGAACATCGGTGCCTAACAACTGGTTCAACGTCAAAGTCAATATCGCAAGCTCAGAGATGGTGAACAACGCATATCTTCAGAAGAGATATAATGATTATATCCCATATTCTACTCCTGCAACTCGTAGAGATTCTAAGATTAAGAATGATATGGAGTTTGTCAACTGCGTTGTGTTCATTAAAGAGTCTGACCCAGACCTAACTACACATAGAGAGTTCCAAGATACATCATGGCATTTCTACGCTTTGGGCAACATCGGTGACTCTAAGAAGACTGACGTTACAAGAGCATACGACCCAGATGATATGAAGGAATTCACCATTGAGATTAGTGATAACACATTGCCTAACTCAATATTCCAAACTGGTGTTGCTAATCCTGATGGTTCTATGAAATATCCTATCACAAAGTCTGAATGGGCTTCTGGCAATACGGCATATGATGCTCTGTATAATGATTGGGATGGGTCGTTTGAGTTTAGATACGATTGTTGTGGAGACACAAAAGACGGCTCTTCTATTTCTACAGATGAAGAAAAGAATAAAATTAGAACGCAGAATAAGCAAATTTGGCGAGACTTCTATGAGTTCGTAATTACATCGACTGATGATGAGTTCAAGAACAATCTCAAGAATTGGTTTATTGTTGATTCTGCTACGTACTTCTATCTATTCACGCTTAGATATACGATGATAGACAACAGAAGTAAGAATACCTTCTGGCATTGGGCTAAGCATTATATTACAACGGAAGAAGCGACAACGCTTGGCGATAAGGCTGCTTATTATACTGTTGATGATGCCGCTGCTGGAATAAATAACGGATATCGTTTTGACTTCTGGGATTACGATAATGACTCAAGCCTTGGTATTAACAACAGCGGCGAGCTTACCATGACCTACGGCAAGGAAGATACAGACTATCGTATAGATGGAGATAAGTCTTCTGGTTATATCTTTAATGCTGCTGAATCCGTATTCTTCTGTCGTATTCGTGACCTAATGGGTTCTGAGCTTCAGAAGATGTATGTAAGCCGTGAAAGCAAAAACTGTTGGAGCGCTTCTTCGCTTATCAATCAGTTTGATGAGAAACAGAACGAGTGGTGCGAAGAGCTTTGGCGCGTTGACTATGTACGTAAATACGAACGTCCTTATAAGGATGGCAACATACGCTTCCTTGAGCAGATGATGAATGGCAAGAAGAAGTATCAGCGCAGACAGTTTGAGCGCGACCAAGAGATGTATATGGCGACTAAGTTCATTGGCAATACCGCTACATCTGACCAGATTATGTTTAGATGTAACACTCCAAGGGACGCAGTTGTTGCACCAAACTATACTCTTCATCTCACTCCATTCTCTGATATGTATCTGTCTGTCATGTTCGGAAACTCCTTGCCTACTCAGGTGAGGGCGAAAGCTGGCAAACAGTACGATATCATATGTCCGTATGATACGATGGACGATACCGCAGTGCTTATCTATGGAGCATCTAGGATTCAATCTGTCGGCGATGTGTCTGCCTGCTATATACATGATAACGACTTCTCTAAGGCTGAAAAGCTAAAGGAGCTTATCATCGGTAACGCAACAGAGGGGTATTCAAATACCTTCTTGACGAATCTCGTTATCGGCAACAACAAGCTTCTTGAGAAACTTGATATCAGAAACACTCCTAATCTTGTAAGCAGCTTAGACTTCTCAAAGTGCATGAATCTAGAGGAGCTTTACGCTTCTGGCTCTGGACTTAGAGGTGTTTTATTCGCAAGTGGAGGTAGTATCAGATTAGCTCAACTACCTGATACGCTTACGTCTATCAACATGAAGAATCTAATGTACCTAACCAATCTTTCTATTGCTGGGTACGATTCAATCTCTACGCTTATCATAGAGAATTGTAATACGATAGATGTTAAAGATTTAATTAATAAAGCTAAGAACGTCAACAGGGTTCGAATTACTGGTATCGATTGGACTCTCGAAGATACGTCTCTTCTTGAGAGAATCTACAAGATGGCTGGTATCGATAAGAACGGATACAATGTCGATAAAGCTGTATTAGCTGGCACGGTACACGTTCCTATTGTAAAGCAGCAGCAGTTGTATGATTATCAGGAAGCATGGCCTGATTTAGAGATTGTGTTCAATACGATGGTAGAGCAGTTTGTTGTAAAGTTCGTAAATTATGATGATACTGTTCTCGATACTCAGTATGTTGACAAGGGCGGCAATGCCGTTGACCCGTTGACGAGAGCTGACAATCCTATTGATACACCGACTAAGCCAAGCTCTGTAAGTACGGACTTTACATTTAATGGCTGGGATTTGCCACTGACGGCTATTTTCAGCGATAGAACGATAAAGGCTACATATAGTGAAACAACGAGACGCTATACCATCAAGTATGTTTCCCGTGGCGTAACGCTTCAGGAGTCTACTGGACTATATGGCGAGAACGTTGAATACACTGGTGCAATCCCAACTTATACACTTGAGGAAAGTGCATATAAATATTATATGTTTGATAGATGGGATAAGAGCGGCTTTATTGATGGCGATAAGACTGTAAACGCAATATTCGATACGTTTACTTATACACCAGATGCCCTTGCTGGTAAAGAGCTTAGCGATATGCGTCCAGTTGAGATTTATGCAATTACCAAGCTTGGTGTTGATAATTCTGGTGCCGAGATTCAGGCTGGTGATGCATACTCATTTAACATGGGATACGATATTGACTATGACGATATTACATCTAATACGGTTATCTCTGAGAAAACCGTATTTGCTGGTAATAATTATGTCGATACTGGAATCAAGCTTTTCGATACCGACAAAGATTTCGTGTTAGCAATTGACTATAAGTTCTTAAATGGCACACCTGAAAAGGGCGTAATTGCCCAGTGCTTCCAGTCAAACGGTTCAAACGGATTCAAGCTATGGTCTAATGGTGGAATCAAGACGAGCTGGGGTACGTCTTCTACTGACACTGGTTCTGTCGGTAGCCGTGACATGGTTGTGCTTAGACATAAAAAGGGCGACAATAATATATATGTATATTATTCTAACCTTAATGGCAATGAACCAGACATTGTAAAGATTGAAAGAATAAAGTCAACAATCATAGATAGCACTCTTGTATTCGGTTGCTCTAAGGCTGACGATGGCGCATATGAGAACTACGCTGTCGGCAATGTGTATTGGAGCAAGATTTGGTATAAAGACCTTGGCGATACAGTATGCAAGAAGCTTGCGAGCTGGACACACGAGAATATTGCGCTTGAGGTATGCAGCTTCAAGAAATACTATCTAAGCAATGAGCCTTCTAAGCGTTGTACATTCAGCCTACTCGCAAAACACCTACTTGATAGGAAGCGCGTATTCAACAACAACGGAAGTAACGCTGGTGGTTGGACTGGCTCTGACCTGAATAGTTTCTTGAATACAAGATTCTACGAAGCGTTGCCTGTAAAGATTAAGCTTCTTATAAAGCAGGTTACTGTTAACTCCTCTATCGGTAACGGGTCAAAAGAGCTAAGTGCTGCGCAGTGCTACATTTCCATTCCTGCCGCTATCGAACTTAGTAATTCATATGAAGTCAGCGGAGAGCCGTTTGTCAACGAAGGTGAAATCATTTCCTATATGACATCTAATGATGCTAGAAAGCGTGCAGCTGTTGACGGCGACTACACGCCTTATTGGACTCGCTCACAGAATGTTTCGTATACAAACTATATCTATACAGTAAACGAACAGGGCGACCTATATGGATTTAATACTGCTGGAACGCAAAGCGGCGTATTGATTGAGATTTCTTTCTAATTATATTGCAAGGGTGTCACTGAAATATGTGGCACCCTTTTTAATGAGGTGAGCGCATGTTCTACAAGGTCATAAAAGACGATAAAGTTGTTGATGTGCTTGACAGACTCATATACCTAAAATATCAGGAGAAGTATAAACGTATGATATTCTGTGACGAAGAAGAAGCACAGGCTATCTATTCTTCTGATGGTAAACATATTTGGCATGAGGAATCGCTATATTTAATTCCAGTTGACGGGTATGACACTGTTCGACTGGAAGAGATTGATGAATACGAATATGAACAGCTAAAGGTTCTTAATATGAAGACCCCAGAGGAAATTATCGATGCATACACTGCTATGCTGTTAAACGATGGGGTGATTTAAATGAATCAGTTTGTAGAGTCTTTAAAGCGCCTATATGACAACAATATCATTAAAGAGACAAAGGTTGTTTCTTTATATAATAACAATAAAATAACGAAAGACGAAATGGCATATATATTGGGAAAATAGAAATATGCCGCCCTTCCTTTTGAAAAATAGTCTATATGACTGTTTTAATATGTAACTACGAACACAATAAAAGGAGGTACTGTATGGCGATTAAATCAAAGAATGCATTCGGCAGCAAGGCTAATATCGATACTGCGAAAACCAATGGCATAATTGATGAGTATGATATTCTATATCTTGACGATGGCGAAATCGCTTGGCTAGACAAGACAAAGAATACAGTCATCAATACGCCACGCACTCAGAGCGACATTGTTGTCTCTTCTGTCGATAGCTTTGATGAAACGGATGGAAACAAGATTGCCGCTGGCAAGACGCTAGAGGAAGCTATAAATATTGTTGCCAATTCCGTTCTGCCGAAGGCTCAAGAGAAAACCCTACAGTCTGCAAAAGACTACGCCGATACCGTTGCTGGGGGTAGTGTTGACGTAGTAGAGTTTTAGCCCTAGTTTTGGAGGTAATAAAATATGATAGATACGGCGAATAAAGCCCCAATGTCGGTCGTTGTGACTACCTCCGAAAAACTGTCTAGTTTGTTGATTCAGAATGGTCGGCTTATATTTGTAAAAGACAAATGCAGAATTGCGTTTGACTGGAATAATAAGAGAACATTCTACAACCAAATTACGGAGTTGGAAACAGATTATGAGAGGGTTTCAATGTCCTCTCCGTTCGATGGATACTATTTTGTTATCGAAACTGCTATTCTTTGGCGATACGACAACGGCTGGACTCAGATAACAACTAAGCCAGATGATATAGTATTCATAGGAGCTGAACTGCCAGAATTGGGGCAAGCCAAAGAAAAAACATTATATGTTGATAAAACAAAAAAAGAAATATCTGTTTATGACAAAACTGCGAACTCATATGTCGTGGTAGCGAATAAAACAGATAGTTCTGGTGGCGGGTCTATTGATACCGCTACAAACAATGATATTGACAATCTCTTTAAATAGGAGGAAGACTTATGGCTGAAAAGAAGTATATTGACCTTGCTGGACTTACACATTATGATGAGAAGATTAAGGCCGTAATTGATTTTAAGGATGCAGCTGCTCTTAAGTCTGCTAAGGACTATGCTGACGGCCTTGCTGTAAATTACGATGCAGCTGGCACTGCTGAGACTAAGGTTAATGAGCTTGCCAACGGTCAGGTAAAGACCAATACCGAAGCTATTGCAACTCTTAATGGTGGCGCTAATACCGAGGGTTCTGTTGCAAAGGCTGTTGCCGATGCCAAGGCTGGTCTTGAGACTAAGATTTCTGCCGTTGATGCTAAGGCTGTTGCCGCTCAGACCGCTGCCGACAATGCTAAGAGTGCAGCTGATGCTGTTGACGCTAAGGTTGGTTCCGTTCCCGAGGGTTCCACCGTCATGACCGAGATTCAGAAGGTTAAGGACGTTGCCTATAATGATGCTGAGGTTCGCGGTCTAATCAAGACAAACGCAGACAATATCACCGCTCTTACTGGTCGTGCCGATGCTGTCGAGGGCAAGGTTTCTACTCTTGTCGGAGAGGATACTGGTAAGTCTGCACGTACAATTGCCAACGAGGAGCTTACTAAGCAGCTTATTCCCGAGGATGCCAAGGAGAGCCTTGATACGCTACAGGAGATTGCCGCTTGGATTCAGAATCACCCAGACGATGCTTCTGCTATGAACGCCGCCATTGCCGCTCTTAAGACAAAGGTTGGTGACATCCCAGAGGGTGCTACCGCAACTACTGTTGTCGCTTACATCAAAGAGCTTGTTGATGCCGAGAAGGTTCGCGCTACTGGTGTCGAGAGCGGTCTTGACACTCGCGTGAATGCTGTTGAAGCAAAGCTTGGCGATGGCGAGGGTTCTGTATCAAAGCAGATTGAAGCTGCCGTTAAGGTAGAGTCTGATGCTCGCATTGCCGCAGACAGCGCTCTTGATGGTAAGATTACCACCGCTAAGGCTGCTGCTGATAAGGCTCAGGGCGATGTTGACGCGCTTAAGGATGTCGTTGCTACCAAGGCTGCTGCTTCTGACGTTACCGCTCTTACCACTCGCGTTACTGCTGCCGAGAAGGATATTGACGACCTTCAGGCTGCTATCGCTCCCGATGGTAAGGTCACCGTGGCAATCGCTGACGCTAAGGCTGCTGGCACAGCGGCTCAGGCTACTGCCAACAAGAACAAGTCTGACATTGCTGCTCTTACTACCACTGTTGATGGTCATACAACTACTTTAAGCTCTCATGGCGACCGCATCTCTGCTCTTGAGACTAAGGTTGGTGACGGCTTTGTTGCCATTACTAACGAGGAGATTGATAATTTATTCTCCTAATGCCTATGCTTAATATGGCAAAAATAGAATAATGGTTTTAAGTGGATGGGAATAGGTGTATATGTCTATTCCCACACCACATATACTATATCGTTTACCCTACAGTTGTCAGAATAATAATAATTGTAGGGTAATTATTTTTTATAACAATTATTTCTTAACATCATCACCATCCTACTTTTATCAAACAAAACTTATTTAAAAGCGTGGTGGTGATGATGTTAAGAAATATACATATCGAAAGGACGTGGTTACATGGCTGAAACTAAGTTTCTAGACAACGCTGGTTTAACACACCTGTTTGAGAAAATCAATGCAAAGTTTTCAAAGACAGGCCATAAACATACTAAAGCCGATATTACAGATTTCGCACATAGCCATAATGACCTTTACTATGGCAAGACAGAAGTCGATTCAAAGCTAAGCGGCAAGTCAAATACAAGCCACAACCATGATGACAGATACTATACCGAGTCTGAGATTAATACAAAGCTTGCTGGCAAGTCTGATACATCTCACTCACATAGCACCCATCTAACTACTGAGATTGATGCAAGCGCTGACCTCAATACAATTACGACTGCTGGTTGGTATAAGTGTTCTGCAAGTGCTACCGCTGCTGGGCTTAAGAACTGCCCGACGAAGATTGCCTTCGCTATGGAGGTTCTGCTTAACGCTGGCGTTACACAGAAGTTGTATGAGTACGGTAGCTCTGTACCGAAAGTCTATATTCGTAATTTCTATGACAACGCTTGGGGTGAGTGGAAGCGTGTCTATACAACAGCAGACAAGCCAACAGCTGGCGAGATTGGCGCAGCAGCTTCTAGTCACACACACACCAAAGCACAAATTACAGACTTCCCAACCTCCATGCCTGCTTCCGATGTATCTGCATGGGCTAAGGCACCTACGAAGCCAACGTACACAAAGGCAGAGGTTGGTCTTGGAAATGTTGATAACACAGCCGACTCAGCTAAATCTGTTAAGTATGCCACCAGCGCTGGCAGTGCTGGTGCTGTAGCTTGGGCAAACGTCTCTGGAAAGCCCGCTACTTTCGCTCCTTCTGAACACAATCACAATGACCTGTATTATCAGAAGTCTGAGGTTGATGGTAAGCTTTCTGGCAAGGCTGCTTCTTCACATAAGCACGGTGCTGCCGATATTACATCCGTCAATGCTTCTGCTATTAACGGTGTAATTGCATCTGCCAACCTTCCAAGCTTTGTCGATGATGTCATTGAGGGTTATCTAAACGGCGGTAAGTTCTACAAGGAGAAGAAGACAGACGGTACTTACGCTACCGAGATTACTGCCGAGAGCGGCAAGATTTATATCAACCTAAACGATAGCAAAATCTATCGTTGGAGCGGTTCTGCTTATGTTGTTATCTCCGAAACTATCGCTCTAGGAGAGACTTCTTCTACCGCATATCGTGGTGACCGTGGTGCTACTGCTTACAATCACGCTGCCGCTAAGGGTTCTGCTTTTGCAAATGGTCTTTATAAGATTACCACCAATGCTCAGGGTCACGTAACTGCTGCTACTGCCGTTCAGAAGAGCGACATTACAGCTCTAGGTATTCCTGCTCAGGACACTGTATATACACACCCTACATCTTCTGGTAATAAGCATATTCCTTCTGGCGGCTCTGCTGGTCAGTTCCTAAAGTGGTCTGCTGACGGTACTGCTGTTTGGGCTGCTGACAACAATACCACCTATAGCGATTTTAAGGGCGCTACATCTTCTGCCGCTGGTGGGCATGGTCTAGTTCCAGCTCCTGCTACTGGCGCTGCTAACCGCTATCTCCGTAGTGATGGCACTTGGCAGGTTCCACCAGATAACAACACTTGGACTGCGCTGAGGGGTGCCACAACTGACGCAGCTGGTACGGCTGGTTATGTTGCCGCTCCAGCAAAGGGTCAGCAAGGCTATTTCCTGCGCGGCGATGCAACTTGGGCTGCTATCTCTAAGGGTACTGTCGGCCTAGGTAATGTAGACAATACCGCAGACTCCAATAAGTCTGTTAAGTATGCTACTTCTGCTGGTAGTGCGTCTAGTGCTACTAAGGCTTCAACTGCTGGCTCTGCTACCAAGGCAACTCAGGATTCTGCTGGTCAGCAGATTAACACCACTTATATTAAGGGTCTTTCTGTAAGTGGTCGCACTGTTACCTATACTCGCGGTGACGGAACTACTGGTACAATCACTACTCAGGATACGAACACTACATATAATGCTCTTACAAATGATGAGATTGATGCAGCGTTCGCCGCTGTATTCGGTTAATATATAAAATTAAAATGAATTATTAATTCATCAATGGTTACATGGCTGGTAATTTACATGAGTTAAAAGACGTATTTTATCAGCCATGTTTTTCATTTATAGAACTCCCTTTATGTTAGGAGGAACTATTATGGGTTATCTTGATAAAGCTGGCTTAAGCCGAGCTTTTACTAAGCTTAAACCGCTTATTGATAAGAAGGCGGACGTTGGTCATACGCATAAGTATGCTGGCTCTTCTTCTTCTGGTGGTTCTGCAAATAGTGCTGTAAAGCTTGATTCATCTGCTGGCGGTACGACTCAGCCTGTTTATTTTTCTGGTGGAAAGCCAGTAGCAATTGCATACACTATAGGAAAATCTGTGCCTTCTAATGCCGCATTCACAGACACTACATATAACGATGCTACCGCTTCTGCTCGTGGTCTTATGACGGCTAATGACAAGAAAAAGTTAGATGCTTTAGGCGATATTGTTTTTATCACTAAGTCTCTTAAGCTTACAACTGCTTGGATGGACACTGGTATTTCTGGCAGCAGTCTTTCAACTGGTACTTATGTTGTTCAGGTTGGAGGATTATCTTCAGATGATGGTATTGGAACTTATAGTGAAATCTGGTCTGGTGTCATGAGTTGGTATGCTGGTGCAACCAACAGCACAAATGCCGAGGAAATCTTGTTGCATAATGCTGGTCGTGCTGATAATTCTGGTGAGATTTACTTACGCACAATTCGTACAAGTGGCAGTAATTATCTTAAGTTGCAGATAGCTTCTAATATCGCTGCTACTAAAGCAGACAATGTTGTATTTAAATTTAGAAAGCTTATTTAGGAGGTGGTACTATGACATTAAGAATTAAAGATACAATTGAAGGCAAAATTAGTAATGCTAAAAATGCCGATACAGTACCTTGGAGCGGTGTCGGTGGTAAACCTTCTGCTTTTACACCAGCGTCTCACACACATGACGATAGGTATTATACCGAGAGCGAAATCAATACAAAGCTAAACGCAAAGGCGAATTCATCACATACGCACACGAAGTCGCAGATTACAGACTTCCCAACATCTATGCCTGCAAGCGATGTGTATTCTTGGGCTAAGCAATCTTCAAAGCCATCGTATTCAGCAAGTGAAGTTGGTGCAGTGCCGACATCTAGAAAGGTAAACGGCAAGGCTCTGTCTTCAGATATCTCACTTTCTGCTGGTGACGTTGGTGCTGCGCCTTCTTCACATACTCATAAATACGCTGGTTCTAGTTCTGCTGGTGGAGATGCTAACTGGGCAAACGGTGCGGATTATGCCAATTATGCATTTAGCAATAATGGAGTGTCAACAAGTGGTAGCGGTTCTGCTTATACAGCAACTATTAGAGATTTCTCTTTGGCTACTGGTAAAAGCATTGTGATGATACCAAACGTGACAAGTACGACAACTACTCCCACCCTTAATGTAAGTGGTACTGGTGCTAAGAATATCAGAATGAGATTGTCTAGTAGTACATCCTCGACAATTCCACTTATAAGGTCTAATTTTCTTACTCAGTATAAGCCAGTAAAGGTTATATATGACGGAACTTATTGGGTGATAGATGACTTTATCCAACCAGATGCAAACAACCTATACGGTACACTAATTTCCCGTGGGTCAAGCGCACCGTCAAGTGGCACTGCTGGTTTTATCTACATCCAAACCACATAAGATAGGAGAAATGACATGAGCGAATTACTATATTCAACTGATGAGCTTTGGTATGGCACTCAGACTGGTCGAGTGCTTACTGGTGAGATTGATGCTATCTATGCTACACTTGGCAAGCTTGATGATAAGTATGCCGCAAAGGAGCATACGCATAGCGAGTATGCTACTGTAGATATGCTGAATACCAAGGCTGATGCTAAGCATAATCATGACGATGTTTACTACAAGAAGTCAGAGGTTGATGAGAAGATTGAAGCGCTTAAGGTTGAGCTTATGGCGCTAATCAACAAGGCTTCTACTGATACCAAAACTGAAACTAAGGATGAACCATCTGCACCTGAAACAGATGTTACCGTTGACAGCGGTACAGCTAATCCTTCAGCAGAATAAAATGGTAATTCTATAATTATGTTTTAGGGTACGGGTGTTTAATCTCGTACCCTATTTTATAGAAATAAATATTTGGAGGTGATTATATGGCGTTACCATATGTAAGCGTATCTGCCAGTGCTAACAATAGTACCATATATGTCACAGGTCATTTTCATAACAATGGTTCTACTTATGATAATATAGGCAGTAGGTTCACATTAAGCATTGATGGCATAGGCAATATCTACGACCAAAGACTGAAGTTTAACCGCAACAGCTTCGATTTCTCTGCTTCACGTGGTGTCGGCACCTCTTACAACAGTCGTACATATACGGTTCATGCTTGGTGGGACAGTTCAGGATTTTCGCACGGAACAGATTATGCGACCACAACTGTCACAGTCCCAGCTGTCGCGCGACCCACATACACAGTATCTTACAATGCCAACGGCGGCTCTGGCGCTCCAAGCAATCAGACTAAGCAGCATGATATCACATTGACACTCTCCTCTGTTAAACCAACAAGAGATGGATATGAATTTGCTGGTTGGGGTACGTCTCCCACTGATACTGGTGTTAAGTATTCTGCTGGTGGACAATATACTGAAAACGCAAATATTACACTGTATGCCATTTGGGCTAATGTTGCCAAGCTAACTCTTGCTTACAATGCAAACGGTGGCTCAGGCGCTCCCTCAAGCCAGACGCATCTGATAAATACAACATCAAAGATATCTGGTGCAGCACCTACTAGAAACAATTATGTATTCCTAGGCTGGTCTACAAGTAGCACGGCTACAAAGCCTACATATATCATAAACGGACAATATACAAATAACAGTTTTACAAATGGAGCTACCGTCACATTGTATGCTGTGTGGATGAAGAAGAGTCCGATGATGTGTGTCAATGTAGATGAGAGATATATAATGTCTGTATGGGTCAATGTGCCTTCTGGTAAAAGCCTTAAATCCGTCTGGTTCAAGACTGGTTAGTTGATGTGGGGGGGGGTAATTGAGTTGGCTGATGAAGTTGAATTAAGTGAAACTGATTATAAGCTTAAGTATACGGGCGAGGAGATAGACAATATCCTTGCTTTCGTTAAAGATTTTAAAACTGTATATAACAAGATGAAGCGTGTTCAGGCTGGCTGTGAAAATATCTCCATGACTGCCGCTGGCATGGATGTGATTAAGGTTATAGATTTCAGCATTGCATTCAAGGGTGTTCCTAATATCATCCTCATACATAGCTCTGCGAATGGTAAAACATCTAAGGCTAAAGTTCTAAATATCACATCTTCAAATTTCAAGGTTCAGGTGGTGGGAAATGATAACGACACTACGACCAACTTGTATTGGATAGCTACTGAACAGTAGTATGTGACAACTACTTTGGAACAGTAAATCTTGAACAGATTATATATCAAAGTTTGAATGAAAGGAAGTAAAAATATGAGTTGGGTTAATCTTAATGATGTATATGTAAACAAGAGCGGAGACTCTATCGCTGGCAATTTATCTGTAGGCGGCGCGTTGACAATAAATGATGGAAAGGGAACTAATACAACATACAATGTT
>ENA-ORVC01000402-ORVC01000402.1-human-gut-metagenome-genome-assembly--contig:-NODE-402-length-47051-cov-6.063942_pt1 | contig 47051 bp, 42 predicted proteins | sample MGYA00242092_ERZ509234 | MGnify/ENA primary metagenome ERZ509234 (study PRJEB26280, sample SAMEA2338800) | human gut metagenome | biome: human gut; feature: human-associated habitat; material: faeces... | reverse complement strand
TACCATACATTATCCTCAAAATATATAGTAGAAATTTAATTTATTCTATACTAGTAAGAAAAAGATGAAAAAGTTTATGGGAGTAGTAGTTACTGCCACAGGGACGGTAATTACAGGGTTGGCTATTATTGTAAGAAAAAAATCTGGTAAATGTGATGAGAGATCAGAGCAGAACAATCCATTTGAAGGGAAAAAAGTGATTTTTATAAAAGATGAGAAAGATGGGGAGAATGCAGACGGTGTGAGAGGACACCTCGAGGCAATTGGTAATAGTGAGTATAAACCGGGAATTTATGCGAGATATATTAAAAGAGGCTTGGATATAGTACTTAGTTTTGGTGGTCTTATAGTGTTGAGTCCGATATTTGGTGCAATTACGCTTGCCATTAAAATAAACGATCCCGGACCAGTTTTATTTACGCAGAAGAGAATAGGACAAAATAAAAAATATTTTAAACTTCATAAATTTAGAACAATGAAAATGAGTACTCCTCATGATGTACCAACGCATATGCTTGGAAATCCTGATCAGTATATCACTAAAGTGGGGAAATTTTTGCGTGCTCATTCACTGGATGAACTTCCTCAGATTTGGGATATATTTGTTGGCAATATGTCTGTAATCGGACCAAGACCAGGGCTTTGGAATCAAGATGTGTTAACTGCTGAGAGGGATAAGTATGGTGCCAATGATGTGAAGCCGGGGCTTACAGGGTGGGCACAGATTAATGGACGTGATGAACTTGAGATTCCTGTAAAAGCAAAACTGGATGGAGAATATGTTCAAAGGCAGAGTTTTTTGTTTGACACCAAATGTTTTTTGGGTACATTATCCAAGATAGGATATGATGAGTCAGTTGTAGAAGGCGGTACTGGAGAAATGAAAAAAGCAGGTAAAGAAAAAAAGAAAATATTGTTTTTGTCAAATCATTTTATTACACTATTTTCTTTCCGAAAAGAGCTGATCCAAAAGTTGGTAGAGGAAGGGCATGACGTGTATCTTTCACTTCCGGAAGATCAGGATGACTATTTTGCGAATTTAGGTTGTCATATAATTCTTACAGACGTTGACCGTCGAGGGGTTAATCCTAAGAATGATTTAAAATTAATTTTCTTTTATAAAAAGATGATTCCAGAGGTCAATCCGGATATCGTTTTTTCATATACGATTAAACCCAATATTTATGGGACACTTGCAACAAACGGGAAATATAAACAAATATGTAATATTACCGGAACAGGAGGAACATTTTTAGAAGATAATCTGGTGGCTAAAATATGTAAGATCCTTTATAGAATATCTATTCGCAAATGTTATAAAGTACTTTTTCAGAATACGGGAGACAGAGACTTTTTTATTAAAAATGGTCTGGTAAAGAATAATTATGAGATGCTTCCGGGATCAGGGTGTAATCTTAAAGAACACAAATTTGAACCGATGCCGGAGGATGATATCATACGATTTATTTTTATTGGACGTGTTATGAAACTAAAAGGAATCGACGAATATCTGGAAGCGGCAAAGGCAATTAAAAATAAATATAAAAATATAGAGTTTCTGATTGCAGGTTGGAACGAGGAAGAAGAGTATAAAAAAATCGTTGCGGAGTACCAAGAGCAAGGAATTGTTAATTACATAGGATTTAGAAGTGATATTGATAGATGGATTAAAAAATGTAACTGTACAGTATTGCCATCACATGGTGGAGAAGGTGTTCCGAATGTGTTGCTTGAGAGTGCAGCAAGTGGTCGTGTATGTATTGGTTCTCGAATTAATGGAACGATGAATGTAATTGATGACGGAGTGACAGGATATTTGTTTGAGACAGGAAATGCAGACAGTCTGATTGAAAAGATGGAAACATTTATCAAATTGGATCCGGCAGAAAAAGCTGCTATGGGCAAAGCAGGAAGAGAAAAGGTTGAACGTGAATTTGATCGCAAAATGGTGATTCGAAAATATTGTGATGAGGTAGCGAATTCATGAATGGATATAAAAAAATTATAAGCAGTCAAAAAATGAGATTTGCTATTTTAAGAATGCTTAAGTTTGTTCCCGATAAAGCAATGATTAAATTGCAGTATCGGATTAAATTGAAAAGAAAATTAAATTTGAAAGATCCGAAGCGATATACAGAGAAAATCCAGTGGTACAAACTTTATTACAGAAATCCTGTAATGATGGAGTGCGTAGATAAATATGGAGTACGGAAGTATATTGAAAAAAAGGGACTTGGTAACATTCTGAATCAGTTGTATCAGGTGGTGGATCGTCCGGAGGAGATAAACTTTGATCAACTTCCTGATAAGTTTGTTATTAAAACAACCAATGGAAGCGGAACGAATATTCTTGTTAAGGACAAGAAAACATTGAATATTGCTGAAACAAAGAAGAAATTAAATGATTTTTTAAATATGGCAGAAGCTTCAGCGGGAAGAGAATGGGCATATGGCGGTTCCAGCAAAAAAATTATCGTTGAAGAATTGCTGGAAGATAATTCTAATAAAGATAAAGGTATTTCAGATTATAAGTTTTTGTGTTTCAATGGAAAACCAGTATATGTAGTATATGATAAAGATAGATTTTCTGATCATAAAAGAAATTTTTATGATGTAAATTGGAATTATGTAAAAGTAGACAGTGATTGTCCATGTTTTGAAGACAGTGTGAAAAAACCGGAGAATTACGAGAAAATGGTTGAGATAGCGAGTGTGCTATCCCGCGATTTTCCTGCGGTTCGTGTGGATCTTTATAATATTGAAGGGAAAATATATTTTGGTGAGTTGACATTTTATCCATGGAGCGGGTATGTTCAATATACACCGGATAGTTTTGATTTTGAATTGGGCAAATATTTTGTTTTGCCAGAAAAAGCTGGGAGATAGTAGTGTGATTAAGTTATTTCGAAATGGATGGGCTTATTTTCGAGGTCTGATATTTAAAATTTTTCACTGTGGCATTGTAGGAAATAAGTTTAGATACTTTAGCGGAGCCTCTATACGGCTGTATAGAGGAAGCAATGCAAAAATCGGAAATCATGTAAAAATCGATAATCATGCAGTGATTGCTGTTCAGGGACAAGGTGTTCTTGAAATTGGAAATGATGTAGGGATTGGAATCAATAACATGATCGTCTGTCATAAATCTCTTCGGATACAGGATGGAACAATTTTAGGTCCCGGGGTCAATATATATGACCATGATCACTTATATTCACAAAAAAATGGTGTTGATTCGAAAACATATAAGTATGCAGATGTGAATATCGGGAAGAATTGCTGGATAGGAGCCAATACAGTAATCCTCAGAGGCACAACGATAGGAGATAACAGTGTAATTGGAGCAGGATGTGTCTTAAAAGGAGAGTATCCGGCAGGAGCTATTATTATTCAAAAAAGGGAAACAACGATTATTAAAGATGAGGGGAAATAGTGAAAAGAAGATATAGCATTATAGTGCCGATTTATAAAATCGAACAATATATCACACAATGCATAGAAAGTATTATTCATCAAACCTACAAAAATATTGAAATTATTTTAGTGGATGATGGTTCAGATGACAACTGTCCGGTTATTTGTGATGAATACGCACTGAAAGATGATAGAATCAAAGTAATACATAAAGAAAATGGAGGCTTGGTCAGTGCGAGAAAAGCAGGTGCACTTGAAGCAACAGGTGATTATATCTGCTGTGTAGATGGTGATGATTATATTGCAGAGAATTACATAGAGGAATTTGAAAAGAAAATCAATGAGACGGAAGCGGAAATCGTATGTTGCGGGTATTATCTTGTAACTCCGGAAAAACAGACATATACGCCGGTTAATGCCAGAAAAGGGTACTATTCGAAGGATGATATTTGTACAGAATTATTTCCGAATTTATTGCAGAATGAAAGTGGACGATTCTTTCTTCCAACAGTATGGGGAAAGGCAATCCGGGCAGAGTTATATAAAAAGAAACAGATGGAAGTTCCTGATCAGGTTACTATGGGAGAAGACGGTGCATGTACAGTTCCCTGTATTTATGCTGCGCATTCTTTAGAAATAATGGATAAGGGATTATATTATTATCGCTACAATGAATCGTCTATGACAAAAGGAAGAAAACCATTAAGTTGGGAATGTCAGCTAGTCATTGCAGAACATTATAAAAAAGCTTTAGACTTGGAAAAATTTGATTTTAGAGAGCAGTATAACAGGCGTATTGAAAGAGGATTCTTCACAGTGGCGAGAACTCAGTTTAATAAAAAAGAAAATTTTCGGAGTATACGAAAAGATATTCTGGAACAATACAAAAATCCGATTTTTGGCAATGCAATAAAAGCAGCCAGATTTAAAGGCGGGATTATGAGTATTGTAGATTTTTTTATTAAGCATAAAAGTGTGTTGGGAATCTATATCCTAAGTAAACTGCATTGAAACAGAATGTAGTAAGTCAAGGCGATACTATGGAGAATATTTATGATAGTAGATAGAAAAAAATTTTTGATGTGTGTATCAGTCGCGTTGAGTTTGATCTTATATATTTATATTTTGATAAATCTGAGAGGATATTCGAATTCGGATTTGGTTGTAAAAATATCCTGCATTAGCTCACTGATCATTTTAATTTTAGAATGTTGGGCGATATATCAGCAGGATAAAAGATTGTTTACTCCGACAATTATGATTTTGGCAGCATTTTATTTATTTCAGAACGGACAGCTTTTATTACTTGCTCTGGGAATAGAGTTTAATGATTTTTATATTTCTACATTAAAACAATATTCCTCAGATGTTGCAATTTATTCATCTATCAGCAATGTACTGACAGGATTTGCGGCATTAATTATGACAAAACCAGTATCGGATGAATATTTGCCGAGAAAAGCGAGAAGAATTGATGAGCTTACACCGGAATTTATAGAATTTGCAGCAAAAGTAGGGGTTATCCTAACGGGTGTGGTTACAATACCGTTAGTATTAATCAAAACATATATTGGAATGGGCGGAGGATATTCTGCAGTAAGAACATTTGAAAGTGGAATTCCTTCCGTGTTTAATTTTATTGAATATATGTTTATGCCATTTGCTGTTCTGATGATAGTATATGCAGGAAAAGAAAGAAATAAACCAATAAAAATAGCAGTGGCTGTCTGGGCGATATTGACAGCACTTTGCGGTGACCGTACGACAGGAATCGGAGCCCTGGTAGTTCTGATTTTTCTCTCTTATCTTCAAGCAGAGGAATCCTCTGAGGAAGACAAACCCAGCACAGGGAAAAAAATGGTTCGGTTTTTGTTGATTATTTTCCTTGGTGTTCTATTACTTCTTTTCATACAAATTGCGTACGCTGTAAGAACCAAGGGAGACTTAAATCTGGGATCGTTTTCCGGCTTGATCACAGATACAATATCGGATCTTGGATTTAGTTGTTTCCCGCTTTTTACAATGATGAACATTGTGCCGGCTTTTGAGGCGTTTCAGTTGGGAAAAGGGTATGTTTTGTCAATGATAGGCGGGTTAATCCCATCATTTATTGATGTAACAGGAACAATAGGAAAAATCAATCAGCAGTCCAGAATTTTTGAGACATGGCAGACTCAATATTATAGCCAGTACAATTTTGGATTAGGTTTCTCCTTAAATGCAGAATCATATATAAATTTTGGATGGTTTGGACTGATTGCGATTTTTGTGTTAATGCTTGTAGTTTTTGGAATGTTGAATTCATGCAGGTATGACGATGAGACAGATCAGTGGGGGCGATATAAAATCTGTATTTTAGTATTTTTATGGTTTACACTTCCGCGGCGTGACAGTTACTATGTATGGAAAGCAATTTCATATTCCATAATCATCATGTATCTGTACTTGCGTTTTATGAGAAGTATGGGTAATGCGAAAAATGGACTGTGATGTTTTGACAGATATGATAGGGGCATTGAAATGAGTAATTTAAATAAACAAGTACAAAGTGCCACAAAGTGGTCTGTATTTACTGAAATAGCAGTAAAGATTATTTCTCCGATTACAAATATGATATTGGCACGTGTTCTTACGCCTGAGGCATTTGGGGTGATCGCAACAGTTACTATGCTTGTATCTTTTACAGACATATTTACAGATGCGGGATTTCAGAAATATATTGTGCAGCATCAGTTTCGGGATGAAAATGATGAAGATTTATCCATATGTGTTGCGTTCTGGACGAATATGATGATTTCAATCGGGCTTTGGGGGATGATTTTCCTTTTTAACGAACAATTGTCAGTCATATTAGGAAATCCCGGATTGGGACGTGCTATATATATGGGAGCATTGATTTTGCCGCTTACCTCTTTTAGCAGTATACAGACAGCAATTTATAGAAAAAGTTTTAATTATAAGGGAATATCTTGTGTCAGGATTGCGGTGAAACTGGTACCCCTAATAGTAACCGTTCCACTGGCGTTTTTAGGACTTTCTTATTGGGCGTTGATCATAGGAAACATTGCAGGAGAATTGTGCAATGCAGTGCTTCTTACTTCAATGTCAAAATGGAAACCGAAATTCAGATACAGTTTTGATAAACTAAAAACGATGTTTCGCTTTTGTGGCTGGACATTATTGGGAACGATCTCTTCCTGGTTGGTCACGAATGTGGGAATTTTTGTAATAGGAAGATTGTTTAACGAGTATTATCTGGGTATCTATAAGACCGGAACAACAATGGTTGCACAGATTACATCTCTGATTTCAGGAGCTACAATCAGTGTGCTATTCTCTGCGTTATCAAGGCTTCAAAATGACGAATATGAATTCAAAAACATGTATTTTAAGTTTTTGAAGGGAGTAGGGCTCTTAGTAGTACCACTAGGTATTGGGATTTTACTTTATAAAGATGTTGTGAGAAACATATTGTTGGGAAGCCAGTGGGGAGAAGCGGATCTGTTGGTAGGGCTTTGGGGCTTAATATTAGCCGAAAGTGTTATTTTCAATGATATGAGCGGAGCAATCGTTTTATCAAAAGGTTATCCGAAACTTTTGTTTATTGCCAATATGATACAGGCGGTCTGTATGGTTCCGGCGTTATATATCAGCGCACAGTATGGATTCCAGGCATTGGTCGTTGCAAGCTGTATTGTCAGGATCCAGCTTCCGGTTACTCAGACAATCATGGCAAAAAAAGTGTCCGGAATCAAAGCAACAGAGGTTATACACCAGATCAGATATTATATTCTTGCATCTGCAGGTATGGCTATTGCAGCCTTGTTTATGATTCAGATTGCAGGTTCTGGAATTTTAAAATATTTTTCTATTTTTATTTGTATTGGAATTTATTTTGGAATTTTATTTTTCATTCCGTCAACAAGAAAAGAATTAAATACATATTTAATTACTATGAGGAAAAAGATCAAAAAATAAAAGGAGTTTTGTTTTGAAAAAAAGGATATCTTTTGCTTTTAATCATTTACAATATTCAGATGGCGTTGCACGTGCGGCGATAGGGATTGCCAATCTTTTATCCGAACGAGATGACATCCAGGTGATATTGCGCCCGATTTATCATGTCGACAAGAGTGTTATGTCTATTTTGGCTTCAAATGTGGTGGTAAAACCAGTATTAGGCTTTTATTTTTCCGGTATGTCCAGAATTTTAAACCGACTTCCGGGAGCATTGTTACATAAACTTGTTTTTGGGATGAAAGAGAGTGATATTGAAATTGGATTCCAGCACGGGACTGCAACAAGAGCTGTGGTTTCCGGGACGAAAAAAAATGCATATAGAATGGTCTGGGTTCATGGATATGATGAAAGACTGACATTGAGAAAATATTATCTCAGGGCAGACAAAGTCGTTTGTGTTTCAAAGAGTAATGCAGATAAGTTAAAGCATGATCTCGGGATGGGGGCGGATAACTCCAGAGTAGACTACTGTTATAATCCGATCGACAATCATGAGGTTGAAAAACTGGGAAAAGAATCGGCAGATTTACCGGCGTACAGTGGTGTCAGAATGATAACAGTAGGGCGGCTTTCTCCGGAAAAAGGATATTTGAGACTGCTTCATGCTTTGAGTCGATTAAAGCAGGAAGGATTCTTATTTCAAATGATTTTTGTCGGCGATGGTCCGCAAAAAGAAGAATTGTTACAGTGTACAAAAGATATGGGCTTGAGCGAGTGTGTTATTTTTGCAGGAGCACAGAGTAATCCACACAAATATACTGCAAAAGCAGACGTATTTATCTGTTCTTCGTTTGCAGAAGGTTACAGTACCTCATGTACAGAGGCGGTAATGCTTGGAGTACCTGTAGTGTCAACTCAGGTGAGCGGAGCCGAAGAAATTATCGAGAGTGCAGAATCGGGTCTTGTGGTGGAAAATACAGAAGATGGATTGTATGAAAATCTAAAGAAAATATTGGAAGATCCGGAAGTTATTTGCAGGTGGAAAGAAACATTGCAGAATTCCAAATACAATTTTTCAGTTGAAAAGAGAAGTTTGAAATTAAAAGAACTGTTAGAAATATAAAATTCCAGAAAGTATAGTTATAGGTAGAAAGGTATAATAAATTATGAAAGTTATTTCATGTGCAAGTTTTCGAAATACAGGTTCCAGCGCGGTTACAGATTTGATTTCAGAATATGATTCTGTTCATTCATTAACAAGATATGAGTTTCGATTTGTCCATGATACAGATGGAATCATGGATCTGGAATACAATTTAATTGAAAATCATAACCGTGATAATTCCAACCATGCAGTAAAACGATTTTTGCGTCTTTCAAGATTTAATGCGGGTAAATGGTTTAATAAAAGATATGAACCTTTTTTTAATGGTCAATATATGAAATTAACAGAAGAGTACATTGCTGAACTGACAGATTTGAAATATCATGGACATGATTTTTATGATTATTATGACAGAGGCCTTTTTTTCTATTACAGGAAACGTCTGGAAAATAAAATTATCCGGAAATTAACAAAAAAGAGACGCAGTGTTTTAGAGAATGAATGGATGTATTGTGCATATCCTACGGAAGAAAAGTTTTTAGACTGTACAAGAAAATATATCAATTCTCTATTTTCAGAAGCAAATACGGACAAAAAACCTTATCTTTTAGTTGATCAGATTGTACCGTCATCTAATATCAAAAAAAGTTTAAGGTATTTTGATGATATATATGTGATCGTAGTAGACAGAGATCCTAGAGATTTGTTTATTATGGCGCAGGTATTTCATGATCCGATCGTTCCGAGAAATTCTGTAAGAGATTTTTGTGACTGGTTTTTATTTACTCATACAGAGAGAGGGAGAAGCAGTTTAGATGCACCGCGCGTAATAAAAATTAATTTTGAAGATCTCATATATAATTATACGAATACAGTGAAAAAGATTGAGGAATTTACAGGATTGGAAGCCATGAATCATACACAAAAATTTTCCATGTTAAATCCAAAACGCTCAGTACACAACACTCAATTATGGAAAAGATATGGAAAAAAAGAAGATATCGAGTATATTGAAAAACGATTAAGCGATTATCTGTTTCCGTTTGAAAATTACTCAATAGATTCCGTAGAAGGAATCTCAGTAGAAGATACCAGTATGTTTGACAGATAAAAAATAATGAGGGAAAATACGAAGGAAAGAGAGTGAAAAGATGAAACGTTTTGGAATAGTAAGTTATAATATATATTGCAATTTCACAAATTATGGTTCTGCGCTGCAGTCGTATGCGTTACAACAAGCTGCAAATGCTGTGGGAGAGGGAGCATGGGAAGCGATCGTACTTGATTATTGTCCGGATCTTCTGGCAGACAAGAATCCGCTGGACCCTTTTAAAAATATGTGGGATCAGGATGAAGAGTCTCAAAGAATGTGTGAACTCACTATGCCTGCGATCAGGGAAAACTATGAAAAATTTAATCATTTTTATGAAACACGTCTGAAGAAAAGTACACACAAATATGTTTCTTCAAATTTTAATGACGTAATGGAAGAAGAAAAACTGGACGGATTTATATGTGGAAGTGATACGATCTTTTGTCCGGATGAATTTGGATTTGATGACGGATATTATGCAAATTATGACTGTATGAAAAACAGCTATTCCGTAGCATATGCAGCAAGTTTTGGAGATCCTCACTTTACAGATGAGACATTCCCTGTGTTAAATGAACGTTTAAAAAACTTTAAGGCGTTTGGTCTGAGAGAAAACCTGATGATTCCATATGTAAAGGAACATACTGATGTACCGGTTCAAAAAGTGATTGATCCAACGTTACTTTTAGAATATGAAGACTATGATGTTCTGGCCAGTGACCGACTGGTAGAAGAAAAGTATCTGCTGATTTATTCCAGAAGATATAATTCGAAAATGGAAGACTATGCAGAAAGAATGGCAAAACAAAATGGGTGGAAGATTGTAGAGATCAGTCTGCGGGCTACCAATGCAGAAAAAGGGCATATTATGTTCTATCAGGCCGGAGTGGAGGAATTTTTATCATTGGTAAAGCATGCAGAATTTGTTGTGACGAATTCCTTCCATGGAATTATTTTGAGTGCACAGTTTAGAAGGCAGTTCGTTATTTTTTCAAGAGAACAGTGCAATACCAAGATTCAGGAACTCCTGGATTTGTTTGGAACTTCTGATCGTATTATGGTTAATGGAGATGAAACGATTTCAGAAAAAATTGATTATAAATCCGTACATGAAAGAATAGGAGAAGCCCGTAAAGAATCACTGGCGTTTTTAAAACAAGAGTTGGCCGGCTGTTAATTTGGAGGTGTCAGAAAATGCTTAATTTCACAGTAGGACCGGTTCAGTCTTCAGATATAGTATGTGCAATTGGCGCTGAACAGGTTCCGTATTTTAGAACAGCAGAATTTTCAAAGGTGATGTTGGAAAATGAAGCATTCATTAAAAAGTTTGCGAAAGCATCAGAAAGATCAAGAGTTGTATTTATCACGGGGTCGGGTACTGCATCTATGGAGGCTGCGATTATCAATACACTCACACCCAAAGACAAAGCAATTGTGATCAATGGCGGAAGTTTTGGTCAGCGGTTTGTACGCCTTTGTCAGATACATGATATATCATACTCGGAAATCGCATTAGACTTCGGAAAAGCACTGACAGAAGAAATGCTGCAGGAGTATGAAGGGAAAAAAGAATATTCCGCAATGATCGTCAATCTGCATGAGACATCCACAGGTGTTCATTATGATATTGATATGATCAGTGAATTTTGCAAAAGAAATCACCTGTTTTTGATTGTTGATGCAATCAGTTCATTTCTGGCAGACGACTTTAATATGGAAAAGCTGGGAGTAGATGTTATGATCACGGGATCGCAAAAAGCATTAGCCTGTCCTCCGGGGATATCTGTTATCGTACTTTCGGAAAATGCAATTCAAAGAGTTGAGGCAAACGATCCAAAGTGTATGTATTTCGATCTCAAAGATGCACTTAAAGATGGGGAAAGAGGACAAACTCCGTTTACTCCGGCAGTTGGAATCCTTCTTCAGATCAACGCAAGATTGAAAGAGATTGAAAGAGAAGGCGGCAGTGATGCGGAAATAAAAAAAGTTGCTGAATTAGCCTCTGATTTTCGGGAAAAGATACAGGGACTTCCATTTGAAATTGTTTCAGAGTCAATGTCAAATGCAGTAACACCAATCCATCCGACTACAGCATCTGCAAATGATATTTTTCTTACATTAAAAGATGAATATGGAATCTGGGTCTGCCCAAATGGAGGAGAACTTAGAGATAAAGTATTTCGGGTAGGGCATATCGGTGCACTTACAAAAGAGGATAATACAACTCTGGTAAATGCGTTTGAAGATATGCAAAGAAGAGGTCTTATATAGAAAAACCAGGAGATGTACAGATATGATAAAAGTAATTACATATGGAACTTATGACTTACTCCATCATGGGCATATCCGGCTTCTTGAAAGAGCAAAAGAACTGGGAGATTATCTTATAGTTGGCGTAACAGCAGATGACTTTGATAAAAAAAGAGGAAAGATCAATGTACAGCAGTCTTTGATGGAGCGTGTGGAAGCTGTCCGGGCGACAGGAATTGCGGATGAGATCATCATTGAAGAGTACGAAGGTCAGAAAATAGATGATATCCGTAAATATGATGTAGATATATTTACGGTAGGGTCTGACTTGAGTGGAAAATTTGATTATCTGAATGAATATTGTAAGGTAGTATATCTTCAAAGAACGCAGGGCGTATCCAGTTCTGAGCTCAGAGAGCAGCAATGTGCGGTGAGACTGGGACTTGTGGGGGACTCGCCATTTCTAAATAAAGTAAGAATGGAGACCGAGTTTGTGAATGGGATCCAGATGAAAGCTTTATGTACAAAGCGGATCAGCGTCATGAATCCGGAGCTGCAGAAGGTAGAACTGATCACTGATGACTATGAGAAACTGTTAGAAAATGTAGACGCGGTGTATATCAGATCCTTACCGAAAGATCATTATGAACACATTAAGAAAGCGCTGATGCGGGGAAAACATGTTCTTTGTGAGTCACCGCTGACTCTAAGTCAGAAAGAAAGCAGGGAGCTGTTTCAAATAGCGGAAGAAAATGGACTGATACTTATGGAAGCGATTAAAACAGCATATGCTACAGCATTTTCAAGATTGCTTCTATTGATCAAAGGTGGAAACATAGGGGATGTGATCTCTGTAGATTCAACTTGTACAAGCCTTAGAAAACAAGACGGAATGGAACGTACAGACTGGGATGGAATTTACGAGTGGGGACCGACCGCATTGCTTCCGATTTTTGAACTGCTGGGAACAGACTATAAGGATTATAAGATCATCACACGATTTTATGATGCAACGAATACACATGACAGTTTTACAAAAATGGACTTTATCTATGACCATGCAGTTGCCTCGATCAGAGTTGGAGATGGTGTAAAATCAGAGGGAGAGTTGATCGTGTCGGGAACAAAGGGGTATATTTATGTTCCGGCACCATGGTGGAAAACAGATTATTTTGAGATTCGATATGAAAATCAGTCAGAAAACAGACGCTATTTTTATCAATTAGACGGAGAAGGCATTCGTTATGAACTGGTAGCCTTTGTACGAGCTATAGAGAATGGAAGAATGACGGATAATATCAGCCGAAATGTTACATATAAAATTTCGGATATTATGGATGATTACGTAAACAGAAGAAACATGATGATGATATAAGAATGAAAAGAAGGTGCAAATCATGCAAAAAATAACGCTGACAAATAAAACAATTTTTATAACCGGAGCTGCAGGTTTTATTGGAAGCAATCTGGTTCTTGAGCTGTTTAGAAGTCAGTCTCAAGTTCATATTGTGGGAATTGATAATATGAATGATTACTATGATGTATCGATCAAGGAATGGAGATTAAAACAAATCGAGAAAGCAGTGAAATCTCCAAACACATGGACATTTATTAAAGGTGACATTTCAGATACAGTGGTCATTCATGAAATTTTTGAAAAGTATGAACCTGATCTCGTTGTAAATCTTGCTGCACAGGCAGGGGTACGTTACTCGATTACAAATCCGGATGCCTATATTCAATCTAATCTGATAGGATTTTACAATATATTGGAAGCTTGTCGGCATAGCTATGACAATGGTGCAAAAGGTGTTGAGCATCTGGTATATGCCAGCTCCAGTTCTGTATACGGTACCAACAAGAAAGTGCCTTACAGTACAGAGGACAAAGTGGATAATCCGGTGAGCCTCTATGCGGCAACGAAAAAGAGCAATGAATTGATGGCTCATGCATATTCTAAACTTTACAATATTCCGAGTACAGGACTTCGCTTCTTTACTGTTTACGGACCTGCAGGAAGACCGGATATGGCATATTTTGGGTTCACAAACAAACTTTTGAAGGGTGAGACCATACAGATTTTTAATTACGGGAACTGCAGACGGGATTTTACGTATGTAGATGACATCGTGGAAGGCGTAAAAAGAGTCATGTGTGGTGCTCCGGAGAGAAAAACAGGAGAAGACGGACTGCCGGTGCCGCCGTATGCAGTGTACAACATTGGAAACAGCAATCCGGAAAATCTTCTGGATTTTGTTGATATTCTTCAACAGGAATTAATTCGGGCGAAAGTGCTCCCAGAAGATTACGATTTTGAGAGTCATAAGCAATTAGTTGCCATGCAGCCCGGAGATGTTCCTGTAACTTATGCAGATACAACGCCATTAGAAAAAGATTATGGGTTTAAGCCAGATACACCTCTTCGTGAGGGATTGAGAAAATTTGCTGAATGGTATAAAGAATTTTACAAAGTATAAGAGGAAAAATATCATGGAAAAATCATTGAATATTGCCGTTGCGGGAACCGGATATGTCGGTCTGTCTATTGCCACACTGCTTGCACAACACAATCATGTTACAGCAGTGGACGTTCTTCCGGAAAAGGTAGATCTGATCAATCAAAGGAAATCTCCAATCCAGGATGAGTATATCGAAAAATATCTGGCTGAAAAGCCATTGGATCTCACTGCAACATTAGATGGAGACGCTGCTTATCGGGATGCAGATTTTGTTGTGATCGCAGCTCCGACAAATTATGACAGCCAGAAAAATTACTTTGATACATCTGCCGTAGAATCTGTAATCGAGCAGGTTCTGAGAGTCAACCCGAATGCGGTCATGGTCATAAAATCAACGATACCGGTAGGATATACAGTCAGTGTTCGTGAAAAATATCGTACAGATAAGATTATTTTCAGCCCGGAATTTTTGCGGGAATCAAAAGCGTTATATGACAATCTGTATCCGAGCAGAATTATTGTATCAACGGATCCCACAGACGAAAACTTAGTGGAAGCAGCGCATACGTTTGCAGAACTTCTGAAACAAGGCGCTGTAAAAGAAGAGATCGATACGCTGTTTATGGGATTTACAGAAGCAGAAGCAGTAAAACTGTTTGCGAATACATATCTGGCATTACGTGTTTCTTATTTCAATGAATTAGATACTTATGCAGAAATGAAAAATCTGAATACAAGGGATATCATAAAAGGCGTGTGTTTAGATCCAAGAATCGGAGAGCATTATAATAATCCATCCTTTGGATACGGAGGATACTGCCTGCCAAAGGACACAAAACAGTTGCTGGCAAACTATAATAATGTTCCGCAGAATATGATGACTGCCATTGTGGAGAGTAACAGAACACGAAAAGATTTTATTGCAGACCGAGTATTGCAGATGGCAGGTTACTACGGATATGATGAAGATAACACATATGATTTCAGATTAGAAAAGCAGGTCGTTGTTGGGGTCTACCGGTTAACAATGAAATCAAACTCTGATAACTTTCGTCAGAGCAGCATTCAGGGCGTTATGAAACGAATCAAAGCAAAAGGCGCTACAGTGATCATTTACGAGCCTACATTAGACAATGGAACAACATTCTTTGGCAGCAGGGTTGTTAATGATCTGGCAGAATTCAAGAAACTTAGCAACAGCATTATTGCTAACAGATATGATGATTGTCTGAGTGATGTGCAGGAAAAGGTCTATACAAGAGATTTGTTTCGGCGCGATTGAGAAATTCGAAGATACCGCGTAAAAACATAAAATATTTTGAAATGTAAGGAGGGGTACCTATGAAAAAATTATTGATTCTCGGAGCAGGAGGCTTCGGGCAGATGGTGAAGGAAACAGCGATCCAGCTGGGGTATGAGGAGATCGTATTTCTTGACGATGCGGCGTTTGGAAAGGACGTAGTCGGAAAGTGCTGCGACTATACGGCCAAGTATGGAGAATACAAGACGGCAGTAGCGGCATTTGGGAATAATCATACGAGATTATTCTGGACAGACAAATTGCTGGAGGCAGGATATGAAGTGCCATCAATCGTGCATCCGTCTGCAATTGTGAGTCCAAGTGCGGTTTTGGGATCTGGATGTTTTATTATGCAGCGCGCGGTAGTGAATACGCACACCCATGTGGATCGGGCGGCGCTTGTCAACAGCGGAGCAGTTGTGGATCATGATTCGGTGGTATGCGCCGGAGCGCATGTGGGGCTTGGAAGTGTGGTAAAAGCAAACTGTACGATCGAGCAGGAGAAGAAGGTAGAGGCAGGAGAAGTAATCTTCTCGACCAGGAGAAAGATCGAAGGTGTGGACAGCAGAGCGCTTGAGGATGCGCTGTATGCATTTGGATTCGGTCCCCAGTGCAGTTATGTAAAACCGTTCGGGGAAGGGCACATCAATGAGACGTACGCAGTATATATGCCGATGGAAGACGGCACAGAGAAGCCATTATACGTACTGCAGAGAATCAATATCAATGTGTTCAAAGAGCCTGGTAAGGTAATGGAGAATATTTTCGGAGTGACAGAGTTTCTACGGGATGTGATCCGTCGGGAAGGCGGAGATCCGGATCGTGAGACACTGGCCTACATCAAGACGAAGAGCGGGGAGACATATTTTGAGGATGATGAAGGTCAGCCATGGCGCTGTGCGAATTTTATCGCCAATTCTGTGTGCTATCAGATGGTGGAGCGTCCGGAGCAGTTTTACCAGTCAGCCAGAAGCTTTGGTCACTTTTTGAAGCAGCTTGGGGAATATCCGGCAGAAAGTCTGTATGAGACCATTCCGAATTTCCATCACACGGTGAAACGATTTGAAGCATTCGCACAGTCTGTACAGAGAGACGTGAAGAACCGCGCCCGTCTGTGCCGTCCGGAGATTGAGTTTGCGCTGGCAAGGGAAAAAGACTGCGGAGCTCTGATGAGCAGGATGGAAGCAGGTGTTCTTCCGCTGCGTGTGACACACAATGATACAAAACTGAATAATATTTTATTTGACGCAGAGTCCGGAAAAGGATTGTGTATCATTGATCTGGATACGATCATGCCGGGACTGGCAGCCAATGATTTTGGAGATTCGATTCGTTTTGGCGCATCTACGGCGGAAGAAGATGAACGTGATCTGGACAAGGTCCATTTTGATATCAATCTGTATGAGCTGTATGTGAAAGGGTATCTGGAGATGGCAAGAGATGTTCTGACACCGGAGGAGCTGGAGAGTCTTCCGTGGGGTGCAAGATTGATGACATTCGAATGCGGAATCCGGTTCCTGATGGATTTTCTGCAGGGAGATACGTATTTCAAGACGGCATATCCGGAGCACAACCTGGTTCGTGCCCGTACACAGTTCAGACTGGTACAGGAGATGGAAGATCAGTTTGATGAAATGTGTCGGATTGTGAGAGAGTTCAGATAGCGGCCAACAAAATTACAAGAAAAAAGTAAGGCCAGTTTAGATATTCTAAGCTGGCTTTGACTCTCTCTTTGATGCAATTACCAGGCGACAATACATAATAATTTCGCCAATAACGATAGAAATACAGATGATACCACCAATAATCAAACGCTCCATTTTTTTCTCCTTTTAAGACACTACGGTTCTTATAGAAGTATATACATTTGTGCATTGTTATATGCAGGAAACAGGTGGCAAAATATGGAAAGTCGGTTTTAAATTGACAAAAAAATTAAGAAGTGATACTCTTGAATAGAGACTGCAAATTTTTAGAATAGGAGGAAATGTGGATGAGTGGATATATTGATATGCATTGCCATATTTTACCTGAAGTAGATGATGGGGCAGAAAGTATAGAAGAGACTGTTCAGATGCTTCAAATTGCGTATCAGGAAGGAATCCGCTGTATTATAGCCACACCGCATCATCATCCAAAGCGGGGGAAAGAAAGTCCGAAAGTACTTAGGAAAAAATTGAGATTAGTTAGAAGAGAAGCTGAAAAAATCGATAAAAAATTTCGTGTTTATCTGGGGACAGAAGTGTTTTTTGGGCAGGATATACCTGAAAAACTAAAAGCCGGAACCGTTTTATCTATGAACAAAAGAGCGTGCGTACTTTTGGAGTTCTCTCCGATGGATAGTTTCTCCTATATTCAGCAGGGAATACAGACTGTGCAGATGGCAGGGTATGAAGTGATACTGGCACATGCAGAGAGATATATGTGTTTACTGGACAAGCCGGAGCGGATCGAGTATTTATGGAAGATGGGAACATTGATACAGATCAATTCCAGCAGCATCACAGGTGGAAGTGGAAGAAAAGTTAAAAAGTTTGTCAGACAACTTCTGGCTCAGCAGATGGTGCATTGTGTCGGAACAGATGCTCACGGGATAGAATACAGAGAGCCGAGAATGCAAAAGGCGGCAGAGTATGTAGAACGAAAATATGGAAAAGAATACATGAGGAGGATATTTTTCAGCAATGCAAAAGAGCTGCTGAAAAAAAGAAAAGAAAATGAGTCAGAATAACATGAATACGAGAACAGTAAATGATGGGATAGACCTGTTAGATCTGTGTAAATCAATACTCAGAAAAGTACATCTGGTCATTTTGGCGGGAATTTTAATGGCGTTCGCTGCAATTCTGGTTACAAAATTATTTGTGACGCCAATGTATACATCTACAACAAAGATGTATGTCCTGTCAAAGCAAGACAGTGAAACAGCTGTTACATCAGGTGATCTTCAGGTGGGATCTCAGTTGATCAAAGACTACGTAGAGCTTGTAAAAAGCCGTTCCGTTATGGAACAGGTGATCAATATTTTAGGAGTTGATATGGATCCGGATAAACTCAGTGATGCGATCACCGTATCGAATGCAGCCGACACCCGGATTTTGAGTATTTCTGTAAAAAATGAAAATCCAAAACTTGCAAAAGAGCTGGCTGATACAGTTCGTGAGGTTGCAAGTGTACAGATTAAAGATATTACCTATGCAGATTCCGTCAATACAGTAGAAGAAGGCAATCTGCCAAAGAGCCCCAGTTCTCCGAATACAATGAAAAATGCAATGTTTGGTGGTATTCTGGGAGTACTTATTGCATTTGCAGTGATCATCGTGCGTTATGTTTTAGATGATTCGATCAAGACACCAGATGATGTTGAACATTATCTGGAATTGACAGTCTTGTCCTCTATTCCAGTCGCATCTGATACATCTGATATAAAAGAAAATAAGAAGAGCTTTAGCCAAAGAGTATTTCGGAAGGAATAGAAGAACAATCAGAAAGGGAAAATAAGATGCTGGAAGTTGAATTAAAGGATTTGGAAAAAGACTATCGAAGTGACGAAGCATATAAAATGCTGAGAACAAATATCGAGTTTTCGGGAGAAAAAAATAAAGTACTGGTGTTTACAAGCTGTACACCGGGTGAAGGGAAAAGTACAGTGTCTCTGTCTGTTGCTGAATCATTGGCACAAAGTGGAAAAAAAGTACTGTTCGTAGATGCAGATCTGCGTAAGTCTGTACTCGCCGGCCGGCATGGAGTGCATGGAGAACTGAAAGGGCTCAGCCATTTTCTGTCCGGAAAAGAGAAAGTGGAGGATGTAGTGTGCAAGACACAGATAGAAAACCTGATGATGATCTTTGCAGGAATTGTGCCGCCTAATCCGGCAGAGCTGTTAGGGCAGGAAAAGTTTGAAGGTCTGATTACAAGCGGAAGAAAGGTGTATGATTATATTATTATTGATGCTCCTCCGCTTGGGAATGTCATTGATGCTGCGATCATAGCGAAAGTTTGTGATGCATCTGTACTTGTTGTTTCTGCGAATGTGATCAGCCGTAAGTTTGCCAAGACAATCAAAAAGCAGCTGGAGCGTTCAGAGTGTCCGATTTTAGGAGTGGTTCTTAACAAAGTAGATATGAACCAGAATAAATATTATGGAAAATATTATGGGAATTACGGAGAAAAGAAATAGAGGATAGATGAAATGAAGCGAGGATTATTGGGGGTCATATTGGCTGCAGCCTGTGTAATCTTAGGGGTTGCCATTGTATATGTAGATTCCGCACAAGATGACAATGCGCCTACAATTACAGTGGGCGACGAACCGGTTGTTTACCAGGAGGGCGCCGGGACAAAAGATTTACTGGCAGGGGTAAAAGCAGAAGACAAGGAAGATGGAGATCTTACAAAAGAAGTTTTTGTAGAAAAGATCGTTCCGGTCAAAGACAATAAAGCAATTGTATATTATGGAGTGTTAGATAAGCATCAGAATGTAGGGACAGCAACAAAAGAGGTGGAGTATCTTACGGGCGATGCCCAGACGGGCGGGGGACGTCCGACATTGCAGCTTACAACCGGCAGTGCAGATGTTCCGGTCGGAGGACCGTTTGATCCAATGGGATATATTGCATCAGTGTCAGATGATACGGACAGTCCGGAGACTCTGAAAGCTGCGATTACAGTAGACGGAGCATATGATATTGCTCAGCCGGGTGTCTACCAGCTGACATATACAGTAAGAGACAGTGCAGGAAATACATCGGACCCACAGAATTTAACTCTGACGGTTCACTAAACTAAAGGAGGAGCGTGCAGTGAAGAACAAACGAAAAAAAACGAGAAGAAAATACCATGTAGCTGGAATTTGTATTACATTGATACAATTGATCTTATCCATTCTGCTTTTAGTACTGGCAGGAAATAATGGGATGATTCCGGGAAAATACCTGATTCCGATAGGTGTTGTTCTTGTGGTATTGTTTGGCGTCGCATTTGGTTTACAGTTTTTGCGGGGAAAGGGATATATCGTCGGGATTGTGATCAGTATCCTGGTAGATATCCTGATGGCAGCAGGTATCTTCTCTATTTATAAAGCAGACAAACTGTTAGGCGATGTAGGCGGAGCAACGTATAAGACAGACAATATGATCGTTGTTGTACGGGCAGATGATCCGGCCGAGACGTTGATGGATGCGAAAGAATATCGTTATGGTATTCAGACAAGTCTGGATACTGAAAATACAAATAAGATGCTGGAAGACGTTCAGAAGTCCGTTGGAAGAACTGTCAAGGTACAGGAATATGCCACAATCCAGGAAGAAGCAGAAGCCCTTCTGTGGGGAAGAGTTGACGCTGCGATTTATAATGAAGCGCTGGCAAGCGTGATTGAGGAAAGTATTGATGATTATTCTTCTCAGGTAAAAGTGTTATATCAGTATGGAATCGAGACAGAGATTGTAAAAGAAGAAAAAGATGTAAATGAGCCATTTAATGTCTATATCAGTGGTATTGATGTATCGGGTGAAATCTCTACGACCAGCCGGAGTGATGTCAATATTATTATGACAGTCAATCCAAAGACAAGAAAAATCCTGCTCACATCTACACCGAGAGACTATTACGTACCAATTCCGGGAGTTTCGGGAGAGCAGAGAGACAAGCTTACCCATGCAGGTATTTATGGAGTAGATAAGTCCATGGAGACATTGGAAAGTTTATATGGAATTGATATTACCTATTACGCACGAGTAAACTTTACATCACTGATGACGATCGTCGATGCACTTGGAGGAGTAGACGTTCAGTCAGAGTACGAATTTGAAGCCGGAGGATATCACTTTAATCAGGGAACAAACCATCTGGATGGAAAAGCTGCACTTGCATTCTCAAGAGAGAGACACAGCTTTGAAGATGGAGATAACCAGCGCGGACGAAATCAGGAAGCTGTTCTCACAGCGATTCTGAACAAGGCTATGAGTCCTGCTATTTTGACAAAGGCATCATCGATCATCTCCAGTGTATCCAACAGTGTGGAGACAAATATGACAAGCGATGAGATGGCTAAATTTATAAATATGCAGCTTTCCGAAGGAGGAAGCTGGCAGATCGAGTCTACAGCAGCCGTAGGTAACGGAGATACGCAGACATGCTTTTCTTCCGGAGCACAGCCGTTATATGTTATGTGGCCGGACGAGGCTTCTGTAGCGATGATCACACAGAAAATGCAGCAAATATTATCTGGTCAATAATATATCGTAGTTCACTTAAAAGACCGCAGTTTTCATTGCATTGACAATGGAATCTGCGGCTTTTTTCATGTGCAGGTGTATTAAAATAGATATATATATGAAACAGGGTGTCTATAAACAAATGTGAAATTATTGTATAAAATGGCAAGCAGAGTTGAAAAATAGCAGAATTTGTAGTAAAGTGAAATCGATGACGCTTCTTTATAAAAATTTTATAAAGAATGCGGACTTGGGGATGGAAAAAGGATAGGAAAAGTGATCCAAAAATCTTGAGAATGGAGAGAAACGGGAGGAAATTTTGTGGAAAAAAGATTGAATCAAAAGAAAACTAATGCGGTTCGGTATACGAAAAAGAAACTTGAACACTGGCAGGTTGTATCTATAGCACTGGCGGGGTATGATGCAATTGCAATTATTTTGTCGTTTTTTCTGGCACTGTGGTTCCGGTTTGACTGCAGATATTCTTTGATACCGAAAGAATATCTGGGAGCTTATTTCAAGTTTATCGGAATTTATGTAGTGTTTTCATTGTTTGTGTTTTTACGTTTACGTCTGTACAACAGTATCTGGCGGTTTGCAAGTTACAGTGAATTGATGAGAATGATACTTGCGACAGCAATTACATTTGTATTTCACTGTGTGGGAATTACATTCCTGTTTAGAAGAATGCCGATGTCCTATTATTTCTTCGGAATTATGGTCCAGTTTGGGCTGACTCTGGCAGTGCGGTTTGCATACCGGTTTGTCTTACTGGAGAGAAGTAAGCGAAAAAAAGTAGAAGAGATTGCAAAAGCAAAGAAAGTGCTTTTGATCGGAGGAGGAAAGGCCGGTCAGATTATTCTGCGTGATATCAAGACGGCACAGGAACTGAAAGATATTGTATGCTGCATTATCGATGACAATCCGAATAAATGGGGAAGATACATAGATGGAGTTCCGATTGTCGGAGGGCGGGATGATATTATGTCCTGTGTAGAACGTTATCATATTGATAAGATCATTGTAGCGCTTCCAAGTGCGACAGCAGAAGAAAAACGTGATATTTTAAATATTTGTAAAGATACGGGATGTGAACTGAAGAACCTGCCGGGAGTCTATCAGTTCCTTACCGGAGAAGTAAAAGTGAGTGCGCTGCGGGATGTGGCTGTAGAGGAACTGCTCGGACGTGATCCGATCAAAGTCAATATGGAAGAGATCCATGAGTTTATCAATGGCAAGAAGGTAATGGTGACCGGAGGAGGCGGAAGTATCGGTTCCGGGCTTTGCCGTGAGATTGCTTCATATGACCCGAAACAACTCATTATTTTTGATATCTATGAAAATAACGCATATGATATTCAACAGGAGCTGAGAAAGAAATACCCAAATCTGAATCTGGTCGTTTTAGTCGGTTCTATCTGGGATTCCAGAAGAATCAATTCTGTCTTTGAGACGTATAAACCGGATGTTGTGTACCATGCGGCTGCGCATAAGCATGTACCTCTTATGGAAGACAGTCCGTGCGAATCCATCAAAAACAATGCGATCGGAACTTACAAGACTGCATACGCGGCAATGATGAACGGCTGTCGGAGATTTGTGCTGATCAGTACAGATAAGGCGGTCAATCCGACAAATATTATGGGAGCAAGTAAGCGACTTTGCGAGATGATCATCCAGTCTTTTGACCGTATGATCAAAGACGGAACACCGGAAAAGCTGCCAATTCTGTATGCACATGCTGATGATGAAGACGGTGCAATGGTAAAACAGAAATTTTCGGCAGATATCAAGACCGAATTTGTAGCAGTTCGTTTTGGAAACGTGCTGGGAAGCAATGGATCGGTAATCCCGCTGTTTAAAAAGCAGATCGCAGCAGGAGGTCCGGTCACAGTCACACATCCGGATATTATCCGTTACTTTATGACAATCCCCGAAGCTGTCAGTCTGGTGCTGCAGGCAGGAACGTATGCGCATGGCGGTGAGATCTTTGTACTTGATATGGGAAGTCCGGTGAAGATTGATACACTGGCAAGAAACCTGATCAAGCTGTCCGGCATGAAGCCTGATATTGATATTAAAGTAGAGTATACCGGACTGAGACCGGGAGAAAAACTTTATGAAGAGAAACTGATGGCCGAGGAAGGTCTGAAGAAAACAAGAAATGAATTGATCCATATCGGATGTCCGATTCCTTTTGAAGTCGAAACGTTTTTAAAAGAACTTCAGACTTTGATGGATATGGCATATGTAAATGCAGAGGATATCCGTGAAAAAGTGGCAGAAGTCGTAACGACTTATCACCCTGCAGGAAAGCATGGAAGCGAGAAAAAAGGTGAAGTGTATGAGAGATTGTTAGGGGAAGAGAGTGCGTAACTATGTAGGAAGGACAAGTTTAAAAAGAGAGGAATGAGAAAAATGATGAAAATTCCATTTTCACCGCCGGATATGAGTGAAGCAGAGGTTAAAGAGGTAAAAGAAGCTATTTTATCCGGTTGGATTACCACCGGTCCCAAAACAAAAGAATTTGAACGTCAGATTGCGGCATATTGCGGAGTTAATAACGCAGTCTGCCTGAACTCCCAAACTGCATGCGCTGAAATGGCATTAAGAGTTTTAGGAGTTTCTGAAGGTGATGAAGTGATCGTGCCGGCATATACATATACAGCATCAGCGTCGGTTGTATGCCACGTGGGTGCAAAACTTAAATTTGTTGATATTCAAGAAAATTCTCTTGAAATGGATTATGATGCATTAGAATCAGCTATTACAGAGAAGACAAAAGTAATTATTCCGGTAGATTTAGGTGGAGTTCCTTGTGATTATGATCGAATTTTTGAGATTGTAGAAAAAAAGAAGTCTCTTTTTAAACCGAATAATAAAATTCAGCAAGCAATGGGAAGAATTGCTGTTAATGCGGATACAGCACATGCTTTTGGTGCGGAATATCATGGAAAACGGGTTGGGAGTATTGCGGATTTTTCCAGCTTTAGTTTTCATGCTGTCAAGAACTTAACGACAGCGGAGGGGGGAGCTCTTACCTGGAAAAGCATACCGGGAATTGAAGATGAAGAAATTTATCATAAACTTCAATTACTATCATTGCATGGGCAGTCAAAAGATGCTCTTGCAAAAACACAGCTTGGAGCTTGGGAATATGATGTTGTGGGGCCTTGGTTTAAATGTAATATGACAGATATTATGGCGGGAATTGGTCTGGCACAGATGAAGCGCTATCCGGAAATGCTAGAGCGCAGAAAAGAGATTATCAAAAAATATGATGAAGCATTTAAACCATTGGGTGTTGAAGTGTTGCCGCATTGTACAGAGGAGCATCAGTCTTCAGGACATCTTTATCTTACAAGAGTACCGGGAATTACATTGGAACAAAGGCAGGAAATCATTGTGAAGATGGCAGAAGCAGGAGTTGCCTGCAATGTACATTATAAACCATTGCCAATGATGACGGCTTATAGAGATATGGGATTTGATATTAAGGATTATCCAAATGCTTATGAGTATTTTGAGAATGAAATTACACTGCCATTACATACGAAACTGACAGATGAAGAAGTGGAGTATGTAATCAATCATTATATCAGAATTGTGAAGGAGTATTTAATGTGATTTTAAAGTCATGGGATAGTTTGCCGGAGAAATTGAAGAGAAAAGAAGTTAGACCATATTATGATGTGCTTATCAAAAGAAAAGGGAGCCTGATAATGAAAAGAATGTTTGACTTTGTGGTTGCATTAATTATATTGCTTGTATCATCTCCTATTTTTCTTATATTGGCAATCGCTATTAAGTTGGATTCACCAGGCCCCGTATTTTTTCGTCAAGTAAGAGTGACACAGTATGGAAGAGAATTTAAAATTTTTAAGTTTCGTACCATGGTTGCAAATGCAGAAAAAATGGGAACACAGGTAACAGTTGAAAATGATAATCGTATAACAAAAGTTGGAAATTTTATTCGAGATTATCGTTTAGATGAAATACCGCAGGTATTAAACGTTTTAAATGGGACAATGTCATTTGTTGGAACTCGTCCAGAGGTTCCTAAGTATGTTAGACAATATACACCGGAAATGTTTGCCACACTTTTATTACCAGCAGGTATTACTAGTCTTGCAAGTATTAAATATAAAGATGAGGCAGAACTTCTTTCATGTGCCATAGATGCAGATAAAACGTACGTGAAGGAAGTTTTGCCAGGAAAGATGAAATATAATTTACAAGCGATTCAAAAGTTTAGTTTCTGGGAAGAAATTAAATTGATGTTTATGACCGTGTTTACCGTATTGAAGAAATAATATGGAGCATGTTTATAATTGATGCAGAGGAAAAAAGAATGGATTTAAAATTTAGTGTTTTAATGTCAATTTATATAAAGGAAAAACCAGAATATGCGCGAGCTTGTTTTGAAAGCTTAGAAAAGCAGACACTTCAAGCAGATGAATGGGTGATAGTAGAAGATGGACCACTTACAGAAGAACTGTATTTTTTATTGGACGAATATCAAAAAAAATATCCTTCAATTATAAAACGTGTCTCTTTAAAAGAAAATAGAGGTTTAGGATTAGCGCTAAGAGAGGGCATGTTGCAGTGCTCAAACGAATTAGTAGCGAGAATGGATACAGATGATATTTGTAGGAAGGATCGTTTTGAAAAACAAGTTAAAGAATTTACTTTGGATTCAAATTTAGATATATGTGGAAGTCATATTCTTGAATTTGAAGGAGAAGAAAATAATATTGTTGCAAAGAGAACTGTTCCATTAAGTGATGCAGAAATAAAAAAATATCAGAAAAAGCGAGATGGCTTCAATCATGTAGCAGTTATGTTTAAGAAATCAGCTGTTCTTAAAGCTGGAAATTATCAATCATGTTTGTTAATGGAAGATACATATTTATGGGCGAATATGTTTTTGTCTGGAGCAAAAGCAAAAAATATTGATGATTACCTTGTATATGTAAGAGTTGGAGAAGATATGTTTGAAAGGCGAGGTGGCTTTTCGTATTTTAAGAAATATAAGATTGGTAGAAAACAAGTTTATAAGACTGGCTTTATTTCGTGGACAGATTACATGTATACGTTAATTATTCAATTTATAGTAGCATTGATGCCTAACAAATTAAGAGGGTGGGTTTTTACTACGTTATTGCATAAATAAAAAGTGAGGATATGTATGAAAATTAGAATTATAACACATCATGCCGTATTAAATCATGGTGCATTACTACAATTATATGGATTGAAGAAAGTTTTGGGTAAATATGATCCGGAAGTGTGTGCTTTAGATTATATAAAAAATTATGACTTTCTAGATGACTACGCAAATGTTAAATATAATATTTCATGGAAATCAATTCCGTATTATGTTGGATATTTAAAGAAAAAAGGATTGGGTAAAACACTTTTTAATATTAAGAAAAAGACTATTCTTGATAATTTTAGCAAAAATGAGCAAATGGTTGGAGAATATTATTCACGTTGTAAAGATTTAGATGCAGTCTTCATTGGTAGTGATGAGGTATTTTCCATAGAGCCAGGTTTAAATCCTTTTTTTTGGGGGATGGGTGTGCCAGCAACACGTGTTTATGCATATGCAGGTTGTTTTGGTCCGACTGACATTGATTTCATAAAAGAAAAACATGCAGAGGAATATATTCAAGCAGGAATTAGAAGATTTGATGCAATAAGTGTACGAGATTTGAATTCTCAAAATATTATCGAAACTTTATCTAATGAAAAAACGGTTCAAGTTTGTGATCCAGTGATTTTATATGGCTATTCTCAAGAGAAAGAATCGTTTGTGCGTCCAATGAAAGAAAAATATATAATAGTTTATGCATATGATAATAATATGAATGATTCAAACGAAACAAAATATATTTTAGAAGTTGCCCGTAAATTTGGTTTAAAAATAATTTCAGCAGGATTTTATCATAAGTGGTGTGACAGATGTGTGAATGTTAACCCAATTGAGTTATTGCAATGGATTAATTTTGCGGAATATGTTATTACAGATACTTTTCATGGTACAGTAATGTCATTAGTGATGAATACGCCATTTGCTACAAAAATTAGAGGAAATAGGCATAAATTAGGATATCTACTTTCAGAATATGAAATGGGAGAGAGAGAACTGCAAGATTTTTCAGAATTACAAGATGTACTTAGTAAAAAAATAGATTTTAATGTAGTAAATGCAATAATGGAGAGAAAAAGACAAGAAGGTTTATTGTATATAGAAGAGTGTTTGAAAGGAGTATAGTGGATGAGAAATATTACATCAGAAAGTAACATTCATGATTGTACGGGATGTGGTATGTGTGCAGCTATTTGTCCTACAAAAGCTATTACAATTAAGCTTTCAAAAGATGGTTTTTATGAGCCGATAGTAAATCATACAACATGTATAGAATGTGGTAAATGCATGATGACTTGTTATAAATATGATCAATATTATAAGAAAAAGTCATATAAAGAAGATAGTAAAATATCTGCCTATAGTGCTCAAAATTACAGTAGTGAAGAATTAGAGTCGGCTTCATCAGGTGCTGTTTCAATTGAATTGATGCGATGCTGTATAAATAATGGCTATAAAGTTTTAGGTGTAGCATATGATTATGAAAAGGAACGAGCTGTTACTAAAATAGCGGAAAATGTTGAGGAATTGGAGCAGTTTAAGGGATCTAAGTATTTTCAAAGTTTTACTACAGAGGCTTTTAGAAAAGTTGTTCAAGATCACTCTGAACAAAAATATGCTATTTTTGGAACGCCATGTCAAATTTATGCGTTTTCTAAGTATGCTGAATACACTAAAACTTATGACAAATTTTTACTGGTTGATATTTTCTGTCATGGATGTCCAAGTTTTACATTGTGGGAAAAGTATCTGGATAATATTAAAAACAAATATAGTGTATCTAAATTTAATGAAATTAGATTTAGAAGTAAATCTAATACATGGCATGAGTTCTGTTTTGATTTTATAAAAGGTGCAAAGAAATACACAAGCTCAAAATACAATGATCCATTTTATGAAATGTTTTTTGCGAATGATATTTTAAATAAAGCTTGTTATAACTGTATTGCTAGGGGAACTGTTGAAAAAGCTGATATACGTCTTGGTGATTTTTGGGGAGCGAGATATGATTTTGACAAGAAAGGAGTGTCTGCAGTTGCAATATGCTCAGATAAAGGAAGGCAGTTTTGGAAGTTGGTTGAAGATAAATTTGAATGTGAAAAAGTTTCTTTTGCAGAAGTAATAGAAGAACAGTCATATGGCACAACGTATGAAGTAGATGAAAAGACGAGATTAGAAGCTCTGAAAATTTTGCATTCTGATGATTCTTTCAAAAATATAGTTAAGAAACATAAGCGGTTAATGTCAAAGAGCAATAGAATTAAAAATTCGATTAAAAAAATATTGAAATTGTTACCAAATCAATTTTATGTAAAAATAAAATACACCTTTCATAAAATGAAATAAAAATATGAAAATTTGAAGAAAGGAGTTACGTGAATGAATAATAGTTTGCCTAAAATATCAGTAATAATTCCGTGCTTTAACTGTGAACAATGGATTATCAAATGCATCGATTCAATTACTAATCAGGATTATGAAGGTGAGATTGAGATTATTTGTGTGGATGATTGCTCACAGGATAATACAATCAGGGTTATAGAGTCATATGCAAAAGAAGGACAAGCAAAGATAGTTCTTTTAAAAAATACTCAAAATATGGGTCCTGGTAAGTCAAGAAACATAGGCATAGAACATAGTACAGGAGAATGGATTGCTTTTTGTGATTCTGATGATTGGTATGATGATGATTATATATCTTTAATGATTTTGAATGCGTTGGAGAATGAGTCTGATATAGTTATGTGTAATTATAAAAAAATATTAGAATCTAATGACTCAATTATAAAAGTGGATTATTTGAAGGATATATCTGAAAACTATACAAACGAAGAGTGTATAGTATGTAGCAAGGCATCATTATGTTTATTGGTTATTAAAAAAGAACTCTTTGAAAAAATAAAGATACCTGATTTAAGAAACGGGGAAGATATAGCGGTGGTACCTGTTTTAGAATCAAGAGCAAATAAAATTACATTTGTACGAAATGCTCCATATAATTACTTGATAAGAAAGAAATCAGCATCAAACAATGTTACAGATAAGGTGTTTTATTCTTTGTGTAGAGCGTATACATATATTATTAATAATTTAGATGAAAATTATAAGTTAGAAAAAGAATATTTGGGAATTAGGACGTTATTATATGGAGCTACTATGAATGGATTTAAAGCTGGTATTCCGGATGATATTATAAAGAAGAAGATAGAAGAATTTATTTCTATCTATCCCGAATGGTATAAAAATCAATATATGAAGAATTTTACTTTAACTAAAAGGGTATATCTTTTAATGATTCGTTTTAGATGTTTTCCAATGTGCAAATTATTATCGCATATGCATGGGAGGCTTTCTGTATGAAAATTGTATTTGGTAATCTTGTACTTACTGGAAAACATCAGTTGTTTAATATTATGAAGTGGATGCAATTATATTTAGTAATAACTTTGTTACTTGCATTTTTTGGGCCAATAGATTGGAAAATTAGAAATCCAGGTTTAGTTGTTTTTTATATATTATCTTATCAGATTATGTTATGGCTTGGATATAGGTTTGCAATGCGGAAAGAGGCTGTAGGAGAAGTAGTTATTGCATCTTCAAGTATAGAAGCACGAAAAGTTAAGAAAATTACAAATCTTATATATATTGGAATAATTTCAGATGTGTTGATGACGTTACGAATGGCAAACTCATTCAATCCAATGACAATCATTAGTAAGGTGGTTAATGGAATAACTTCTCCGGCATCTCAATATTTAACTTATAATACAGAAGCAAATGCGGGGATGCTTTTAGGCGGGGGGATATTTTCTCTATTGGTTACACTTCTTAGTCCTTTGACACTTATAGCAATAATATTGGGTGTTTACTTTTATAAAGAACTGAAATTTGATGGGAAATGTTCACTATATATTCTTATACTAATTCATTTTTGCATGAATCTTATTTCAGCAGCAAATGAAGGTATTATAGATACGGCTGTAGTTATAATAGTTCCTCTTTTTTTAAGAAACCAAAATAACATGTTATCTGGTACTCGAAAACAAAGAAAAAAAATAAATAAAAAAAGAAAATGGATGATCATCATGTTGATCATATCTGTTGTTTTTGTACTATCATTTTTTACTAGTAATATAATCGGAAGAACCCAAGGGAATTTTGCTTTTGGTACATTAGGAGAAAATAAATACAATCCAGACGCACCGATTTTGCAATTTATTCCTAAAGGATTGGAAGTGACATTAGTTTATTTAAGTGTTTATATGTGTGAAGGTTATTATGGCTTTTCTTTAACAACTATGGTTGATTGGTGTCCAATGTTTGGTGCTGGATTTTCGTCATTTATAAGAAATAATTTAAGTTCAGTTTTAGGGGTTGACTTATTGCAGTACACATATCAGGCTCATGTGGAACAAATATCAACATGGGGAGCACTACGAAATTTTCACACAGCATATACTTTTTGGGCAAATGATGTATCTCATATAGGAGTAATTCCAGTAATGTTTATTATCGGATGGGTATTGGCGCATTATTATAAAAAAAGTGTAAAAGAATGCTCATTATCATCAATAGTGATTATGCCATTTTTAATAATACAAATTTTTTATTTACCATTAAATAACAAAATTTTTGCACAACCAGCCTCGGCTTTAATTGTGTTATGTGTGGTAGGTTATGATTTGATACGATATTTAAGAAAGGGGATGCGGAGATGAAGAAAATAGAATTACTATTGGTTTCTACGTTGTGTAGCAATAATAAATATAACGAAGTCAGAGCAAATCGTACTAAGCAAAGTTTAGATCCTGCAAGACGTTTATTTGATGCATTAGTAACAGGACTTGTAAATGAAAATGTAAATGTTACATGTATTTCAGCTCTTCCATTTTCAAAAAATAACACAAATTTGCATGAAATAAAGAGAGAAGAAGAACGCTATGGTGCTAAATATATTTATTTGGGTTTTAGAATATCAACAATCAATAGACTTCATGATTTGTATGTCAACACAAAAAAGGAAGTTCAGAACTGGATTAATCAGACAGAAGGAAAAAGGCGATTTGTTATCTGTGATTCTCTAGTGTTGATGTGTTCGTTACCAGCTAGAAAGTTGGCGCAAAAGAATGGTATTCCAGTAGTTGCGTTTGTCACTGATTATCCTTCACTTGCAACATCAATTAAAGGTAAAAGTGGATATGTAAAAAGTTTTTTATCAAATATTTTTGACAAAACTGCTGATAATGATTTGAAAAAATATGATGGATATATTCTTGTTGCAAAAGGGTTATCAGAGCTTATAGGAAAAAAATGTGATAACTTTGAAATAATTGAGGATATTGTTAGTATTCCAGATGAGACAAATGTATGCAAAAGAAGAGAAGATAATAAAAAGATTATTGTTTATGGAGGGGCATTGTGCGAACGGTTTGGGATTAATAAATTAGTTGATGCAATTCAATTGATTAAAGATGAAAAGTTAGAACTCCATCTTTATGGTAGCGGTGAAAGTGAACAGTATATTTTGGATGCTCAAAAAAAAGATAAAAGAGTTTATTATGGTGGGACTGTTTCGTTTGAAGATATGATAAAAATTGAGAAAAATTCAGATCTTCTAATTAATCCAAGACCTAGTGATGAAACATTTAGTAAGTACTCATTTCCTTCAAAAACATTATCCTACATATTAAGTGGAACTCCAGTATTGAGTACTCGTATACCGGGAATACCCAAAGAATATGAAGATTTATTATTTTGGTTTGATGATGAATCCACAGAATCCATTGCAGAAAAAATAATAGAAATTTTGAATTTGTCTCCTAAAATATTAAGAGAAAAGGGGGCACAAGCATATGCATATGTTTGTGAAAATAAAAATGCTAACGCACAAGCGAAAAAAGTGATTAAATATCTTTCGCAAATTAAGGGAAAATACAATGGAAAATAAAAAACATAAAATTTTAACAGCGGGAATTGGATATATAATAGGAGGGTTACTAATAAAGGGGATAGCATTTATTACAACCCCATTATTTACTAGGTTAGTTACTCAAGAAGAATTTGGAATGATTAATAGATATCTATCCATAGAAGCGTTTATCGTCATGTTAGTAGGATTTCAAATAAATACTAGTTATAAAAGTGCAAAAATCAAATATCAAAATGACAAATTTGACATAGACAATTATCATTCTTTAGCTTCTGTAATAGTGGTATTCCACACAATAATTTGTTTAATTGTTGCAAATGTTTTTCATGATATTGTATCTTCAATTGTAGGCATAAAATCAGTACTGCTGTTGAATTTACTGGTTTTAAATGCGTTTGGTGCGGTAATGATAAATTTGTATAATTCTTATGTTGCATTAGATTATTCATATAAAAAATATGTAGTAATAGCATTGTTGAATGCTATTACTAATGTAGTTTTATCGGTTATTTTGATTCTTACGGTATGTACTGAACATAGAGCAGAAGGGCGTATTTACGGTTATGCCATTCCATATATTTTGATAGGATGTTTAATACTATATCTTGCTCTTAAAAATCATAAATTGCAAATAAAGAACAGTAAGGAAAAGATTAAATTTGTGTACACCTATGATGCACCACTGGTTGTCAATGGGGTTGCAGAAACAGTATTGGGACAATATGGAAAGTTATCTATTGACAAGTACATAGGTTTAAGTGAAATGGGCATTTATAGTTTATCGTATAATATATATTCTATTATAGGTGTTATTTCTGTAGCGTTAGACTATGTAGTCGGACCATTTTATTTTGAAAAAAGAAAGCTTGGTGATATAGAAGGCATTAAGTCTATTACGAATACATATTTCAAAATATTGGGAATAATTTCTATACTTATTATGTTTTTAGCTCCTGAGATAACATTGATTTTAGGGGGGAAGGAGTATCAAACTGCGATGTACTCAGCAATTCCACTAGTGGTTGCAAGTTATATAGTCTTTTGTTGTTATACAGTAAATCAAGAAATATTATTTAATCAAAAAACTAAACTAATAACGATTATATCCTTGAGTGTTATGATAACCAATATTGTAGGTAATAGTATATTGGTTCGAAAATTTGGTATTATGGGTGCTTCTTATACTACGTTGTTGTCATACTTATTGCAGTTTTATTTATATTACTTACTAATTAGGAAGGTGTTAAAACAAGATGTTTTTGATTGGAAGCGTTTGTTTAAATATGTGTTGACTGTTTTACTAATTTCTTTTATTGCGTTGTTTGTATGTAAATATATGTGGATAAGAATAGTGCTAATTTCTATTACGTTTTGTATATTAGTAATAGAAGGAATTAAATTTTTGAAAAAAAGTTTTTAATTTATTAATTGGTAATAATACTGTCAGTAAAAAGGAGGAACTTTGCATTATGAAATTTGATTATATTAAAGCAAAAGTTTTCTGTAAATTAACCCGGGTATTAGGGTGGGAATATAGCAATAAACATTCTAAATTGATTATGAAAAGGTTTTTTGAAAAAAGTGGAATTTCAGTAGGTGAAAATTGTGCAATTTTTTCAGATATAAGATCATCTGAGAGTTATTTGATTAGTATTGGAAATAATGTAACAATTTCTAATGATGTCCAATTTATAACACATGATAATTGCTTGGATCGTGTATTAGAAGACAAGTCAGATGTTTTTGGAAGGATTAATATTGGGAGCAATTGTTTTATAGGTATGCGGACACTAATTATGCCAGGTGTAACATTGAATGATAAAACAATTGTGGGAGGAGGCAGTGTAGTGACGAAGTCTTTTAATGAAAGTGAAATAATTATTGCAGGAAATCCAGCAAAAAAAATAGGAACCTGGGATGAACTTATTAAAAAATATGAACCAATTGCTTTTGGAAAAGATGAGTTGTGTAAGGGAGTTTTTAAAGCGATTCAAGATTGTCCAGAAAAGATAATAAGAAATAGATAAACTACAAATGGAGGATGAAAAATGACACTTTTTAAAGATAAAACATTATTGATTACAGGAGGAACAGGTTCGTTTGGAAATGCGGTATTGAACCGTTTTCTCAAAACAGATATTCGTGAAATCCGTATTTTTTCACGTGATGAGAAGAAACAAGATGATATGCGTCATGAATTTCAAGCGAAGATGCCAGAAGTAGCAAATAAAATCAAATTTTATATTGGAGATGTTAGAGATATTCAATCTGTTCGTAATGCAATACACGGAGTTGATTATATATTTCACGCAGCAGCACTAAAGCAGGTTCCTTCTTGTGAATTCTTTCCAATAGAAGCTGTAAAAACAAATGTGTTAGGAACTGAGAACGTTCTTACTGCGGCTATCGATGCGGGAGTAAAAAATATTGTTTGTCTTTCTACTGACAAGGCAGCATATCCTGTTAATGCTATGGGAACTTCAAAAGCAATGATGGAAAAAGTAATTGTGGCTAAAAGTCGCACAGTTGCACCAGAGAAAACAAAAATTTGTTGTACTCGTTATGGTAATGTTATGTGTAGTCGTGGTTCAGTTATTCCACTTTGGATAGAACAAATTAAGCAAGGAAATCCTATTACAATTACAGAACCAACGATGACACGTTTTATCATGAGTTTAGATGAGGCTGTTGATTTAGTTCTCTTTGCGTTTGAACATGGCATAAGTGGTGATATTTTGGTTCAAAAAGCACCAGCCTGTACTATTGAAACACAGGCAAAGGCTGTAATGAAATTATTTGGTGGTAAAGAAGAAGATATTAAAGAGATTGGTATCCGCCATGGTGAAAAGATGTATGAAACGCTACTTACTAATGAAGAATGTGCAAATGCAGTAGATATGGGGAATTTTTACCGTGTACCATGCGATAAGAGAGATCTTAATTATGATAAGTATTTTATTCATGGTGATAAAGAAAGAAATCTATTGACCGAGTTTAACTCAAACAATACGGAGTTATTGAATATAGAGCAAGTAAAGGAAAAATTATTATCTTTATCGTATATTCGTGAAGAATTAGATAAAAAATAATTTAGATAGGAGACAACATGAAATTTTTGGTACTTGGAGCCAGTGGAATGGCAGGACATACTATTTCGATTTATTTAAAAGAACAAGGACATGATGTTATTGGATTTGCGAGAAGGAAGTTAGCATTTGTTGATACTATTGTAGGTGATGTGACAGATTTTTCATTTCTCAAAGGAATTATTGTATCTGGAAAGTATGATATTGTTATTAATGCAATCGGCGTGCTTAATCAAAATGCAGAAAATAATAAGGCGAATGCAGTTATTCTGAATGGATACTTACCACATTATCTTGCCGAGATAACTCAAAATATAGATACAAGAATAATCCATATGAGCACAGATTGTGTATTTTCTGGTAAAAATGGAAATTATAAGGAAAATTCGTTTAGAGATGGCGAAACATTTTATGACAGATCGAAAGCTATCGGTGAATTAGAAGATGATAAAAATATCACCTTGAGAAATTCTATTGTGGGTCCAGACATAAATCCTAATGGTATAGGGTTGCTTAATTGGTTTATGAAACAAGAGGGGACTATCAACGGATATACAGGTGCAATGTGGACTGGTATGACAACCTTACAACTTGCTAAAATGATGGAAAAGGTTGCGATACAAGGCGCTACTGGTTTATATAATATGGTTCCTAGAATAAATATTAGTAAATATGAACTGTTAAAATTATTTAATTGCTATTTGAGAGCTGATGAAGTTAATATTCAACCATATGATGGGGGGATAGTGGACAAAACTTTAATCAGGACTCGTTATGATTTTAAAGAAGAAGTCCCTGATTATGAGAGTATGGTATGTGATATGGCAAAATGGATGAGAGAACACAAGAGCTTATATCCACATTATAAGTTCTAATGCGAGTAGATAGGAGAAAGATATGAGTAAATTAAAATTGATGACGATTGTGGGGACGAGACCAGAAATTATAAAAATGTCTGCAATCATCAAAAAATGCGATCAGTATTTTGAAAATATACTGGTTCATACAGGTCAAAATTATGATTATGAATTAAATAAAATTTTCTTTGATGATTTGGGACTTCGTGAGCCTGACTACTATTTAGGTGTAGTTGGAGAAAATCTTGGTCAAACAATGGGAAATGTAATTTCAAAATCTTATGAATTGATGCAGAAAGTAAACCCTCATGCTATTATTGTGTTAGGAGATACAAACTCTTGTTTATGTGTTATTTCTGCTAAAAGATTAAAAATTCCGGTATTTCATATGGAAGCAGGGAACAGATGTAAAGATGAAAATCTTCCAGAAGAGGTAATTAGAAGAATTGTAGATGTGACAAGTGATATAAACCTTTGCTATTCTGAACATGCAAGAAAATATATTCTCGATAGTGGGGTAAAACCAGAATACACATTTGTGGTGGGTTCTCCAATGGCAGAAGTTTTGACAAATCATAAAAATGATATTGATCGTAGCAATATTTTAGAAGAACTTGGGCTAAAAGAAAAAGAATATATTCTCTTATCAGCGCATAGAGAAGAAAATATTGATATAGAAGAAAACTTTATATCATTGATGAATGCAGTAAATGCTATGGCTGAAAAATACGACATGCCAGTTTTATATTCTTGCCATCCACGCTCAAGAAAATATATTGAGCAGAGAGATTTTAAGTTTGATAAGCGAGTAATTCAGCACCAACCACTTGGTTTCTTTGATTATAATAAATTGCAACAGAATGCATTTTGTGTTGTTTCTGATAGTGGGACGGTTCCGGAAGAAGGTGCTTTTTTCAAATTTCCAGCAGTATCAGTTCGTACATCAACTGAAAGACCAGAAGCGATGGATTGTGGAGTATTTACAATTGGTTCTATATCTACGGAACAAGTATTACAAGCGGTTGAATTAGCAACATCTATGAATGATAATGGTGATTTATCATCTGATGTGGATTGCTATGTGGAAAAGAATGTAGCGACTAAAGTAGTAAAAATCATTCAGAGCTATACAGGAGTTATTAACAAAATGGTCTGGAGAAAAAACTAATAACAATATCATATCATGGTGAACACTCCGTAGTGGAGAATTATAAATCGGAAAGTATGATTAGCTACTTATGAAATGCTGTTTAAAACGACATTTAAGCATTTTTAAATGTTATCTCTTTTTTAGAAGCATTCTCATTGATCTTTTGAAAATCCATTATTATCATGATATTGTAGCACCAGATGTTCTAGGGATCTGTAATTATAAATGATCTAAAAAATTTAAGAAAAAAGCCAGACGATTATCGCAAGTAGATATAATGACTGTCTTAATGATATTATTAGTAAGGTATATACAAGAAATGTTTTAAAAGAAATTAATTTTAAAAGAAAAATAAATTTGTTCACTATAGGGGTGAATATGAATGGACATTTATCAAATATTGATTACACACAACAGAGCATGGTCAAAAAAAGAAGTGATAATTTTTTGCATTATTATAGTAGGAGTATTCTTGGTTTTATGGGGACTTATTCGGTACAGGAAAATTAAAAAAATACAAGCAATTGCAACGATTGCATTGGTTGTATTTATGTGGATTGTTTTAGCCTCTACAGTGTTTACTCGGGAACAAACGATAAGGCGATATAAGCTGATTCCGTTCTGGTCATGGGAAAAGATAATATTTGAAAAAGATATGAGCTTGCTTCAGGAAAATTTTCTGAATTGTATTTTGTTAATGCCGATAGGGTGTTTACTTCCGATGGTAATGGCCCATGCTGTGAAATTGAAAAATGTATTTGCAGTCGGGGTTATATTTTCGGCAGTAATTGAGTTTAGCCAGTTAATTTGTAAAAGAGGAATGTTTGAGTGGGATGATATAATACACAATGGATTAGGATGTGTGATCGGATGCTTTTTAACAAATGAAATAATTAAGCTGTATAAAAAGAGGAAATCTATTCGGTAAGTTTGCTTTGCGTACAAAATATGGAGAGAATTATATAAATTTGTGGAATAACACGATTTTCGAATAGAGGAAGATGTGTTATACTAAGACATATTAAATGAAAGAATGTAAGTATGGGAGAATAAGAATGGAAGAACAGATAAAAAATGATGAGATGGAAATCGATTTAGTAGCATTATTTCATACATTAATAAAAAAAGCATGGGTGATTTTGCTATGTTTGATTACGGGTGTGGTTATTGCAGGAGGATATACAATGCTGTTTATAACTCCACAATACCAGTCAGCTTCTACAATTTATGTCTTGGGAAATGCAGCACAAATTTCGAATACGAGTATTGCATTGTCATTGAGTAAACAGTTGACAGTTGATTTTACAATTTTATCTAAAAGCCGTCCGGTTATGGAAAGAGTCATTGAAAAGTTGAATTTGGATTATTCAGTTGAGCAGTTAGCAAAAATGATAACAGTGGAGAATCCGACAGATAGTAGTATCTTAAAAGTGACAGTTACAAATCCGGATCCACAGCTTTCTGCTGATATCGCAAATGAAATGGCAGATTCTATTGCAGAGAGAATCGCAGAAGTTATGTTAACAGATAAACCAAGTACAGTAGAAGAAGCGATTCCACCAATGGATCCAACAAGTCCAAGTTTAAAGAAAAATATTTTGTTGGGCGGAATCCTTGGTGCTGGCTTGGCAGCAGGCGTATTTGTAGTATTGTTTTTAATGGATGATACCATCAAAACAGAAGAAGATGTCAAAAAATATCTGCATATGAATACAATTGCAACAATTTCAAAAGAAAAGAAGAAAAAACGTGCAGTATAAATATAAACCTAAATTATTCACGGAACAGTATCTGAAGCGATAACTGTGCCATGAATCTAAAAATTGATCCATGCAGCCATAACATCACTCAATTAACCCGTCAAAAGGGTATAAAATCCCTGTGGCAGAGTTCAGAGTGCAATTGTTAAGCTATCAAGGTTCGTTAATAGTTGCTATTCCAGCTGTACATTCAGCTTACCGATATTTGAAAGTGTCTCATAGAATTCATTCTTATAAGGGCAGCTACTGCACAGCTTGAATGTGATATATCTTGCTGAACGAATTATTTTTGCAGCAATCTTCAGCAGTTTTAAACGGACGGTATCTATGCGTTGTTTTCGCATGTTTGCTGATAACGCCAATCGTCTAAACCAATTAAATATGTTATACGCAAGAGCGTGTACCTGAAGTCTGTTGGCATTTACGATTCTAGCATGGCTACTTACAGAAGCGAAATCAAAACCAGATTTGCTTTCTTTGATGAAGTTTTCCATCCGTCCTCTTTTGCAGTAAAATTTTATGAGATACTCTGGTGAGGAATCCATGTTTGTGACAACAAATGTGTACATGTAAACCATCTGGTTTTCCGGCTTTTCAACCTTGCAAACCACACGCCTTTCATAAGGCCATGGATCTGCTTTGTACATGAATTCACCATAAACTACCGCATAATCAACTTTGTTATTCCTGGTGATTTCATCAAGCTCATCCACAAGATGGGATGCTTTTTCACGGAGAATACCATTCTCCTTCAGCCGGATGACATAGCTTGTGCCATTTTCCTCGCACTGCTTGTAAAGGTCAGGCGTAGCAAAACCGCTGTCACCCCGAAGCAGAATTTGGATTGTTGGATAATCATTCAGATATTCATCAAGTATCAGTTGCAGGAAGTCAACCACTCCAGTGCAGGAATACTGTGTTCCATCACGAAGTTGGATTTTTATCAGATCCCCAGTCATTCCATCATAACAGACAAGTGGATGGTATCCATTGCTCCGATAATGAAAGTTAAAGGCTCTGCCTTCCTGTTTACCGTATGCATCAAGAAGAGTGGAATCCAGATCCAGAATAACAGCCTGTGGCATCTGAATACTGTAAACTCTTTTTCGAAGTATTCTGCCAATCGTAAGGAATTGGTTTAAAGTATCTTCATCCATACGGTTAAAGAATCTTGATACCGTAGGTTGTGATGCTAAAGCATCTTTATTTAGTACTGCTTTAAATACTGGGTCATTTGTAAGTTCATCTGAAGCATCATCTTCAAAATAACCTGCAATAATCATATAGATTATCTGAAGGAGATTCTCCTTGTCAGTGTGATATCTAAATGATGCAGAATCATTAGTCTTAAATGAGCGACTGAAAAGTTTATCAATGTCAAGTTTACTTACGAATTCTTTGATAAGAAGCAGGCCTGCATCGGAGGATAAATCTCCTCCATCAAAATTTATTTTAATCTGTCTATTGCTTTCTAGTGATAAGGTGTTTACAATACTCATGAAGGGCTCCTTTGTTTGTATTATTAATGGCTTTGAACACCTTAATTTTACCACAAACGGATGCTCTTTTTTTATTCACTTGATAAGTGAAAAGCAATATTCAATTAAAATACAGTAACTATGTGGCTTTCAGCCACTTTCACGGCTACGCCGTGAATAATCCAGGATAAAGAATAAGTGAAGAGAGGCATTGCAAGGAAAGATTTGTAAGGAATCTGCTTGCTTTGCTTCTTTTTCCATATGGTAAGGGGGCATCAAGAATATGAAAAAATCCAGAAAAATACTGATTGGCATTCTAGTTTGCATCATTATCGGCTGTGTTTCTTATATTGCATATTATTACATGAAGCAGGATCGAAATGAAAAAGTCTATGAAGAAGTTCAAAAAGAAGCAGTAAAGCCGGTGGAAGAGAAAGAAGAGGAAACACCGCAGGAATCTCATGTAGAGATACCGATTAATTTCGAAGAACTGCAGGCAAAGAATCCGGACATTTATGCGTGGATTCAGATTGACGGGACAAATATTAATTACCCTCTGGTGCAGAGTGCGACAGACAATGAATATTATTTAAATCATACCATTGAGGGACAGGAAGGGTATCCCGGATCCATTTATACAGAAAATGGAAATACAAAGGAATTTACCGAGTTTAATACCGTCATATACGGGCATGATATGAAAGATGGAAGTATGTTCCAGAATTTGCATAATTACACAGATATGACCTATATGCAGCAGCATCCAAATGTTATTATATATACACCGGATCAGAAGTTGACATATCAGATTTTTGCGGCAACTGTATATGATGACAGACATATACTCTATAGTTTTGATTTTGCGTTTGAGGAAGAGCGGCAAAAATTTTTGGATTCGATTTATAATGCAAAAGATTTAGGAAAAGTCATTCGCGAGGATGTTTCGGTGAATACGGACAGCCGTATTTTGACATTGAGTACATGTATGACAGGGCAGGATGAGAAACGATTTTTAGTAGAGGCGGTATTGGTCAATGAAGAAAAATAAGAATACAACCAAGATTCTGATCATCATTTTGTCAGTCATTGCAGTTATTGCAGCGGCGGGTGCGATTTATGTAGGCATTCAGAATCAAAAGATGAAAGAACAGAGTAAAAGACAGCCCAAACAGGAACAAACAGAAAGTTCTTCTCACATTACTTACCAGGGAAAGAAATATGAGTATAATGGAAATTTAAGAACGCTGTTATTTCTCGGTGTTGATAAAGATGAAGAAGTGACAGTGAAAGAAACCACGGGACGCAGCGGACAGTCAGACTGCATTATTTTGCTGGTATTAGACACGGAAGAGAAGACGACGACTCTTTTAGAGATCTCCAGAGATACTATGGCAGATGTGAAGATATATGGGCTGGAGGGGGATTATTTGTCTACTGAAACAGCACAGATTGCGACCCAGTATGCGTACGGAGATGGAGAGATGAGAAGCTGTCAGTTAAGCAGGGAGGCTGTTTCGACTCTTTTGTATGACATTCCGATTAACGATTATCTTTCATTAAATATGGCCGGAATTGCGCCGATCACAGATCAGATCGGAGGTGTGGAGATAACGATACCCGAAGATTATACAGCAATTGATCCGGCGTTTGTGCAGGGCAGTACCATTGTGTTAAACGGAGAATTGTCAGAAAAATATATACGCAGCAGGGATACGGATGTGCTTGGGAGCAACAACCAGAGAATGGAGAGGCAGACACAGTTTATACAGGCGCTCCTGGCGAAAGTACAAGTGTCAGAAGATAACGGAAATTCGATGATGCAGCAGTTTTGGAGTGCAGGTCGACCATATATCACAACCGATTTAAGTATGGATATGCTGGAAAAATTGTCTTCGTACTCCATGGATCCGGAGATTTTAACAGTTCCGGGGGAGGTAAGAGCCGGTGCAGAACATGATGAATTTTATGTAGATGATGAGGCATTACAGAAGATGATCATAGAGATTTTTTATAAAGAAGCAGACTGAAATAGAAGTATGTACAAATAGCATAAAAAATGTATAAAAAGGTTTACAAAGCTTAGAATCAGTGGTATTCTAAAAAAGTATAAAAGTTTGATTCCACGGTACAAGGGGGAAATATTATGAGATTAAAAAAATTGGTTAGTGCTGCGGCAGCAGCGGTATTGGCGTTATCTATGAGTCTGACAGCAGTGGCGGCACCGTCACCGGGTGTATCAGGTGTTGTAACAGTAGATTCGGTGAATAATGGAGTTGACGGTAATGGAAATAAGATCACAGCAACTCTTGGAGAAGTGCCGGCAGAGTATCAGGATGCAGTAGCAGAAGTGAGAAAGCCGGAGACATTGAAAGCACTCTTAGGAAGCGCATATAAAGATACGATGTCAGTGGTTGATGTGAGAGATGTCATTGTTCCGGACGGTACAGTATTTCCTGCAACGATTACATTTAAAGTTCCGGGAGTAACAGCAAGTACAAATGTTGCAGTGCTTCACTATGATACAGATAAAAAAGCATGGGAAGTTGTAGATTCCAAAGCAGGACAGGGAACGATTACAGCGACATTTAATTCATTATCACCGGTTGCGTTTGTTGTGGATAAGAGCACATCTGCTTCGGTAACATCTCCTCAGACAGGAGAACATTCTATGGTCGTATTATTAGGAGCAGTTGCAGTGGTGGCAGCTTGTGGCGCAGTTGGATTATCCAGAAAGAAAAGAGCGTAGTTACACATAGAAGTTTAATCCTCTTCTGCATAATTTCAGAGGAGGATTTTTTTATGCAGAGAATACTCTAAAAGAGAAAGAGCTGTGAAATAAGGAGAAGAAAATGAAAAGGGTAACTTTAAAGAAAAGAGAGTTGTCTTATGCAAGGACAGAAGAATTGAATACACTTCGTACAAATATCCAGTTTTCCGGTGTGGATAAAAAGATTATAGCAGTAACCAGTTGTTTATCCGGGGAAGGCAAATCTACTATCACATATCATCTTGCAGGGTCTCTTGCGGAGCTTGGAAAACGAGTACTCTTAATCGATGCAGATATGAGAAAATCGGTGTTGGTCAATATACTGGAAAATGGAAATGTTGATAAAGGGTTATCACATTATCTCTCCGGTCAGTGCAGTTTGTCGGAGGCCGTTTATGCAACAGACATTTCCAGACTGCATATTTTATTTGCAGGTCCTACTCCGCCGAATCCGACAGAGCTGTTGTCGGGAGAATTGTTTCGGGATACATTAGAGTCTTTCAGAGATATTTATGACTATATTTTGATTGACTGTGCGCCGGTAGGTATGGTCATAGATGCAGCGATCATTGCAAAAAGTTCTGATGCGGCAATTCTGGTGATTGAGTCCGGTGAGATCAAAAGGAAGCTGGCTGTAGAAGCGCGGGAAAAGCTGGATGCAGCGGGTTGTCCGATCCTGGGAGCTGTTTTAAATAAAGTAGAACGTAAACGTGGTGGATATTACCGGAAGTATTATGAAAAATATGAATCTGATGTAAATTCAAGACAGTAAGATAGACAATATCCGACATCTTTCGTACAATATGCCGAAGAAATTTCGTATTAGCCGAATTTCTTCGGCATTCTGTCGTTTTTCACTTTCTTTTTAAAAGTAGATAAAGTATAATGAAGCTATACGAAAAAACAGCAGCTGTGAGGTGGGATTATGGGAAGACAGAAAACCGTACAAAAGAAATTACAGCCATATGAAATCGGAGAATTAGATCAGTATCTTTTCGGACAGGGCACGCACTATGAGATCTTCCGCAAGATGGGAGCGCACAAGGCCGTGCAGAAGAAGCAGGAAGGTGTCTATTTTGCAGTATGGGCGCCGCATGCAGCGAGAGTGTCCGTTGTAGGTGAATTTAACGCATGGGATTTTGGGGCGAATGAGATGCATCGTCAGGAGCCGCTTGGGATCTACACTTGTTTTGTGCCGGGAGCGCAGGAAGGGGATCTGTATAAATTCTGTATCGAGACACAGACAGGAGAACGGATTTTTAAGGCGGATCCGTTTGCAAATTATGCGGAGCGGCGTCCGGGTACGGCTTCCCGAGTGACCGATATTTCGAATCTGAAGTGGTCGGACGAGCAGTGGCTGCAGAAGCGGAAAAAGTGGGATCAAAAGGAGAATCCGCTGGCGATCTATGAGGTACATATGGGCTCCTGGATGCGTCATCCGGGCACAGAGGATGAGGGATTTTATACCTATCGTAAATTTGCTCATTCGATTACGGATTATGTGAAGAAGATGGGGTATACCCATGTGGAGCTGATGGGGATTGCGGAGCACCCGTTTGACGGATCCTGGGGGTATCAGGTAACCGGATATTATGCGCCGACTTCCCGTTACGGGACACCGCAGGATTTTGCCTATATGATCAATTATCTGCACAGGAATGGCATCGGTGTGATCCTGGACTGGGTACCTGCGCATTTTCCAAAGGATGCGCATGGGCTGGCGGACTTTGACGGAACGCCGACATTTGAATATGCAGATCCGAGAAAGGGCGAGCATCCGGATTGGGGGACGAAGATTTTCGACTACAGCAAGCCGGAGGTGCAGAATTTCCTGATCGCCAATGCATTGTTCTGGATTGAGCATTATCATGTGGACGGGCTTCGTGTGGATGCGGTGGCATCGATGTTGTATCTGGACTATGGGAAGCAGGACGGGCAGTGGGTGCCGAACCAGTACGGCGGCAATCAGAATCTGGAAGCGATCGCGTTTTTCAAGCATTTAAACAGTGTGGTTCTGGGAAGAAATCAAGGTGCTATGATGATCGCGGAGGAATCTACCGCATGGCCGAAGGTGACAGGCGCGCCGGAGGATGACGGTCTTGGATTCAGTCTGAAGTGGAATATGGGCTGGATGCATGATTTTACAGAATATATGAAGCTGGATCCGCTGTTCCGCAAAGGGGCGCATTATCAGATGACGTTCTCCATGGAATATGCATACAGCGAGAATTATATTCTGGTGCTGTCCCACGATGAGGTTGTGCATCTGAAGTGTTCCATGTTAAATAAGATGCCGGGGCTTGGATTTGATAAATTTGCCAATCTGAAAGTTGCTTATGCGTTTATGACGGGACATCCGGGCAAAAAGCTGCTGTTTATGGGACAGGAGTTTGCGCAGCTTCGGGAGTGGAGCGAAGAGCGGGAGCTTGACTGGTATCTGCTTGCGGAGGAGCCGCATCAGCAGATCCAGAACTGGTACCGTGATCTGCTTCATCTGTACAGACACAATAAGGCGCTGTATGAACTGGATACGGATCCGGCAGGGTTTGAGTGGATCAACAAGGACGATACCTTCCGCAGTATTTTCAGTTTTGTGAGACATTCCAGAGATAATAAGAAGAATCTGTTGTTTGTCTGCAACTTTACGCCGATGGAACGTCCGGATTACCGGGTGGGCGTACCGCGCAGAAAGCAGCTGAAGCTGGTTCTGGACAGTGACGATCCAAAATACGGCGGAAAGGGTGTGGAACGTCCGAAGGTATATAAGCCGGTGAAGCAGGAATGCGATGGTCAGAAGTATTCGATCGCATATCCGCTGCAGCCATATGGAGTGGCAGTGTTTGAGTTTTGAAAATAGCGTTGAGCACAAAGAGATAAAATACGACAGGAGAGCGAAAAAAGAAGCTCTTCTGTCGTATTTTGTTTGAGGAAGTAAAATAAAATCTTAAAATACGAATTTTGTCAGTTTTCGTTTCAGAATTTTAAGTCATATAGAGATGAAACTGTTTTTGATTTGCAGGCTGAGTATTCCAATGCAATAGTGCATGCTTTCCAGAAATTCAGAGCACCCTTTTCC
>ENA-ORVC01000387-ORVC01000387.1-human-gut-metagenome-genome-assembly--contig:-NODE-387-length-48234-cov-7.249569_pt1 | contig 48234 bp, 37 predicted proteins | sample MGYA00242092_ERZ509234 | MGnify/ENA primary metagenome ERZ509234 (study PRJEB26280, sample SAMEA2338800) | human gut metagenome | biome: human gut; feature: human-associated habitat; material: faeces... | reverse complement strand
ATGATGTGTAAATGCGTTTTTACATAAGAGGAGATACACATCGAGATTTTGACCGCATCGAGGAATTCTTTGAAGAAAACGAAACGACGGTTGACGATGTGATGATTATTCTGTGTTCATGGAAATCATGAAGAAAAACCTTGGTTTGCAGTGGATTATGATGAAGTTGTGTGGAATAAGGGGATTGTGTATGTAGAAGGACAGTATGAAGAATGCGACCAGTTTGTTCGTGCAGGTATATTGATTGAAAGGCTGAAAGCTTATGAAATAGAGCTTCCAAAAGATATGGAACTGATGGTGCATGTAAATTTTTGTGAGAAAAGTGAGTTCATGAATCCAGAATGTCAAAAGGTATCTGATTTGGATTCCATGACTGCAGAACAGGATAAAATATGGTATGCTGATCGTAATCCCAAAACCAACGATGACGGTACAGATGTTTTTTACAGTATATTATGCTGAGAAAGGCGGACAGATGCTTCAGTTAGTACACTTTCTTCATTTGCAGGACAAGTGTTGATTCCTGTTCCCGTACTTGGTGCAGTAGTTGGTAATACTGTAGGAACTATGATGTATCAGATTGCAAAGAATAACTTATCATCCAAAGAACAGAAGATATTTGAAGAATATGCGGAAGCAGTACATTAGTCAGGTCGATGTTTCATTGCAGGAACAGTGTCAGAAATTTGTGGATGAAATTGGCAAAGATACGCAGTTGTTTATGGAATTATTAGACAGTAAAGAAAAAATAGCATCGTATTTTATGGATTGAAAGAAGGAGTGGTATGCACGCAATTATAAAAATGGGAGATGGAAAGTATTACATTTCATCAGTATTTGGATATTATAATGATGTGAAATCTGAGGGTGATTACCAGAGGTATCTTGAAAGAATTCATACACCATATTATGTAGTATTTAACGAAGAAAAAACGAAATTGATAAAATGGTATAATATGCAGCCAGATACAGAATTTTTAATAAAACAGGTTCTAATCATAGATTCTGATGAGAGTGGGTGGAATATAAATGAGGAAGATGGCACAGGTGGCGTGAGTTTCCTTCCAAGAGAATTGGCAGATAAAATTATTTCAGAAGGGAGTATTCCTGATGATATTATGCAACAATGTAAGAAGATTGAAGAATCCTATGTGTATGATGAATATCGCGAAATAAAGACAGAAAAAGATATAGAAGATTTTGATTGGGCAACAGGCAATTTTCATGATGCGTATATTAAAGAACAGAAAATACTTGAGGGAGGGGAACTATATTTAAGGTTTTCTGGAATATGGGGATGTCAAGTCGAAATTTGGTTTTGGGATGACCTAGAGTACTGTTCGGAAAGCAGAAATCCGGAATACAGCGATCCGTATTGGTCGTGTTCCACATTGGAATTGAAAAATGGATATGTATATTTTGTGGATGGTGAGATTGATGTGAAAGAAATCACAGATGGGTACTGTTGGTTTAAAGCCAGACATATGAAATACCATATCATTCCAAATTAGAAGAACTGAAAATGGCTATGAGTGTTTTCGAATGCTATAATGTTTATAGATGTGATAAGCGAATGTCGCCTGCTATGCGACTTCCAAGTGAGAAAAGTGTGCTATTTTGAGATCAAACAAGAGGCTAATAGAGTCAGGAGGATGACGTTATGAGTAAAAAAGGATATAGCAGACCAGGATTATTTGGATCCATAAACCATTATGATGCAAACGGAAAGAAAGTAGGCGAGAGCCGTTCGGGATTCTTTAGTGGTATGAATGATTATGATGCAAATGGTAAGAAAATCGGACATAGTGATGTTAGAATATAAATAGTACAAAATAAACATGACCATTTTCGATAAATAGTATATGATAGTCATAGATCAAGGAGGAGAATGGTTATGGCAAAAGGTACAAAATATTCCCAACAGTTTAAAGAGGATGCAGTACAGTATCGCTTGGATCATCCGGGGCTGCCACTTCGCAAAGCTGCGGAGAATCTTGGAGTCAGCGAATCTGCACTGAAAAACTGGATGAAAGCAGCAAAGGAACATAAAGGAGAGGTTCCTACCCGTGGTTCTGGAAATTATGCAAGTGAGGAAGCAAAAGAGATTGCCAGATTGCAGCGTGAATTACGAGATACGAAGGATGCTCTTGAAGTGTTAAAAAAAGCAATCGGTATTCTGGGAAACTGACAAAAGCTCTTTACACGGCTACTTCTGAGTACGTGAAAGAAATCAAATCCCTGCCCGTGAAACGTCAGGTTTCTGTCAGCGGAATACTGAAAAAATTAGGCGTTTCACGTTCGGGTTACAATGCATGGAAGAAACGGGTTCCTTCGGACACGTCTGTTCGCCGTGCAGTTTTAAAAGAAAAAATTCAAAAGATCTACGAGGAATCCCATCAAAACTACGGTGCTCCTAAAATTACTGCAGAATTGCGAAAATCCGGGGAGTATGTTTCCGAAAAAACAGTTGGAAATTATATGCGTCAAATGGGAATCAAAGCCCATTGGGTGAAACCATATATCCAGACAACCATAGATTCTGATTTCAGCCAGAAACTCAAAAATATCCTCAACGAGGAATTCAATCCTGCTCATCCAGATGCTGTCTGGTGTTCAGATATTACTTATATTTGGACATTTGAAGGATTTGTGTATCTTACCAGTGTGATGGATCTGTATTCAAGAAAAATCATTTCCTGGGTGTTGAGTGAGACGCTGGAGGCCTCCCACGTAGTGGAATGTGTTGAAAAAGCAAAACGTGTCAGAAATGTTGAAAAACCGTTGATCTTCCACTGCGACAGAGGATGCCAGTACGTATCGGAAGCATTTCAAAAAGCAACCAAAGGTATGATTCACAGTTATTCAAAGAAAGCATATCCATGGGATAACGCCTGTATAGAATCTTTCCATGCACTTTTGAAGAGAGAATGGATCAACCGGTTTAAAATCTTTAATTATGCACATGCACATAAATTGATTTTTGAATACATCGAAACATTTTACAATACCGTGCGCATTCACAGTCATTGTGGATATTTGTCTCCAAATGAATATGAGGAACAATATCTTGAAAACATCGAGGAGAATGCAATAAAAATAGCAAGTTAAACTTCGCTCAGAACAGAGAAAATTGGTTACATTTAATTTGTACTTTTTCTTGACATAGGACCAGCTCTTATGAAGGAAACCTACATCGATCTTCTCCTTTGTTATTTCATCTTCAATAATAACAGAAAAATCTCCATGAGATGTTTTATCTACTTCCACTATTTGTCCGATTGCATGAGGATACTGATTTTTTAAGACAAAGGGTAAATCTTTTAGTCCAGATATTCCGATTGTAAAAACACATATTCCTGAAAAAATTATTCCTACAATGTAAAAAAATATTTGAAAATATTGTATTTTGGTATTTTTACGAGAATCATCCACAACTAATTTCTTTTTATACTTTTTTGTTACTAACTCATATAGCATTTTAACAAACACAATACTAACCGTTAATATACCAATATAATAAAAAACGACTTTACATATATTCATATTTATATTTATATTTTTGTCTCCTCCAAAACAGCATACCTTGTTGCTGTATAGTTTTCTCCATTATACTTCATCAACCTAAAAAATGAAAGAAGTATATCCTTTGATCCGACAGGAGGGAAGATCACCGAAGCTGATTCCTTGCGGCTTTCTGTGCCAAGTAATATACCTAGTACTAAGTGACGAAACACCACTTAACTGGGCAAGGCTGCCGCCCTTGACCTGCACAGGGGTATGCATTCCCTGTACCCATGCACAAAGGGTTGCACCCTCTGTACTCCCGCCCGAACAAACTGACTTCGCCCCGTCCCAAGCTCTGTCAGTTCCTTCGGTTTTACAAAACAGTCCACCGGACTATTTTGCAAAAAGAAAAACCGACGCATGATCGCTTTACGCTCAATACATCGGTTTCTTCATCTGACCTTGACGGTCATATTCAGTTGTGGCAGATTACAGGTAATCTATAAAAATCATTTTTTCCATATAACTTCCCCACAATGCGGACACTTTTTGGGAATGATTAAATTGCTATTTTCATATTGAATTAAAGATATTTTCTTATTCTTGCGGTCACAAATATCTTTAACTTCTTTATTTATAAGACTACCTCCTTCTTCTCCTAAATATCCCAAAGTAGTCTTATACCATGGAAATTTCCCTTTGCATACAGGGCATTTCCATAAAAACAGGAAAATGTATTCAAAAAAGAAAGACACCAACCACATCAAAAAAGTTAAGAAAAATATGACTAAGCAAACAAGTCTAATATAAGTAGGCAACACTCCTTTTATAGGCAACATTTCTTTTAGGAAAACCGCAATCCCCCCTATAACAAGTGATGGCACATAAATATATGGCAAAATACGAAATATTTTTTTATTCACTATACTTATCTTGTTTAATGAAGAAATATTTTTATATACAAATTCTACCTTACTTTTTTCCATATATACTGCCTCCCGAAAAGCTCACTTCTAAAACTATCTTTTGTTTATTATACATCATCAACCTAAAGAATGAAAGATATATATCCTTTTTCCATAGTTCAAAATGAATCCTGTCTTAATGCAGATTAACCAATTTGTCGTTTATTTGTTGCACTGAATCACATTGCTGCACTCAAACAAAACAGTGCCATTTGGGAGCATTACTACAAATAAAGAAATTATAAATACAAAGTAATCCTCCCCGACCTATACAAATTGGCAAACTTAACTTACACGAATTATATTTCTATTATTTCAGATGCTATTGATCATTTTTTTAATCTCATCACTACTATCATACAAAATCATGTATTATTTACCCAGTCAATACATATACTACCCTAGAACCTTATAACCCTTTGTAAATCTCCTGTGGAAGATTCCTTCGGAAACAGTTGACTTTTTTACGTTGGTTTGTTATATTAGGTTCAGTGATCGTGTTGCGGAAACTTGCGAAGCCCGTGACCGGGGGAGAGCCTGCGGGTCTCTCCCTCTTTTGCTATATAGGGGTGAATACTATGACGAAAAAAACATTTGCCAGCTTTGAGCAGCAAATACAACATTTAGAGGACAAAGGAATCATCATATCTGATCGTGCTTATGCAGAAGCCATGCTCAAGCAAATCGGATATTTCCCTTTGATTGGTGGGTACAAACACTTATTCCGAGTTCCGTTTACCAAAATATATAAAAAGGGAACAACATTCGAAGAAATTGTTGCCTTATATGAATTCGACTCTGATTTGCGAGATTTATTCTTTAAATATTTACTCCAGATCGAGCGTAATCTCCGTTCGCTTATGTCCTATTATTTTACAGAAAAGTATGGGGAATCACAGGACGCCTATCTGGATAGTTCAAACTATAATACGAACCGACGCAATCAAAAAGTAGTAGCTCGATTGATTTCCACACTAAAGTATGCAGCGAATACTACCGATTATGAATTTATCAATTACCAGAGGAATACTTATGGAAACATCCCCCTTTGGGTTTTAGTCTCTGTCCTTACGTTTGGTAATCTTTCTAAGATGTATAAGGTTTTTCCTCAATCGTTACAGTCAAAAATCTGTAAAAATTTTGGAATCATCAATCAAAAACAGATGGAGCAATTTCTATCTGTACTTACAAAATTCAGAAATGTATGCGCCCATAGCGAACGGCTCTTTACATATCGCACACGAGATACGATTTCTGATTTACCACTGCATCGTAAACTATCTATCCCTATGCAGGGAAGCCAGTATCAATACGGAAAAAATGATTTATTTGCAGTTGTCATTGCTTTTCGATATTTACTGCCCGACAAAGATTTCCGTCTTTTCAAAAAACATCTGGCAAAGTCAATAGATGATGTATCGGAAAAACTGATCCACATAGAACATACTGATTTACTGGAAAAAATGGGATTCCCTGAAAGCTGGAAAAACATTACCCGGTATCGCTTAGCAAAATAAAAGCAAGGAAGATGGCACTATATAAAGTAACCATCCTCCTTGCTTTTATTGTTTTCTACGCTCCATATCCATCATCTGTTCCTGTGGCTGTTTCCCACTTCGCATTGCAATCGCAGCCTGCTTCTCCCGCAGTTTTTTCAATATGGAAGTCCTCTCTTTCTTCTTTTTCGGAGCTTTATTATTCATCAGACCATCAATCATATTGTAATTCTGTTCTTCTGTGATTTCCGCACTTCGCAAATACTCCCCATTTTCCTGTGCTTTCTGCCAGTTCTCAAGTTGTGGTTTTTCCGATTTTGTTATGGTCTCTATCTGCTTTGTTGGATGAAGATACCTCTGTATCTGTTCTATCGTCTTATCATCAAACCCACTGCTCTCTCGGACAACCAATTCTCCGCTATCCTTCACTACAATATAAGCAGCATTTGCCCCATACTGTTCACTCTGCATAAGAAAAAACACGTTACCTTCTACTTTCGTCTCGTCGATTGCCAACCAGTTCCCTTTCACTCCCTCCATCTGATAGTCCACAGTATCCATAGAAATCAAGGTACTGGAACCATTCAGGCGGATAAAATCCGGCACTTCCACCAACCGCTTACTATCAACATAAAATGAAGTGATTGCCCCCTCTTTATTTATCACGATCACATCACTGGTACTAAGAGAATGATATCCTCGAAAGGTTTTAGGCGGCTGCCGCAAAAATCGTCTCCAGATTGTTTCCGCAGTATCTCCCGGAAGAACTCCCGTATGAAATACCTGTTCATAGTTTTCTGCCCGAACAGCAATCTTCTTCTCTTTTAACTCCTGATAGGGACGGAAACAAAGATGTTTCGTCTCCGCCCCACTTTTCAACTGATAAATTGCATAGTGGTTTCGTATCATACGCTCTCCTCCGGTTCCTGTTTATAACTCTCCAAGTCCAGACTAAGGTATTCTGCTTCTGAAATCTGCTTCAGCTTGTTTAGTGTATTGATTGCAAGCGGAAATACCTCGTCATCTTCCTGCACATGAGGAAGAATCTCCTCAATCTGATCCATCGTTCTCCTTCGGGTTCCCCCGTCAAACATTGCCATGACCAATAATTCATCATTTTCAAATACAATCTTACTCATAATTCCATATCCCCCTTCTTTTTGCTCTGGGACCGTTCTGGGCGTTTCGGTTCTGTCTGCTGTGCCTTTAATCTTTCCTGTCTTTCTTTCAACGCTTTTAAAACAGACTCTTTCTTACTTTCTCTTTGCGGCTGTTCCTGTCTCTGCTCCATCCCCTTTTCGGCTTGTGCTTCTTTGATCGGATACCACAGCTTAACGCCTCGTTGTTCCATTTCTTTTACTGCCTGCTGTACCAATGGGTGATTCTTCATATAAGGAATCCCCTCCAATGTCTCCATATCAATCTGATTACTGCGCATCAATGGATATTCTCCGGCATATAGGCTGTCCTCTTGCAAGCAAATCCCAATTCCTTTTCCACCGTTCATGCGGTCAGATGGAATCCGTTTATAAATATCAAAGGCTTCATCAATCGTTAAATCCGCATGATATTCCCCTAAGACAGAAAATTCCATACATTCTGCCACATAATAAGTCAGTGAAGGCTCTGCCTGTTGTTCCTTTTCGGCATTCTCTACACATTCCATAAGTTCCTCATAATCCATGACTTTACAATCGTGGATAGAAATTCCCTCTTCCGCCAATAAGTCTCCTGCGGCTTCTTCAATCGTAAACTCTGGATCGTCATATACACCGCCATCCTTTTCCAGATAATCTTTATCGTAAAACGTGTAATCATAGCCACCATCCGTATGTTGGATGGCAAAGAAACCAATGCCCGTATCATACGCAATCTGTGTCTCGTGTACTTCAAGGCTTTCTTTTAAATACTGTACTGTCTGATAAATCTGTGGATTCAGCCATCCTGTTACTTTTGTCCAATCTTCCGTCAGGTGGTCTACCCCATTTTTACATTGAATAAAATCAAGACTTCCCGGAAGTGGGGATTGATTCTGAATCCCAAGCGCTTTCATCTTATGAGTTGGCAATGCAAAATAATTCTCTAACGATTCTGACAGAGAAGAATATTCCCGGATATCTAATTTTCCCTGCTTTTGTAAATCTTCCACAACATAATAGTGATCTATGTAATGTAATTCCGGCATTTTCAGCCTTAATCCTTTTTCGGTTGCAACACTATGAATTTCGTAAAAATTAAATCGGTACTCCTCTCCGTTCTCATCAATTCCAGTCATAGAACAATCCCAAGAATCATTGATGATCGGCTGTGCTTTCTCTGTATAGAGTTCTTTTCCGTCATATAAGACAATATCTGCGTCTGCCGGTAATTCCTTCAGATCATATACCGACGCACCATTTCCTTCCAGATATTCAGAAATTGCAAAACCTGCCTCTGCATCAAACCCATTTCGTAAATCCTCTGCTACCAGTGTACCATTTTCTGATACAATGATGTCTGCCGCCTCGCTTCCATACTCATCATGTCTCATAAGGAAAAACCGTTCTCCATGATACTCCCGATGTCCTATGGTATGCCATGTTCCCATGTGTCCTTCTACCATAAGCCCGGAAGTCTGTTCCGTCACATGGGGAATCCCCATTTTTTTCTCCACATCGAGCATACGAATTTCTCCTCTGACCAGATGGATGTAACCATCCAAGACTGCCGGATGGCTGTTCACCAGATAATCCAAGTTCATATCCATTCCTCTATGGATATTTTCCGTAACTTCAATCCCATCTGCCCATACCCGGTTGTCTCTGGAAAAACGTCCGTCCTCGGACAAATGCCGCAAAGTATTTGCCAATACATAAGAAACACGTTCCGTTCCAAACTGTTCCAGCACTCCGCCGGAATCTTCCAATGAAAGCCGCATACCATCAAAATGCTCCCTGATTGTCTCCTCAATGGCTTTTTTACAGTCTATGTTTAACTTTCGGGAATCTAAATAGTCATCCGCTGCTCCATGTTCCATTGCATATTGAAGTGTCTGCTGGTAGACAGGCAGATATCCCTTCTGTTCTCCCTTTTCCTCCACAGAAACTTCCTGTAAGCGCAATCGCTCATGGATAAACTCCGGCAGCTCTGTAAAACCGAAAGAATCCACATAATAGGCTTTACTTTCTCCGTTCTTTCGCATAACAACCACGTCACTGACCGAAAGGGAATGCCCGGTAAAATCCTGCGGATGGTTGATATTGAATTTCTCATACAGAGAATTTAACGTATCTTCCATACCAAGCCGATCACTGTATATCAGTTCATAATCCTCTCCATGAATTTCAAATCCAAAACTGCTTGCTTCACGTATTCCCATAAACTGATAGGTTCTCTCCTCAGATTTTTTTAACTGATAAATGCCATAATGCTCTCCGTTGCCATCAAACAACTGATTTTCTTTTTCCATATCATTTATAATTTCTTTCTCTCTCATATATAAATCCCTTCTTTCTGAAACACCCGCCAGAATATCTCTGACGGGTTCTTTCTATAATGCCTGTTCATATTTTCTTGTTGGTTTCTGACTATACTGCTCTATGCTGCCCTTCGCCTGTTTTTCTCTCAACTTGTCCAATACAGAAGGCTTTTTATAAGAATCTGCACTCTTTTCTGCTTCTGGTTTTTGAAATGCAGGATTGGTAAGATTTTCCGGTTGCTTTGGCAAATCTTCTGTTTCCTCTTCGACTTCTATTACCTCATGGCTGCTCTTACTATCCATATCCAACAGTATGTTCAGTTCATCCAGACGTTTCATTTTTTCATCCAATTCCGTCTCTTGGGCAAATGGCTTTTTCACTTCCTCCTGTGCAGACAATAACTGCTCCTGCAAAGTTTCCAGTTTCAACTTTGCCTCCGGCAGTTTCTTCTCAATTCCGGTAAGGGCATTTTGGATACGCATGATGTTTCCCAACGCATCTTTTCCAACTTCCACGGTATAACTGCATTTTCCCTTAATGGTTAAGTTATAGCACTGATTGAAGGAATCATAGGCAGCGCTCAATGAAAATCCATGAAACTCTCCCACTGTCCCAGATACCTGTACCGTTTTCAATCCACTGCAAGCTGCAATCAATGCAGTTCCGGCTTCTTTCCGGTCTGTATATACTTTTCCACTCACTGTTATAGAAAAATCATCCTTTTCTTTTTGAAGCAGCGATTTTGCCACCTCCCAGTCTGCGTTAAGTCCTGCAATCCGTTCTTTCATGGATGTAATCTGCATTGGGTAGTTTCTTGCAATATCCGTCTCCAGCCGATAGATCTGACTGGTGTGGTTTGCTTTCATCAACTTCAGCTTGCTTACCTGAATATCCAAATCCATCTTTTCTTTTATATAAGGATTGCCTGTTGCAAGCGCCTTGATCTCTGCGTAGGTAAGCGCTGCATCATCCACATCCTCACAGGCACGAACCGGAGATTTACTGGTCATGATCTGGGAAATGAATTTCTGCTTATTCTCCAAAATCTGCCACATATAGCTGTCAAAGGTATTCTCTGTCACATAGCGGAAGATTTTTACCTTCTGGTTTTGATTGCCCTGCCGCAAAATTCTTCCCTCCTGTTGTTCCAGATCAGAAGGCTTCCAAGGACAATCCAAATGATGAAGGGCGATAAGCCTGTCCTGAATATTGGTTCCTGCGCCTAATTTCGGTGTAGAACCCAGAAGAATACGCACCTGCCCGGAACGTACTTTTGCAAATAATTCTGCTTTTTTTGCTTCTGTGGTGGCTTCATGGATAAAGGCAATCTCTTCCCGTGGGATTCCACGCCCTACCAGCTTCTCCCTCACATCATCATAGACATTAAACGTTCCGTCATTCTTTGGCGTAGATAAATCACAAAAAATCAACTGGGTAGACTTTTGAGGGGCTGTCTCTTTCCAGATTTCAAAAGCATTTTCCACGCAACGGTTTACCTTACTGTCCTCTTCATCCGGCAGCATATCGTTGATAAGCCTTTGATCTAATGCACACTTTCTTCCATCGTTGGTAATCTTAAGCATGTTGTCGATTGTAGCATCCACGCCGCCTGAGCGAACCATTTCCGCACGTTCCGCAAACCTTTCTACCATTGACTTTTGTATCTCGCTTGGTTTTATGACCTCATTGATATACTCAGCTTCCGGCACAGGTAAATTCAACATATCCGAAGTCTGGATATCAGCGCTCTCCTTAAATAAAGAAATGAGTTCCGGTAGATTAAAAAAGCGGGCAAACCTTGTTTTTGCACGATACCCAGTCCCTTCGGGTGACAGCTCAATGGCTGTAACTGTCTCTCCAAATGCGGCTGCCCATGAGTCAAAGTGTCCCAGTCCCATTTTCTGCAGCGTATCATATTGTAAATAACGCATGATGGTATATAGCTCCGTCATACTATTGGAAATGGGCGTTCCTGTTGCAAAGGTTACTCCTTTTCCTCCGGTAATCTCATCCAGATACTGGCACTTCATAAACATATCCGAAGATTTCTGGGCATCTGTCTGTGAAATCCCTGCCACATTTCTCATTTTTGTATATAAAAAAAGGTTCTTATAGTAATGTGACTCGTCTACAAACAGGCGATCCACACCTAATTGCTCAAAAGTAACAACATCATCCTTTCTTGTCTGGTCATTGAGTCTTTTCAGTTTATCTTGCAGTGTTTTTTTCGTTTTTTCCATCTGCTTAATGGTAAACCGAGTCCCCTCTTCTCTTGCCATATCTTCAATCGAAAAGGTAATATCTGCAATCTGTCGGTTAATGGTATCAATCTGACGTTCTTTCGATAATGGAATCCGTTCAAACTGACTATGCCCGATAATGATCGCATCATATTCCCCGGTTGCAATTCTGGAACAAAAACTCTTGCGGTTTGCCGGAGTAAAATCATTTTTTGTTGCCACCAGCACATTCGCACCGGGATATAGACGTAGAAAATCACTGCCCCACTGCTCGGTTAAGTGGTTCGGGACTACATAAAGGCATTTCTGTGCAAGACCTAATCGTTTACTCTCCATACCCGCCGCAATCATCTGAAAGGTCTTGCCCGCCCCTACGCAGTGAGCAAGCAGTGTATTGTTGCCGTATAATACATGTGCCACCGCATTTTTCTGGTGTGGCAAAAGTGTGATTTCCGGCGTCATTCCTACAAATTGAATGTGGCTTCCATCATATTCCCTTGGACGAATGCTGTTAAAAATCTCATTATAGGTTTTGCACAGCGTCTCCCTCCTGTCGATATCCTTAAATATCCACTCTTTGAAGGCTTCCCGGATCAACTCCTGCTTTTGCTGTGCCAGCATGGTTTCTTTTCGGTTCAGTACCCTCTTTTCTTTTCCATCCTCATAAATAGTATCGTACAGCTTCGTATCTTTGAGATTTAGTGCATCCTCCAGTAAACGATACGCATTGGCGCTTCCTGTTCTGTAGGATGAAGTAATGACAGGGTTGCCATAATCACTGCTCTTTCCTGTAACCAACCATTTTCCTGTAACTTCCGTATATTTCACATCCACAGTACTGCCTAACAGGTGTTTCGGGGTATGAAAAATTTCTCCCATAAACTGTGTAATGTATGTAGGCGCAATCCATGTCGCACCTAACCGCACCTCAATCTCGGACGCTTCCAAATCTTTCGGCTGTACTTTCTCTAAATACTGCACATTTACCGCATACTCTGGATGATTTTCTGCAAAGGTACGGGCAGTATTTAATTTCTCCCGCACATTCCCAGATAAGTATTCGTCCGATGATTCCCATATATCTGTAAGCGGATTTTTAAAGATTACTCCCTGTAAATCTTCAATAATCTCCTCTTCCGATTTCCCTGCCAGTTCTGCCATAAAGGGAACGTCTACCCTTGCCTTTTCTCCGATACAGACTGCCAGTGCCTCCGTTGCGGTGTCCACCGATGTGACAGGCTGTGCTTTCCGTATGGTGCGTTTCGTAAAAATATCCGCTTTTCGTAACAGATTTCCTTCCTCATCCGTTAATTCCAGAGAGGAAAGTAAGCAATAACTGCTGTCCTGAGAAAATGCCCTGCAGTTTGCGGTACTGCTTAAAAGCCCATATTTCGCAGTAAAGGCATCGTACACTTTCGACAGTTCTTGCTGCAGTTTTGCTACCTCTTCATCGGAACCATCGTTCAACTGACAGTCAATCAGTTCCCTTGTCAGGTTACGGATTTCAATCATTCCCAAAACACGCTCGGCTGTCATTTTCGGCAACTCCACCCGGTTCATTTTGGAATTTTCCCGGTAATATACTTCCCCGTCTATATTGGCAAAGCTAAAGTTCTTAACTGACGGATCAGCAGGAATGGACTTAACTTCTTCCTCCAGTTCCGAATCTTCCCACACCCGTTCCTCAATCGTTCCGTGAATATGGCTCACAGCTTCCCGTAACTGTTCTGCCAGATCAGCTCCTTCGATGGCTTTTACCGTTACCTGCTGCTTCCCATACTGGGTACTTTCTTCCGTAAATTCTCCCAGCACCATTTCTGGATGCGCTGCAAAATAGGAATTGACCGTATAACCTTCCTCGGTTGTCCCAAGCTGTACCCAGTCCGGCATGGTAAGCGCCGCCCGGTCACGCTTCTGCAAAAATAAAATATCCGCTACCACTTCTGTATTGGCATTTCTCTGAAACGCATTAGAGGGAAGGCGGATAGCACCCAGTAAATCTGCCCGGTTTGCAAGGTACTCACGGACACTGGTGTTTTGCTTGTCCATCGTTCCGCTGGAAGTCACAACCGCTACCACTCCGCCCGGACGTACCAAATCCAAAGATTTTGCAATAAAGTAATCATGGATAAAAAAATGGAAACGGTCATATTTACGGTCTGGCACCTTATATGCTCCAAACGGGACGTTCCCGATCACACAGTCAAAAAAACTGTCTGAAAAGTCGGTTGTCTCAAATCCTTGTATCGCAATCTGGTTTTTTTGGTATAACTGTCTGGCAATCCTGCCGGATACACTATCCAGTTCCACACCATACATTTTCATTTCACGCATATTCTCCGGCACTAATCCCATGAAATTTCCTACACCACAGGACGGTTCCAACACATTGCCATTTTTAAGTCCCATATCTTCTAATGCACGATACATTGCCTGAATCACAGTTGGCGAAGTATAAAACGCATTTAAGGTGGACGCTCTGGCAGCTTCGTATTCTTCCGGGGAAAGCGTCTCATATAATTCCGTAAATTCTTTCTCCCACTCTTTGTTTTTCTCGTCAAAGGCATACGGCAGACCTCCCCATCCTACATAACGAGATAGAATTTCCTGTTCTTCCGGCGTTGCCATCCGTTCATCGGATTCCAGTTCATGCAATAACTGGATAGCTTCCACGTTTGCCCGGAATTTTGCCTTCAAACCGCCAGCACCTAAATCTTCGTCTGTAATACGGAAATTCACAGGTTCATGAGAAACGCTTTCCAACCCTTTTGCAGTTCGGATCGTTTGAAGTTCCTCTGTTGATAAAATCTTGTCTGTCACTTCGTCTACAATCGACTGCTTCCACTTCTGCTCTGTCTCCGTCATCTGTTCAATGACATCATCAATGAGCTGCATCTGTTCTGGCGAAAAATCAGGATTCAGCATTGGTTCCAGCACATGGTCTTTTTCTGCTGCTTCGTAAATGACATCCATCTGCTCAGGCGAAAAATCTTCATGAGTGACACCTGCTTCTTCCATTCCTTCCTGAATCAGATTGCCTACCCGGTTGGACAACACATAATCTTCGTATTCATAACCTTCTTCCCACAGTTCTTTGGCTTCCTTAAAAGGAATCTGTTCCGCAGAAACTTCCTCAAACGGAATCTCCGGTTCTGCAAGCGCCGACATATCCATGAAGTCAAATAAGGATATCTGCCGATTACTTATCACTTCCGGCTCTTTCTCTTTTTGAGGGAAGATGGTGTATGTGCCTTCTACATATTGCTGTACCTGCGACAGAAGTTCCACACATTTCTCATAATCTTTATGCTCAAGAGGAAGTTCTGCTAATGCCTCACTCATCCCTTGTACCAGTTCTTCTCCCTTTCCCTGTTCCAAAAGTTCCGCAGCCTCTATTCGATAGTCATGCAGAAAATCTTTATGTTCCTCCCAAGGACGGGGAACTTCTTTCGGAATAGAAAAATAAAAAGAACGGACTTTTGCACCAATCTGTTCCCGTTCATAAGACGGCATCCGAGAATAGTCCTGTGGCTTTAAGAAACGGTTCTGTTCCATTAAAAAGGCTGTCCGCTTTGCCACCTGTGACCATTTTAAAACTACTGTTGCATCCGCCTTTCGATAAGAACCCCGTTCCAGCTTTAATCCTTTTCCATCATAGTCCGCATGGGACTGGTCTGCACCATAAAGGGCATGACTGCATCCTCCTGTACCATACGCATCCTGAATAAACCTTGTCCGTTCTTTCAAATCTTCATGCAAAAGGAAATAGGAATAAATGCGAAGCCTCCCATCCGAATAGGGACCGCCACGGCTTAAAAATCCATCTATTTCATCCTGTGTAATAAAGATTGGATACTCCTTCCATACAAATCCTTCTCTCGCTTGATAGGGAATAGTTTCCTTTGCAAACTTTTGAAACTGTGCAAGCACTTTGTCCGGTCTATACCAATGAAAGCGCATCAATTCCTTATCTATGGAATAAGCCTCTGCCAGTCCTTCCAGACGCTCGATCATTTCCTGAAGGGAATCCGGCTTAGAGATCAGCTCTGCAATTCTCTCTGTTTTTTGGGGATAGATATGTCCGAAATCTTCCCCGAAAACCAATTCCGCCACGCCTTCCGCCATATCTCCGTGAAGATACCCAAGCGCCTGTGCGTGTTCCTGCACCGCATTGTCCCTTGCCGCATCCAGTACCACCTGCGGAGCATACTCCCCTTGCTTTAGCAACTGATGAATACGTCCACTTACATCCTCCCATGAAAGGAAGGCTTTAGAAAGAACCTGATCCGTTACCGTATGACCGACAGCAATCTGCATTCCCAGTTCATCAAAGAAAACGGAATACTCCGTACCATCTATCACGAACCCTTTCGCCCCAGTTCCATACTCTTTCTTCAAAAATTCTGCATATTCTTCCGGTGTCTGTTCGCTCATGTAATTGTAAATGATACGGAGCTGGCTTTTATTCTGGTTACTTCCAGTTCGCAGCACTTCATCCACCACCTCTGCCGGAATCGCAATCTCTCCGGCATAAAGTGCGGCAGTCCGTTCCTCTATGTTCCGTATCTGCTCCTTGACAGTCGGTAAATCGGGCAAAGATAAAGCAGAGGCAATTTCTTCCTCTGCTTCGCTCAAATCCTGTTCTGTTGTATCTTCACTTAATTGAATACCAATTCCTTCAAGATGTTCTCCTCTGCCATTGTCGTCAGCATATTCTGGTGGGCGATCCATCCCATCTGATCGCTCCTCTTGTCCGGTGACGGGAATTTCTTCTCCAATCTGTTCAGCAGAACTTCCATCCTCTCTCTGGCTGTCTGCTCCACTTCCAGAAGATGGTTGTTCAGTTTCCCTGTCAGCAACAGGCTCTGATACAGATTCTTCTTGTTTTCCATCAGATAGGTTTTCCTCAGCATCCCGTATTTCCCGATGGTCACGGGTTCTTCCTCCAATGTCAGGTTCGGAAACAGATAGTCTCCCTTGCGATGATATGTCAATTCCATTCTCGGTTCCTCCTTCATTTTCTTTATTCCTGTTACTTTTACGAATTAACGTGTTAAATTTATTATAAGGCATCCTGTTTGTATTTGCAACTGTATTTTCCAATTCTTCCTGCAAAATTTTTCGGACAGTTCGACCAATATCCCGAAGCACTGGTTCTACAAGTTCGCTTGTGGCATTTCCCAAAAAAGACAGCACAGACAGTCGATTAAAGTCTGTGATATTCATAAAGTCCGTTTCTTCCAGATATTCCATCGGATTAAGTCCGCACCTGCGTGATAATGTATAAAACGCACTATCACGCAAAAGATTCCTAAAATTCACACGCAGCGCATCCGGGTTTAAATCATGCAGGAAAGAATCCTCTGTAACATACTCCAGACCATCCATTGCTTCCTCCAGATTGTCCTCTGCCATTTCCGCTGCGATTGCAAGAAGCGCACTCTGAAGATTAGCGGCATCATCCCCCACAAGTCCGTAAGCATCCTCCAAATGAGCGAGCATTTCCTTATAATGCCCTTCCTCTAATCTCCACAAATACGGAGTTTTTCCCCCACGTACCATGTGGGTATCCTGAATATCAAAGACATAACGCAGCTTACTGAAACTGCCACGATCATCAATCAATGCAATTCCCTTTGCCCCACGATTTACCCAGCGGTGCATTTTTTCATTCCACTGTTCCAGTTCTGCACAGGCTGTGGCACTGGGGCGTTGTGCATGAATCAGCAGAGTATCCGAAAATGGATAACGATATAATCTGGCGGCAGTATCCAGATATCCCATCCAATCACGGGGTGATCGGCTGATATCTTCTGCCGTAACTTCTGCCAGACTACGGATATCTTGTAATTTCGCCATAACTCCATCTCCTCCTTCTTATTTTTTCTTTCTCTTGCCCTTAGATACAGCTCGCTTCGGAAATTCTAACGAAAACTTTGCCTTCCCATCTTCCACCGACAGCACCAGCTCTGCATCAAAATACGTTTCTTTCTTTACAGAATACAGATTTTTCACAAAGGTTTTCCCTTTCTCTAATAACTCCTTTGCCATCTTTTGATCCAAAGTTTTTTTCATTCCGGCAAGATAATGGTTTTCTTTCCAAAGGGCAAACAAACACTCCCGGTTACTGCAATAAAAGTTCATTTTTCCTTCATAAACAGGATTCCCACAGACCGGACACGTCCCGATCTGTTCCAAGGAACGGAATCTTTGTTTTTCTTCCTCAGACAATGCCTCACATCCGTTTAACGTCATGGTAAGAAGCCCGGTAATCCCATCCATGAATTTTTCTGCACTTACTTCTCCTTTTTCCATAGCAAGCAACTGATTTTCCCATTCCGCAGTCATACTTGCCGACTTCAGATATTCCGGCAGTACAGCGATCAGTTCTTTCCCTGCCTCTGTTGGAAGAATCTGCTTTCCTTTTCGCTGCGCATACTGGGAAGTGACCAGTTTTTCAATGATACTGGCTCTCGTTGCCGGGGTTCCAAGTCCTTTCTTCTCCGTTCCCTCCTCAAACTCCTTATTTCCGGCAGTCTCCATAGCCGACAACAACGTATCTTCACTGTATGGTTTTGGCGGCGTTGTATCATGTTCTGTTTTTGTCACAACTGCATCTGATACACTCTGCCCTTCTGCTACTTCCGGCAGTGCTTTTTCTGTCTCTGTGCTTTCTTTCATTGCACAAAACTTCCGATACTGTTCCTCTACTGCCTTCCAGCCTTTTTCTGTGATGGTTTTCCCTTTCACTGAAAAGGATTCTCCGGCACAGGAAACGATAATCTGCGTCTCCTCATATTGATGTTTCTTCCCTGTGGCACATAACAAACGCTGTGCGATCAAAAGAAGTACATTTTTTTCCTCCTTCGACAGTTCCTCCCAGTCTGCCGATTGCAGTTCTTCTGTTGGGATAATGGCATGATGGTCTGTTACTTTCCGGTTATCCATCACACGTTTTACATCCGCTTCCCACGGATAAGTAAATCCATACTGCTCCACGATCTGCCGGATGACTGCTTTTGCCGTCTCTCCCATATCTTCTGTCAAAAACTGGCTGTCAGTACGGGGATAAGTGACCAGCTTCTGCTCATATAACCCCTGCACAATCTGTAAGGTTTTCTGTGCTGTATATCCATAGTATCGGTTGCACTCCCTTTGCAGAGTCGTCAGATCATATAGCTTAGGCGGCGATACACTTTTTTCTGTGGATAAGACGCTCTCAATCATTGCTGCTTCTCCCTTACAGCTTTTTACAATACGCTCTGCCTCCCCACGGTCAAACACCTTTTCTTTGTGTACGCTCCAACCTCCCATATCCAGATGGATGTTAAAATACTTTTCCTTCTGAAACTGTTCCATCTGGCTCTGACGTTCTACCAGCATGGCAAGTGTGGGGGACTGCACCCTCCCAACCGTCAGCTTTTTCCCATAAGTCGTAGTAAATGCTCTGGTAGCGTTCATTCCAATGAGCCAGTCTGCCTTCGCCCTGCAAACGGACGCTTGACAGAGATGGTCGTACAGTTCTCCATCCCGTAAGTTAGAAAATCCTTCTTCTATGGCTTTATCCTCCATAGAACTGATCCATAATCGTTTCATAGGAATGTGGCTTCTCGACAATTCATACACACGCCGGAAAATCAATTCTCCTTCCCGTCCCGCATCACAGGCATTGACCACATAATCTACATCACTGCGGTTGAGAAGTTCTTTTAACACCCCAAACTGCTCCTTCTTATCTTCGGATACCAAAAGTTCCCACACATCCGGGATAATCGGCAGATCTTTATACTGCCAGAAACGGTATCTGCTGTCATAGCTTTCCGGGGGCGCATATTCCGCCAGATGTCCGAGACACCAGCTTACCAGACAATCCCTGCCTTCCAGATACCCCTCCTTACGCTTATATGCTCCGATCACTTTTGCGATTGCCTGTGACACACTTGGTTTTTCTGCAATTACTAAATACATATCCAAACCCTCCATTTCAAAATAAGGGCAGCCATACTTGCGGCTGCCCATCTGCATTTTTCAGTTATTCTTCGTACTCGTCATCTTCATTAACGGTTTCCAGCCCGTCATCCAGTTCCAGATTTTCGCTGTCCGTATCTTCTTCCTCTTTTTTCGGTTTAATTTTCAGGAAATAATACGTAGCGATTCCTCCAACTGCCGCCACAAGAATCAGAATCATCGCACTTGTATTTGCGGCAGGTTTTTCAGTTTCTTCCGGTTTCTGTACTTCCGGCTCCGGTGTTGGTGTCTGCGGTTCTTCCATGATGACAGGCGGTTTTTCTTCCGGCTTTTCTGTCATGCCCTCTCCGGTTGTAAACTCCTGCAAATCGTTTTCATCAATGGTAGAAAGCATATACACATTGTCTGTATTCTGTGCATGGTCAATCACCAGATAAAACGTCTGATTGTTTGCTGTACGGATGGTGTAAAACTCCTTACTGGAACCATCTGTAATCTGATCCAGCACCTCCCCATTTCCCGGAACAGAAAATGGCTTGTCCTTTTCTCCTTCCGCTTCCGGCTTTGTTTCTGTCTCTGGTGGTTTTTCCTCCGGCTGTACTGCCGCCTGTTCGTTCTGTGCTGCCTGCTGTTCTGCTTCTGCAACTGCCGCTTCATCAACATTAGCAAACGCTGTGGTACTCATGCCGGTAAACATACATGCACCGGCAACCATAAGCATAGCTGCGGTTTTACTCCATTTCTTCCAAATCTTCATTTTCCTTCTCCTCTCTTTCTGACGTTTCCATTCCCATTTCTGTTTTCTTTTCTTCCTTCACAGACACAGGCTCTTCCCGAATCTTCAACGTGCCATCCTGTAATCCATTTAAAAGTGCAAACAGATCACGTCCACTTAATTTCATTCCACGGATACTGCGCACAATCTCCAAGTCCTCCTCCTGTTTCTGTGCCGCCCGGACATTTTTCAAATGTCCTTGCAGCTCCGCTATTTTTTCCTCTGTCCTGTCTATTTCTTCCAGATAACGTTTCAACTTCTTATTCAAATTTCCACCCCTTCCTGTTATGGTAATCTTCCAAATGCCATAAAATGTTGCTGCCAGTATGGAGACTCAATACTTGTGTACTGAATCGGATTTCCGCAATGAATCATCATGCCGTCCCCCACATAAATTCCTACATGGCTTGCTCCCGCTGTATTATAAGTTCCTTGGAAGAATATGATATCTCCCGGCTTCGCTTCTGACGGAGATACCTGAGCGCAAGCCCCTCGTAAGCCGTCTGCGGTTGTTCTTCCTACGTTCCAGCCATTTCCACAGTTATTGATTACCCAGCACACAAAACCAGAACAGTCAAAACTGGTGCTTGGGGACGCTCCTCCCCACACATACGGATAACCGAGATATTTTTCCGCTTCAGCAATCATTCTTGCAAACTTCTCATCCGACAACGCTTCCGCTGGTATTTCATATCCAAAACCACCTCCATAAGACGGAGTATTCACATCAAACAGATAATCCCTGTTTCCGTAAGTATGATTGTAAAGGTCATATCTTCCTTTTTCGTCCGCATTCATACGGTTTCTAAGCACTGTATCCAGATTGTGATTGGTCATGCTTACATTCAAGCGGTCTACTTCTCTTGTAACAGTCACTTCTACTTCCTGCGCTCCGTTACTGTCTGCAATGTATGCCTCCCATGTTTTGTGTCCATGTGAAGAAGCGCTTTGATGATCGCCATAATACACATCAAACTGTACGCCATACCGGGCGAAATTTCCCGTATCTTCTACCACGTATTCCACACCGTTCATCACGATATGGGTTCCCATTGGGACAAATGGATTCGCTGCATCTACGGCAATGGTGTGGTTCGGTGTTGGATATACGCCGCTGGCTGTGGGACCACCACTCCACTGCCCACAACAAATCGTGCAGTTACAATAGCCGCTGGTCACAACTTCTCCCAAACTCTCTCCAACACGGACAGTCTTAGTTTCCGTTACTGTCTCCTGCTGGCTTTGCGTCTCAAGATGGTATTGCGCCCGGAAGATTTCTTCTACTTCATCCGCAACCTGTTCATAAGTAAATTCCCCATACTTCGCAGTAAAATAGGAAATTAAATGGTACGGGTTGTGACCGATTTCATCAATCTGATACCTATATTCGTCATAGCCGGACTCCTCTCTTTCCATGCGGTCTATCTGTGCCTGTAATTCAGTTTCCAACGCTTTGTACGCATTTTCCACCGCATAGATATCTTCATCGGTACTAACGTAGGTTGTTCCCACAATGGTCGTTCCCCCTCCTTGGATGAACGCACTGCAGCTGCTAAGAGACGTTCCCGCAAGGGCAAACAGCAAAAGAAAGACTCCAATTCCTATCAGTAATCCGCTGTTCCGTTTCAGAACTTCTTGTGCCACCTTCCTAGCCTTCACAGTTACCGACTGTACTGCCTTTGCGGACTCTGCAACTTTTTTTCCTTCCTTCGATGCTGCATAAGCTCTTTGATACCGCTTCTTCTGCCAAAACCGTAGAATCGCAGATTTTTTCGCCTGTTCTGTTTCTGCCGCAGCTTTGCCCGCCATACCTTCTGCTTCTTTTCCCGATTCAGAAGAACCAAAATGTAAACGGCTTTTCGGTGTCCCTGTCTCCTGCCGATCCTTCAACTGCTTCGTATAACTGGAGGATTTCTTCCGTCTCTCCTGTGCGTGTTTCAGGCTCCTTGCTGCCTGTTCCGCCAGAAGTTCGCTCTTATGCACACTCTCTACTCCGGCATTCTCATCCTCACTGTCATGGATTTTCCCATGTGCATACGCTGACGCAGCCATCGTAACGCCTGTAACTGCTTTTCTCCCGATCCCTGTGCCGGAACCTCTGACCATCTCACTCCCTTCATCCTCAAAAGACAGCCTTCCTGTCCATTTCCTCTGTTCTTGGTTTAGGCGCTCTTTCTTTGCCTTCTTTGTAAGTTCTTCCTTGAGATCAGCTACCGCAGATTCCTCCGGTTCTGCGGACGTTTCATGTAGCCTTCCTCTACCCTGTACCTGCATCTTCTTCCGGTTTCGTTTTTCGTCAGCAGATTCTTCTTTCTCTGGTTCGGATATTCTGTTGGGATGTTCATGCAAAGACTCCATCCGTAAAGAACGGGAGCGTGAAGGAGATTCTTCTGCTTCCATCCCTTCACGCTCCCGTCCCTCATCTACTGTTATCCGTCTCTGCCTTTTTCGTGTCAGCTCTTGCTCTCCACGAAAAAAAGCCTCCCCCTCCTGTGGTTCGGCTTTCTGCTCCTCTTCCTTTCTTAATTGATAGTTTTTGTTTCGTTTGGATGTTCCCCCATCTGACATATCCAATTTCAAGCTGTTTTTTTCTCTTTCCAACTGAAACTCAGGGGAACGGATTCTTGGTAACTCCGGCTCAGAATGATGGACAAGTTTTTTTGTGTGGTCATGCAGATTTTCTTCTATCAATCCCTCTTTACTCATCTTCTGCACCGTTTTCCCTCTTGCCGTATATTTTTTACCCGCCAAACTTTCACCTCCTTACACCGTTGCCCGGATTCTATACCGTGACTCTCCACAACTCTTTTCAATCCTTGGAACGATGATCTCCTGCACATAGCGTTCATTCACTTCTGCCGCAATGAAAGTTCGTTCCTTCTTTATACACTGCACAATCTCACTACCGGAACCCGCAAAAGGAATGACCACAAGATCACCTACATAACTGCTTGCTAAAATCATTCTCTCTGCCAGCTTTTCCGGTTTCTGTGTCGGATGACCAGTTGATTCTTTGTAGTTTGGCATGATTCTTGAAAATTCCCAAACATTTCCACAAGTTTTCCCTTTTGGATTTTTTCTTTTATCCTTTTCGCCTCCCGGCTGATATGGAATACGAATCGCATCCTGATTGAGTTGATGCAGTGGTTTACTGTAAAACCATAAGTATTCTGCCTCATTCCGATATGCTGCTTTTGCTGGTCTGCCTGTTTTATAGTTCCATACGATCAGATTCCGTTTCATCCAATCAAATTTTTCCAAAACCTCCACAGACAATCTATCAATCATCAAACAGCTTCCCCAACAGTAAAAAGCTCCTGTCGGTTTCAAAATCCGATAACACTCCCTCACCCAGCTTTCACACCAGAGCAAATATTCCTTATGGTCTTGAAATACAAAATCAAACGCTCCTTTCATCCGATAATATGGGGGATCGGCAATGATCAAATCCACGGTTTCTGATGGTATCTGTTTCAATACCTCCCTGCAATCTGCTTGATAAATACAGTTTTTTGATTGTTCTAAAAATGTAGCCATATTACTGTTCCTCATCCAAAAACTCTGCATTTCTGGCTTCTACTTCCTCTGGTTTCGTTGTCATCAACGTGTACAATTTCAGAGATTTATCGAACTTGTCTTTAAATGGGATAATGGTGCTTCCATAAAACAGCAAGCCCTCTCCTTCCCCGCTATTGGTCACATAAGATAACTGATATGGGGAGATATTCAACTGCTTCGCTAAAATCTGCCTGTCCCCTGCCGCCTGATTGAGCATATAGATAAAATCACTGTTCTCAAAAATATTCTCAATCTCCCGGCTGGAAAGAAGGTCTTTTACGTTCTGTGTGATACCTGTCGGGATTCCGCCCCATTTTCTGAAACGCTTCCAGATTTCCACACTATATGCTGCTGTCTGTTCTTCCTTCAGCAGCAAATGAAATTCATCAATATAGTATCTGGTAGATTTATGAGCAGAACGGTTGATCGTCACCCTGTTCCAAACCTGATCCTGCACAATCAGCATCCCCAGTTTTTTAAGCTGTTTTCCAAGGTCTTTGATATCGAAACAGACAATCCGGTTGGAAAGTTCCACGTTGGTCTGATGGTTAAACACCTTCAATGAACCATTGACATAGATTTCCAAAGCTGTCGCAATCCTCTGTGCCTGTGGCTCTTTCTGTTCCCGCAGACAATGGTACAAATCTCCGAGAACCGGCATATTTTCCGGCACTGGATGTTCAAAATATTTCTGATATACCAATGGCAGGCAACGGTCAATCACCGATTTCTCCTCCGCTTCAATCCCATCTCTGGAACCCATGATCAGCTCGCATAAGGATAAGACAAAATCACTCTTTACCCCTAACGGGTTATCATCATCGGAATAATCCATGTTAATATCCAGCGGATTGATGTAATCTTTACTGGTTGGAGAGATATGGATGACCTGACCGCCCAGCGCATGAACCAAGGGATAATATTCTCCTTCCGGATCGCCAATAATGATATCGTCCTGTGTTGCAAAAAACGCATTGGTAATCTCCCTCTTTGCTGCAAAGGATTTACCGGAGTTATGTACGATAACCCCACAGGCTAACAAAAAGTTCTGATACCCCTCTACGGAAAGATCATAAACTGGCTCCGGCTCATCAAGACAAAGGAAACGTACTGCCTTTACTTCATGTTCCGGTATCAGCTCTGCTCCCAGCTTCAGATTGCAGGCTTCCACATATCCGGCAGACTGGGTAAGGAACCAATGATCCGGGGTACAGCGTACCTTTTCCCCTGTTTCCAGTTCCACCTCCACCAGCTCCGTCACTTTTTTCGTACAGCGCACATCATAGCCTTTTGCATCTACAATCTCCTGTTTCTGGAAATCAAAACTTCCCACGGTCACAGGCAGCTGTTTTTCATACAGTTCTAAAAAGGTGACTTCTCCGCCGGTTGGCAGACACAACTTCGTATCCCCGGTAAAACATCCCGGCGTACCGAGAATCAGACCGTTTGGATTTTTCAATTTTTTTCTGTCTACCATGATCATGTTATTAGAGAGGGCATTTAACCCGTAATATAAGGACTCTCCTGCCATAAACAGCTCCTGTGTGGTAAATGGCACAAAAATAGCAGTGGACGTGGTTGTTAATGCCCGTTTGATCGGCACATGATTTACTCCCAATGGTACACTGCTCATCAGTCCTTCTTCCTGCAGATAATCCAGCCTTCTAAGGACGCAGTTATATTTTTGTGCAATACCAGCAGTCTGAAAAATCGCATTATCCAGTTCCTGCTTTGTCTTTGCGGTATTTAAGAAAAGCACCGTAATCAAAAACATACGCTCATTTCTGGACTGCAAATCTTCCAGAAGACGCTTGGCTTCTCCTCCATAAGTGTTCAAGTCGGAAGGGATGATATCCATATCATATCCGCTTCTGACTGCCTTTTTTTGTTCCTCGATCTTCATACGGTTGATGTCCGTTACTTTACTTTTGACCAGTTTAATCGCTTTCATCTGGTCTACGGACTGTACATGAAGATTAACAATCAGGTTTTTATCTATATCCAAAAACTCTGCCAGCATCTTGTCCGTAAGCTCTGGAGCCATGATCTGTAAATAAGAAACAGCTCCCATTGTATCTCCCATCTTAAAATGTTTGCCGGACTGGAATACAAAACTGGTCGGAGCTACAAAGTCTTTTGTCCCAAGACCATTTTTTACAATCTGGTTATAATCAAACCGGAATGGGATCTGATTGTCTGGGTTGAACGTCTCATAAAGAATCTCCAGACGTTCCGTTCCATTTAGCGGATATGCCTGTACGCCTAAGACCTTAAAGTTATTGAGAATATCCGCTTCAATCCTCTCAAGCTTCGGCTTTGCTTCTTTGATATTATCTGCTTCAATGGAAAATGTGATATACTTGGACTTCACCAGACCATTATTGCCTTTTGCCAACTGATTTTTTAACATCTGCGCATATTCCATACGCACATCATCAAAGGCATCATGCTGAGGCTTGATACAAATAACCTGTTCAAATTCCGTCATGCTGCTCTTATGGTTGATAAAAGACAGTTGGAAATGGATGGTGCTGTCGAAGTAATTGAGAAAATCACACCAGTTTTCAAAAATAGCGTTCTTGTCCTCATTCTGCGCAAGCTGATAATTGATATCATAAAACCGAATGGTCTTAGAATACGTCCGATCCTGCACACGGCAGATACCATCACGCCCCATTTCACGGTAAGCAATGGTTTTCTGCGCTGAGAGCCGCTTTTCTTCCTGTTTCTTTTTTTGCGTGACCGCCTTCTTTGATCCTGTGGAAGACCCCGGTTTCTTTCCCGCCTGCGATTTTACCGGACGTCCATGAACGGAAGGCTTCTTCTTTCCTTTCTTCTGCTCCCTTTTCTCCTGTTTCCGGCGGTGACGTTCTTCCTTTTCCATTACCTTTTTACGCTTCCTTTCCTCCTTCTCCTCTAACTTCTGTAATTTCAACTCCGCTTTCATCCTCTGTTTATCCAGCTTCTGGCGGCGCTTCACTCTGGCTTTATATCTTCTATTTTTTCTTGACACGTTTTTTTCCTCCCTTCACATGTTTCGGTGCTTCCACGATTGTTTCCCTCTGCTCATACAGATTTTCCGTTTCATATCGTCGGATCATCGGACGCAAAAACCGCACCCGGATAAAATTCATCAACACCTGTTCCAAATGCATCCCGTCTTTCTCATACATAGCAAACAAAAATGCTGGCAGCATCAAAAGCACCATTCCGGTTGCCGCATTACTGATCCCTAACAGATTCCTTGTGAGAAAATAAAACGGGATTCCCACCAATGCACCGATTACCATGCAAATGATCTGCCGCTTGGTCAGATTGAATGCCACTTTATTTTTTACTTTTGTCAAATCTTTTGGCACACTTACATACGCCATTTCTATCCCTTGATAACGGAGCTTCCTAAGCCGGGACAGCTCCCCCCGCTATCTTTCCTTTCTTTCTTTTTCCCTAATGCGCATTAAAAATGGATTTACTCAAACTTCCTGTTTTCATAAGGCTGAAACACAATAAAACGGTGTAGGCTGCCACACCAAAGAGGGCAGAACTCAGATTGTCCGATACTTGGATCGTTGACACCAGTACCGCATAAATCCCCACACAGACCATCATAAGAAATGCCTGAAATGCCAGCGCAAACAATCCCCGGAAATAATTCAGACCAATCTGCCCCCATTCCCGGTTGGACATGGTTGCAAAAGGGATGGGAGATACTGACGTATAAAGGTAAATCTCTATCATACGTCCGTACAGGATTACCGTAATCAATACCGACATAATCTTCATCCCGAAACTCACAATCAATGTTTCCAGTGCTATCACAACCATTTCCCCCACATCCATTGCCTCCAGCGTTGTCTCAATATCCGCAATTACGGAATCAATATCAATGGCAGTATCCCCGGAAATTACCCCGGCGGCGCTGTTGACCACCGATTGTCCCACGTCAAATACTGCCATTGTGATCGTAAAGGTATTACTGACCAGATACACGGCGATCCACATCTTTACAAAGTATTTAAAAAACATCCATGTATCAATCTCGTGCATATTGTTACGCTCTGTCAGCATGGAAATCAGTTCATAGCACAGGACAAATGTGATAATCATTCCGGCTATGGGGACGATGACCGATTCCGACAATCCTTGTATCATCCCAAATATGCTGCTGTTCCACCCTTGCGGGGTTTGTCCAACCTGTGCTGCGATCTCTCCGGTCTTTTCATTGACATCGGTAAACATCGTTGACAGGTTGGACTGAATCATCCCAGTCAGAAGTTCCCTCATCCATTCCTCGATTGCTTCAAAAATCCCATCGAACATGGACGTTCTCCTTTCCTACTGTGTTTAAAATAAGCTGCCCAACAGTGGAATCAACTGTGTACCGATGAGGATAACCCCACCTCCACTCATAAGCTGCTTGATTCCCTGTGATTTTGCACCCGATAGCGATAGGTAATCCTTTGAAGTTATCTCCGGATTTTCCCCCGCTCCACACCGTGCATGCGACTTTCACCGCACACGGCGCTCCATCGAATTCAGCCGTCCAGGGCTTTTAAACACAACTTACACACTTCGTTACAGCATTAAATTCAAAGAATAATAGGTGGCATTTCTGCCATAGTACGAAGTTTGTTAAGCTTTTCTATTTGTTTATTGTCAAGATTTAAGGATTTCAGGTACTTCTCAATCGTAGGTTCTGAAGAAGCATGGATAAGGATATGAACCGCTTTGCTGACAAGAATAAGATTTGCGTATTCATCCGAACCGCCATTGCTTACCGGTACTTTATGGTGGCAGTGAATATCGTGGGAATTCATCGGAATTCCTGTCACTGCACATTTACCATACTGTGCCGCATACAAAGAAATACGGTTATCCGCATATTCAATGGTTCTGCCCTTTACAGGATTTCTCATCAGCCATAACATTGTCGCTGTGTCGATTGCAAGATTCTTATGAATCTGTTCCCGACCTTTGACCGTATATTTATTGATGGATTTCCTTTTATGCTGGGCATTCTTTGACTGGACATATCCCAGTGGAACCACCGGACGTCCATGAAGGAACCTCATCTGTCTGCTTGCTCCATACTTTTCTTTAATAAACCCATTTCTGAGTTGTCCCTTTTTGGATAAGTCGCCTTTCAGTCTGTTTCTGAGCTGTTTGTTGATACTGAAGGCAAGTCTGCTGAAGTCATGAGATACTTCTGTAGAAATACAATAGTATTCATGAAGTCCGGCAACTACAGAGTTGTATTTCTGAAGCTGCATGAACTGAGCATTATCATCTGACGAATGAGCCAGTTTCTTTACTTCTTCCGAGACTTTTTCATGAGCCTTTTTGTATGCTTTATCGCTCATATGAGACCGAACTACATATTTCTTACCCTTTTTACGGATTTTCAGTTTGAACCCGAGAAAATCAGAATACTGTCTTTTGAGATTAACTACTTTGGATTTGTCAGGGCTGATTTCCAGCCCCAGCCTGTCCTTTAGCCATAACTCTGTTGCCTTGTATGCTCTGACAGCATCCTCATGTGTTGCGCAGAAAATTTTAAAATCATCTGCGTACCGAACTGCATGCATCTCTTTTAGTCTGCTCCGGCGCAGAGCCCTGTAGGCGTGGCTCTTAATCTCTGTTCCCTGCACATTGCTCCTTGTTTTGAATTTTGTCTTTGTTGGCATCTGCTCCCACTGGGAAGCAATCCACCAATCCAGTTCATTCAATACGATGTTTGCAAGCAATGGCGACAAAATACCGCCTTGCGGGGTACCCCGTGCGGGATATGTTTTCTCTCCATTTGGCAGAACAACAGGTGCTTTCAGCATCTCTTTTATAATGCATAGCAGCTTTTTGTCCCGGATTCCCAATGCCCATATCTGACGAATCAGCTTTGTATGGCTGATATTATCAAAGAAGCCTTTAATATCGAGGTCAACCACATGGTACAGATGCTGTACCTGTATCAGCCTCATGCATTGCGCAATAGCAGTCTCAGCGGAACGGTTCGGGCGGAACCCGTTGGAGTTCTCACTGAATTTTGCTTCACATATCGGCTCCATGACCTGCAAAATACATTGCTGTACGATCCGATCTACGATAGTTGGAATTCCCAGAGGTCTGGTCTTTCCATTGGGCTTTGGTATATCCACTCGCCTTACGGCTCGTGGATGATAATTACTGAATTGTTTCCGTATGAGACGGACGTATTCTTCCTCGCTTAACTTTGCAAGGTCGGCTATCGTCCTTTTATCCACTCCCGAAGTATCACTTCCTGTATTCTTCTTTATCGTTCTGTATGCAAGCTTGATATTTTCTTCACTCTCGATGATTTCCATCAGATGGTTGAAGGTTTTATCTTTCTTACTTTCTGCATACAGCCTGTCAAAAGTACCTTCCATGTCGTAATACTCTGAGTTGCGGATTTTTCTCTGTTTACTTTTCCTTTCTTGCTGCCCCGAAGTCAACACAGGCATCCTCTCCCTTCGGTTTGGATTTTCTTTGTCATACTCGAAGCTGTGTTTGTTGTGTTTTCATTTTCTTTGCTGAATTCGACTTGTGGCTATCCCTCCACCGCTTACTTATTCACGGCTTCACAGGTACTGTGCCACTACTCTCACTGGAATAAAGAATGGTTATTGCCCTCTCGCGAAGGTATTCCCATCCACCACATCACTGGCTTGCAACCGCCTCCGTGTTCCCAGCTTTCCACGTTCCGATATTCCTATCATTGGATATCTTTAGGTTCTTCCTCTAAGCCTGTATCTGGTCATGCATAACCGCACCGCCTGTAACGATGCATGGACTTTCATAACAACCAATTTTACTCGCCCACAGATACCACCATGAAAGGTGTACTGCCTTTCGACAGCATCAACGTTTAGACTCGTACATTCAGAATTTCGTCAGTATTTTCATACATTCTCACCATGGATATCCGACCCCCGGCATATAGGCAACACCATCCACCTCTGGACAGCTTTCGTGTCTGGTCTGAAAACCAGTCTTACGGTTGCTCTCTGCCGACTTCACCGAGCTCTATAAACTTTTGGAGAGAGCCGTTGCATGCTCCCCGCCATTCGGAGTATTAGGGTGGCGCTTCGGGACGTTACCCCCTCATTTCACCCATCGGAATATCAGTTCTCCAAAGTTTCGGGCTACAATTGCCCTTCGACTTTGTGCGCAAGCTTTTCACTTACGAACGTGTCGCACGATTATCGTTTCCGTAACCTTCCATCAAATTGATAACACCCCAAACACCAAGTCCTGCTCCGATTGCAACTACTAAGGTCTGGAGAATTGTAATTGCTGAACTAAAAAATTGCATACTTTTTTACCTTTCCCGAATAAGAATCCTTTGATTTTTCGCACAAAAAAACCGCTGTACTCACAACAACGGTCCGCCCAATCTTCTTATTCAGTTATCCTTTCCTCATTATTTTTTCATTGTGTGCAGTAGGCTTATCATCCTTCCCATCGGCTCTGCCCGGATAGAGGGCTTTTTAAATCTGCTATGCACTTTCTTTTTCATCTCCTATCTCAATTTCATAATAATCAAATTCTTCACTGGCGTTCATTTTCAGTTCATGCTTCATATAGGCTTCCATATCAAAGCTGTTCTTCTTATCATAGTCCGCCAGTTCCTTGTATCGTTTGTGCTTTGTAATATCGAACTTATCGCTGAAAAATGGACGGACACCACGAAGCTGCAAAATACATTTGCTTCCATCCATAACAGCAAGCTCATCCCGGCTCATCAACTCCTTTCCTGTTTTCTGATAGTTCAGACCATACGATCTGCTCTGTCCACGGGTATCCGACGTGTTATAAAGATCAATCGTCTCCTTTCCCAACGTCTCTGAAATCTCCTTCAATGTGGAACTTTCCTTACCGCCCAGAAATAACATGGTGTCGCAATTTCCCAAAATTGTCTCAGCCGCATCTTTGTAGATGGTTTTCAACTGGCTCTGGGATTGCAGGATAATGGATGCAGAAATCTCACGGCTTCGTATGGTGGCGATCAGCTTATCAAATTTCGGAATCTGTCCGATATTACTGAACTCATCCAGCAATAACCGTACATGATAGGGAAGTCTCCCTCCGAACTCATCATCTGCTGTATCACACAGCAGATTGAATAACTGGCTGTACATGATCGCCACCACAAAGTTGAAGGTATCATCGGTATCACTGATAATCACAAACAAGGCGGTCTTTTGCGTCCCCAGTTTATCCAGTTCCATTTCATCCTCCGACATCAAATCCCGAAGCTCCTTGATATCAAAAGGCGCAAGTCTCGCCCCACAGGAAATCAGGATACTTTTTGCTGTTTTCCCGGCAGCCAGTTTGTATTTTTTATACTGCCGTACCGCAAAATGCTCCGGTTCTTCCTGTTCCAGTTCCTCAAACAGTTCATCCACTGCGTTTTTAAATTCCTCATCATCCTCTCTGGCTTCTGACGCATTGATAAATTCCAATAATGTTGCAAAGTTCTGTTCCTCTTCCGGCGCTTCATAGTAGATGTAACCAATCAGCGCACAATACAAAAGCCTCTCGGCTTTCACCCAAAAATCCTCCCCGGACTTCTCTCCTTCCCCCTTCGTGTTGGCAATGATCGTATTGACCAGCTTCAAAATATCTTTCTCACTGCGTATGTAGTGAAACGGGTTATACCGCATGGATTTTTTAAAGTTGATCGTATTCAGAGCTTTGATGGTATAGCCGCCATTTTTTAACATCGTTCCACATTCCACGATGATCGTTCCCTTTGGGTCAGTACAGACATAGCTGACATTTGATGTCATCTGCATAAGCTGTGGCTTCACATAGAACCTTGTTTTTCCACTCCCTGAGCCGCCGATCACAATCACATTTTTATTTCGGGCATATTTCGGCTGCTTCGGGCGGCTGTTCATAGTCAGCCGTTCCGTCTGTGTCAGTATGATATTCTTTTCAAATACCGGATCAATAAAGGGTCCAATATCTTTTGCTGTTCCCCAGCGGGCAGAACCGTATTCTACCCCTTGCCGATATTTCTTGGCATTTTTCCCTTTGTAATACACAAAAAGCTTCAACGCCACAGCACAGGTAATTCCTGCCGCTATATCATAAATGTGGAAACTCGGAAATGGATTTTGAAATGCCAGATTAAAATTCAAAAACACAACGCCCAGTTTTTCAGCTATGCTGTTCCCGATACAATGACGGTAAAGCCATGCCACCTTTTCTGACAGATAAAAGAAGATAACGTAAGGGATATTCAGAATCACTATCTTTTTTACATCTATCTTCTGTTTCTGTCCGGCAAACCACTCCGATACTTTTTTCCTCCATCCACTGCCTCCGGTCTGTTCAGAGGGAACTTTTTTTCGGGACGCCTGTTTCCCATGCTTAGAATCTGTTTTCACACGTTTTCCCATAGTTACAGCACCTCCCCTCTGTCCTTATCCTTGGATTTCTCCCGTTCTCTGTGCTTCGCCACACGTTCCTTGGCAAGCTGCAGCTTCTTACGGATAGATACCCGCTGTTCTTTCTTCATGGCTACTCCGGCATATTCTTTAAAAGCCGCCGTCATAGTATCCACATCCTTTGCCCGGAAAATCACAAGATAACGGGGCGGTGTTACGGACTTATCCTTTTTCAAGCTGTAATCCACCCCGTATTTCCTTGCCACCTTTTCAAAAGATTTGATGTTCTTTTCCGTAATCTCAATATTGGTGAGCTGGCTGCCTCCTTTTTGCAGCTTTTTGATACTTTGTTTCCCATGAGAAACCACATCCTTCTTCTGATCCGGCGCTCGTGTGTGCTTCTTTCCTTTTTCTGATCTTGCCTGCTCCATGCTGTGCAGAAACTTCCGCATTGCTGTTTTTAAAATCTCAGCGGATATCTTTCCGCCCTTCACACAGAGGGCAACTGTTTTTTCATTCACCTCTTCCTGCATCTTCTCACCTACTTTCTTCTCCATACAAATCATGGTTTACCAGTGCCGTGTAATAACTGCTGATAGTTACCGGAGCATTGTAAAGCGCCGCCAGAAGATATTGACGGATATTACGGACACGGGTGGTCGTTTCTTTCATACAGGCTAAAACATACCGGATATGTTCATCCGTTAATTTCAAAAGCCTCCCCTTCACAATCTGTGCAGGCTTTTCCTCGCCGGATATACGGATCGTTGCACGAGTGGAACAGACCGTCTCTACAAGAAGTTCCAGAATCTCATACAGGTTATCCTTCTCATGGGGATAATCCAAAAGCAATGCTTCAAAATACAACTGCTCCTCAAAGTATGCCCGGTACTGTGTATAAAGCTCTGCTCCATCCTCTATCGGCTCTGATGGATAGATAGGCTCAGTATTACTCCACTCAGTCTTATTCTTATCAGTATTATTAGCGTGTCGTTTTGACATCTCTTGACCTGTCAAAAGGACATCTCCAGACATGTCGTTTTGACACCTCTGGAAATGTACATACGACACCTCTGAACGGATACATTTTCGCACAAAGATTTTATCCGGCTTTCCTAACCCCTGACGGACACGAGTGATAAGACCTATCCCATGCTTATCATCCAATTCCGCAAGTAGCTGACCTGCCTTTTTATTTCCGCACAAAAACGCTGCCATAATGTTCTCTACTGTGAAATAGATAAATACCCGTCCATTCTCATCAATCCAGCCGTTTTTTATAGATAACTGCATCCGATCCAGAAACAACCCATATAGCAGCTTTGCATCCGTTGACAGTTTCTGAAACATCGACTCTGTAAACAATATCTTCGGAACCCGGTAATAACTATACTGTTCTGCCTCCTGCCCGTAATGAAATGGAAATGGACTTTCCCTATCCATGCTGTTCCTTCATTTCCTGTAAGATTTTTGCCATACAAAAACCGATACACGGGGAATGCCGCCCATACGGGCAGCTTTTACAATCTCCGACCTTCCCCGGCTCATGAGAGGCAGTTTCTTCTTCCACAGGCTGAATCAGGTAATAGCATGAGGACAGTTCACAGCCTTTTTTCTTTCCTCTCCAGAAATAGCAATAGGCACAGTCTGCCGGCTTATCCGCAGAATATACCGCATTACTCATCCTGATCTTCCTCCATTTCTTCCAACTCTTTCAGCAGTTCGTCTAACTCCTCTTCTTCTTTCCTTCTCCTCAGTTCTTCCATTTTGCGATCTTCCTTCGCTCCAGTTCTCAGACAGCAATACAATCCCAACGCAGTTCCTGCAGCAATGGCTGCTGCCACATATTTCCACATCCTGACCTCTCCTTTCTCCAATCAAAAAGCGTTCACAGACAGACTTTGCCCGTAAACGCCCAAATCACTTCTCAACTCTTTTATTCTTTCTGTTTATAAACACGCAAGACTGCCACCAGACCTCCGATTCCAAGAAGCAAAAGGGCAAACCATAATCCTACCTGTGTTTCATCCCCTGTTTTCGGTGCATCGGAAGGAGTATTGGTTGGCGGTTCTTCTTCTGGTTTCTCTGGTTCTTTCTCATCTACCATTGTAACTTTTTGGACTTCTTTGGTATCTTTTACTTCAAATTTTACATCTTTCGCAAGGAGATACCCTTCCGGCGCTTTCTCTTCTCTGAGAATATAAGTTCCTATTGGCAGCATTTCCATATAGTGAGCCTTTTCCTTTGAAGTCCAGCGTTCCACTTCCTTCCCTTCTTCGTCAAGAATAACTAAAACTGCTCCCGGAAGTTCTTTACCGTCCGCATCTGTTTTGGAAATCTCCACCTTTGTGACATCGTCCTTCATTTCCACTTTCTGGACTTCTCCGGTATCTTCTACTGTGAATGTAATCTCCTCTGCTGTCACGTATCCGTCTGCCGGAAGTGTTTCTGTCATGGTATAAGTCTTTCCGACCACCAATTCACGGATAATATGTGGTTCTTTGCCGGAAGTCCAGCTATCCACCACTTTGCCAGCTTCATCGGTAATCTGTAACTTTGCACCTTCCACTTCCGTTCCGTCTGTAAGGGACGTTTTTGTAAACTCAAATACCGTAGGCTCATTTTCAAAGGTAAACTCGAAATCAACTTTCTCTTTCTCTGCGCTCTCGTAAGTAAAGGTAAATTCCTTTATCTCCTCTGTGGACACAAATCCCGGCGCCGGAGCAGTCTCTTTCACATAATAGGAATATCCAAGGGGCAGGTCAGCCGCAAATAACAGTTTTCCTTCCTTATCGGTTGCCTTCTCCTCAATGACCGTATCTGCCTTTAAAATAACCTCGCCATCCTTATTCAGAATATCTTCCTTTGCACACAATGCAAACACAGCTCCCTCCAGTACACGGTCTGTATCTTTCTCCTTTTTGATGACAGATACTTCCACCCTCTGGCGCAGATTCTGCCAGTCCGTAGAATAGGTTACTTCTGCGGTGTGCTGGTCACGATAAGTCAGGTCAACCTCCCGGATTTTTCCATCCAGCACAAATCCTTCTGCTGTCTCTTTTTCCTTGATGTAGTATTTTCCAAGGGGCAGATCAGAAAGCCTTGCAACGCCTGTTTCGTCTGTGGTAATCGTTCCTACCAGTTCATCCTTTTTATAATGATCCTCACTTTCTCCATCCGCAGCTTTGATATCTTCCAGTGCATAAACTTCAAACGTAACCTCTTTGAGCGCACCTGTCACATATTCAAACAGATGTGCAATCCAGCCGCCAATCGTATCCAACAGGGATACATCCTCAAGAAATTCCCCTTTTTTGTTGATCAAGATCGTACCTGTCGGTACATCATCTTTCATTTCCACTTTTTGAATTTCCGCTGTATCTTCCACAGTAAATGTTACTTCTTCTGCTATAAGATAGCCATACGGAGCAAATTCCTCACGCAATGTATAAGTCTCTCCGACTGTCAGACGCTCTATGAGGTGTTCCTCGCCTTTTACGGAAGTCCAAGTATCTACCACAGTTCCGTCTTTATCCAGAACCGTCAGCGTAGCGCCGGAAAGTTCCACGCCCGTAGTCACATCGGTCTTTTTCACTGCGACCTTTGTTGGCTTATTTTCAAAATCAGAAGATAACGCAACTACTTTTACATCCTGTCCCTGATACTCTGCTTTCACTTCAAGGACTTCCTTAGAAGATACATACCCTGCCGGAGCAGAAAGTTCCCGGATTTCATAAATTCCAAATGGAAGGTCACAGGTAAAGACTGCTCTGCCGTCCTCTCCGGTCACTGCTTCTGAAAGAAGTGTTCCCGCTTTCACGATCACCTCTTCCCCTGCCAAAATATCCTCTTTTGCATACAATCCAAAGGTAGCACCTTTTACAACAGCGCCTGTCTCTGCATCTTTTTTCACCACCGAAATTTCCACCTTCTGGCGGTCATTTACAAACGCTGCGGTATGCTCAATAACCGGGGTATGCTGATCTTTGTAAGTAAAAGTAATCTTCTGTGGCGTCTCATTTAATACAAAGCCTTCCGGGGCGGTCACTTCTACCACTTCGTAAGTGCCAAGAGGTAAGTCTGAAAGACTTGCTTCCCCTTTCTCATTGGTGGTAAGAGTATCTACCTTCTCCCCTTTCTGATACTCCAGCATACGGTTTCCATTCTCATCCTTCTGGAAATCTGCGGTATAGATATCTTCTGCCGCAAACACATCAAAGACTGCGCCCGACAAGTTCTCCATCTGGTAAGAAAAATCCTTATCGAATCCAGATAAAACCTCGCCTTTCTTCACAATCTTTAACTGTCCTTTAACTGGATGATTTTCATAGACTACTTCAATAATCACATCCCCGGACACACTATCCATCTGATATGCTGTATTGGAATCTACCCTCACTTCGTAATAATTCTCATTCAGCGTATATCCGAAAGGCGCATCGACTTCCTCAATCCGGTAATGCCCTATCTTCAGATTCTGCGGAAGAATGAGATATCCCTGCTCATCCGTAAAATAAGATTTGTGTACCACCGTTGTCGGATAGGTTGTCACCTGTTCCACATACTTCTTCTTGTCCAGATCATACACCTTAAACTCTGTATCCTTTTTTAACACAGGCTTCTTCGTCTCGTCATCCTGTTTTATAATTTTCAGCTTTGCTTCAAATTCTTTATCCAGAAGTACCCTCCATACCTGCGGAATGTTTGGTTTATGCTCTGTAATCCGCACAATAAAATCATCCACAGGTTTGTAATTATGCGGTGTCGTTGTTTCCCTTACGATATAAGTTCCGTAAGGCAATGGAATACTGCAAGCATACCCTTTTTTATCCGTAAACATCTCCGTAGCGCCATTTTCTCCAATGACAACTGGCTTGGCAGAATCAAAATCATAAGTTCCATCTGCTTTCTTTTTCAGAGAAGATTCCAGATAGGCAGTAAAACCCGCACCTTCCAAAAGCTCTGCATCTGTATTTCCATTATTGGCAGCCTTAATAATCTGGAATGGCTGTTTCTTTACCTGTTCCAGTGATACGCAGTCTCTTTTTACGATGGCTACCAGATCGCCCTCATAGCTGCACATAAGGTCGTGTTCCGTCTCGTCTGCCAGATATCCCACAGGCGGCGTAATCTCCTTCACGAAATATTTTCCCAAATATAAATCTTCCACAGAAGCCATACCCTTTTCATCCGTAGTCAGGGTTGCTACCTGTTTTCCTGCCGGATGGATCACTCCTGTTGTTCCATCTGGATGGACGATATCCTCACGGGCATATAGTCCGTAAACCGCTTTTTCCAATGTTGCATCTCCCTGCGGCTGATTGGTGTTCGTCTCCTTATCCTTTTTCTGAAGAGAAATTTTAGCCTTGACACGTTCGTTCACAAACGTATGGGAAAAAGAAACCACTGCTTCCCTGTCATTTGTGTACACAAAATCAAAGGTAAATACATCCTTCGTATTTCTCACATACCCACTCGGAGCCTGTTCCTCTTTGACGTCATAAGAAAAGCCAATGGGAAGGTCTGCAAGAAAGGTGGCAGTTCCATCATTTCCGGTTGTCGCTTTTTCAATAAGCGTTCCCTTTTTCACAACCACAATCCCATCTGCATTTACAATATCATCGGCTGCATACAGACCAAAAATACCGCCATCCAAAGGATGCTCTGTATCCTGATCTTTCTTTGTCACAGTGACCTTTGCTTTCTGGCGGTCATTGGTAAAGGTTGTCTCCGAAAAGACCACATCCACGCTCTGCCCCGCATAGGACAAGGTAACTTCTTTTTCTTCTCCGCCATTATAAAAATTTTCCGGAGCCTGCACTTCTCGTATAAGATAAGTTCCTAAATGAAGATTTTTCAAGATCACCGCACCATTGGAATCCGTTGTCAGATGTTCTTTTACCAAAGCTCCCTTTTCATATACTAAGGCTCCATAGGCAGTATAGATATCTGCCCCTGCATACACATCATAGACAGCTCCCGCCTGTCTGCGGTTCTCATACTGGAACACCGTCTTATCAGCGCTTACCTCTGCTCCAACCAGTACCTGCCCTTCTTTATAAACTGTCAGTTCTCCCAACTGTTCTTCATCCGGCACAGTCACCGAAGTTGTCTGGTTCGCCACCAGCTTCACGTTATAGGAAGAAGTATTGAGACGATACCCTGTCGGGGCGGTAATCTCTTTTAAGTAAACCGTATCCTGTGTTTTTATGATCTCCACCTCAGAAGCGCCGTTCTTGTCCGTTGCTGGCATCTTGGCAATCAACTGTGTACAGTCTTTATCTTTATAAACTCCAAATACTGCACCGGACAATTTTGCATCCTGCTTTTTAGAATCTACTTTGATCACCTGCACTTTTGCAAGCTCCAGCCATTTTACAGAAAAGTCCACATACTTTTTATCTTCCACGCCTTCTCCAAACACCAAAGCCAAATCCTGTACGCTTCCTCCCGTAGTGATCTTATACGCAGAATAATCTTTGGTAATGCTTCCTTTCATGGTTGCTGACCATGAACCAGATACATCCGCCGTCTGTGTCAGGGGCGCTGACAGATAAAACCTTGTCCCGCCGGATACCACAACTTCTGCTCCTGCACTGCTGGTTTTTCCAGTCGTTACATTATGGAATTTTACCCCTTTTGGAAGTTTCATGGTAATGGTCTGCTGTGCGTCTGCTCGGAAAATAATTTCTTCTGTCCTCTGACTATTTCCCTCTACATAAGCCGTCACATTTCCATTGGAAAAGGACATCTCCACATCCGGGATATCCGGCTGCCCTACTGCATAATTGTAAAGCTCCATTGCCAGACTCGTTCCGGTACTGTTTGTCCCATAAAACGCATCACTGCTTCCATTGGCATAAGACGCAGCCAGATGGGTAATAACAAAACGTTTCCCCGCTGAAAAATCTGTATGATGTTTTGCAAAAAAAGCGGAAGAACCAGCAGCTTCCGTACCGTAGTAACAGACCTTTGACAGTTCCCGGTTTCCTTCCAGCTTTGTAATCTGGTAAGTCCCGCTTCCCGGTCCCGGTTTTGACGGCTCGATACAATACGCTGTTGCAGTCACATTTCCAAAAGTTACAGTAAAAGGACTGGTCAGATAAGTCCCAAGACCATAATCCGCATAATAATACCAGTCTCCCTGTGTAACCGTAACCTTCTGAGATGCACGAGCCGCACGCAGCTTCTTTGACTGAGCAGTAAATGTCAGGCTTTCCCCTGCTTCCAGTTCCGTAAAATCCACACCCTGCTCTGCCGCCTGCATCATCACTTCCCCGAAAGATAACCCCGTTTCCTGATCTACCGTCTCCTGTCCCTGTGCCATCTGTAATGCCGCATCCAGTTCTTCCTCCGATTTTATCTGTGTCTGTGGAATTTCTGATTCTTTCGGCTGCTCTTTGACAGGTTCACTCTGTGAAGACTTCTCCGAGTGCGACTCTCCATCTTCCTCACTCTCCTCTTCATCCTGACCTCCATAACCAGAATCCTCCGACGCTGTTTCTGTCTGTGTCTTTGTCACAGGTTCTTTTACCTTAATGTTCCGTACCACATGATAAGACGGATGTTCACTTCGGGGTTCTACCATATAGACCGCCCGATAAACATCCGCCTTATTCACGTCAAACTCTTCCCCGGAACTGTTCTTTGCTTCATGCAAGGTAACTTTCACCTTGTCCGTCTGAATCTCAAGCCCGGAGAAATCACTTTTCACATCAAATGCACTTCCTATTGCTACTTCATAGTCACTGGCAGTTACAATCTCCTCTGCCGAAAGCATATCCCTAACCGCATCCAGCGCCGGGTACTGCATTTCAAATGCTGTTGGTTCCGGCTCTGCCGCATAAGTAGTCAAAGGCTGTGCTACTGTTGTCAAGATTGTCATAACAGATAACAGTCCCGACACGATTCTTTTTACTTTTCCTTTCACTCAAAACCACCTCTTTTTTCTTATTTTTTATAAGCACCCATCTATAAAGATTCAAACAATCATAAGCACCACTCCCTTCCGCTGTACTTGTGCAATCGAAAAAACTTTTCAACAACAGCACATGTATATAGCGGTATCTGTTCTAAAATAAGAAAGCAGATACCGCCACATCTTATCTACTGTCATTGATCCGGCAACCCGGATATAACAATAAGATTCTTTTGAGGTTTGAGCGTTTTCCTGTTTTCATCCCAGACACGTTCCTGCTTGGGTGTCCTTGTGTCCCAAGCGTATCAGGTATTTCCTGACCACTGATAAGACACGCAGAATGCGCACTCAATATCAGGTATCTATCTGGGCAGGCTATGAAGTTTTCAAGGTTCAGTGAAAAGGATTTCTTCCCTTCTCACTAACCCCAATCTGGAGATACTTAAAAACAAGCAGAAAAAAGAACTTTTTTAAAAACTGTGGGATATGTGAAATTGCATGTTGGAAAATTAGAGCATTAGAATATTTTTAGATCTCTATTGACGTTAGAAGTGCCTTGATTTTACATCTTTAAGATAATTAGAAATTCCGCACAAAAAGTAAGAAATATGTTATAATAAGCTGAATTTAAAATAAGGCGGTGACTAAATGGCAAAACAAAAGTATTCTTTTGACAGCAAGATACATATTTATAGAGCTACAAAACGAATGAGCCAGCAGGAACTCGCTGATCTTGTTGGCGTATCTCGGCAAACAATTATACAGCTTGAAAGAAACCGATATAATCCGTCCATGTTGTTAGCATACAGTATTGCGAAAGTATTTGATGTAGCGATTGAAGATTTATTTGACTTTGAGGAGGCAGAAAAATGATAGAGATGTTTGAGTCAATTATCAACAATAAAACAATACTTGTAACAGGAACTTATTACTGCATTCCTATTACTATTGCTGTAATTATATTATTCTTTTTAAAAACATCACGAGATGAACGAGGGCGAGCAATTATTGGAAAAGCAAGTATTATCTCTACAATCGTATTTATCATTATTGTCAATGTTTTCGCAAAACTTTCTATGCAGATACCTATGGATTTTTATAGTATGGCTAACGGTATACAATGGATATATAATATTGTATTAACGATACAAGTTGTTGCAATCTTGATATATAAGAAAATGGAGTAATGAATATTTTCGTGCTTGTTTCCCTTGCTAAAAACAGGCACGATTTTTTTACTACAAATAGTAAGAAATACTTTACAATTAGATTGAAAAAAATTATAATAAAAGAGGAAGATAACTTCCAACAATTTTGAAAGGAGTTGCAATTATGGCAGACAAACATTTAACAGAAAATTTAAAAGGAAATTATTTTTCAAGTGAAAGAAAAGACATGAAGTTTTTAAAAGGCTTTACTTTAGTTGCTTTACTTCCTCTCTGGGCTGGATATGCTTTTGCCCTTTATAATGGAGATAGTAACAATTTGTCAAACTACTCTTTATTGATTTTAGCATTTTCTCTGATGAATTTTAATGCTATATGCGGAGAGGAAAAAATCGAAAATAAAGTATTGAATTTGGTTGCTAAGTTGGATGGTGTTCTATTTTTTGTTTGGACATTCGTAACTATTATTCAATTACTTCTAAAATAAATAGAAACGGTTGTATTATGTCTATCTAAAAAAAATAAGATATAAAAAAGCATTGAAAGCAGGAGCAAAAGCTGGTGGTGTATCATTGGCTGATGTTCGGGCGGATATAGAAGCTACGATTGAAGAAACTGTGAACAGCACTGATCCCGATATGCAGGAAAATTAAAGATTTAAGAAAAAGAAAAGGCTTGCCCCATACATTGTATGATGATCTGCAAGCCTTTTTCTGTTTTAACGGTAATACTCTAAAATAAGGGAGTGATATAACGCATCTATATCACTTTTGTAACAGCTTCAATGCAAGTGCCTTAAAGTTCCATATTTAATTTGAGGTAGAAAAAAGCGGGAGACCTTTTTCAGATTTCCCGCTTAATATCCCTGTGAGGATTTAATTGCATTCAGTCTGCCAGTCACCCAAACCGGAAGTTATAAATTCAACTCCTTTTAGTGCATCAGCTTACTAGCAATTTGTACAATTCTTAATCCATATTACCACTTCCACAACTTCTAATTTACCAACTCTATAAACTGGGATTTCATTCATTAATCTTGTTAATAGTATCTTCTCTAATAGCATTTCTTAAATCAGATAAATATTTTGAAAATACTACCCTATCATCTGCATAAGTTAAATTCAGTGAGAATTCATTTTCAGACCATGTTGATATATCAGAAAAGTTGTGTTGAATTAACGCTTCTAAGCTATCTATTGCCTTGTATATTTTTGATTCAATAGATTTTCTTTCTTCCATTTCCTTAAACAATGTTTTCATTTCCACTTGAGTAGCTTTTGGCAATGATTCAACCCATTCATTAAGCAAATTTTCTTCTGTATGCTCATGTTCCTTTGTTTTCATAAAAGTAGGAATATCCCCTGTAAAGCATTCTCCTAAATCGTGAATAATACACATTTGAATGACTTTATTCATATCAGCATCTGGAAATTCATTTTTCATAAAAAAAGCCATGAGTGTCATCATCCAACTATGTTCTGCCACACTTTCATGTCTGCCATTGGATGTATAGCAATGTCTAGTTGTATCTTTCAATCTTTCCGCAACTGTTAATGCATTTAATAGTTCTCTTACTTCCATAATCTGCTCCTATATAAATTCTGGTTTATATCGATTCTCTCAGTCTCTATGTCCCATTAGCTTGCAAACCATTCTTTTAATTCTTACAATAATTCCTCCAACACCTCCCAGTCTTGATAATAAGATGCCGAGCGCAAAAAATATTACTATAACAGTTGCCATATCCAAATAATTTTCACCCATATTTTTTCTCCTTTACAACTTCCAAGTTATCTATCAACCTCTAAAATATCATCGGCTGTAATTTCCAATATAACTTCTTCGTTATCAAGTGTCATAAATTTATAAGTACCATTTTCCAAGATAATATCCCCAAATTCACTAACTAATTCATCGTTATACATTATTGATTTACATTGAATAGTTTTTAAACAACATACTGTTCCATTCCAAATTCTAATTTATCTATTTCTTTATATATCCATTATAACAATTCTCTATCTCTTCCACAATGAAAACCTAGTTAGCAAGCATATTTTCGACTGTCCTTATGGTGCATAATTCTGTGAATTCAGATTTTCCTAACACTTGCAGTAACTTACTGTATTGAAAAAATACGAATAAAAGTATTATATACAAATCGGCAGCAACCGTGTCTCTTTCACACAGCTACTGCCGATTTCATTTATTTACTACTTGGTAGGAACAGGCATCCCCCTTTCTACCCATCTCTTATATGGTTCATAGTCCTCAAATCGTGGACAACTATTGAATATCTGGATCTGTCCACACCACCGCTGCATGTGCTGGCAGATTTTAAAATGCCGCAGTTCCCTTTCCGTAAATTGCTCTGCCACATGTGGACGCCACCGTCCTCTGGAATCTACAAACCTTTGCTTATCATAGATCATAACAAATGGAAAAAATCCCAGTCCCCGCAAGGTAGCAATCCGAAATATATCTTCCTCTATACTGCTCCAGTAATTTGTCAGTACATACACTCTGCAATGCCCTTGCGATTTCAATCCTGATCGTTTAAATAACCGAAACTTCTCCTGCAGCTTCTCTCTCGGATCGTCCCATGCAAAATGATATTCTTTTACCCGGATTTTCCGCAATGCTTCTATTACATCCTCATTAAGAAAACGCACATCCATACCGCCATTAAAGTCCACTCTGGCTTTCGACTCGCTAAGTTGGTAAAGCAGCTCCATCCGTTCCTTACAAGCAAGTAGATTCTGATCCAACAAAACAATATTTTTCTGCCCATCCCAAAACTCCGATAAATCAGCAACTTTCCTACTGATATGTCCGTCTTTTCCCGGTGTAATACAAAATGTATGATTTTTCCTCGGACAACCACGAGTAAGAAAACCATAGGCAGTATCTTTTGTCAGCTTTGGATACAGACTATAATCTGGATAACAATGTTCTATTTCCTCCGGCAGTTGATTTTCCAGATCATATCCACTACCTCCCCAAAACATCACACCATAATCCGGTAAATCCGGTTCTTTCGACTCTGTAAATATCTTACTCACATACAACACGTCATAATATGTTCCTACATCTGCAAACTCTACTATATTTCCCAACTGTTTATGATAGGAAGATATTTTCATCAGCGGAAGATTTGGAAAGTTATGACTGTCACAATCCACAAGTCCTACCCGCATTCTACGCTCTCCTTCCTTTCTGTCCATCCGGCTTGTCCATCCTGTATGCCTTTTGCACCCTGCGGATTGCTTTTCGTATCATATCGGAAACCGCCTGATTGGAAACGCCTAATTCCTTTGCAATTTCTCTCTGTGATACTTCATCCAGATAATGCCGCTTTATTACATATCTTTGATTCTCTGTCAACAGCAACAATGCTTCTTCCATTGTTTCGCACAAAATCAGATGGGCTAATGTAGAATCCTCCTCCCTCAATTCATTCCAATCTTCTGCTACTGCACTATAAGATATGGTTTTCTTTCCATTACGAACTTCTTGATTTTTTACTAAGCGATCTTCGCCCTCCAAAATAAGACGTATATACCAATTCTCATTATCGAAAAATCTTTCATTTATATTTGTAAGCGCCTCTATATTTGAATCATATATGTACTCTTTACATGAATGAAGTGGAAATACTGTTGCACGTTTTCCAACCCGATAAAGTACAAATCCATTTTGATATACAGAAATCTCCGCCTGCTCGCTTAGCAACTCTTTCACAATAATCGACACTTTTGCTTCCAAAAGTGCTTTTACTGAAGGCACTCTCCCTTCTACCTCTGCTACTTCCACCATATTCCGAAGTTCTCTTAATGTAAGCATATAGACCACCTTTCTGCCTTACGGCACGAGTGGTCTATGTTTTAATCAATGATCTCCTACTAACAGCAAAAGAAAGCAACAGAAATAGTCACAGACGCACCCGTTTTTTTTAAACGGGAGTCTGCGACTCCATATTTTGCTAAAACCTTTCTCCTAATAACTACCGTTATTTTTTCGACATTGAACGACTCTGATTAAAATTCTTCTTTTCCTCTTCCGTCTTTCGTGACAACAGCGAATAATCTCCCATTGCGTCATACGGACATCGTTTTCTGAACTCTAATTCTTCCTGTCTTGTCATGGTCTTTTCCCCTTTCTAAATTTTTTTCTGTGATTCTTATCTAATAATTCTCCTTTCAGTAACCCAATCTATAAAGAAGTAAAAAACAAGCTATTTCGCAACTTTTTTTGAAAAAAATCAAAAAAACCGGAAGAAACGAATTTGCCAATGTTAAATCAACTTGACGGTTTCGTTTCTCCCGGTGTCAGTGCTGTGAAAATATTTTATTTTCACTAACCTGTATAGGGTAGTTTACTCAACTCTTTTTTAGTTCTTCTATTCTCTTTGAATTTTTGATATAGACGAATTGTTTCATATAATTCTTCCACATCTACTTGTATCGTTTGTTTACACTTTGGGCATTTTACTTCAATCACTCCCTGTTCACTTACGATATCGAACAATCGGGCATTACATCCTTCTATGTCGCAATGATATTCAATATGCGGTATCATCTTCTCACGCTCCCACTTTACAAAGTCTTTCTTTCAATCACAGGGAAAGTGGATGACTGAAAGACCATAGACAGCAAGTTCCGTCGCATAGTCCTTTTCTATGCTGCTGTCTCGTTCGAAGGAATAGAACATGTGTTCTATACTGAAGTATATAGATTATCCTGCATTTCGTCAACACTTTTTCAGCACATTTTCAATATTCGTCAATTTGACTACTCTATCCTGTTTTCAAGGTGCTTCTGATTTCTCAAAAGACCTCTCTTTTGCTTTATCCGTGATGTGCTTGCTTCTATAATACATTTATCATTATTTGTATATTTTTGCCAATATCTGCTGAAATTTGTCGTAACAAAAACCCGACATACGAGAGAGTTATTCCCCTCACTATGCCGGGCTATTGATACTGGCTTTACATTTTTCCATTTGATCTGTCCCTCTTGATTATAGGGGGGCTTTTCTATATTTTTACAATTTTCACTATTTAAGCTGATTATACAATAAAATTCTTCTACTTGTCTCTAGTTTTTTCTAAAAAATTTATCGAAAATGCCTCAAACTTGATATTTAAAACGTTCTTAGAATTTCTTCTTTATTTTAAGACGCAAAAAAGCAGGAAACATTTTCCTGCTCTTTCATTCCGCCAGTTGTAATAGAGTATTCCATTTCTTAGTAGTATAGTTCAATAAATATGAATTTGAACGAGTAAAGCCAAGGGGCTAATGCCCCTTATGCTTTTCTCTTTTCTTTTGCTGTTTCAGTTCAAACATTCGCAGTTCTTCCGCTTCTTTTTTCTCTCTGCTTCTAACCTTCCGTTCCTGTTTGTTCTGTTCCTGCTGTAATTTCAATGCCTGCTGCGATTTTGTTCCAACGCCTATTTCCTGCATTTGCCTTTTCGCTTCACGCTGCATCCTTTTTGGATTTCTTTTTATTTCTTTTACAACAGTTTCAACAGCAGGACTAAATTTCAAACTGGAATAGCATTTTTGAATATATTCCTGTACTTCATAATCTTTTGGTTCTGCACCAAAAGTTACTTTGGATACAGATAGTTTTCCATCCTCGATACGTTCAAATACGCCTACCCAAAATGGATCTTCAAAATATACCGTCAGTTTTCCACTTACTTTTTCCATAAGAATCCCTCCTAAAATAATTGTTGAACAAAGAATGGACAACCCGGAGGGGCAGGTTACTTACCCTA
>ENA-ORVC01000373-ORVC01000373.1-human-gut-metagenome-genome-assembly--contig:-NODE-373-length-49008-cov-4.026148_pt1 | contig 49008 bp, 50 predicted proteins | sample MGYA00242092_ERZ509234 | MGnify/ENA primary metagenome ERZ509234 (study PRJEB26280, sample SAMEA2338800) | human gut metagenome | biome: human gut; feature: human-associated habitat; material: faeces... | reverse complement strand
TCTGCAATGCGCTTTTTAAGCTGCAGCCCTTTTTACATATAATTTTCATTCCATTTCACCTTCTAAATGGCACCGACCACTTTCAACTCAAAAGCATTATACCGCTTAAAAAAATTATCACAAGTTGCCTTATGGTAAGCGAAGCGGGTTTACTATTAGACAGAACCACTCTCCTGAGATATAATATCCTTAAGATTTCAAAAGGGGAGTTTTATGAATTCAGAAAAATATATGAGCCATGCCGTTGTATCACTTATTTCGGCCAAAGGGGGAGTTGGAACCTCCACATTAACCAAAGAACTGGCGATTGCATTTAGTAAAGACGTTTCCGTCTGTCTGGTTGATATGGCCCTCTCCTGCCCTGCCCAGGAAACACTTTTCCGCATACTTCCAACACGTACAATGGAATATCTGTTTAAGCACAATGCGGGGGATCTTTCCCCTCTGTACTGGCAGGATCTGGAACCCTATCTTACGCCTGTCCCCGGTCGGAATATCCATCTTTTATCCGCCAAACAGGTGAAAGGAGCATACCATCTGCCTCTCAATCGGATCATACAGCTCATTTCTTCTTTGAAGACTTATTTTGACCTGATTCTTATCGATACCGATATGGCATCCACGGATGCTTCCGCAAAACTTATGGAAATGTCGGACCTGGCCCTGCTGATCACAGATGATACGGAATGCTCAATTAAAAACAATCAGCGCTTTCAAGAAAGTGAGAAAAAAATACAAAATGCACTTGCGGAGCTATTGAAAACTGAGAAAGTGCATAACATTACAGTTCAAGACATTTGTAATATGTCGGGAGTTAATCGAACCACATTCTATGCCCATTTTTCAGATATTCGTGAGTTAACAGAACGTAGTGAAATGCAGATTCGAGAGGCTGCTATGATGGCGTTCCGAAAAGATTGTTCGGTGCAACAGCCAAGTCAGAAATGGCAGCTCTTTTTCCTCCATTGTATGAAGAAGCACATGAACTTTTATCATTTATATTTTCAATGTCATAAAAATGAACCCGCTCTGAACGGCTTGGCACAAATTTGGCTTTTCGACGCGTCTGTTCATTTAGACCATTACCGACAGGCATTTTATCGGGGCGGGATCGAAGCAATTTTAAGGCGCTGGGTGGAGGAAGGCTGCGCCGATTCTCCTGAAACTGTCCAAACTGTTTTAAGCCAGTGTCTCCCGGAAAATTTCCTGTAAAAATTTTTGGAAGAGTGTTCTACTTTAACAAAACTCAAACAATCCTATGTTATGATATGAATATTCCATGAGAAAAAGCGACAGGAAGGTGTGGAGATGGGAAGAAATCCAATTAGAAATAGCGTTGATTTTCTAAAGGCCAGCAGTTATGAGATTCAGGCTAACTATAATGCTTCCAACAGCCGGATGCTCCATTTAACGGGACTCTCCGGTCTGGGAAATATCCTGATGGGTCTTTTCAAGATTGTATCCGGCGTTCTGGCGTTCTCCATCTTCACCTGTGTCAACGGCTGTTACACATTGGGAATGGTGCTGGCCCGATATTGTGCCCTGAAGGGAGCAGTCTGGACTAAGGACATTTCTGAGCAATATCGTTACTACCGCTGGTCGGGCATCGTCCTCATTGTCACAAGCTGCCTGTATATCATATACTCCATCCGAATGTACTTTCATCCCTCTTACACGGCATACCATCCTTATATTGCTATGGGCATAGCTACGGTGACCTTTGTGGAAATCGGCCTTAACCTGCGTGGGGTGCTGGTGTTCCGCAAGAACCGTTCTCCGCTGCTTCATGCTCTCAAGACTATCAACCTTGCCACCTCGCTGATCTCCCTAGTGCTAACCCAAGCCGCCATTCTTTCCTTTGCGAATGAAGTACAGCGCCCAGAAACGAATGGCATTTTGGGTGTGCTGATGGGTGTCTGTGCCGTCCTGCTGGGGGTGCATATGCTGCTGCGGATGCAGCGGATCACCAATCGAACGGACTGCCGCCGGGAACAAAAAGCACTAAACCGCATGATGAAGAAGCACTTCCCAAATTATGCGCTGGCCGCAGTGGAAAAAGAATTTACAAAGCAAGGGACGGAAGTAGTTTTCGTTCATTTTCTTGCCAGCATGGAGCCAGAAATGCGAGGACAGGTATGCGAAGAAGCAGAGCGCCGCTGCCGGTTCCAGTTGAAAAATATAGACGAGGAGGAATCAAGATATGATCCGAATTCTTGTTGTAGACGATGAAGCCAAATTAACGCAAAGTGTGTGCGCCTATCTCAATGACAGCGGCTATGAGGCCAAGGGCTGTCTCAGCGCGGAGACGGCCTACGATGCCATGTACAGCCAGCTCTATGACCTCATTATCTCGGACATCATGATGCCGGGAACCGACGGCTTTGAGTTCGCCAAAACCGTGCGGAGCCTCAATAAGACTATCCCCATCCTGTTCATGTCTGCCCGGGATGATCTGCCGGCAAAGCAGAAAGGGTTTGATTTGGGTATCGACGATTATATGGTGAAGCCCATTGATTTCAGCGAACTTCTTATGCGGGTGCGCGCCCTGCTGCGCCGGGCCAACATTGAGGCCAGCCGAAAGCTCGCGGTGGGCAGTCTGCTCCTGAATGCGGATGCTTTGACTGCTGCTGTCAACGGCGAGGAGGTTCCCGTGACCACGAGGGAGTTCAACATCATCTATAAATTGCTCTCTTACCCCAACCACACCTTTTCCCGATCCCAGCTTATGGATGAATTCTGGGGCGTGGAGAGCGATACCAGCCTGCGGGCGGTGGATGTGTATATCACAAAGCTTCGGGACAAGTTCTCCATCTGCCCGGACTTTGAAATCAAGACCGTTCGGGGATTGGGCTACAAGGCGGTGGTCAAATGAGGGGAAGGAAAAGGCGGCGGCTGGAATCCCGCTTTCCACCGTCGCTGTTTGCGCTCTATCTGGTGATTTTACTACTCATGTCAGGGATTCATACCGGCCTGATCACCTTGAGTAATGAATACGAATGGAACGCTTTCATTCAAATCATATTGCCAATCACCTACTGGAGTCTTGTCGCTGTGGGTTTGACCGTGTTTACCCGGCATCAAATTGCGAAAACTTATGACCATCCCATGAAAGAACTGGCAAAGGCGGCACTGCAGGTGGCTCAGGGGGATTTTTCTGTCTATATCCCGCCCCTCCATACCTCCAACCGATATGACTATCTGGATCTGATGTTTTTGGATTTCAACAAGATGGTGGCAGAGTTGGGCAGTCTGGAAACCATGCGGACCGACTTCATTGCCAATGTGTCCCACGAAATCAAGACCCCGTTGGCGACCATTCAAAATTATGCGCAGCTATTGCAGAATCCCAGCTTGACGAAAGAGGAACAGGATACCTACACCGCAGTTATTTTGAGCAGCACCCAGCGGCTGTCCGCACTGGTCACCAATATCCTGAAGCTCAACAAGCTGGAGAGCCAGCAGATCATCCCGCAGTTTGAGTCTTACGACCTGTGCCGCCAGCTCAGCGATTGCGCGTTGACCTTTGAGGCTGTGTGGGAGGAAAAGCAGATTGAATTTGAGGCGGAACTGGAGGACCGGATCACCATCCACGCGGACGAAAGCCTGATGGAGCTGGTATGGAATAACCTGCTTTCCAACGCATTCAAATTTACCGAGCCGGGCGGGACGGTGACGTTGCGGCAGACCTCGGAAACGGACTTCATTACGGTTTCCGTATCGGATACCGGATGTGGAATCTCACCGGAAGCCAAAGATCATATTTTTGATAAATTCTATCAGGGCGATACCTCCCACGCCACCGAGGGCAACGGATTGGGTCTGACCCTGACCCTGCGGATTTTGCAGATCATGAACGCGGAGATTTCGGTGGACAGTACCGAAGGACAAGGGACCACTTTCACAGTGCGGATTCCTACACGGGAAAAAGTTAAGGAGCATATCTATGATGAATGGTAAAAATGATACCGGATATACCGGCTATGAATACCGTGAGATTACAGTTCCCAAAGAACACGCCTCTCTCTGCCTGGACAGTTACCCCTGCTTTGGCTGGGAGCCGGACCCCAATAGGGAAGCAGATGTTGGCCGTTCTCCCAAGAAAGTGTCAAAGACACTGGAAACTGTGGCGCTCTATTTCCGCCGCCCTCGCAATATCAGCAACAAAGCGGAACTTACCCGCCTGCAGCGCAACTTTGACAGTTGTGTTGCCGAATTGAAAGCTCTGGAGCGAGATAAGACTACGCCAGCTACGATTACGGCGCTGATAGTCGGTATTCTCGGCACCGCTTTTATGGCTGGAGCCACCTTTGCGGCAGTGGCAGAGCCACCCATCGTCTGGCTGAGCATTCTGCTGGCGATTCCCGGTTTCCTGGGCTGGATCGTCCCGTATTTTTTGTACCGGGCATTGACACGGAAGTGGACGGCGAAGGTTGAGCCGCTGATGGAGCAGAAATACGATGAGATCAATTCGATCTGTGAAAAAGGAACTCACCTACTGCACTGAATTTCAAACGGGTCGGACGCTGTGAAGGTGTCCGGCCTGTTTTTTATATTTTAGAAACAAAACTCAAATGGAGGTCAAATAAAGAATAGGTAAAATCAGGTCAGAAAACAGGAAATGAAGGTGAACTCCGATGAATAAAACCAATACTACCGCATCAGCGGTTTCTAAAGTGCAAAATCATTCCATATTGCCCTACCTTGCCTTTTTCTTTGCCGCAAATGTATGTGGCTGGCTGTGGGAGGTCATCGTTTTCTGGGTACAGCACAGTGCAGAATACAGCCTGTGGGAGTTGGCGTTGTCCTATCGCGGTGTACTGCACGGCCCGTGGGCGCCGATCTATGGCGTAGGCGCAGTGCTGATGGTGCTGCTCCACCGCAAGGTAGGACGGCGACCAGCCTGCTATTTCCTGACCTGTATGGGTATTTGTGCGGTTGTGGAGTATGTAACCTCTTGGTGCCTGGAACAGATTTTTCATGCTAAATGGTGGGATTACACTGGTTACTTTCTCAATATAAACGGTCGGATCTGCGCCATGAGCCTGTTGTTCTTTGCACTGGCCGGTATGGTTGTGGTCTATGGGCTGGCCCCTCTTTTCTGGAGGGGTGTGGAACATATTCCTAAGCGGGGATTGGCCTGGGGCTGTGCCGGGATCACCTTCCTCTTTTTATTGGACTTGTTCCTATCACTTGCCGCCCCGAATCTGGGACTTGGCGTACAAATTCTTTCTTAAGCTGCGGCACTTTTAATATTTTACAAACGAAACTGAATCAAAAGATTCATAAAAGGCCGTTAAGATACCATCATCAGAAACAATAACCAAAGCATTTAGACAAGGAGTGTATAAAATGAATGAACTGAAAAGCTATACCGGATACGAATACAAGAAGGTCACGATGGATACCAGTCTGGAGAGCCTGTGGCGTGACAGCATGGCAAACTTCGGCTGGGAAATGGAAAAGAGCGAGGCAAAGATTGTCAAGCGCCTGCCCTTTGCGTTGTGGGTTATGGCGGCGCCATTGTCTCTGCTTCCGTGGAGACCGTTTCATAAGCAGCTGCGCGATCATGCGTCAGATAAGGAGGTTGAGGTCACCTTTAAGCGGGATTGCAAGATGGCCCGCAATCAGGAACTCAATCAATTAGAGGCTCGCTTTGAACACTGTGCCCGCTCCATTGAGAGCATGGAGACAACGAAAGGTATGACAGCCGCTGTGCTTGCCAGCGCCATCGGTCTGCTGGGCACTGCTTGTATGGCAGTATCCACCTTCGCCTATCTTGCGGGAATGACGCCTGCCTTTATGATTGCGGCAATCCCCGGTTTCCTGGGCTGGATCATTCCATTTTTTCTCTACCGGCACATGAAGTCCGCCAAGGAGCGGGTCATTGCGCCGAAAATCGAGGAACAGCATGAGGCCATCTACGGAATCTGCAAAAGCGGCAGCGAACTGCTTCACGCTGGCAGTTGAGTGGTTTTTAATATTTCGCAAACAGGATTCAAGCAATCCATAAACATAACCTTGTTAGAATACGGGCATCAAAGGAAAGGAGTCACGAGCAATGACAAATCAGGAAAACAGCTTTGTAGGCTTTGAATATATGGAGGTCCCTGCGAAGCGCAGTATGGAGTCCCTGTATGTGGACAGTTATCAGAATTTCGGCTGGGTATATGAGGGAACCTCCGAACAGGAAAACAGCGACCGTGTGACGATGAAGTTCAAGCGGGACAGGAAGATCCGCAACAAGGCAGAGTTGTCCCGGCTCCAGCGGCAGTTTGAAAGCTGTGCCCATGAGATCGAGGCGCTGGAACGCTCCCAGACCACAACTGCCACGATTGCGGCCTTTTCCATCGGCCTTGTGGGAACTGCGCTTCTGGGATGCGCCATGTTCTCCTATCTGAACGGTATGCTGCCTCTCATGGTGATTCTGGCAGTCCCCGGTTTTCTGGGCTGGATTATCCCATATTTCTGCTACAAGAAACTCCAGCGGACAAAGGCGGTACAGATTGCCCCAATCATTGAACAGAAGAACGACGAAATCTATGCGGTCTGTGAGCAGGGATGCCGCCTGCTGACTGCGTGAAAGGAGGACACGGACGATGAAAAAATTAGCGATTGGTTCCCTGGTCGTTTCCGGATTGGCTGCGGTAGCGGCAGCGGTGGCAGTAATTCACCATAAACGGCGGATGTTTTAGCCCAGCTCTGATACCGCTGTGTCTGCCATTCAAATATCAGTGCTTCGGTGATCCACCGGGTAGCCGATGCACTGTTCCCATAATCATAGTTCATAACAGGAAAGAGGCGAAACTTCGATACTGTTGAAGGTCGTTATCATCGCAGTGATTGCGGTTGTCGTGATCGGTAGTGCTGTTGCGATTTCCAAGCGGAAGCGCTGAATGCGACAGACTCATAACATATATGCGGCCCGGCTCTCTTTGGCGAGAACCGGGCCGCACATTCGTTCAGAATATCTCCGTTGATACAGGAAAGGACATCTGTATGGGAAACATCAATACCTATTTGAACTGGCGCGGAGACCTTGACTTTACGGAACGCCCCTTCTGTGAGGCTGACAATCTGGCTCTGGCTATTTTATCTTATCTGGAACTGGGGCAAATTGTTTCATACGATCAGGATGAAATCTCGATTCAGAAAGCATACGAGCAGTACCAAGCGCTGGCAATCCCCCATTTCACGGGAGATGACTCCTATCGCATGATGCTTCAATATATGGCGTCTTCCCGCCGCTTTGGGACAGCTGCGCTCTCTTATTACCGAACCATATTTGACGAGAGCCGCTCTACACAATTTGCCGCAATCCAAATCAGGCTGGGGGACGGCAGCCGCTATATATCCTTTCGAGGGACCGACAACTCGATTACTGGATGGGAAGAGGATTTTCGCATGGGTTCGGAGGTAGTTCCCGCTCAGCGGGAGGCCGTCAAATATTTGAACGAGATCATGGACCCTAAATGTTCCTACCGCATTGGGGGACACTCCAAAGGCGGGAATCTCGCTATTTATGCCTCCATCCATTGCAGAGAGGAATTGTCGGCCTCTATTCTTGCGGTTTATAACAACGATGGCCCCGGACTAAGTTCTGATATTATCCCCCAAGAGAAATTTCAGCGCATTGACGGACGATTGCACTGGATTATTTCAGAGTATAGCGTCATTGGAACACTGTTTCCTTATGGAGCGCCTACCAAGATCGTAGGGAGCAGCGGCGAGGGCCTGCTCCAGCATAACCCGTTTACATGGCAGATTGAGGGGGACACTTTTCTGGAGAAGAAGGAGCTGAGCAAGTCCTGCCAGTTCTATGTTGATATTTTCGATACTTGGATCAACACGGCTGATTTGGAGCATCGCCGGGCATTTACACAGGACCTCTTTGGGGCGCTCAAGGCCGGCGGTGCCAAAACAATGGGCGAGGTGCTTGGCGGAGGAATTGATGGATTTGGAACAATTTTACTGTCCATTGTCAATTCAGAGAGCCGGACAAAAATAGTGATTGAGAACTTCATTAAAACCTTTTTGGCACACTGCCGGGCCATTGATCTGCGGGAAACCTTCCGCTCTAAAGCGGCGCTACATGGCGGCATACTGCTGCTTGCTGGCATATTGCTCATGCTTTTTCCGGGTGTGGCACTGCGCTTGACAGGAGCCTTGGCCGGAGGCGTGGCGGTTTTCCTTCTGGGGCGACGTATCCTCACCTGTTCGGTCAACAACGATATGGATGCCCGACAAAAGAAGTTTCGGATTCTCTCCTGTCTGGCCGGTATCATAGTGGTGGAATTTTTAGTCGTGAACAAGAGCATGGCGCTCATATCCAGTCATTTTATTCTGGGCGTACTTCTACTTTTGTTTGCATTCCGCACGATTTACCGTTCAGCAGAAAAAAACCGCTCTATCCCGGAACGCTTATTGATGTGCGCTGCCTCCATTGATGCGATGCTGTTGGGATTGGTGGCATTTACAGAAAGTGAACAGGAGAGCGTCCTGGTGTTCACGCTGGGGACTTTCTTCGTGGCTGCCGGCATTGTTTTGCTGGTGCGAACCATCTATCGGAGCGGCGCCCAGCATATTGGAACATCGAGAAAGTTTTAATAATTCACAAACACAATTCAAGCATTCTGTAAACAAAAAACTTATAGACTTGCCTTATCAGGCGTGGCGGCAGAAAGTGTCTGACGCCCTCAAATAAAAGGAATTGGAGGAACACTATGGACGCAATCAAGACGGCTGGACTTTCCAAAGCCTATGGAAAGAAGCTGGCTGTAAATTGTTTGGAAATGACCGTCCCAGAGGGAGCCATCTACGGCTTCATCGGGGAAAACGGTGCGGGCAAGTCTACTACACAGAAAATGATCTGCGGGCTGCTCCTGCCGAGTAAAGGTGAAATCAGTTTGTTCGGGAAACCCGCCAACGATGCGGCGATCCGTGAACGCATGGGCGTTCTCATTGAAAACCCCGGAGTCTACTATGGATGGACGGCACAGGAAAATCTTCTCATGCAGGCGTTTAACATCGGCCTGCCAAAGCCAAAGGAAACTGTGGCCGAGGCGCTGAAAGTGGTTGGCCTTGGAGATGTCGGCAAGAAAAAAGTCAAAGAGTTTTCCCTCGGTATGAAGCAGAGATTGGGTATTGCCACAGCATTTCTCGGCAATCCGAAGCTGCTTGTACTGGACGAGCCCATCAATGGTCTTGACCCAGAGGGCATCAGGGAGATCCGCCAGACGCTGATGCACTTAAATCAAGAATACGGCGTGACGATTCTGATCAGTTCCCATATCCTTGGCGAGCTGAGCAAAATATCTACCCATTACGGCATCATCAAAGCCGGACACATGGTAAAGGAAATCTCTGCCACCGATCTGTCCAGAGAGTGCTGCGACTATATGCGCATCAAGGTGGAGTGCCCGGAGCAGGCGCTTGGATGCCTGAAACAGCATATCGACATGGACAGCAGCGAGATCGCGGACGGAGAACTCCATCTGTTGGGTGCCAGAGATGGCCGGGCAGTCAATGCGTGCCTTGTGAAAAACGGCTTTATCGCCAGCGAAATCTTGTTTCACCAGCTCGATCTGGAAGGATACTTTATGAGCCTGATGGGAGGTGTCCAAAATGCGTGATTTGATGTCGGTCGATTTTCGTCGAGTGAAGAACCTGCTGCACATGGATTTTCACCGTGTGCTGCACGGAAAGGCGTTTTGGGTCATGGTGGGAATCACGGTATTTATCCCCATTATGATGCTGACGCAAATGAGTGATGTGCATGATCTGGCAACCTTTATCGGCGGTGATAGCAGTGCGGCAGGGTTTTCCTTTGGCGCGGGCATGAGCCTGTCGATTCTGATTGTCCTGACAGGTATCCTGCTCTGTATTTACATCGGAAAAGAATACACATCGGGTCAGATCAAGAACATCATCACATCCCATGCCAATAAATGCGATTACATTTTTGCAAAGACGGTCATCGCATTTCTCTGGACAAGCGTATTTAATGTAATTTATCTGCTGACGCTGTTCGTTCTCGGCATGGTCATGGGCGTTCCGGCCGGAATCGCCAGCATCCCCAGTCTGATCCTTTTTGTACTGGAAAAGCTGCTGCTCTCCATTCCTATGTCGGTGCTGATGATCGCCATTAACCTAATCTTCCGCGAAAAGTACGGTTGGAGCATCCTGTTCACCTGCATCGTTGGAACTGGCGTAATTGTGATGTCCCTGAAAATGGGCCTGCAAATGCTGGGCCTTGAGGCGCTGAGCGGTATTCTGAATTTCACGATCACGGGAGCCGCCGCATTTGCTTCGCTGACACCCGCAGTATCTTCCATTCTCGTCATCCTTGCCGTTACAGTTGTCTGGACGCTGCTCTGCACACTGTTGTCGGACGGCCTGATGAACAAGCGTGATGTATTATAAAACATTTTGCAAAGGTTGGTATCTTTATCCTTGTATTATTTCCACATACTGGACAAAGCACCCAATTATACTTTATCACTCTATAACCTCATGCGTATGAGATAAGTTTATATCACGCTTTAACGCTGTACTGTGTTTTTCGCAGAAAACGCCTTTTTCACCGATGAGAATAGCATAAATACTGCAATCAATATAGCAAGATAATCTGATACGGTCTGAGTATAACTAATTCCATTAAGTCCAAATATCTGATTCAAAATGAACAGAAGAGGAATAAAGAACAAGCCTTGCCTGCACAAAGAAAGTATTGTTGCCGGAAGCGGGCGGTTAAGTGCTTGCATACTGTTAATAGACAGAAACATAAGTCCCAAAACAGGGCCAGCCAAAGAAGTCGCAATCAGCATAGGAACGCCATATTGAATTACTTCAGAATTATCTATAAATACCTCCATAATTTGTTTACTGAATACAATATATGCAATCGTCAATACGCTCCCACATATAATGGTTAAAACACCACTAAATTTCAAAATTCCCATAAATCGTTTGCGATTTCCGGCTCCGTAGCAGTAACCAAGTAAAGGCTGAATACCATTTGATATTCCCATATGGACGAATACAACAAAAAGATAAACCTTTGTTACAATCCCCATAGCAGCTACGGCGGTATCTCCATATGGGACAAGCACATTATTTAACAATATTGTCGCAATACTCATAAGTGCAGAATTAATTCCGGCTGGAACACCGACCGATAATACACGCATAGCAATTTGACCACAACTCTTGAAATATCTAAAATTCAAAGACATAGACTGACTTTTTCTTGTTAAAAAGTAGATGTAATATACACAACCAAATACATTTCCTAAAACTGTAGCTATCGCAGCCCCCGCAGTTCCCATATGAAAGACCAGAATGAAAATAGGGTCTAAAATAATATTGACGATTGTTCCAATCATTCCACCAATCATAGATGCTTTAGAGGCGCCCTCACCTCTTACTGCATGACCAAAGGTATTTGCAAGCAAAATGAAAGGTGCACCAACTGCAATATAAAACAAATAATCTTTTGAATATTGATAGGTTTCACTTCGACTTCCAAGTATCATAAGAAGCGGATTCATAAACAAGATAATAGCAATACCACCAATAACTCCAAAAATCAAAGAGCCATAAAAGCAGAACGCAGATGCTTTTTTTGCCTTTTCACTTTCTCCTTTACCCAAAAGAATGGATATAACAGCGCTTCCACCAATCCCCAATAATTGAGCGATTGCCATATACATGACAAATACAGCGTTCGTAAGAGATACAGCGGCAACTTGTAAAGGGTCATGCGTTTGTCCAATAAAAAAGGTATCTGCCATGTTGTAAATGACTAAAACCAGCGAAGAAATGACAGTTGGAACAGCCATTTGAAAAACTGATTTTGAAATGGGGGCATTTTGAAATAAATCTTCTCTGCAATTCATAAATGTTTAACTCCTCTTACTATCGTAGTATTAAATTTAAGTTTGCAAGCAAACTATTTGGAGAAAAAAGTGCGTGTCCTTACATATTAGTAAGAATACGCAAATAGAGGGTTTTGAAAATCTGTTCTTCTTCTTCTGTAAGGCATGCAGTGAGCTGATCTTCAATCTCTTCTCTTATGTGGCAACACATTTTTTGAAGTTCCATACCATATGGCTCTAACTCAATTTGTTTTAGGCGGCTATCACTGGCATAACTTGTCCGTTTAATTAACTTTTTCTTTTCCATTAAGGTTAACATTTTGGACGCAGTAGCTCTATTGATAAAAAATTCCGCTTCTATATCCTTCTGAAATACAGGAGTTTTGATTAACTCCATGTGGAACAAATAGTCTACTACCCACATATTCATTAAAGAACATTCTTGAAATTCTTTCCGATTATATAAAGCGTGAATTTTTCGCTGAATGTGATTGTCTAATTTTTTATTAAGAAAGCTGATGTCGGTATTTTGAATATAGCTGTCCTGCATAATCTACTCCTCCAAAACTCGTTTGCTTGCAAACTATTATATGGTTTTGAGTGATAAATGTCAAGTCGTAAATTTCTCATATGTAGTGGAGAGTGGTTCGCCTCACTTCTGTTTTAATATTTGTCAAACAAAACAGAAGCCATACAGAAACATAGAAATGGTATTGTGTCCTTATACAAAAACACAGCCAAAGGAGAGGACATCAATATGCGTCAGATTTCTGTTTTACTTACCAAATATTCTGACTGGATCTCTACGCTGGTCTACTACATAGGAGGTCGGGGGTTCACCCACAGTTCTATCGCACTGGAGGAGGACGAAACGACCTATTACAGTTTTAACTATCGTGGATTTGCAGTTGAAACGGTAGAAAAACACCGCCGCCGAGAGGTAAAAAGAAGCCTGTGCATTCAGATGCAGGTTTCCGATGAAGCATACAGCCAGATTAAGGAACGCATCCAGAACATAGAAGAACACCGTGCAGAGTACCGATATACACGCGTGGGATTACTATTTTGTATATTGCGGCTCCCTTTCCACTGGAAAAGGCACTACTTCTGCTCCCAATTTGTAGCTGAGCTTCTAAGAGAAAGCGGCGCAGTGAAGCTAAAGAACAGCCCTTGTTTCTATCTGCCCAATCAATTTGCCTCAGAACTCCCCAGCTTGCCGGCCTGTCAAGCGGTTCTTTATAATGTGGTTTGAAAGTAATCTAATAGAGAAAGAAGGGATGATGTTATAAAGAAAATTGAGATTATCGCTCGCATCACAGAAGAATCTGGTACGGTTATCGAAAATTCCTTAATGACTTGGAAGGAAAATGGGCCGTGGCACGAATCACCTCTTACCGCCTCCATATTGTTCTATCCAGGTTTAGAAATCAGATTGGATCAACGACGGGTTCTTCGAGATGGAAAAGATGTTTCTTTATCAAAGTATGAGTATGGCGTCTTAGTATTTTTAGCACAACATCCCGGCTGGCTATGTAGTAAAGAGCAAATCTTTCAGAGTGTCTGGCACGAGGATAGTGAAAGTTGCCTTACAGCAATTACCAATACCATCAGTAGAATCCGTCAGAAAATCGAACCGGATAAGAATCATCCAATCTATATACAAACAGTTTCCAGTTTAGGATATATCTTTGCCGCTAATCCCTTATAGGGGGCTGTCGCACTAATTAGTGCGACAGCCCCGTTTTTTTGAGAAAAGTCAAAAAATTAGTGTGCAATTAAAGTGTTTTTACAGAGAAATGCGATTGTGTTCTGTTACGATGAACAAGAAAAGCTGGCAAACAGAAATTTCCGGTTTACCAGCTTTTCTCAGGTTCTTCAGATGTAGGTTGTTCCGTATGGCGCTCCATAAACTGATCTGCCATAAATTCCGCTGTGTGGAGTAAAATCCGGCGTTCTTCCTCCGTACAAGACAGGTATTTCCCGATGAATCGCTCCAGTTCAATGTCCTGCTCCGACATATCTGGATGAAATAACAGATTGGCAGATACACCTAGGCTTTTAATAAGGGCATCAAGACATTCATACGACGGATTTACAAGTCCATATTCAATGTTTTGGATATGCCGAAGTCCCATACCGGACCGATCTGCCAGTTCCTGCTGGGTCAAACCACATCGCTTTCTCGCATCACGCACACACTGACCTAAATAAAAAAAGTTATTTTCCCGCATTATCAATCACCTCAAATATATTCTATCGTGCGTATTTTTGCCATTGAATCCCTTGATAGTGCGTGTTTATATGTATTTATAGAGCGTTAAAAGCCAAATAAAAACCTTGTTATAGATGTCATATAAAAAAACGGCATCTATAACAAGGCTGATTCTTATGCTCCGTCATAGTTGCTGTGGAGGAGGCAGCTATGATAGGAGTTTTTTTGATTTGGATTAAATTTGGAAGTTCGGGTGGCTTGTCAAAAAAAGTCACTGGTATCAACAAATTATTTATGGCGCACAAAACGCATTATTAGCCGTATTAAATCGTGCGCATCATTCGTGTTTTCTTTGCGTCTGTAACTGCACCAGTAGGTCTTGGAGACCCACTGGTGTTTTTCTTTGCCATTTTTTAAGGGAATCCTCTGCATTATACCCTTGCCGTTCTCCGCCTCTTTTCGATTTACTCGCCAAGCGCCTGTGAATCGAAATGGAGGTAAGCTATGGGATTTCACTATGGAATCGAAAAACGAAAATTTGATAAGGAATGGGAGCAGATGGAGCAGGAGTACCGCACCGCTGGTATGACTGAAGAACAGATTGTAGCCATGAGGGAATACGATTGGGCGTGGTTTTGCAGCCAAAGGATTTTTGGAAACCGGACCCAGGTACTGCCCAACGAACAGTATGAGGATGAAAGCGAACAATCCTGCCTGTTCCAAAAATTTGAGTCCCTTTCCTTCCGTTGGGATGCCGGAGATATTGACCATACCCGATATGGTTGGCTATCCGCTGTGGAGGATGAAAGACTGTTCCATCGACTTTGCAAATTGTCCCCGGAAGATCTGGAACTGTTGACCTTATTGTTTGTGGACGGATACCGGCAGACGGATGTGGCTCATCTTTGGAATTGTTCCCGAAGTGCTGTTACTCAAAAGCTCAAAAAAATAAAAAAATATCTGAAAAGCACTTAACAAATGGCCTTTCCCAATGCCTACGCATTGAAGGGATCTTTCTTCTTTTGGACCTTCTTTGCACTTTGACAATTTCATAGACAGCATAATAGGTACATAACCCGTGTACGAGCGAGTGTGGAACGCCGCGAAGATGGAGCAGCCAGGGAGGTGATGAACAAAGCTGTTTCGGAGCGATCTACGATTCCACAAAACGGATGGTGGCAGATCCGGCGCGAGGACTGCACGGGGGCTTAAAGATACTTCCTCACGGCCTCCTAAAGACTTGGGGGGAACCCTGCGGCGCACGAGTAAAACGACGCTGTGGAGTTATGACAACCGCGCCAGCGGAGACCTGCTATGTTCCCATCGTCAGGGTTGCGTGGCAAATGTGGCGAGAATTGAGTCATATTAAAATAGGAAGCGATTACTTTCTTTGTTGGTCGTTTTCTATTCAAAATCAGATACCATGCGCTGGCAGTTTCGGCTGCCAGCGTATTCATGTGATTTTGAAAGCACGATGATAACCTTGACAGATTGGAGGGAATATGGTCTATGGAAAAACTCATTACACGAAAAGAAGCTGCTGAAATCTTAGGAATCAGCATCGCAACGCTGGATGCCGCCCGTAACAACGGCCTGATCTCTTATGTGCAGTATGTTCAGAATGGCTGTGTGTATTTTACTGCGGCGGGTCTCCAGGAGTATATCGCAAAATGTACGCACAAGGCAAAGCCTGTTGAGAGAAGCACAACTTACCGTAAGCCTCGCGGAAGATCGTGAGCCGATCCGTATCCTTGATGGAATCAGGAGCGTCTGATAAAACAAAGGTACAGCGCTGGAGACTATTCTTAGGAGGTGGAGGAATTGGCAAATAGGAAAATAATGCTTCCTCAATATGGCACAGTTATGAAAAGAGGTGTCCTATATTATAGGACCAGAATCAAAGACGCGAATGGTAAGCTCGTAGCTATCTACGCAAAAACACCTGAAGAACTATACAACAAAGAAACGCTTGCGTTGGAACAGATTGAGAATGCTACTTTTCATCGGAAAACGCCCACAGTTGCAGAGTATTGTGAAAAGTGGCTGCTGATGCAGTCGGTTCATGTACGAGCCACTACCTTGACGGATTACACCTCAAAGGTCAGGCGGCATATTATAGCGGAATTGGGAGATAAACGGATGGGTGAGGTTAACCTGGATGATATTCAGCTTGCCCTTGTTCCGGTTTCCAAGAAATCTGCATCGGTTTATAAATCTGTGGTAATCCTTTACAAGTCTATCTTTCGCGCAGCGATGGAAAGCAGGATCATTGACCATAACCCAACGATTTATCTGACAACAAAAGGTGGCGGTGTTCCACAAGAGGATCGTCAGGCTTTGACAGATGAACAGGCAGCGCGCCTTTTGGATGCTATCCGAGATTTGCCGCCTTATGTCTTTGTCATGATCGGTTTGTATGCGGGTCTGCGCCGGGAAGAAATTCTTGCACTGCAATGGGATTCAGTATATCTGGATACAGATACTCCATATCTGACGGTAAGACGGGCATGGCATACAGAACACAACAGACCGGTGATTTCGGATGAATTGAAAACCAAGGCTGCGGAGAGAAATATCCCCCTCCCTGTTTGTTTGGCCGAGTGCTTGAAAGCAGCAAAGGAAACTTCGACTTCGGAATATGTAGTTTCAAACCGGGATGGCGAACCGCTGTCCTACACGCAGTTTAAGCGGCTTTGGCAGTATATTGTTACGAGGACGGTCAAGGAGCGGAGCTATTATCGGTATGAAGATGGAAAAAGAGTAAAACATACTGTCACACCTGTCTTGGGAGAAAAGGCCGCTCATAACGGAAAAGTGGTTTACAGCCTGGACTTTGAGGTAATACCCCATCAGTTGCGGCATACTTACATCACCAACCTTATTCATGCGTCGGTAGATCCCAAAACGGTTCAATACCTGGCAGGCCATGAAAGCAGCAAGATTACCATGGACATCTATGCAAAGGTTAAGTATAACAGGCCGGATGAGCTGGTCAGATCAATGAACTGCGCGTTTGCAAGCTGGGACGCAGCACAGTAATAATAAAATAGAAAATAAAGCAGGAGCGAGGCAAGGATGTCTCGCTCTTTGTTTTGCATCAGCCGTATCTTTGATTAAATCGAGGCTTTCTGATAAAAAGAGAGTGTAGATACGGAGACTACACATTATCAAGAAAGGACGATCAAAGATGGCAAAAAAGAAAACACAGATCCCGAAGTACGGGACCATTACATTGAAAGGAATCCAGTATTACAGAACCAGGATTACGGATGCAGATGGCAAAGAGTTGAGTTTGTATGCCGCTACTTGTGAAGAATTGTATGAGAAGCAGTTAGAGGCCCGGAAGCAGGTGGAAGAAATTATCTTTCACCGGCAGCACCCGACAGTAGCCGAGTATGGCGAGAAGTGGCTGCTGATGCAGTCGGCAAAGGTGTCTGCGTCTACACTCAAAGGTTATACGAGGGATATGACAAACTATATCATCAAACCTCTGGGAGAGATGTATATGGAAGAAGTGACTGCTGACGATATTCGGCTGGCTCTTGTTCCATTGTCAAAGAAATCGGAAGGCTTATACAACAAGGTCAATATGCTGCTCAAGTGCATTTTTTATGCGGCAGAGAGAAACCAAATTCTTGAACACAATCCCTGTGTGGGAATATCGGGCAAGGGTGGAAAACCATCAAAAAAGAGAGAGGCATTGACAGATCAGCAGGTAGCCGTGCTTCTGGATACAGTCAAGGGGCTTCCTCCATATTTGTTTATTATGCTCGGTTTGTATTCCGGTCTGCGCCGGGAAGAAATTCTTGCACTGCAATGGGATTGTGTATTTCTGGACGAGGATACACCTTATCTATCGGTGAGGCGGGCATGGCGTACAGAGCATAACAGACCCGTGGTTTCTACCGTGCTAAAGACTCCGGCGGCAAAAAGGGATATTCCGATACCGAAGTGTTTGGTGGATTGTCTGAGAGAAGCGAAAGAAAATTCCATATCAGATTATGTGATCGCTGACAGCAAAGGAGAGCCACTGGCTGCTTCGCAGTTTCAAAGAGTGTGGCAGTATGTCGTTGTTCGTTCCACCAAGCCCCGGAACTATTATAAGTATGTAAATGGGGAGAGTATCAAATATACGGTTACTCCAACTCTGGGTATGACCCAGAAGAATCAACCCAAAATCAAATATACGCTGGACTTCGATGTGACACCCCATCAGCTACGGCACACTTACATCACCAATCTTCTCTATGCGGGCGTTGATCCAAAGACAGTACAATACCTTGCCGGACATGAAAACAGCAAAACAACTATGGACATTTATGCAAAAGTGAAGTACAATAAACCAGAGGAGTTGTTTGGGGTAGTAAATGGTGCGTTTCATCAGCCTGTCGCTGAATGAAAAAAGGCCGTTTTTTATGGTCCGCACACCGGATAACTGAGAAGCAGAAAGCCGGAAAAGCCGGGAATATCAAGGAAAAACAGCTCAAAAACTCGCGCAATACGGCTTAAAGGCAGCTCGTCGCGCTCCGCAGTTCAGCAAGCGCTAATTTCTGGCGGCCAGACAATTTCAAACGGTATTTTACAGCCCTCCCGGGATTTCTTCCGGGAGGGTTTTTGTGTCACAGGAACCTGTGCCCTATGACATCCCCCCCGCTGCGGGAATGTATATAGGTGATATAGTTTCCATTTTTGGCACAGATCAGCTCTCCATCCGGGCAGGAAGCCAGAAGCTGCTGTAAGTTCTGGATCTCTTTTAGTAAATGGTTCTTTTGTTCAAGCATTTTATGATACAGCAATCGGATCCCTCCTGAAAATATGAAATGATATGAGAAGTGAAACAGAGAACAGGCTGTCTGTACAGTCAGGGGACGTTACGAAACGCCGTCCCCTGCTGTCATATTTTTATAAAGCCCATAGACCATCCAGGTCATGGAGACCGTAAAGAAGATCTCCAGGGCGCTGCTGACGATCCCTGCCAGGATAAAAAGAAAGGCAGAGACGGCCACGATGATTCCGATCCCCCAGAGATATGGCCTGTATTCCCTGGGATCCCTCTGGTAAAGCTTCAGGACCGTAAGGAATACGCAGAGGATCAGACATGCGGCGGCCAGAAAGGCGAAGACGATGTGAAGGTAAGCCTTTAAGGGGAACATTTCCGGCAGATAGGGCGTGGTGACGGCAAAGTCCAGGAGCACCAGGGCCAGAGGCACCAGCCAAGTTCCCGCGGGCTTTTCCGGCATGCGGCGGAAGATCTTTCTTAAACAGACGAAGAAATAGATCCCGACCATAAGACCCCAGAGGACAAAGGCCTCGTTTCGGCCCGCAATATTCCCGAGAACGGAGAAGTTTGTGGTAAACCAGTCGCTTCCCGCCACAAAGAGGAGGGTGTAAACGGGGATCAGGATATAGGCAGTGAACGTGATCAGCATGGAGTTCTCCTTTTCTGGAAATTCTTACGCCGGATCCCATGTAAAAGGAAGAAGCTCCAGAAGGCACCCGGCGAATGGGTATTGCAGACATTGTAGCATAAATACCAGTCCGGAACAAGCGGGTGAGATTTCTACATGTATACCCATAAAAAGCCTTTGCTGTTTCAGGGCCGGTACAGGGGACTGCGCCGGCTCTCTTCTGCCGGTTGATTTTTTCCCCGGTCCGCGGTAAGATGGTAGCACGGCGGCAGAGGAAAGGGCCGCCTTTCATGACAGGAGGAACACAGACATGTATAATGAACTGACTAAAAACGATATAAAAAAGATGGAGGAGGAGATCGAATATCGGAAGCTGGTGGTCCGTAAGGAGGCCATTGAAGCGGTAAAGGAGGCCAGGGCCCAGGGAGATCTCAGCGAAAACTTTGAGTATTACGCAGCCAAAAAGGATAAAAACAAAAATGAGAGCCGGATCCGGTACCTGGAACGGATGATAAGGACCGCAAAGGTGATATCCGACGATTCAAAAGAGGATGAGATCGGGCTTTATAATACGGTGGATGTGTATTTTGAGGAGGACGACGAAACAGAAACGTACAAGATCGTCACCACAGTCCGGGGAAATTCCCTTAAAAACCTGATCAGCTCCGAGTCGCCTCTGGGAAAGGCGCTGCTGGGCCATAGGGTGGGCGACCGGGTCCATGTACAGATCAATGATAAGGCAGGGTATGATGTGATCGTAAAAAGGATCGAAAAAACAGTGGACGATGGCAGCGACGCTCTGAGGAGCTTTTAAAAACAGCAGCGGACGGCTTTATAAGAGGGAGGAAAAGGCTTTGGAAACGTGCAGGGAAGCTGTGGAAAGAAGACTGGAAGGCAAGGCCGGGCCGGGAGCGGCTGGTCATAAGGATCATGGCCGGACGATCCTGGGAATGCCCCTGGGGCTGTATCTGGGGGTACTGGCGCTGACATCGGCCTGTATGTATACGGGCTGTGTACCCAAAAGCCTGGTACCGGCATTTCTGGTGCTGATGGTGTTCGGGGAAGGGCTGAATGCCATTGGAAATACGGTGCCGGTGGTGAAAACGTATCTGGGCGGTTCAGTGATCTGCATCCTGGGCGCGGCGGCCATCCAGGCGGTGGGACTGCTGCCGGAGCAGACGTATGAGACCATGGATTTTTTCATCAATGACAGCGGGTTCCTGATCTTTTATATTTCAGCGCTGATCACGGGGAGCCTGTTTAACATTGACCGGAAGCTTCTGCTGCGGGCCACGGTGCGGCTTCTTCCGGTGGCGGCGGCTTCCCTGGCTGTGGGGATCCTGGCTTCGGGACTCTTCGGCATCCTTCTGGGCCAGGGCTTCTGGGGCGGGATCCTGTACCTGGGAGTGCCCATGACCAGCGGCGGCATGACTGCGGGCACAGTTCCCCTTTCAGATATATATGCCCAGGCCCTGGGAGACGACCCCTCGGCCATGCTGACGAAAATGGCTCCGGCCACAGTCCTTGGAAACTGTGTGGCCATTATTTTTGGAGGCCTGCTCAATAACCTTGGAAAAAGACGGCCGGAGCTTACGGGAAACGGGATGCTGGTCAACGACAGCCGGCCGGTGAAGAAAACGCCTCCCATGAAGCCGTCCTTTGGCTCATTATGTACGGGAATGGTCATAGCCTTTGCTTTTTACCAGCTGGGGGCGGTGCTCCATAAATTTGTGCCCATGATCCCCACCTACGCCTGGATGATCCTGGCAGTGGTCCTGGTGAAGGGAACGGGGATCCTGTCAGAGACCCTGGAGGACGCGGCCAGAGAGTGGGGGCAGTTTGCCATCCACAGCTGGACGGCGGCAGCCCTTACGGGGATCGGATTTACGCTGATCGACCTGAATTCGATCCTGAAGACGCTGACGGTTCCCTATCTGCTTGCGGTGGCGGCAGTGGTGGCTGTGATCACGCTGACGGCGGCAGTCCTGGGAAAACTGGCGGGATTTTATCCTCTGGAATCTGCCATTGCGGCCGGTATGTGCACCACCAACATGGGAGGCTCTGGAAATGTGGCCGTTTTAAGCAGCGCCCACCGCATGGAGCTCCTTCCCTTTGCCCAGATCGTTACCAGGTCCTGCGGGGCTCTGATGCTGACCCTGGGAGGGATCCTGGTGCAGCTGGTGGGCTAGCACGTTTTTCTTGCCAGAAACTTCCTTATATGATAAGATATCCGTAATTCAAAAACAATGTTATCAGATTTCTTAAGGGAGGGAGCTCGTGTATCAGATTTCTAATTTTACAGACAACGACGATGTGAAGATCATTTCCAGGCTTGGGGCGTTCCAGGTGATCGAATACCAGCGGGATCTCAGCATCACTCCGTCATCGGCAGTCACAGCCTTTTACAGCGCCCAGATGAATGTGAAAAAGCGTCAGCTGGTCTGTGATCTGAGCCAGTCTCCGGTCACGATCCAGGCGGGAGCCATGCAGTGGATGCTGGGAAACGTGAACGCCACCACCGGGATCAAGGGCGTGGGGGATTTCTTTGGAAAAGCTGTACGGGGAAAGGCCAGCGGGGAATCCACCATCAAGCCGGAATATACAGGAAACGGGATCCTGGTACTGGAGCCCACCTACCGGCATCTGATCCTCTTGGATGTGGCTGACTGGGGCGGCTCTGTGGTCCTGGACGACGGCCTTTTCCTGGCCTGTGAGTCCAGTCTGAAGCACAAAGCAGTCATGCGGGCCAACCTGTCCTCGGCCGTGGCCGGAGGAGAGGGGCTGTTCAATTTAAGCCTCAACGGAAACGGCGTGGCGTGTATCGAGGCCTCCTGTCCCAGAGAGGAGCTGATTGAGATCCGCCTGGATAACGACGTTCTGAAGGTGGATGGGAATTTTGTGATCGCCTGGAGCAGCACTCTGGACTTTACGGTGGAGCGGTCCGGAAAGAGCCTCATCGGCTCTGCGGCCTCTGGAGAGGGGCTGGTGAACGTATACCGCGGCACAGGAAAGGTCCTGATGATGCCAACGGCCAATATGCCCAATATTTAAAAAAGAGGCGGGATCCGGTTCAGTTTGTGGATCCCGCCGTTTTTTCATTTCTGTTATTCCTTCTTATCCAGAAAATCCAGCTCTTTTTTTAAAAACTCCATAAACATCTGCTCCGGAGGCGACACTGGCTCCCCGGCCCGGCGGATGCAGCCGAACTCCATGGTAAACCCAGGAATGGGGATACAGCATAGGCCGTATTCTTCCGCCCAGGATGGAGGCATGGCGATACCCACACTGTAAGCGTTGGTGGCAGCGATGACCCGGGTCCGCATATTGCCCGAGCTGACCCGGAACAGCTTTGAGAGATTGATGAAGCTCACCTGGGAGATGCGGTTATAGGGGGATCCCCGGTCCCCTTCAATGGCATACTCCACAAAGGGATAATCCTTCAGCTTCTCCAGCTTAAAATCCGGATCCTGGGCCAGGGGGTGGTTTTTGGAAAGATTGACGTTGCAGGGAACGTCCAGGAGCTTTCTGTATTCCAGGCCGCGCTCCTCCATTTCCCGGATCATGGAGGGGGCGTTTAAATTGTTGCTGACGGTGATGACCAGGTCGGCTTTTTTCTGATTCAGAAGCCGCATTCCCTCATACTGGTACTCACGGTACAGGGAAACCTGGTAATTTTTCAGTTCCTTGGCAGTCTCTACCTGGCCGCAGAGCCGGATGAAGGCCTCCTCCACCATGGGACAGTTGGGATTTACGATCCCGAACCGGAGCCTGGACCGGCTGTTTCCAATTTCCTGGATCTCGTCCACATCCTTCAGGATCCGGACTGCCTTCTGGACAAATAAAAGGCCCTCTTTCGTGAAACGCACGCCTTTGGCCCCGCGTTCCATGATCTCGAAGCCCAGTTCATTTTCCAGATTCCTTACGGCATTGCTGATATTGGGGCGGGACAGATAGAAACGTTCCGCTGCCTTGGATATGGAGCCTGTTTCATAAATAGCCAGGACATATTGAATCTGCTCTATTTTCATCGGTATCACCTGGTTTTTTTGAATGATTTGCACAAAAAATATACATCCCTGTAATTATTTCATATCTACCTGGAATTGTCAACCACTGGTATGATGGAGGCAGATAAGAAATCTGAACGAAAGCAGGGAGGCTTTATCATGGACAAACAGACAGCTTTAGACTTGCTGGACGAGAAGCAGGATTTTCTGTTCTCCGTCAGCGACTCCATCTGGGACCATCCAGAGACAGATTATACAGAAACGGTTTCTTCTGGGATCCTTATGGACGCTTTGAAGAAAGAGGGCTTTACGGTGACCTCTGGCCTGGCCGGGATCCCCACAGCGTTTTCCGGATCCTATGGCAGCGGCTCTCCGGTGATCGGGATCCTGGGCGAGTTTGATGCCCTTTCGGGATTGAGCCAGAAGGCGTGTGCCACGGAGAAGGAGGCGCTGGAGCCAGGAGGAAACGGACACGGCTGCGGCCATAACCTGCTGGGGACCGGAAGCCTGGCAGCGGCCATTGCTGTGAAAGAGTATCTGAAGGGATCAAAAAAGCCCGGAACCATCATTTATTTCGGCTGCCCTGCCGAGGAAGGAGGTTCCGCCAAGGCGTTTATGGCCAGGGACGGCGTATTTAAAGGCGTGGACATCGCCCTTTCCTGGCATCCCAACCAGTTAAACAGCGTATGGGCCTTCAGCACCCTTGCGAATGTGAGGATCCACTATTTCTTTAAGGGAGTCAGCGCCCATGCGGGAACCAGCCCCCACCTGGGCCGCAGCGCCCTGGATGCCCTGGAGCTGATGAATATGGGGGTCCAGTTCTTAAGAGAGCATATCATCCCGGAGGCCAGGATCCATTACGCCATCACCAACACAGGCGGAGACGCTCCTAACGTGGTCCAGGCGGAGGCGGAGTCTGTTTATCTGATTCGCGCGCCCAAGAATGACCAGGTTCGGGAGATCTACGAAAGGGTCAACCAGATCGCCAGAGGAGCCGCTATGATGTGCGGCGTGGAGGTGGAGATCCAGCTGGAAAAGGCCTGCTCCAATATCCTGGTGAACCACACTCTGGAGGAGGTGCTTTATGAGAACATGAAGGCCGTGGGCCTGCCGGAATACACAGAGGAGGAGTATGCCTTTGCCAGCGCCATCCAGGACACCATGCCGGGCAGGCAGAAACTGGCGGACCGGTTTGAGCGGATCATGGGAGAAAAGGGCCGGGTTCTGGGCGAGCAGTACGATAAAAAAAGCATTTACAGCTTTATCCTTCCCTACCGCCCCTCTGAAAAACCTTTGTCCGGCTCCTCAGACGTGGGAGACGTGAGCTGGGTATGCCCCACCTCCCAGATCGTTGCGGCCACCTGTGCGGGAGGCACACCGGAGCACACCTGGCAGATGGTGTCCCAGGGAAAATCATCCATTGCCCATAAGGGACTCCTGTATGCTGGAAAGGTCCTGGCAGCGGCGGCCATCGACCTGCTGGACGATCCGGAGCTTGTAAAAAAGGCGGCCGAAGAGTTTCAGAGAAAAACAGGGCCCGACGGCTATCAGCCGCTGCTTCCCAAGGATGCAAAGCCCTGGATGAAGAAATAAAAGGAAAGGGAGATGCAGGATATGTCGAAAGAGAAAAACATACCTGGTAATGTCCAGGAGGACCAGCGGGACCGGAAAATGTCCAAGGGAGAGCTTGTCTCCTACGGCCTTGGCGGCGTGGCCAGCACCATGCCTTCCCAGTTTAAAACGGCCTATGCCATGAACTTCATGAGCGATGTGGCCGGTCTCCATGTGGGAGCCGTAGGTATCTTAAATACGCTGCTGATCATCTGGGATGCCATCAACGATCCCATCATCGGCGGCATCGCGGACCGTACCAATACAAAGCGGTGGGGCAAGTACCGCCCCCATATGATCATGGGTATCCTTTTATGGGCTGTGATCATGGTTATGCTGTTTACTGTCCCGGATCTTCCGGAGACCGGAATGTGGATCTATTATATTGTGGCGCTACTCCTGTATTCGGTTTTCTATACCCAGTTTACGGTTCCGTGGCAGGCATTGAACAGTGCCATGACCCGGGATCCACAGGAACGGAATCTGATGCTCACCTGCCGTCAGTACGGCGGCTTCATTGCCGGAGCCGTTGTGGGCGTGATCACCATTCCCATTGTACAGAAATCGGCCGATCCCAGAACTGGATGGCTCATCAGCGTGGGGATCGTTTGTGTCACCATGATCATCACCGGCCTCTGTGCGGCCAACGGAGCCAAGCGGGTGGATTACTATAATTCCCTTCCCACTCCGGAAAAGATACATTTTAAGAGCCAGATCGGGCTGGTGATCCATAACCGGGCCGTGATCTGTGCAGCCCTGCTGCTGGGAGCCGTTACCCTTGTGAATACCATGAGTTCTGCACTTTCCTTATATTATCTCCGGTGCGTGGTGGAGAACATGGGCTTAAAAGCCGTATTCTCTCTGGTATCCCTGGGGATCAGCCTGGTGGTCATCCCCATGATGCCTGCCATGCTGAGAAAATTTGGCAAGATCAAAACTGTGTTTATCGGTATGTTTGTGATCCTGCTCCAGTCCATCTGGCTCCTGGTGCGCCGGGAATATGCCACAGATCTTGAGGTCATCGGCATGGGATTTGTGGGAAGCCTTGGCTTCGTATTCGCGAATGTGGCGGTGCTGGCTATGATCCCCGACTGCACAGACTATACAGAGTGGAAGTTTGGAACGGCCCAGGCCGGGTTCATCAACGCCACGATCACCTTTATGAAGAAATTCTGCTCCAGCTTTTCCACCATGATCGTGGGCGTTGCCCTGGCGTCTGTGGGGTACAGTGCCTCAGAGACCTCCCAGGAGGTCATCGACATGATCGTGAACTTAAAGATCGCCTATCCCATTGTGTTAATGATCGTTACGGTGATCCTGGTGAAGCTTTATCCCATTACGCCAGCCTTCGCAAAGACCATGCGCGCGGAGCTTAAGCAGCGCCGGGAGGCGGCGAAGAAAAATTCCTAATGCCAGTTTCTCTATATTGTCATACATACTCCTTTGAGAAGCCGCGGGCCGTCTGCCTGCGGCTTTCCACGTTGCTGGCAGTGGCGGCCGGAGCGCTGCGGACACAGAGGAAAGTTTTCTGGAAAATCTTGTGCAGAAAATAAAAAAGTGGTAGCCTGTAATCAGAAAAGAATCTGTTGCAGAAGGAGGGATCCGGGATGTTTGACCTGTTCGGCATATTATTTCCAATCGTTTTTTTCATGGTCCTGGGGACATTCATCATGACCATAGCAAAGGGGCTCAGCACCTGGAATAAGAATAACCACTCGCCGCGGCTGACGGTGGAGGCAGCGGTCACAGCCAAGCGCATACATGTGACCCATCACCGCCATGCCAATGCGGGAGACGTTTCGGGGGCCCACGGCTTTACGGACACATCCTCCACGAAGTATTTTGTCACCTTCCAGGTGGAAAGCGGAGACCGGATGGAGCTTTCCGTTTCCGGGCCGGAATACGGGATGTTAGCTGAGGGAGACACAGGACGGCTTTCTTTCCAGGGAACCAGGTATCTGGGCTTTGAGAGAGATTGAGAATGGAGATGAAAAGATGAGATTAAGGAATGTACTGATCGTTGTGAAGGATATGGAGCGGTCAATAAAGTTTTACCATGACCTGTTCGGCCTGGACACGGTGGTGGATCAGGATGGAAACGTGATCCTGACGGAGGGCCTGGTGCTCCAGGATGAGAAGCTGTGGAAAAAGTTCCTGGGGCGGGAGGTGATCCAGGAGAACAATTCCTGTGAGCTGTATTTCGAGGAGCGGGAGTTTGACTGCTTTGTGGAAAAGCTGGAGCGCCTGTATCCGGAGGTACAGTATGTGAACCGGCCCATGACCCATAGCTGGGGCCAGAGAGTGGTCCGGTTCTATGATCCAGACGGGAATCTGATCGAGGTGGGAACGCCAATATGATGCCGGAGGAAAGAAGAAGGAGGAAGAAAAATGGACTATAAGATCCTGCGGCTGACAGACCGACCGGAGCTTAAGGAACAGGCGGCCCGGTGGTTCCATGAAAAATGGGGGATCCCCCTGGAGGCCTATATGGAGAGCATGGAAGAGTGCCTGGAGGAGAAGGGCCCGGTTCCCCAGTGGTATATGGCGCTGGACGGGGAGCGGATCATCGGCGGCATGGGAGTGATCGAGAATGATTTTCATGACCGGAAGGATCTGGCTCCCAATGTGTGTGCTGTATACACAGAAGAGGACTGGCGGGGCCGGGGCGTTGCCGGCTCGCTGCTTCGGTACGTGTGCGCAGACATGAAGGAAAAGGGGATCGATCCTCTGTATCTGATCACCGATCATACTTCTTTTTATGAACGGTACGGCTGGGAATATCTCTGTATGGTACAGGGAGAAGGAGAAGCGGAAAAGATAAGAATGTATATCCACAGAGGGGAGGAATGATCCTGTGGAAAAAAGGGTGTAGATCAGGGGGATTGCAGGATAAGAGGAGCAGCCCCGGAGCGGAGGACAAAGGAAGGAGTGTGCCATGGATCGCAGCGATGTGAGCTTTACATTTTTAGACAGGATCCGGGAGATCGAGGAAAATATCGAGGACGGGCGGTTTCAGTCGGCCCTGGCGCTGGCGGTGACGCTGCCGGATATCTGCGGCGGGATCGCGTTTCCGGAGCTGGTAAAGCGAGGCCGGGACGGGAGGATCCTGCGGGACAGATCCGGGGAGCCCAGCCGGGATACCGGGCGGCAGTATTCCCAGTGGGTGGATACATATGGGGCCCCGTTCTTAAAAAAGGACCCGGCTGACGAAGCGCCGTATATCTGCGGGGAGCGGCTGTGGCAGCTGAGATGCGAGTACCTGCACCAGAACAAGGGCTTCGACAACGATACACCCGACACGGAGGTACGGTTCCATCTGGGTCTCAACTGCGGAAGCAGCATCTGTAACCTGGATACGGAGGACGGATCCGATATCCGCCTGGATATTGAGGAGCTGTGCCGCAGGATCTGTCTGGCGGCCCGGAGCTTTTATGAGGAAAACAGGGAGAACATGGATTTTGCCCTTTATAATACGCCGGTCATTGATTTCACCAGGTGGAAGGAGGAGGCGTTTTCGGCCCGGAAGGTGCTGGGCATCGTCACAGGGGACCGGATCTACGGAAGCGGGCTTAAGGCGGCCCTGGGGCAGTATTACCGGCTGGCAGTTTCGGGAGTTTCCTGGGAGGAGGTCCGGAAGAAGCTGAAAAAGGAAAAGCCCGATGTGTGGATCCTGGACCGGGAATTCTTAAAATATGTGGATCATGAGGACGGAGACGGTAAGGGCCCGGCAGTTTTTATCTTAAAGGAGCCAGGCAGCAGAGAGGCAGGCCTGGGAGGATATCCGTATCTGGATAAGTTTATGGACCTGAAGGAAATGAGGAGGACCATCCGGTCCGGCCAGGAGGGAACAGAACGGAAACAGGACGCTTAAATGGAGGAAGAGGAACGGATGTGGATGATGGCAGCAGCGGCAGGATTTTCTGGGACCCTGATCCTGGGTCTTCTGCTTTACAGGGAAAGGCTGAAAGGAAAACGGCTCGTGGAGCGGAAGAAGGAGCTGGAGGAGGAGCTGAGGAAGGCAGAAAATGAGGCAGAGCGGATAAAAGAGGCAGAAGCCCGTCTTTCCAAACGGGTCTCAGAGCTGGAAAAAAGCCTGGAGGAACAGAGAAGGGAACGGGAGGAGATCTGCGGGGCGGCGGCCAACGTACACCTATACGCCCAGCTGGGAGGTGAAAAGGCCGCCTCCAGGGAGCTTAAGGGGATCCTCCAGGTGATCGCGAAGGAAAGCCGGAAGATCGCAGAAAGGATGGATGCATGAACCAGCCGTTTATCAGAAGGGCAGTCATTGAGTGGGAGAAGATCGGCCAGGACAGCTATTTAAGGCGGATCCCGGCGCTGGAGGGCCTGGAGGCTCTGGAATTTGACGCTCCGGTCACATGCTTCGTCGGGGAGAATGGCAGCGGGAAATCCACGCTCCTGGAGGCCATGGCCATTGCGGCCGGGTTTAACCCCGAGGGAGGGTCCAGAAACTACCATTTCTCCACCTATGACTCTCATTCAGAGCTGTGGAGGGCCCTCCGGCTGGTGCGGGGATATAAAAAACCGTCCTGGGGATATTTTCTGCGGGCTGAGAGCTTTTACAATGTAGCCACCAGAGAAGAGGAATATGCGGATTTTCTGCATCCTTCAGAGAAATATCATGAAAAATCCCATGGAGAGAGCTTTCTGGCTGTGGCCCAGAAGTATCTGACGCCTGGAGGCCTGTATTTTTTAGACGAGCCGGAAGCGGCCCTCTCCCCCCAGAGACAGCTTACGCTTTTAATGGAGATCTTCCAGTGCGCCAGACAGGGGGCGCAGTTTTTTATGGTATCCCACTCTCCGATCCTTCTTGGCCTTCCGGGGGCCAGGATCCTTTCCTTCGATGACGGGGAGGTCCATCCCTGTGCCTATGAGGAAACGGAAAGCTATCAGGTGATGGAAATGTTCATCAACAGCCGGGAGCTGCTCTTAAAAAAGCTTTTGAAAGATTTATAAAAAAATTTATAAAATATCCCTTGCTTTTTCTTTTAAAAGAGGTATAATACCCATAGTCAATACAAAAAAATGAATAAATATTCAAAATGAAATTTCAGACAGAATGAAGAAGCAGAAAGGGAAGGAAAAATGATGAAGATGATGAAGAAAGCAACAGCAGTGATCCTGGCAGCAGCCATGGCGGCGGCTCTGACCGCATGCGGCGGCGGAGAAAAGGCTGAGACGACAGCGGCAGATACAAAGGCCGAGACAACGGCGGCAAAGGAAGACGCCAAGGGAGCAGAGAGCCCTGCCGAGGAGACAAAGGCCGGAGAAGAGGCAGCCGCTGGCGGCACCATCCTTATGGCCACCAACGCAGAGTTTGAGCCCTGGGAATTCCATGACGGCGACGCCATCGTGGGCATCGACCCGGAGATCGCAGGAGCCATCGCTGAGAAGTTAGGCATGGAGCTGAAGGTGGAGGATATGGCCTTCGACGCCATCATCCCGTCTGTGGCCTCTGGAAAGTGTGACTTTGCCATGGCCGGCATGACCGTAAACCCGGAGCGTGCGGCTTCCGTGGACTTTACAGATACCTACGCCTCTTCCTCTCTGGTGATCCTGGTAAAGGCTGACAATACAGAGATCACAGGAGAAGATACCCTGGCTGGCCACGTTGTGGGAGCCCAGCTTGGAACCACCGGCGATACCACAGCCTCTGACATCTGCGGCGACGATAAGGTGGAGCGTTATAATACCTTCTTTGAGGCAGTCCAGTCCTTAAAGCAGGGCAAGATCGACGCGGTCCTTTTAGACAAGGCTCCGGCCAACGTATTCCTTTCCCAGAATGACGACTTAAAGCAGGCCGGTGAGGAACTTGGAAAAGAAGAGTATGCCATTGCAGTGAAAAAGGGCAATACAGAGCTCCTTGAGAAGTTAAATGCAGCCATCGCCGAGCTTAAGGAAGACGGGACCATCGACGAGATCGTGAACAAATATATCCCGGCAGAATAAGGAATGGAAAATTATGGAAAGGGCTTTTTAATCCGGCCTATATAGTGTAAAATGAACATGTAACTGGAAAATAATGGAGCTGTCGCAAGGGAGGAGATCTGAATTTCTTCTGCGGCAGCCCCATTGTCGTGTCATAAAAATAATTCCAGACCGGAGGAAACGGCTGGAAAAACAGAGAAGAGAAAGGAATGAAAACGTGAACTTAGAAGAGCAGCTTACAGCGGAACAATTTTACAACAACTTTGTCGCCGACGACCGGTTCGTAAAGTACATTCTGGGAGGTCTGAAAACGACCCTCCTCGTTACTTTATTTGCCGTGCTCCTTGGCATTTTTCTTGGGTTCCTGGTGGGGACCGTGCGCTCCACCTATGAAAGGACAGGGAAGCTTGGGGTCTTAAACGTGTTCTGCCGCGCCTATCTTTCTGTGATCCGCGGAACGCCGGTGACAGTCCAGCTGATGATCACATATTACTTTATTTTTTCGTCTCCGGACTCCTCCAAGTTGCTCTGCGCGATCCTGGCCTTTGGAATCAACTCCGGAGCCTATGTGGCGGAGATATTCCGGTCCGGCATCATGTCCATCGACAATGGACAGTTCGAGGCGGGAAGAAGCCTGGGATTCAATTACGCCCAGACCATCTGGTATATTATCCTGCCCCAGGCCTTTAAAAATGTCCTGCCGGCCCTCTGCAACGAGTTCATCGCCCTTTTAAAGGAGACCTCCGTATCCGGCTTCATAGCCCTCCAGGATCTGACAAGGGGAGCGGATATCATCCGGAGCCGTACCTATAACGTGGTGCTCCCGCTTTTTACGGTGGCGTTAATCTACTGGATGATCGTGACCTTTTTGACCTATATGGTGGGAAAACTGGAAACCAGGCTCAGAAAGAATGAAAAGAGGTAAGTCATGGCGGAAAATCAGACAAAGAACCGGGAGATCGGCACAGGAGAGCCGCTGATCCGGGTAAAGGAATTATGTAAATCCTTTGACGGGGTGGACGTGCTGAAGAACATTACCACCACCATTAAAAAGGGAGAGGTCGTATTTGTGGTGGGGCCGTCCGGCTCCGGAAAATCCACGTTCCTCCGGTGCATGAACCTGCTGGAGGAGCCCACCGGCGGCCATATCTTTTTTGAGGGAACGGATATCACTGATAAAAATACGGATATCAATCTGCTGAGGCGGAAAATGGGGATGGTGTTCCAGCAGTTCAACCTGTTCCCCCATATGAGCATCATGAAAAACATGACCATCGCTCCCGTGAAGCTTCTGGGAGTGAAGGAGGAGGATGCCGTAAAGGAAGCCGAAAAGCTCCTGGCCCGCGTGGGACTTTTAGACAAAAAGGACGCTTATCCGGGACAGCTTTCCGGCGGTCAGAAGCAGAGGATCGCCATTGTCCGGGCGCTGATGATGAAGCCGGATGTGATGCTGTTTGACGAACCCACCTCGGCCCTGGACCCGGAAATGGTGGGCGAGGTATTAAACGTAATGAGAGAGCTGGCAAAGGAGCATATGACCATGCTGGTGGTGACCCACGAGATGGGCTTTGCCAGAGAGGTGGCCGACCGTGTCATGTTCCTGGACGGCGGCGATTTTGTGGAGGAGGCCCCGCCGGAGGAATTTTTTACAAATCCCAAATCAGAGCGTCTGCGCTCCTTCTTAAGCAAGGTATTATAAAAAACAGAGAAAGCGCCAGACGGGATACGCAGAGATCCGGTCTGGCGCTTTTTTGGAATTTTCTTGCATTTTGCAGAAAATATGTGTAAAATCAAACTTATGAAAGATGAAAGACCGAATGTTTGATTCTTAGAAGGACAGCGGCGAATGCCGCAGGAAGGAGCGATGCTCATGAGCAGACTGGAAATGGTCTCTCCGACGAGAGCAAAGATCGTCATGGAGGGGCTTTATAAGGACCTGGAACGAAGGATCGAGGCGAGCCAGCCGGGACTCTGTCCCGTGGACCTGGCCCGGGCGTTCCTGGAGCTGTGCTACGCCCAGACGTGCGGGAAATGCGTGCCCTGCCGGATCGGCTTAAAGCAGCTGATGCTTCTGATCCAGGACGTACTGGATGGAAAGGCCACCATGGACACGTTAAAGCTGATGGAGGAGACGGCTCTGGCGGTCATGGAAGCCGCCGACTGCGCCATTGGATACGAGGCGGCCAATATGGTCTATAAGGGGCTGACCGGCTACCGGGACGAGTATATCGAGCATGTGAAGCACGGTCGCTGTACCTGTGTGGCCTCCCAGCCGGTGCCCTGCGTGACCCTGTGTCCGGCCCATGTGGATATCCCGGGATATATCGCCCTGGTCCGGGAGGGCAGGTATGCGGACGCCATCCGCCTGATCCGGAAGGACAATCCCTTCCCCACCTCCTGCGCCTTCATATGCGAGCATCCCTGTGAGTCCATGTGCCGCAGGAACATGGTGGACGACGCCATCAACATCCGCGGGCTGAAGCGGGTGGCAGCGGATTTTGCGGGAGAGGTGGATCCTCCGGCTCCAGCTCCGTCCACGGGAAAGAAGATCGCCGTCATCGGCGGAGGCCCCGGAGGCCTGAGCGCGGCCTATTACTTACAGCTCATGGGCCATCAGACCACTGTTTATGAGATGCTTCCGGAGCTGGGCGGCATGCTCCGGTACGGGATCCCCAATTACCGTCTTCCCAAGGAGCGGCTGGAGGACGATATCCGCAGTATCTTAAAGACAGGCGTCCAGGTGAAGCATGGATTAAAGATCGGAAAGGACATCACCATCCAGGAGCTCCAGAAGGAATACGACGCCATTCTCATCGCCATCGGAGCCAGCGCTGATAAGAAGCTGCGCCTGGACCATGAGGACGCAGACGGCGTGCTGTCGGCGGTGGAATTTTTACGGAGCGCAGGCCTTGGGGAGCTGCCGGATCTCACAGGAAAGCAGGTGGTGGTGGTCGGAGGCGGCAACGTGTCCATGGACGCGGTGCGGACGGCAAAGCGCATGGGCGCGGAGAAGGTCAGCATCCTGTACCGTAGACGGCGCCACGATATGACGGCCCTGCCGGAGGAGATCGAGGGAGCCGTGGCCGAAGGGATCGAGCTTTTGACCTTAAAGGCACCGTCCTCCATCGATGTGGATGAGAACGGACGGGTCCGGGGGATCTGGGCCACGCCCCAGATGGTCAGCGCCATAAAGGACGGCCGCGCCGGGATCCAGCCCACGGGAGAGCCGGACGTGTATATCCCCTGCGATGTGCTGATCCGGGCCATCGGCCAGGATATCGAAACCAGCCATTTTGAAGAGGCAGGGGTCCCGGTCCAGAGAGGAAAGATCATCACCAGGAGCACAGGAGACTTTGAAAACATGCCGGGCGTCTTTGCCGGCGGCGACTGTGCCAGCGGACCGGCCTCGGTCATCAAGGCCATTGCGGCAGCCAAGGTGGTGGCGGCCAACATTGACGAATATCTGGGCTTCCGCCACGAGATCTCCTGTGATGTAGAGATCCCGGACGCCAATCTGGAGGACCGGACGCCCTGCGGACGGGTCAACCTGACGGAGCGGGAGGCCTGCCAGCGGGTCCATGACTTTGAAGGCGTGGAGAACTGCATGACAGAAAAGGAGGCCAGACAGGAGGCTGACCGGTGCCTGCGCTGCGACCACTTTGGCTATGGAATCTTTAAGGGAGGCAGGGATACGATATGGTAAATGTGACGATCGACGGAAAAAAGATCCAGGTAAGAGAAGGAACGACGATCATGGACGCCGCAGCCAGATGCGGGATCCCGATCCCCAGTCTGTGCTATTTAAAGGATATCAATGAGATCGCCGCCTGCCGCGTCTGTGTGGTGGAGCTGGAGGGGAAGGAGCGGCTGATCACCTCCTGCAACAACGTGGTGGCCGAGGGTATGGTGCTTTATACCAACAGTCCCAAGGTCCGCCGCCACAGGAGAAAGATCGTGGAGCTTCTCCTGTCCCAGCACGACTGTCTCTGTGCCACCTGTCAGAGGAGCGGGAATTGCAGCCTTCAGAAGATCGCCAATGATCTGAATATTTTGGAAATTCCCTTCCACCATACGTTGGAGCACCAGCCGTGGAATAAAAATTTCCCATTATTGCGAAAATCTGAAAAATGCATCAAATGCATGCGCTGTGTCCAGATCTGTGAAAAGGTCCAGGGACTGGGGATCTGGACCGTGGAGGGGACCGGTTCCCGGGTGACCATCAATGTTTCCGGCAGAAAGACCATCGAAGAGGCGGACTGCTCGCTCTGCGGCCAGTGCATCACCCACTGTCCGGTGGGGGCTCTGACCGCCAGGGACGATACGGAAAAGGTCTGGGAGGCCATTGAGGATCCGGATAAGATCGTAGTGGCCCAGGTGGCTCCGGCGGTGCGGACAGCCTGGGGCGAGGAGCTGGGACTTTCCCCGGAGGAGGCCACCATCGGCCGGATCATGGACGCCTTAAAACGCATGGGCGTGGACTACGCCTTTGATACGGTATTTTCGGCGGATCTGACCATTATGGAGGAGGCCAGTGAGTTCCTGGAGCGGTTTACAAAAGGAGAATTCAAAGACCGTCCCATGTTCACCTCCTGCTGCCCCGGCTGGATCCGGTTCGTAAAGACCCAGTTCCCCCATATGGTGAAATATCTGTCCACGGCCAAATCCCCCCAGCAGATGTTCGGAGCGGTGATGAAGACGTATTACGCCCAGAAGCTGGGAGTGGATCCGGAGCGGATCTTCACGGTTTCCATCATGCCCTGCGTGGCCAAGAAGGCGGAGCGGGAGATGGAGCTGTTTTATGAGGAATACGCAGGCCACGACGTGGACGCAGTCCTGACCACAAGAGAGCTGGTACGGATGATCCGGTCCGCCCACATAAGGCCGGAGGGCTTAAACGATATTGAAAGCGACAGCCCCATGCGGGAGGGGACCGGAGCCGGAGTCATCTTCGGGGCCACCGGCGGCGTCATGGAGGCGGCTTTGAGGACGGCCTACTTTGCCCTAAAAGGGAAAAATGCTCCGGCAGACGCCTTCCGGGCAGTGCGCAGCCTGGGCTTCAACGCCAACAACGGCGTCCAGGAGGCAGAATTCAAGATCGACGATCTGGTGCTCCGGACGGCAGCAGTCAGCGGCCTGGGAAACACCAGGGCTCTTCTGGAGCGGATCGACCGGGGAGAGGTCCATTACGACTTCGTGGAGGTCATGGCCTGCCCTGGAGGCTGTGTGGGCGGAGGCGGACAGCCCATCCACGATGGGAAGGAGCTGGCCTTTGAACGGGGAAGGCAGCTTTATTATCTGGACGCCGGCGCCAGACTCCGGTATTCCCATGAAAATCCGGACGTGAAGGCTATGTACGAGGAATTTTTTGAAAAGCCCAATTCCCATAAAGCCCATCTGCTGCTGCATACGGAGCACAGGAAATAGGGCGGGGGAGTTTTCTGGCGGACATGAATGGTCCGGGAAAGGAGTCCATGAAACGGAAATATAAGATCGCAATGGTCCAGATGGACACCCAGAACAATAAGGAAAAGAATCTTGAGGACGCCTGTGCCTGGATCGATGAGGCGGCGGCTTCGGGGGCGGAGCTGGTGTGCTTTCCCGAGGTCATGAACCTGATCGGGAAAAACACAGGTCCCGGCGGAGGAAGGGAGCCGATCCCTGGATATTCCACCGGGCGGCTCATGGAAAAGGCGGCGGAGCATGGGATCTATATCCATGGCGGCAGCATTACGGAGGAGATCCCGGGAGAAAAACGGGCCTGCAACACCAGCGTGCTCATAGGGCCAGACGGCCGGATCCTGGCAAAATATCAGAAGCTCCATACCTTCGATATTACGCTGGCTGACGGACGGCCGTTCCGGGAATCGGACCGGATCCGGCCGGGAGACGCAGTGGTGACGGCAGAAACGGAGCTGGGGTGCTTCGGCATGTCCATCTGCTATGACGTGCGGTTCCCGGAGCTGTACCGTCTGCTGGCCATAAAGGGGGCAAGGGTGCTTTTCGTTCCCGTGAGCTTCACAAAGGAGACCGGGGAGGAGCACCTGGAAATGCTTCTCAGGGCCCGGGCTGTGGAAAACGGCTGCTATGTGATCGCGGCAGCCCAGACCGGGGTGAAGCCGGCCTATACGGCTTATGGGAACAGTATGCTCATCGATCCCTGGGGAAAGGTCCTGGTACGGGCCGGATCGGAGACAGGGGTCTTTTATGGGGAGATCGATCTGGATCATGCCGATGCGGTCCGCCGCCGGATGCCGTCCCTGGAAAGCCGGAGGACGGACGTGTACCAGGTGGAGGAAAAAAGGAAGTAAAAAATTTGCAGTTCCATCTTGACAGTTCCAGGAATCTTTTGTATAGTGGAACCATCATATGACTGACGGAAGTGGAAGAAACCACATGAAGTATGATCTTGCTGAGCCGACCGCCTGGGCAATCTGCCCGGATGGACGGCTCTTTTTTGCTTTGCAGGAAGGCGTGAACGGGGCCCAGGGCAGATCTGGAACTGAGAGGAGTTTCATCTGGTTTTGCTGAGAAGGAGGAGATCGTATGGCCATGGGACGGATCCATTCCTGGGAATCCATGGGGCTTGTGGACGGACCCGGGATCCGCACGGTGATTTTTTTACAGGGCTGCCGCCTGCGGTGCCGGTATTGCCATAATCCGGATACGTGGGAGCTCTGCGGAGGGGGGACCCTGGAATCTCCGGAGGAGACTGTAAACCGGCTGATGCGGTTTAAACCCTATTACGGGGCCGACGGAGGCGTTACGTTTTCCGGAGGGGAGCCGCTGTTACAGAAGGAATTTCTGACAGAGGCCCTTGCCCTGTGTAAAAGCCGTGGGATCCATACCTGCCTGGATACGGCGGGAGTGGGCTGCGGCGGTTATGGGGAGATCCTCAAAAATACGGATCTGGTGCTTCTGGATGTGAAGCATTATACGCCAGAAGGGTATCAGGCTGTCACCAGCCGGTCCATGGATGCCTATGAGGAATTTTTGGACGCGGTCCAGTCCATGGAGGTTCCCTTGTGGCTCCGCCATGTGGTGGTTCCCGGCCTTACGGACGGAGAGGACCATCTGGCGGGTCTGGCAGAGTATGTAAAGGGAATACGGAATGTGAAGCGGGTGGAGCTGCTTCCATATCATGTTCTGGGGGTGCCCAAATACCGCGCCATGGGAATCCCATATCCTCTGGAGGGCGTGCCGCCCATGGAGAGCGGAGCTCTTGTCAAATGGCAGGAGCGTATGAACTGCGGGCTGAAAAATGGCTGAGGGTCTGAGGAGCATCGGAGATCAGATGGAAGAGAATGGGATCACAAAACGTGATCTGTGACAGGGTGAAAGGAGATCAATATGAGTATCGATGTAAACTGTACAGCATGGAGAGGCTTTAAGACCGGCGAGTGGCGCCATGTGGTCAACGTAAGGAACTTTATCCAGAAAAACTATACGCCCTATGCAGGCGGAGATGGATTTCTGGAGGGGACCACGGAAAAGACGAAAAAAGTATGGGAAAAGGCTCACGGCCTGATCCTGGAGGAGGTAAAAAAGGGCATTGTGGACGTGGATACCACAGTGGTGTCCGGCATCGACAACTTTGCTCCCGGCTATATTGATAAAGACAATGAAGTGATCGTCGGGCTCCAGACCGACGCGCCCTTAAAGCGCATCGTCAATCCCTTCGGCGGCATGCGGATGGCCAAGAGCGCCCTGGAGCAGTACGGCTACCAGCTGGATCCGGACGTGGAAAAGCACTTTAATCTATACAGAAAGACCCATAACGACGGCGTATTCGACGCATACCCGGAGCGGATCCGTGTGGCCAGAAGCGCAGGACTTCTGACAGGACTTCCCGACGCCTATGGCCGCGGCCGGATCGTTGGCGACTACCGCCGTGTCCCCCTTTACGGCACAGATTTCCTCATTGAGTCCAAAAAGGCAGACCTGAAGCTTTTAGACGGGCCCATGACCGACGAGAGGATCCGTCTCAGAGAGGATGTGAGCGAGCAGATCCGCGCCTTAAAGAAGATGGCGGACATGGCTGCGAAGTACGGCTGCGATATCACAAAGCCTGCGGAAAATGCCCATGAAGCCGTTCAGAACCTGTATATGGCCTATCTTGCCGGGATCAAGGAAAACAATGGGGCAGCCACCAGCCTGGGCCGGACCGCCACCTTCCTGGATATTTATATCCAGAGAGACATGGAGGCGGGGATCCTTACAGAGGCTGGAGCCCAGGAGCTCATCGACCAGTTTATCATCAAGCTCCGTCTGGTGCGCCATCTGAGGACGCCGGAGTACAACGAGCTGTTCGGCGGAGATCCCACCTGGGTGACCGAAAGCCTTGGAGGAATGGGCGTGGACGGCCGGACGCTGGTGACGAAGAACACCTTCCGCTATCTCCATACACTGACCAACCTGGGAACCGCCCCGGAGCCCAACCTGACCGTGCTCTGGAGCCAGAACCTGCCGGAGGCCTTTAAGGATTACTGCGCGAGGATGAGCATTGATACAGACTCCATCCAGTACGAGAACGATGATCTGATGCGGCCCATGTACGGCGACGATTACTGCATCGCCTGCTGCGTATCGGCCATGGCTGTGGGAAAGCAGATGCAGTTCTTCGGCGCCAGGGCCAACCTGGCCAAGAGCCTGCTTTACGCCATCAACGGCGGCGTGGACGAGTTAAAGGGACTCCAGGTGATCCCCGGACTGGAAAAGAATACAGAAGAGGTCCTGGACTACTCCCATGTGCTGGCGGACTATAAGAAGACTCTGGCCTATGTGGCGGAGCTTTATGTGGACACCATCAACATCATCCACTTCATGCATGATAAATATGCCTATGAGGCCAGCCAGATGGCTCTTCACGATACATGGGTGGAGCGCCTGGCAGCCTTCGGTGTTTCCGGCCTTTCCGTGGCTGTGGACTCTTTATCAGCCATTAAATTCGCAAAGGTGACGCCCGTAAGGGATGAGAACGGAGTGGCCGTGGACTTTAAGGTGGAGGGAGAGTTCCCCAAATACGGAAACGATGACGACCGGGTGGACGACATCGCCGTGGAGCTGGTGTCCTTCTTCTCCGCAGAGCTTAAAAAGCACGCCCTGTACCGGGATGCGATCCATACGCTGTCAGCTCTTACCATCACCAGCAACGTGATGTACGGTAAGAAAACGGGAACGACGCCCGACGGAAGAAAGGCCGGAGAGCCCTTCGCCCCGGGGGCAAATCCCATGCACGGAAGGGACAGCCACGGCGCGCTGGCATCCTTAAACTCTGTGGCTAAGATCCCCTACCGGGCCGTATGCCAGGACGGAGTTTCCAACACCTTCTCCATTACGCCCACGGCTCTTGGAAAATCGGAGGAGGAGCGGATGAAGAACCTGGTGATGATCTTAAATGGATACTTTATCCAGGGGGCCCATCACTTAAACGTCAACGTCATGAACCGGGAGCTCCTCATCGACGCCATGGAGCATCCGGAAAAATATCCGACTCTGACCATCCGTGTTTCCGGCTACGCCGTGAACTTCAGCCGTCTCAGCAGAGAGCAGCAGCTGGAGGTCATCAAGCGGACGTTCCACGAGAGCATGTAAAAACAGAAAGCCCCTGTTTCCTGGGAATTCCGGGAGGCAGGGGTTTTTTTACGGGACGGAACAGGGCGTTTCCTGCCGGATGGAGGAGAGTGCCGGGGCGCTGGTAAGATACAGCCCCGGCATATGTTCTTATGGGGCGTGCGGTTTTGTTTTACAGGCCCCCTGTCTCCGATCCTTCTTCTTTCTCTGGTTCTCGGCTGCCGGGATGCTTTAAGGGATCGTGGAGGCCGGCTGCGCCGTATAGGCGACCGTGATCATCGTGATATAATCGTCAAGCTCCCGCAGAGCCATTTCGTTGAGCCCTTCCTCATAGGCGAAGCCGGTCAGTGTGAGCTCATGTTCCTGGGCAAAGGACAGGAGACGGTCATAAACGTCCTTCAGCCGGTCCCAGCTTCCCACGCTGAACGCCCGCAGATATTCTCCCGCAGGCAGCACTGCATCATACTGTCCGGCCTCATTTCTGCCATAAGAAAAGAAGCAGTCATAATCATTGAAATTTCCGGAAGAAATATTCTGGATGGAGATCCGGCTACCGAAGTTGTCGTACAGACCGAAGATGGTTTTCAGACGGAGAGAAAAATCGGCGGCTACGGAAAAATCTTGCTCATCGTAAGCCCCGGTGATGGGCGCAGAGAGCAGAATGTGCCGTTTAGGCAGATGGATCCGCTCGATCTTTCCATGGCTGGCCGAAAGCCCCAGCGCCAGCTTTTCCTGCTTCTGCTGTAAAAAGGCCTTTACCTCCAGAAGCTGGCAGACGGACCGGTCGATGAGCTCCTGCTTTTCCCTGATGATCTGGGTAAAGGAAGCGTCAGACGGGTGGTCTGTGTAAGTCCGGATCTCTTCGATGGAGAGTCCCAGGCGCCGGAAGATCAGGATCATTTCCAGCTGCACCGCCTGGAAGCGGCTGTAATAGTGATATCCGTTTTCATCGATCATTTCCGGGCGGAACAGGCCGATATCATTGTAATAATGCAGAGTCCTCTTGTTGATCCCGTTCATTTTTGCAAATTCCCCGGAGGTAAGAAAATATTTCCTATTTTTCATACGAATCTCCCCTTGACTGTACAGTTACTGTATATATTATGATACACTGCGTAAGAAAAATATGCAAGATTCTGGAGGAAAAAATGAGATTTGCAGAAATAGAAGCCAGTCAGTGGAAGGAAGTAAAAAGTATTTACATGGAAGCCTTCCCCAAAAGAGAGAGAAAGCCGTTTTTTGTCCTGAAGCATTCGGTGAAGCGGGGAAAGGCCAGGGTCTTTACGGCATCCGATGAAAATGGACTGCTGGGCTTTGCTGTTGCCATCCCGTATCAGAATATGGTCATGGTGGATTATCTGGCCGTATCCGGAAAGATCCGGAGCAAAGGGACCGGAAGCTTCATCATGCAGGAGATATGCCAGTATTTTTCAGATAAGAAGGTGGTCCTTCTGATCGAGCAGCTGGACGAGGGAGCGGAGAACCGGGAGCAGAGGATCGCCAGAAGAAGGTTCTATCTGAAAAACGGATTCACCTCAGCGGATATTTTTGTGGAGGGAGCCGGTGGGGATATGGAGATCCTGAACTTTGGAGGGAAGGTATCTCAGGAGGATTATATGTGTCTTCAGAAGTATGCCCTGGGAAGACTTTTGTTCAGTCTGTCGGGAATGCGGATCGTGGAGCCGGCAGAGGCGTAAGAAAGCCGCCGGTCCGCGGTCATAACAGCTCCATGGGGTACATATGGATGTAACAAAAGAGATATTTTTATGAAGATTGTTTATGAGGTGAAGTAAGAGAAAGATCGCAGAAATGCGGTCTTTTTTCTTTGAGTGTTTTTATTGTGTTATGGAAGAAAATCGGTTAAAATAGAACAAAGAAAGCAGGTGAAAAAATCATGGCTAAAACTTTTTTGTGGATTGAAGATAGAAAAGGAAAAGCAAGCTATACATTTTGGGCGAATCTCATGAAACAACTTTGTTCTGATGTAATCGTTGAAAGTAAAAAGAATAATAGTGAGTTGGTAAAAGCTGTAAGAACATTACAGGAGACTGAGAATAGATATATCATTGTCTTTGATAATTCTTTTGATAATTTGCAGATTGTTATGGAAAAGAAACGATTAAAGAAATATGTGAATGAGAAAGAAAATGTTTTTCTATTGAATATTATTTGTTTTGAATATCTTCTTTTAGAATTTAAAGAACTGATAGAATGGATTTATGCTTCGGAGGATGAATTCTTGCAAAAGAGAGCCAAAGTAATTGCGGCAAGACACAAACTTGTAGAATCCCTGCAGAATGATAATTTTGATTATAAAGGAATACGAGAAATTTTGGATTATGATAAAAATATTGAAGAATATAATATTGAACAATTGTCGGCAAAGCTATTATTTGATTTGACAAGAAATACCGGATTCGAAGTGTCAAAAGGGGTACTTGGAGAATGCTGGATAAAATCTTGCTGTGAATGGAATGAGCGACAGGAAGATGATATCTGCGGATTAGATTATAGCAGACTGTCTGTGTTTGATAAAATGAAAAGAATTTATGTGGGAAGCTCGTTGAAATTACAGCTTCCGAAAGTTGGATTGGAGGTAATGGCATGATAACGATTTTTAAAAATAAGAAAGACATACCTCAGGATAAAGAATATATAGAACTGAATGACATATTTTTTAATCAGAATACAGCAACAAAACTGGATGACAGAGCAGCAAAGTATATCCAAATGATAGATGGTTCGGAACTCATCAGTAAATATAAAATTCGATCACGCTTTGAAGATATTACATTGAATACGGATCAACTTTCCACAGGATGTAAAACGGTATTGAATGTATTGTATTTTCCGGATAAGGTGTTTTGCCTGAAAGAGTGTGGAAATAATGCTCTGGAAATATTGTATAGTTTTGATGTGGGAAATGTATATAGCGAATATGCAATGATTCCGTTTGACATGGAACAGGTGAAGGCGCAGACGAGTAGAGAATGTAAAGTGATCGAGGATTATGAAGAACTAAAGGAGTGGTGGGAAAATGAAGAGTAAACCAGTTGTAATGGAGCATTTTTCAACAGTGCATACTTCATTTGTAGTGGACTTTACATTTACCAATAATATAACAATTTTAATGGGAGATTCAGGAACGGGAAAGACAGCAACATTTTCATTTATCAGAGAATGTATGGCAGTGAATTCTAAAATTTTGTGTTTGGATAATTATGATTATCAGAAAGATATTAAAGAAATAATCAGCCAGACAGAAGGAAAGTTGGTTGTCATTGATAATGCAGATATTTTATTGAATGATGATACGAGAAAGTATATTTCGTTAGATAATAAAAATCAGTATTTGATTATTGGAAGAAATCCGAAGAATCTGTTTGCAACGAAAGAAAATCTGTTTGAATTGGTAAGTGAAAAGATTGGCGAGCAGACGGTGTTTACGATACAGCCATATTTATAAAATGGAATTTGTGTATTGAGAACTGCAGGTGTCAGGTATGAATATAGAAGCATTATATGATTTCTGATATGCAGGAATTCTATGATGGGTATGAAGCGTTCCAGACCAAAAAACTGTTACAGAATGAAGAGAGGGAAAGTATAGAGGACACGGTTTCCGAATCCTATTCAAAAGAGGTGGTAGAAACAGCTGCTGCAATAGAGGCAGAAAATGGGATGGATGCTTCCGAATACATTCTTCCCGACAGCGATACACGCTGCCTGACAGAAGAGGATGTGACAGGGTTAAGCGAGGAAGAAATCCGAATTGCCCTGAATGAAATTTATGCACGCCACGGAAGAATATTCCAGTCAGAAGATTTAAATGCATATTTCGCATCCAGATCCTGGTATGAGCCGAAATATTCTGCAGAGGAATTTAGCGCGGTAGAAAGCAGCATTATGAATGACTGCGAAAAAAAGAATATCGATTTTTTGGCAGAGGTCCGGGATGGAAAAAACGGTTCAGAACAGGTATTTGAAGAAAACTGGATGTATGGCACATACTATATGGATTTAGGCGAAGGCGGCATTACAGCAGAAGGCGGCTGCTATTCGGATAGCGGTGAAGACTATCTTTCCTTGACGGGTTCCTATATGGATAGCTATGGGGAATTTACCGGTATAATCGCGTATCTGGAAGATGGGACAATGTCAGCAAGCAGTGAGTTTGCGGAAAATGTTCATTTTACTTATAACGGAAAGGATCCGATCGAGATCCTGTCGTCAGACAATACTGGCGGCATGAATTTCCCGGGATTTGAAGGCATTTATCAGAAAACAGAAGATTTTCCGTAGTAACGATGTAGCAGGCTTGGAGGGGGCACGGTATTCATGACAGATGAAATGAAAAACTTGATCTTACAGTATGTGGATTCGGTACAGAAGATATACGGAACACACTTAAAACAGGTTATTTTATATGGCTCGTATGCCCGGGGCGATTTTACGGAAGATTCAGATGTGGACCTTATGATCCTGGTTGATCTGAATGAGGAGGAGACTGGGCAGTTTTCAGATGAACTTTCGGAACTGGGATTCGAGTATAACGTTGGTCATGATATCTGGATGATGCCGGTTGTGAAGAATATACAGAATTTCTTCAAGTGGAGTGCTGCGTATCCATTTTACAGGAATGTAAAGGAAGAGGGGGTATCGTTGTATGAAGCTGCCTGATGAACTGGATACAGGCGGTAAGTGGGAACTGGTATTCCACCGTTTGCAGATTGCAGAGGAGGATCTGGCATCAGAAATATTCCCGAAAACGATGGGGAGACGGATCGTGCAGGCAGAAGAAATCCGTCATTCCAGTGATTATGATCCGTTTTATATAGCATCCAAAGGCGGGACGCAGAAACAGATTGAGACAGCGAAAGACCTTTTGGATTATGCCAGAAGATTCATTGTGGAACGGAGAGAAGCAGAAGAATTATAAAATGATCCAGAGAGGAGTATCCATTGCGGGTACTCCTTTTTTATACAGAAATGCAAGGAGAAAAGCTAGAATGATCAAGATCAATATTTTTATTTTCCTGTAACAGGGAACGATGGACCAGGTATGTATCGGCTGTGGTGGGAAGCGGTGTATCACACCGGATCGGTTTCCAGTGAAGGAAGTGCAAAGAAACGATTAGTTATTAAGATTCTGGAGCAGAGGATCGCCTGAAGACGGTTCTATCCGAAAAACAGATTCACCTCTGCGGATGTTTTTGTGGAGGGATCCGGCAGAAATGTAAGAAAGCCGCCGGTCTGCGGTCATAACAGCTCCACGGGGTACATATGATGTACAAAACGTTCCCAGGGGAAGACCCATGAAGGAATATATCGAAGAACGGGCGGTCCAGATCGCCAATTACATCATAGACGAGAATGCTACGGTGCGCCAGACGGCGAAAAAGTTTGGGATATCGAAGAGTACAGTACATACGGAAGTGATAAAACAGAACGGTTAATATGGGCGATAGAATAAGAAGCCCATGTAGGCAAATAAGCGGTATAGAGCAGCACCGGGAACGGGCTGACCTATGCCGCTTATTTTGCATTTTGGAGGAAGTGTGGCTACACACTCCGACAAAAAAGGGTTTCCAAAGGGTATCCCTTTGGCACACGACTTTGCTTGCAAAGTGTAGTGTGTTATACCTGCTGTCACGGCTGATGGGTAAAATGAGGGTTTTGCCGGATGGAAACGCTCGCTTTGCCCGGCAGAAAAACGGGCAGGTTTTTGCGGATGGGAATGAGCAAAACACTGGACGTTTTCGAGAGTGACAGCAGGTATATAAACTCTTTTTATCAAGTCCTCCATCCTAATTTATACTCTGATATATGCTTTTTTTAATTTCTTAAATGTTGAAGACTTTATCAGATACAAATTGCCACAACTTCTTGTCAAAGCAACATATAATTTGTTAACTGTCGAAATAGGAATCCCTTTTATTGAAAAGTCATTACTGTCGAGCGAGTCAAATTTTTCTGTTAAGATTACACAAGCAGCACTTACTGTATCTCCCTTGGAATATGACCAATTCAATGCTGGAAACGAATAGTTTGAAGATTCTTTGAAAACTAGTTTTATAATTTTTTCATTTTCAAGAACTTCGGCTGCCATATCATCTGCCCAGATAACCGAACCATTATGATCACCATTAGATGTAATGCAAATGCCTAGTTTTTGGCAAACAAAATTACATATATCTACAGAGCAACGTCTGGATTTTTCAAGTGTTGTAACATCCACTTTGAATCCAGCCTGTTTAAACTCTGCCAAAAAATCGTTATAGCTTACATCCTTATTGCGTTTCTTGAATGGTTTACCCGAATTGTTAGTTGCGGAAACTGAGTGCTGATAATAATCGCCTACAAGTAGAATATGATTAAGCTGTTTTGCTAATGCCATAATCAAATCATAATCATGTTCTCTAAAATCTTGAAACTCATCTATAAGAACATAATCGAAAAACAAATTTAGCCTTTTTGCAATTCTCTTTATAAGAGATTCACGCCCCTTTTTTACCTGTAAAACAAGTTCTGATAATGTTGCACAGTAGTATTGACCTTGCTTTGTAATGTAATGACCAAGTTTATCTTTTGAAATATATTTAGGATTTGGAAATTTTTTGCCGAAATCATTAACCCTTTGCATTGGTGGTGGTTCTATTGTACAGATACCGCAACTAATAAATGTAGGGCAACCAAAATGTTCACCAATGCTTGGCTCATACGGCAATATCATATCCCTATAGACAAATGAATCAAAAGTCATTACTGTTGTTAATTCTGGAATCATTCCATGTGCATCACATAATTCTTTCTGTATGTTGTGAATATTCTCATTTGTATAGGCCAGTATCAGGTTTCTCTTTCTGGGATCTATCGTATGGCAGATATGATATGTTTTTCCCGCACCTGCTACTGCCAAGATTACTCGTTTATCCATCCGACAGCATCCTTTATGTACTGAGGTACAGAAAATATCTTTCCAGAAGTGAGCATCTGGTAAGCCGTATCCACTTTATTGTTTAACATTTTTCCTACTACCGCACCATAGTCTTTTTCATGGAAAAGATATTTTGCTCCTGCTTGAACAGTAATCATTCCATCTAGTGTATTTTTATTGATATTGTAAATTGAAATTTCCCAAGTCCAATCATCTACCGTCGATCCCATAAAGATATGCTGTAAAGTATTAACTTTATTAAATTCAGTTGCTTCATCGATTTTCTTTTGTTCCTTATCATTGTCTGTAATTACTGCAATACGTTTTCCGGTAGCATCCGCAATTGCAAGATACTTTTTATACGAAATCCCATTGCAAGAAATGATAGATATCCCATCTTCTTCAATACTGTGTCCGGTAAGTTGCTTATAAAAATGTGGTAGTAAAAGAAATTCTGTAGCACCCTCCACTAAGAACCCTTTCTTTGATAATAGTAATTGCAAAAATGCGTTATCGTCAGCTTTAACAAAGAATTCTGCGACCTTTTCATCTACCTTAGAAAGTGATTGAACCCTATTTTCAGTAATCCAAAGAACATTTTTTAAATTTAGTCTACTAGCAATCATATTGTTATGGGTAGTAACAATAATCTGAGATTCATTTTGCTTATCTGATATTTCTTGAAGCATCTTTCGAAGTGTAGAAAAGTCAAGATGATTTTCTGGTTCCTCGATTAAAATCACATCCAGACCATTTGCCTTATCTAGTGCAATCTGCGTTTTGATAAGGCTCTCCATTCCACTGCCTCTATTTTCTAAAGATATAGAATTTTCATACACGGAAAGAATAGTTTCAAGTACTACTTTCTTGCTATCAACACCGAACTTTCTATTATCGCCAATAGGTGGCAAACCGGCAGATTCAAAAGCATCTTCTAATTTTGACCGAAATTCATTTTTAACCTTAGCTCTGATTGATTCATTATATTTGCTGGTAAAAAGTGTCCTATTATAATAATTAAAAGAAGAAGTCACCGCACTATTAGTTGTATCTATGGATAGAAAATGTAAGGGTTTCTTAATTATTTGGTATGGACGATTTTTAAAAGTCATCCATGTTAACGAATAATATTCGTAAGGAATTTTTCCTTCGATGATGGATTGTTCTAATCCTGCCCCCAACTCTTCGTCGTATCTACATTCAAAACGAATTCCGTACTTTTCATTCTGATTTTTTCTTGCTCCGTATACTTCACCATAGAAATAATCTGAGTTTTTCTGTTTAGGGTCAAGACACAACTCTATTTCAATTAAAATCCTAGGTAGGGTTTTAATGCTAGGATTTGTTTGAAAATCCTCTATCATCTTAGTATTAAACAAATCTCGTAACACTGATTTATCGGCATTGCGATACTGCTGATTTAATACTATTTTGATTGCATCCA
>ENA-ORVC01000355-ORVC01000355.1-human-gut-metagenome-genome-assembly--contig:-NODE-355-length-50657-cov-7.230445_pt1 | contig 50657 bp, 47 predicted proteins | sample MGYA00242092_ERZ509234 | MGnify/ENA primary metagenome ERZ509234 (study PRJEB26280, sample SAMEA2338800) | human gut metagenome | biome: human gut; feature: human-associated habitat; material: faeces... | reverse complement strand
CAGAGGACTGAAAATCCTCGTGTCGCTGGTTCGATTCCGGCTCTGGGCATTTTCCTTGTAATTAAAAGGAATATAATTGAATAAGGGCGTGTAGCTCAGTTGGTAGAGCACTTGACTTTTAATCAAGTTGTCCGGGGTTCGAATCCCCGCACGCTCATTGTAGAACAAGCAGTTTTGCTTGTTTTATTTTTTCCAAAATTGTATATGCGGATGTGGCGGAATTGGCAGACGCGCTGGTTTTAGGGTCCAGTGGGCATCCCGTGCAGGTTCAAGTCCTGTCATCCGCAGACTACGAAGAAGCCTTGATTTTCGGGGCTTTTTCGCATGTCTGGGAAGAATTTTATTAAGTATTTCAGAACTCTTTTTGATCCGGTCACTACAATTTTGAAATAGCTAAAATAGTTTAAAAATTTTATGAGCAAAATTCCCTTATGCAAAAGCAAGTATAACAGAGTGCGCTCTGTTTTTGATTACACTTGATTACACTATACTGCAAGTGCACGTGTAATCAAGTTTTTCTTTTCTAGTTCATTGTTTCGATCATAGCAATAACAGCCGAGTGTTGTGCGTTCGTCTGCATGACCTGCTATTTCACGAACAGTATTTAGATTAACTTTTCCATCAAGAAGAGCGGAAATAAAGGTTTTCCTTGTCTTGTGAGAGGATTTGCGAATCACATCCATTTGATCACAGTATTTCTTGTATAAATAGCTGACAGATCTCGGAGACAACGGAGCTTCATTGATCGAAAAAATATAGCTTGTAGTTATTCCCTGTTTAACTTGAAATTCTTTTGCAAGTTGGATATACTTCATTGCAAGATCAGTTAAAGGAATTATGCGATCTCCACAGTCTGTCTTTGTGTGTTCCACAATTTCATTTGTTTCATAACGAAACATGCGTTGAATATGGATGCTATTGTCTGATTCTAAATCTTCATATCTCACGGCACATAATTCACCAATGCGTAATCCGGTTTGGAATTGAAACAGGATTGCTAAAGGTGCAAGTTTATGTACAAGTCGATTAGAATGGAAAAAATCTTCCCATGCCATTTGTGCAAGAGGTTTTATTTCATTAGTCAAAAACACCTGTGTATAATCAGGCTTCTTTTTGACCTTTTGAAACAATTTTTTCCCATCAATGGAAATGAGGGAAAAAGGATTGCTTTCTATAATTCCGAGATCAACAGCATAGTCCAGAGACTGACGCATGATAATTGTGGAGTTATAGTATTTCTTCTTTGTCATGGAATGTTTCTGAATCAGCTTATGTGCCCATGTATCAAGAGTCAGTTTATTTAGATTCTGAAGTGGCACATGGATAATATCTGTATTCAGATAGTATTTGTTCCAATCATTATTTATCCGACGAATGGAATTCTGCGCAGTTGTATGTAGCGATTTGTATTCTAACCACTGTGGATAAATTTTCTCCAATGAAAAATTTCTATATAAGGATTTCTGGTCTTGATCTTCATAATAGCTCACCAAAAAATTAGTTAAATCTTCTTCACTGGTTTTTACAATTAGTTTTCTTCCAGATGGTTTTGTGCTGTCATCAATATAAGTTCTATAACGAGAATCTGAACCTTGCCAGATTTTGTATGCGTGTTGTGCTAAAAGTTCTTTTTTACGTTTTTTATTCAATTGATTCTGCACATCATCCAGATTCAGTATACCATGTTGGAGAGCAAAATCTACAATTTTTTGTGCTTCATCATTATTTAGTTTAGTTTCCATGTAAATTTTGCCCCCCTTTCCTTAGTTTTTGGTTTTTAAATACATGAAAATTTATTTGAATATTTAATCGTGTAGTGGATAGCCCTGTTGCCCTAAGAAGTCACGCAGAGCATCCAAAGTGATTGATTCCAGAATCACTTCATTGTCTGAGTTTCGGATCAGATCATAGCGTGCTACATATGTTGCACTCCTTGAAGCTTTGTATCCCTGATTCAATTTTTGTAATCGGTAGTCATAGTCCTGCTTAAAAATTCGCTTGATACGCCAGAAAGTATACGGCGGAAAATTCTTTTCGTAAGTTGCCATGTTACTTTACTCCTCCCAAGGTAGTTTTTCTGATGGGGCTAAGGGTTTAAAACCGTGTAATTGTTCCGTCTCTTTTGCTTCTTCCAAAAATGGAAAAATTTCTTTCACATACGCTTTAACATCTGTTTTTGTTTTTTCTACTTTTGGAAGATAGGAAGTAACGATATTATTGATATATTCGACTTCTGTGCTATATCTTCTAAGTTTCGCATCCCATTTTGAAATATAAATACGGTCTTTATCCATACGAATATGAGTGTTACAACGTCTTTTAAACTGGATGCTAGATTCTTGTTCTTCTGAAAAAACATTACTATAAAAAGTTTCGATATCCAGTACAGTTGTAATAATGAGCAATTTACAATTTGCAAGGCATTTATTTTTATAGCGACTTTTTACAGATGTGACAGTGTTGTTATCCAAAAGCTTCAGTAATTCCGAAAGAGCAAAAACGGACGGACGTATATCATCCAAAATTATACAGGGTTCCATGGCATATTCTCCAAGAGGATCATTTCCACTAGAGGAAATATAGTAAGGTAAGTCTCTGGTTTCTGCAATTTTCTTTGCAAATGTTGTCTTTCCCGACTGAGATGCCCCTGTAAGATACACGCATTCCATTTTTCTGTGCTTCACAGTTGTCTGTAAATATTCTGTCCGGCATTTAAAAGCTTCTCTAATTTCTCTTGCATGTTGTATTTGGATTAAAGGAGGAATAACATTCTTTTCGTATTCAGGTATTTTTCCATCGACAATATCCAATAAAATTGCATCTATGCTTTTTCTATACTCAAAAGCAGTAACCAATTTTTCAATATCAAAATTTGAAGTTACTTCTTCTATGTCATATTGATATTTTTTAGGGGCATTAGCATGTACCTGATATAAAACGGCATTTTCCCATTTTCCATGAACTTTACTAACGAAATTTTCGGTAATTTTAAACCAATCAGCTATACAATGTGATTTTTGCGGCTGATTCTTCTCAAATCTTAAAAGCAAATGAATATGAGGTGCTTTTAATTCCCCTGCAACATGATCTGGATTCTGTTCCTCTTCTTTTTCTGTATACACATCCTTATCATGGATAATATAGCAATAATCCTTAATGCAATTTCTTTCAGAAATCTGTTGTTTCATATTTTCCAGATCAAATAACTGATTTCCCTCTTTATCAAATAAATTACTTACAATTTCACATCTACGAAGTGATATTCCACTTTTTTTCATATGTACTGTCTCCTTATCTATAAATTTTATATTTCTACATTTCTACATGGTATATGACAAGCCCTCATACCATGTAGATGTTTAATAAATACATGGGTTTTCCTAGAATAAGCTACATTCTACACCTCTTTTTTATGACTGGTGCATTACACCATCTTGCCTTCCCTTCCAAACTCCGTTTGCGGTCGGCAAGTGGTGTAATACCGTCATTTAACGAGAGATCCCATCTATTAAAACCTGATCCAATTTTTTCATATTCCGTATCCTCGGAATCAAAATTTCCTTTAATGGAAGCCCATCCTGTAAGAGATAACCGCATCCACGAGGACATGGAACTATTTTTTCCTTATAGTCTGAAAACATCATGGACACAGCTTCTTTACTCAGTTGACCCAATCCGACTATATTAGCGTATGAATCTCGGGCTTGTCCAAACCACCTCGCGTGAGCGGTTTGTACGCCTGTCACCACATACATCTGATAAGCCCTACCCATATTTAAACAGTAGGAAAGTTGGCGGATAGGCTCATCTGCATCCTTTTTTGGTAAATTGGTAATAAAGTTATTCCATTCATCTGTAACCAAAATGACAGGAGTCCTATCCATATCTTCTTTTCGAATACGTGCATCTAAAACCTCTTTAAAAAGTTCCAGCCCTTTCCCATACCTGTCGTGTGAAAAATAACGATTATGTCCTGATAGGAAATCATAATCTAATCCCTTATAATCACATACAATCAGTTTCGCTCCTGCATACGCAGGGGCAGATAAAATATGCCCTGCAAGAAGCTTGATTGCTGTTGTTTTGCCAGAGCCTGTGCCTCCTAGCAGGGTACTGTGTGGGTGAACTCTTAAATCTAAGGGGATACCCACAGCAAGGTGATATTTCTCCCAAATATCCCTTCGCAAAAATGGGATAGGCAAATCCTTAGAACCGTTCATCATAAACACCGCCACTTTCTTTTATATCTTCATAAACCATCTGTTCCTTTTGCATTTTTCGGTTGATATAGTCAGTCGTTTCGGGAATAATAGGTAAGATTGCCAGTTCAAAATAACTTCCCCGATCTTTGACTATATCAATATACAGACCTGAAATTCCTGAAATAAACTCATTGCTTCGTAAGAAAAACAGACGTTGTATTTCTTCAGACAGAACTATTTCCACTTCTTCAGGAGTTATTGTATTAGAAACGTCTTTTTTCATAGCTTTTATCCAAAAACGGGGATATCCGTCTGGCAAAGAGGGATGAAAAAGCAGGATGCTTCTAATTGAAAGAGGTTTTTTTAAGTTTAGGATATCCTGTGTCTCCACAATTGCTTCATAAATGCAGGAATAAATTGCATTTTCATCATTGAATAATAAAGCATTTGGATTTTCTGACGGATTGTTGTCCATACTTTCCAATTTTTTTAGTATACATAAAATTAATAGCAAAACAAGAATGTACGTATATTTATAAATAGCAACTATAAATAAAGTTAATAAAAAACACAAAGTCCCTGCTAAAATAGCATATAAGATTTTTGCTTTTTTTGATTCCATGGTAAGCATTTTTTTTTGTAATGTTTTAAAGTGCTTTTTACCTGTTTCCCATAATTCTTTTGCTTTTTCAAAATAATTATTCATCATCTAGGTCTCCTGTATTGCGGGGAGGGGGAAATCCCTCCCTAATATTAAAAATATTTTAAATTACAAGTTTGCAATTCTTTATCTCGAAGATATCTAACATACTCCGCATCATGTTCCGACTGAATAAAAAGTAATTCAAAGGTAAGTATCGAATTTTTTCGATCCCAAATCATGTGAAGTAAATGAATAGAATCAAAAGTATTATGTCTATTGTCAACATAAGAGGAAAATAAACCATCAATACCATAAGTTCTTAATTCTTTTATGAGCATAGATCTTATAATACGTTCTACGCGTTTATTAAATCGGAAATTTGGCGAAATAATATGTAAGGAAACTCTATATATTAAATGTCCTTTTTTATACATCCACTTTGTATTTCCAGATGTACAGAGTTTTATATCCTCACCTCGTAGATTTAGCTGTTGTGCGTTTTTTCTAATAAGATCGTCAAAAAAAACACTCAATTTTTTATAAATATAAATTCCCAATATTTTTATCATATTAGAATAAATCCCAATAATCAGAGTATTAAAAAAAGTAACAACAATGCCCTTATGATATTTCTGATTTTCAACAATTGCGTGAATTGTGAATGTAGCTATAAAAATTATAATTGACCAACTAATGCACAATAAAAATATTGATTTAAGAACAATTTTTAATGTTCCAGTAGCTATAGCATCTTGTACAAGGATCTCCGTAAAAAGCAACAAACATAATACTAATATGGAAATTATGGCAAACAATAATTTTTGATTTTGTTTATTTGCCCACTCAGTATTAGAAATAGGTTTTTTCATTTTGCTTCTCCTTTCTGGGAGAGTATGACACTCTCCCTTGCTTAAAAATTTATAGTTCTTCATCAAAGTCAATCGGTTCAATATCAATGACCTCTTTTCCAATTAAAACAACTTTTATAAACTGTCCCCAGTGAAGATCTTCCAAAACGGTAAATACCGCTCTTACATACTCTAAATGGACAGGTAATTTTAAGACATTACCATAGTCATCGCCGTTTTCGATGAATCTAATAAAATCTCCTTCTTTCCATTTGACCGTTTTGCCAGAGATTTCAGCAGAACCCGCATCGCGATGATATCCTGCCAACAGTAATCCATATAGAATTTTTTTTCTTTTCACCATAGAGGATTCCTCCTTTTGTTGAATGAGCATATGTAGTATAATAATCTTGTTAGTGGAATTATCAACATATGCAGTTGATAGTTACATTTAGAAAGTCCCTATTTATGGGGCTTTCTTTTGTGGGAGAACGAATTCTCCTTTGTTTCGGCATTTCTATACCCTCCTTTCTACTTGATGATAGAAATAAAATCTATACCATCAAGGTTTTGTTTGCTGTTTGTTATGTCTTTATTTTATAGTTTTCTTCGTTAAATATCCAAGTACAGGTTGTACTCTTATTGCGACATATTAAATAGACTAAAAGAAATCTTTTGCGTCGTTTAAATTTAACTGGAAGTTATATGCGATACTGATGAATATATCAACTGGGCAATTTCTCCATCTATTTATAAGTTCATCCGACTCTTTAATAGCTTTCAAGTCATCTTCTTTCCATTTTTCTAAATCAATATCTAAACATGAAGCAATTCTAAGAAAAGCATCAATGTTACAAGAACGTCGAGCCTGTTCATAGGATTTTAAAGAATCTAACTTAATCTCTACACCTTCTTCACTCTGTAAATATTCCAGAAAATCTTCTTGTGTATATTTTTTCTCTTTGCTTTTTCTCCATTTTGATATAGCTTTTCCAACTTCTGTTAAAATTTTATTTTCAGGTCTTCTTTTCATTTCGGTATAACCTCTTATACCGGCGCCAGTAATTTTCCTTTCTGTTATTATTTGAATAAAGCTTTATTGTAAGCATAGTATAAATCATGATATACTAGATTTAATCCTCCACTTGCAGAGGGGGATTTTTTGAATACAAAGGAGGAAATCATGGAAAACAAAGAATGTTATACAGAACTGTCTAAAAATGAAGATTATAAGAGTTTACTACTTGAAAGAAAAATGGATTTTGAAACAAAGAATTCAACGGTAGAAGAAACGAATATTTCTAATTTATACGAACGGCTTAACTCAGAATATAAAAAATATGTAATGTATCTTATTGATGATTTATGCGGTGGTAATGATAATATCGGATATAATGTAAAGCAAGTTGTTGACACATTCCGTCAATACCAAGTGCCCCAACATAATGTTGCAGTTGTAATCAGTGAAAATCAGAAAAATCAGTCTTATATCAGCGGAACTGAAAAACAAATTAGTAATAGACTTGATAGAATAAAAAATCAAAAAACTATATCTACTGATACGATAACAGAAGATATTTTAAAAGTTTTCTGTGAAAATTATTTGATTAGCATGGACCTTTTGCAAAAAGGACATGGCAAAATTTTCGTTCTAAATCGTAAGTATAAAGATAATATACAAGATGTCGCTAAAGAATGTCCTAAGTTAAAAGAAGGCACTACGCTATTCAATGTATTGAAATCTTGTGAAAAGGTTATGAAACAGAAAAATATCATCACGGGTGCTGACGAGTCCTTGTTAATCGAAAAATATGCAGTAATGACAAAAAACGGACAATATTTAGGTTTAAAACAAAAAAGTAAAACTGCGGTAAATAATTTAATAAAAAATCTATATAATTTTCAGCAAAAAAATGCATGGAAAGATATTGTAATTTCACGTAGCTCCGATCGAGAAGAAGATATATAAGATAGCAGCTCAGTTTCTGAAAATTTATATATATTGTAAAAAGACACTGTCATTTTAGCAGTGTCTTTTTCTAAAAAGCATCATATTCATTTATTTACTTCTTTTTTATTTGTTCTTCCTAATAAATAATCTGTTGAGCAATGGTAAAAATCAGCAAGTGCAATTAGCGTTTGAGTGGGGATGTCCCGAGTACCTAATTCATAGTGTGATAGAGTGCGCTGGCTGATATTTAAAATTTTTGCTAGATCTTTTTGAGTCATGTCCAAATCTTCTCTCATGTTTTTTATCCGTTCTAAATGCATATCTATCTCCTTTTGGAAATTATACTTTAGAACAAAATGGACTATTGACTTGTAGAACAAAATGGACTACTATAAAAATGATAACTTATGAAAAAATTAGGAGGAAAAAGAAAAATGAGGAACAAAAAATTATGGAAAAACCTAATGCTTGTTACGACATTAACAGTTGCATTAGGTACTGTATCAGCAACAGCGCTTGCTGAAGATGATGTTACGTTGGCAGGAGGAACACAGGTGACGGCGTTTGCGTCCGAGGGAGATATTGATGGGGGTATCGCAGTAGAGGCACAGGCAGAGCAGACAGCACCAGAGGCAGATACAACTGACGCAGAAGCTACCACACCAGAAGCAACAGTACCAGAGGCAGATACAACTGACGCAGAAGCTATCGTACCAGAGGAAGTAGCTCCAGAAGCAACAGCACCAGAAGTAGAGCAGGCAGAGCAGACTGCTCCAGAAGCTATCGTACCAGAGGAAGTAGCACCAGAAGCAACATCCCCAGAGGCAGACACAACTGTCAAGGACGAAGTTTCCACAAAGGCAACAGCACCAACAATCAATGCAACTGCAAGTTCCACAACATTTGACGGAACGCAGGACATTGTCGTAACATTTACTGTAAATGGTGAGGCAGGAACATTCCATGTATATACAGATATTCCGCAGTTAGAAGGTCTTGGTGTAGCAGGTGCTATTGAAGAAAAGATTTCCGATTCAGAGTATAGAATTACAATTCCTGCACAGAAACTCAAAATGCTGATTGATGCAGGTTCAATTAAAGAGGATCAGGTCGTTACATTAAGCTCTGGTTATACAGCCGAAGGTGATGGTTATGACCCAGTCGCTTTTCCAAAGGTAAGTTTCACATACACAACTGGAGACAACGGAGACAACGGTAACGGAGAGACTCCAGAGAAGCCGGAAAACCCAGACCCAGACAACGGAAATGGTGGTAATGGTAACGGAGAGACTCCAGAGAAGCCAGAAAACCCAGACCCAGAGAACCCAGACAATGGTAATGGAGATAATGGAGACAACAACAACGGTGGAGACAACGGCAACGGTGAAACGCCAGAGAAGCCAGAAAACCCAGACCCAGAGAATCCAGACAACGGCAATGGTGATGGAGAGACTCCAGAAAACCCAGACAACGGTGGTGACAACGGAGACAACCAGAACCCAGACGGAGACAACTCTGAGACTCCAGACGACAACAAAGACGTTCAGGACTGGATGACACTGACACCAGCACAGAAAGTAACAACAACGACACAGACTCAGACACCACAGACACAGACAGTATCTACAACACAGACAGCACCAAAAACAGGTGATGCAGCTTCAACATTACCACTGTTAGGAACAGGTTTAACCTCACTGGGGGTAGCCTTGGGTGCAATCTTCAAGAAACGCAGATAATAGTCTGACATAAGAAGCAGTCGAAGAAGCCTAAACGCAAAGGCGTGAGGGCTTCTTTTTGTATAATTATAAATAAGTAAATCCAAAATATTGTACAAAAGCAAGACACCCTCTGATGAATGATGTATAATTGATGTACTATCATAAACATACGTATTCAAACAAGAGAGTGCCGTTGAAAACAATATATAGCTTATAAGTCGAAAAAATTGACTGATCTGTCATTCAACATAAGTAAGACGCTTGCCCGAACATCCCACCGCCCTGTTAGGTACACCGATGCTTCGGGCATCCTGCGGAACGCTGTTTACTGAAAATAAACGGACAAGGAAAAGGTTGATTACACCTATGATTACACTTTTGATTACACTTGCTTGGATGATGTGCGAAAGCCCCCTTTTTCGCTGGTTTTAGGGTTAGTGCAGGGGTTCGAATCCCCGCACGCTCATTGTAGAACAAGCGATTTTGCTTGTTCTTTTTGTTATATTAACTTATATTTTGATTACACCTATGCTATGCAAAAGATTCAGCACAGACATAATATGTGAAAAAGTCTGAAATATGTTGGAATATTTATTTGAATCGGAAATAGATGTGGATAACATCTAATTTACAACACAGGTATACAGAAGATATAATAAAAGCGCAAGTGATACGGATAGAAATAAATTGGAAGGATAAGCATTTGCAGAAAAATTTATGGAATACTTATATGAAAAATTAGAAGCATATGGGAAGTCGGATTATTATGGGTTTCATATGCCTGGGCATAAACGTAATTCGGATGTTACACAAGCGAATTTACCATATGGAATTGATATTACAGAGATTGAAGGATTTGATAATCTTCATCATGCGGAGGAGATCATCAGGGAAGCGGAAGTCAGGGCAGCGTCCATGTATCATGCAGAGGAGACGCACTATTTGATTAATGGGAGTACTGCGGGCATTTTAAGTGCGGTAATGGGATGTACTAAAAAGGGCGGAAAGATTTTAATGGCAAGAAACTGTCATAAGTCGGTCTATCATGCTGTTTTTTTAAATGAATTGCGTCCGGTATATATTTATCCGGAATTTGATGAGACAATGGAACTGAATATGGCTGTGTCTCCTGAGAAAATTGAGAGGTTATTAGAGGAACATAAGGAGGTTCAGGCTGTGGTATTGACATCACCGACATATGACGGGGTGTTGTCGGATATTGAGAGGATTTCTGAAATTGTACATCAGAAAAAAATTCCGTTGATTGTGGATGAGGCGCACGGAGCACACTTTGGATTTCACCCTTATTTTCCAAAGAATGCAAATACAAAGGGAGCAGATGTTGTAATACACAGTCTGCATAAAACACTTCCGGCATTGACGCAGACAGCACTGATTCACTTGAATGGGACACGGGTCGATCGAAGGAAGATTCGGAATTATCTGCATATTTTTCAGACAAGCAGTCCTTCTTATGTGTTGATGGCAAGTATGGATGAATGTCTGAGGACGGTGGCAGAGCAGGGGGATGTGTTGTTTGAGACTTATGTGAAGAATCTGGAAAGCAAAAGGGGAGAGTTGAAAAAATTAAAGCATATCAGATTGATGGAGACAGAAGAATTCGACAGATCCAAACTGGTGCTGTCTGTAAAAGATACGATTCTTAAGAAAGAGAATCGAGTGTTTACAGGGAAAATGTTGTATGAGAGATTGCTTTTAGAATATCATCTGCAGATGGAAATGGCTGCAGGATCTTATGTGATTGCCATGACTTCGATTGGAGATACAAAAGAAGGAATGGATCGGCTGCTCAGTGCTTTGTTTGAGATTGATGAGGAATTGGAAAAAAAGTCAGAGGAAGAGAAAAGGTATTATCTGCCCCGTCAGGAACAGGTCCTCACGAGCTTTGAGGTAGAAGGAATGCGAAGAATGGAAAACGTAAAGAGCCTGAGCTGGAAGGAGTCGGCGGGATTTATTTCCATGGAATATGCGTATTTGTATCCGCCGGGAATTCCGCTGATCGTTCCGGGGGAACGAATCACTAAGGAAACAGCAGCAATGTTAGTGGATTATCAGAACAAAGGGTTTTCTGTGGAAGGAATTAGTGTGGAAAACTATATCGAGGTGTTGATAAATGAGTAAAATTTTTTATATTATGGGGAAAAGTTCTTCCGGAAAAGATACGATTTATAAGAAAATAAGAGAAAAACTGCCGCAGTTAAAGCGGATTACTCCTTATACGACCCGACCGATCAGGGAAGGGGAGACCGATGGTGTGGAATATTTTTTTGTGGACGAAGAAAGGCTGAACGAACTTAAGGAGAAGGAACGTGTCATAGAAGTACGTTCTTATAATACAAAGTGTGGAATCTGGACATATTTTACAGCAGATGACGGGCAGATTGATCTCCAGAAGTATGATTATCTTGTGATAGGGACTCTGGAATCTTATTATGGGATGCGGGAGTATTTTGGAGAAGAACAGCTGGTTCCGATTTATATTGAGGTAGAGGACGGGATGAGACTGGAGAGAGCGCTTTGCAGGGAACGACAGCAGAAGAAACCCAAATATGCGGAGATGTGCAGACGTTTTCTGGCAGATGCAGAGGATTTCTCCGAAGAGAATTTGAAAAGAGCAGGCATTGTAAGGAGATTTGAAAATCTGAAGATGGAAAAATGTCTGAGTGAAATTACAGAGTTGATCCGGGAAGAAATGACTTCGCTTTAAAAGAAAACAGGAAAAAGATAAAAAGAGAAGCAGGCGGGCAGATTTGCCGTTTGTTTCTCTTTTTTTGCTTTACAAGGTTTTAACTTGCAATTGAAGTGATATTAAAAAAGGAATGTTATAATGACGAACGTGCCATTAAGAAAGGAAACAGTTTGATGTTAAAGAAAGTAATAGAAGAGGCATTCCCTACCGTACTGGCGTTTACCATGTCAGGAATGTACAGCATTGCGGATGGGATTTTTGTAGGAAAGGCAGCGGGAGATACAGGGCTTGCAGCGATTAATATTGCGTGGCCGATCCCGGCACTGATCACTGCGCTCGGAATTGGAATCGGAACGGGAGGAAGTGTTTTGTACTCTCATTACAGAGGGCGGGGAGAGCAGAAGGTATGTGAAAATTTGTTTGAGCTTACAATGACACTTCTGATCGGTACAGGTATACTTGCAACGATTTTGCTGTCTCTGGTACAGAAACCGTTTTTAGAAATTTTGGGAGCTGCGGGAAGTGTTCAGATGGAAGCAATCAAGTATACGGCGATCATTATTGCCGGAAGTATCCTTCAGGTGGCAGGAACCGGAATCATGCCTCTTTTGAGAAATATGAATCAGTCGCTGGGAGCAATGCTCAGCATGGCGGCAGGATTTGCAGTCAATATTCTGGTGAACTATTATCTGATGTTCCGATTGAATATGGGAATCAGGGGAGCCGCATTTGGAACGGTGACGGCGCAGGCCGTGGTAGTTATGGCAGGATGTGCGATCCTGTGGAAAACAGGTTATCGAAAATGGAGACTGTTGTGGCACAGGCAATATGCTGCAGATATTTTCAAGATTGGGATTACGGCATTTGGAACATCACTTGCGCCGACAACTGCACTTATTTTTACAAATCTGCAGTGTCTTCGTTATGGCGGAAATGCAGCGGTGGCGTGTTATGCGGCTATTTCTTATATTGCATTCCCGGTTCAGTATTTTCTGACGGGAATCGGAGAAGGTGTACAGCCTCTGATTAGTTTTTATCATGGTGCGAAAAAGGAGACAGAGGTAAGAGCAGTAAAAAAAATCGCTTACACCGCAGAAATCATCTTAGGAATCACGGCGGCAGCAGTGACGATCTGTATGATTCCGTATATTGGAGGATGGTTTGGTCTGTCAGCAGAGTCAAAGCAGTATTTTTCTTCGGGGATGCTGATCAGTTCATTTGCATTTCTGTTAACGGGAACGGCAAAGTTGAATGTATCCTGTCTCAATGCAGTCATGCAGACGAAAAAAGCGGTGTTTATGACTTATATAGAAAGCCTGGCAGTTTCGCCAATCTGTCTGTTTTTGCTTCCGGCTGTCTGGGATATCAGAGGAATCTGGCTGGCGCTCCCGGTAACGGCAGGAATTATGACAGGGATTTACGGGTTGATAAGAAAGGATAGAAAAAATGAAGAATAAAGTAAAATTCAGGCAACTGGGCAGTGTGACTCTTTTTGTTCTGCCGGCATTCATTCCTCTGATCGTATTTTGGATTTATCCGATCCTGCGATCTGTCTATATTAGTTTCACAGACTGGGATTATATGACTCCGGACTACAATTTTGTATTTTTTGATAATTTTATTTCGTTGTTTCAGGATGCCAGATTTTACGATGCACTTTGGAACACAGTTGTGTTTACATTGGGAACGCTGATTCCGACGATCGTACTTGGTCTGATGCTGGCTCTTTTGATGCAGAAAGCATTTAAAGGAAGCGGGATCATCAAATTTATTTTGTTTTCGCCATGGATCACGCCGACTGTTGCAGTGTCGATCGTATGGACCTGGATCTACGATCCGAATACGGGAGTTGCAAATACGGTAATGAGATTTCTGCATCTCCCCGAATTACAGTGGATTAAAAGTTCAGACACAGCAATGCTCGCTGTGATCATTGTGACTGTGTGGAAGAGTCTGGGATATGCGATGATCTTTTATCTTTCCGCATTGGAAAAGGTTCCGAAAGAGTTGTACGAGGCAAGCGGGCTGGATGGAGCAAAAAGGTGGCAGAGATTCCGGGATGTTACGATTCCGTGTATTTCTCCGACTACGTTTTTCCTGGTAATTATTACGATGGTAACTTCACTGCAGGCATATGATCAGATCCAGATCCTGACTCAGGGAGGTCCGTCCGGAAGCACAAGAACCTTGCTGTATATGTATTATCAGCTTGGGTTTGAAGAGTTTAACATGGGACAGGCAACTGCGGTGGCGATTGTGATGATTATAATCACCGTAGTATTATCGGCAGTACAGTTCGGTGCATCGAAAAAATGGGTGCATTATTAGAAAGAAGGACAGATTATGAAGATAAGAACAGGAATCGAAAAACTCGGAAAAGGAATGATTTTACTGATCTTCAGTATTTTCACAATCTTTCCGTTTGTATGGATGATTTTAAGTGCACTGAAAACAAAGGCGGAGATTATGGATGTCAGTTCATTTTTTCCGGCAGAATTCCAGTGGCATAACTTTTACCAGGTCATTTTTGAATCACCGCTTCTTCGATATGTCGGCAACAGTTTGTTTGTATCAGTGATCACGCTGGCGCTGCAGATCGTAACAGGTGCGATGATCGCCTATGCGATTGTTTTTATGAATTTTAAAGGTAAGAAAGCGTTGTTTGCAGTCATCATGGGAACTTATATGCTTCCGACAGCAGCAACATATATTCCGAGCTATATTATTCTGGCAAACTGGAATCTGCTGAACACGTTTACAGGGCTGATCATTTCCAACTGTGTCAGCATTTTCGGAATCTTTCTGCTTCGACAGGCATTCATGCAGGTTCCAATGGGACTGATCGAGGCAGCGAGAATCGACGGGGCAAGCTCCTGGAAGATTCTGTGGCGGGTCGTGTGTCCGATGACAAAATCTTCGTTCATCACATTTGGACTGATGAACTTTATTACCTGCTACAACAGTTATATGTGGCCTTCTCTGATCACAGATGCGGATGAGAAGATGATGGTGTCACAGGGATTGAGAAAATTCTTTATAGAAGGCGGTGCTTATGGAACAGAATGGCCCCTGGTCATGGCAGGAAGTACATTGATCGTACTGCCGCTTCTGATTCTGTTTGCATTTACGCAAAAGTGGTTTATCAATGGAATCGGCGGAGATACGGGTATGAAAGGATAATTCCTTTTTTACATAAAGAAAGCAAAGAAAAAACGATATACGATGCATGAAGGAGAAAAAAGAAAATGAAAAAGAGAATTGTATCAGCATTATTAGTTTGTGTACTTGGAATATCCCTGGTGACAGGATGTGGAAACAATGCAAAGGCTGCAGAAACGACAAAGACAGCAGATGGAAAAATTCAGTTGGATCTCTGGTATTCCGGGGGAAAAACAGCAGTCAATGTATTTCAGGACATTGTAGATGCATTCAATGAGTCTCAGGACAAATATGAAGTTAAGACAACAACACAGGCGGATTATACAGAGACTTATGAAAAACTGCAGGCAGGGATTGCGGGAAAGAAAGCTCCGGACATGGCACTTCTGGATACAGATAAATCCAGAAATCTTTCTGAAAAAAATCTGGTTGCAGACATCAATGATTATGTAGAAAAAGATGATTCCTTTGAAAAATATGATTATCTGCCGGTATTTTATGAGCAGGGGGAGGATGAGAACGGAAAATTGTTTGCACTGCCTGCATATGGTACAACACAGGTGATGTACTACAATAAAGCGGCATTTGAAAAAGCGGGAATTGACCCGGCAACGATCAAGACCTGGCAGGATCTTGCAGCGGCAGCAGAGAAAATGACAGCTTCTGATGGTTCCTTTGTGGGCTGGGAGCCAATGTGGGGCTCAGGAAATCTGATTGATGCAGCACTCAGCAACGGAGCCTCTCTTCTGAGTGAGGACGGGAAAAAAGTGATGATCAATTCAGACGAATGGGTAGAAGTATGGGAGAGCTTCCGTACATGGATTCACGATGACAAGATCATGAAAGTAAATTCCGGCGGACAGGGCTGGGAATACTGGTACACGACGATTGACGACGTTCTGCAGAATAAAGCAGGCGGTTATACAGGTTCTTCCGGAGATCAGGCAGATTTGGACTTTAGCATTGTGGGAGCAATGGAACAGCCTGGATTTAACGACAACTCTTCAGCACCAACGGCAGATGCACTGCAGCTTGTGATGCTTCAGAATTCTTCTGATGAAGAAAAAGAAGGTGTTTATGAGTTTATGAAATATTTTACAACTCCGGAAAATCAGGCAAAATGGTCCATGGGCACAGGATATGTGGCAGTACGTGAGTCTACACAGGAAGTAGAAGAGTTTAAGTCTTATGCAGAAGAAAATCCTCAGGCACTGGTTCCGCTTCAGCAGGCATCTCACGGAACACCGGCTCTTCAGGATCCGACAGGAGGAAAGATTCTGGATGCCCTGTCAATTGCAGCGGATAAGGTAGAGTTGGAAAACGTACCTGCACAGGAAGCTCTGGATGAAGCACAGAAAACAGCACAGGAAGCATTGGATGCATTATAAAATGAGAGATCAGATTAGATTTAAAATCGGAAAAGAAGAAAAAAATATTCAGGAAAAATGGATTGAAATTCCAGAGGGAACAGAACACATTCAGATGATGATAGAAATGCCTGAAGAATTTCAGTATATGGCATTCTTGTTTCTGGAAGATCCCAAAAAAGAAATTCGGTTTCAGAAGCTGCTGGGATATGGGCAGCAGAATCCGGGAATCGGAAAAAGTACAAAGGATACAACGATAGGAGGTGTTCCGGGAGAGATTTATCCCGGAACATGGAAAATCGGAATCGGCATTTTTACAGAATATGTTGCGCAGAAGCTGGGAGAACAAACCGGAGAAATTGTACTGACAGTTTCGGACCGGAAAGATGAGGTTTCTGATCCGATCGGCGGAGAATGCTGGGTGGAAAACGGACTTCATGTCTCGGAACAAAGCTATCGCTGGGAGAACGTATTTTGTCCGGAATCCGGATGGTATAAGGGTGATTTTCATACGCATACGAGGTTGTCTGACGGAAAAGAGACGATCGGGCATGCTTCTGAAAGAGCAGAGGAAAGCGGTTTGGATTTTTATGTGCCGACAGAACATAATCTGATGCATACCGGCTGGTGTAAGACTTCACTCTGTGTGCTTCCCGGAATTGAGGTAACGACAGATAAAGGACACATGAATCTGTTTGGAATTACGGAAATGCCGGAGAAAATTCTGGAGATCGTGAAGCATAACGGAGAAGAGATCATAGATACGTATATGGATCAGACGATAGCACAAGCAAAACAAAAAGGATGGATTCGCAGTATCAATCATCCGTTTCTGACCATCTGGAAGTGGCAGTTTGAAAATACAGACCTGCGGGATATCAACTGTATGGAGATCATCAATGATCCGACGTATCCGGATGGACCGGGATCTAATGATATGGCAATTCGTTTTTTGGATCAAGTATGGAATGAAGGACTTCGTGTGTTCGGAGTGGGAGGAAGTGATTCTCACAATCTGGAGGATGAATTTTATGAAGGGGCAAGCCTTCCGTCTGTGGTGGGAGATCCCGCAACATGGGTATTTTGTGACGGATTAAGTCCGAAAAATCTGATGAATGCAGTAAGGCAGGGACATCTGTGTGTGACCAGATTCTGCAAAATAGAGCCAAAAATCAAGGTGGATGGTCAGGACTGTCTTCCGGGAGATGAGATCACTGCAAAGAAGTGTGAGATTACATATCGGGCGGAAATTTTGGGACTGACAGAAGAACCGGAAGCATTTCTTGTGATGAATGGAAATTATGTGGAACTTCCGGTCAGTTCGTCTGAAAACGGAAAATATCATGTAGAGACACACTTGATTCTGGAAAATACTTCCTGGCAGTGGATCAGACTGGAAGTCAGAACAAAGAAAAAAGAATTTCTGGGATATGTAAATCCGGTATTTCGAGGAAAGAAAGAGCCGGAGAGGACCACTTTCGGAGAAATCAAAGGAGAGACAGAAGGGTTAACAGATGATTAAAGGTATTTTATTTGATAAAGATGGAACTCTGATTGACTTTTTTTCCTTATGGATGGGTGCGGCAAAAGCGGTCGTAATACAGTTTTTAAAAGAAAATGAGCTTTCGGAGGAAGTAAAGGAACGTGTGTTTTATGCTATGGGAATCGAGAATGGAGAAATCGATCCTTATGGCGGGCTTGCGTATAAGTCCTATTCAGAAATTGCTCTGGATATTACGGATGAACTTTCAAGGGAGCAGATTTATCTGGACAGCCGAAAAGTGAGGATGCAGCTGGAGCGGCTGTTTGCTGAATATGTGACGGAAAGTCAGGCACAGTATGTGGAAACAGCGGACATTAAAGCAGTCCTTGATTCGCTGAAACAGAGAAACATTTGGATCGGACTTGCAACAGCAGATACTGTGCCGTCTGCAAAAAACTGTCTGAAACGTCTGGAGGTACTGGAAAAATTTGATTATGTGGGAGCGGATGATGGTGTCCTGCGCCCGAAACCGGAAGCAGATATGTTTCTGGAATTTCAGAAAAAATTCGGACTGAAGCCGCAGGAAATCGCAGTGGTTGGAGATACATATAATGACATTCGTTTTGCAAGAGAAAACGGGGGAGTTGCCATTGGTGTTTTAAGCGGAGTGAGTCAGGAAGCAGATTTTTGCGGGGAAGCAGATTATATATTAAATTCTGTGGGAGAACTTCCGCAATTATTGGAACAGATATAGATATTAAGGAGGCATTGCTGTGGCTGAGATTCAGTTGAAACATGTATATAAAAAATATGAAGACAAAGTAGTTGCGGTACAGGATTTTAATCTTAAGATCAAGGATCAGGAGTTTGTGATTTTCGTAGGTCCTTCCGGATGTGGAAAATCGACAACGCTGCGGATGATCGCAGGATTGGAGGAAATATCCGACGGGGAGCTTCTGATCGATGGAAAAATGATGAATCAGGTACAGTCATGCGACAGAGATATTGCAATGGTGTTTCAGAATTATGCACTATATCCGCATATGACCGTATTTGAGAATATGGCATATAGCCTCCGGCTGAAAAAGGTACCGAAAAAAGAACGCAGACAGAAGGTGGAGGAAGCGGCAAAGATTCTTGGACTCGAAGGGGTTCTGGACAGAAAACCGGGAGAACTTTCGGGCGGGCAGAAGCAGAGAGTGGCAATGGGACGTGCCATTGTACGGAATCCAAGAATTTTCCTGATGGATGAGCCATTGTCCAATCTGGATGCAAAATTAAGAACACAGATGAGGGCGGAAATACTGAGGCTGTACCAGAAGCTGAAAACGACGTTTATTTATGTGACGCATGATCAGACAGAGGCGATGACACTTGGAACCAAGATTGTAGTGATGAAAGACGGAGTGATTCAGCAAGTCGCATCACCGGAAGAACTTTACAACTGTCCGGCAAATACATTTGTGGCAGGTTTTATCGGAATGCCGCCTATGAATTTCTTTCAGGGGAAATGCTGCAGAGGCGGAGAATATGGAACCTATCTTCAGATTGGAGATTTTGCGGTCAATCTGACAGAAGAAGATGCCCAAAGAGTTTTCCGAAAGGGATATATGGGTGAGGTGATCACAGTAGGTGTGCGTCCGGAAGATCTGGTACTTACAGAGGAAGGAACAGAGCATGAGGTTCTGGTGTATGAAATGCTCGGTGCAGAAACCTATCTTTATTTTACATACGAAGGGAAGGATGTGGCATTGAGGACAAATGCAGACACACCATATAGACGGGGAGACAGGATTTCTTTTTCTCTCAGAAATGATAAACTGCACTTGTTTGACGGTGACACCGGGATCAGAATATAAGAAAGACGGCGGAAGGAGACTTCTGCTGTTTTTTTTGTGCAATTGCAGGAATCTGGGTATATCTTACATCAAAATTATGCTATACTGAAACAGTAACCAGAGGAAATTCAAGAAAAGACAGCAGGTGATGATATGAGCAGTTTTAAAGATGTAGTTGGACATAAAAATATTATACAGTATATCGAAAATGCAGTAAAAACAGATAAAGTTTCCCATGCATATATTTTGAATGGGGAAAAAGGTTCCGGAAAACGACTTCTGGCAAATTTGTTCGCTATGAGCCTGCAGTGTCAGAACCGGGATGAAGACGGAGACGCATGCGGAAAGTGCCAGTCCTGCAAACAGGCAGCATCGAATAATCAGCCGGATATTATCAGGGTAACACACGAAAAACCAAATACGATCAGTATTGATGACATCAGAGAGCAGATCAACAATGATATTGTGATCAAGCCATACAGCAGCAAATATAAGATCTATATTGTACCAGATGCAGATATGATGAGTGTACAGGCGCAGAATGCGCTGTTGAAGACGATCGAGGAACCGCCGGCTTATGCGGTGATCCTGCTTTTGACAGAGAATGCGGAGATTCTTCTTCCCACGATTCGTTCCAGATGTGTAATGCTGAAGCTGAGAAATATCAAAGATCAGCTGATCAAAAAATATCTGATGGAACAGATGGAGATTCCGGATTATAAAGCAGATGTGTGCGTGGCATTTGCGCAGGGAAATATGGGACGTGCGATCATGCTTGCGACATCAGAGCATTTTAACGAGATCAAGGAAGAGGCAGTTCACCTGCTGCGTGAGATCAATGACATGGATGTGGATGCGCTGGAGGCAGCCGTAAAACGAGTGGTTTCTTATAAGATGAATATCACAGACTATCTGGATGTGATCTCGGTATGGTATCGGGATGTGCTGATCTATAAAGCCACAAAGAATGTGGATCAGGTCGTATTTTCTGATCAGCTCAGATTTATCAAGGACCGGGCGAGCAAGAGCTCTTACGAGGGAATCGAGAATATTCTGGACGGAATTGAAAAGGCAAAGGCCAGACTAAAAGCAAATGTCAATTTTGAACTGACGATGGAATTGCTTTTATTGACAATAAAGGAGAACTGATAGAATGACAAAAGTGATTGGAGTAAGGTTTCGGACAGCCGGAAAAATCTACTATTTTTCACCGGGAAAGTTTGAGATCAAACAGGGAGACCATGTGATCGTGGAAACGGCGCGTGGTGTAGAATATGGAAAGGTTGTGATCGGAACCAGAAAAGTAAAAGATGAAGAGGTGATACAGCCGCTGAAGTCTGTCATTCGGATCGCCACAGAGCAGGATCAGAAGACAGAAGAGAAAAACAGAGAAAAAGAAAAGGAAGCATTTCAGATTTGTCTGGAAAAGATCAGAAAGCATGGTCTGGAGATGAAACTGATCGATGCGGAATATACATTTGACAACAATAAAGTGCTGTTTTATTTCACAGCAGACGGGCGTATCGATTTCCGTGAGCTGGTAAAAGATCTGGCAGCAGTATTTCGCATTCGGATCGAGCTGCGTCAGATCGGTGTAAGAGATGAGACGAAGATCCGGGGCGGAATCGGAATCTGCGGAAGACCATTATGCTGTCACACGTATTTGTCCGAGTTTGCTGCAGTTTCCATTAAGATGGCGAAAGAGCAGAATCTGTCGCTGAATCCGACCAAGATTTCCGGAGTGTGCGGAAGACTGATGTGCTGTCTGACGAACGAGGAAGAGACTTATGAAGAATTAAACAGCCAGCTTCCGTCAGTAGGAGATACGGTTACGACTTCAGATGCATTGACAGGAACGGTTCATTCTTTAAGTGTTCTGAGAAAACTGGTGAAAGTAGTTGTAAATCTGGAAAACGATGAAAAAGAAATCAGGGAATATCAGGCGGAAGAATTAAAATTCCGTCCGCGTAAGCGAAAAGCGAAGGTCTCAAAAGAAGAGATGCGCAAGCTCGCGGAACTGGAAAAGGGAGAAGGAGCGTCAAGATTAGATGACAAATAATTTAAAATCCGGAGAGCGTCTGGATGATCTGCAGCTTAATGGGCTTCAGATCATCCAGGATCCGGAACGATTTTGTTTTGGGATTGATGCGGTGATGCTTTCTGATTTTGCCAGGGTCAAACCGGGGGAGAAGGTTCTGGATCTGGGGACCGGAACTGGGATCTTACCGATTTTATTGTCCGCAAAGACCAGAGGAGAGCATTTTATCGGACTTGAGATTCAAAAAGAAAGTGCTGATATGGCGCGAAGAAGTATAGAGTGGAATCATCTGCAGGAAAAAATTGAGATTGTGCAGGGAGATATCAAAGAGGCGGCAGCGTTATTCAAGCCGACTTTTTTTGATGTGATCGTGACCAATCCACCGTATATGCTGAACCAGCATGGTCTGCAGAATCCGGGAGATGCCAAAGCGATCGCGCGGCATGAGATTTTATGTACTCTGGATGATATTTTACGAGAGAGCAAACAATTACTTGCGGACGGGAAAGGACGGTTTTATATGATACACAAACCGTTTCGTCTGGGAGAGATTCTGACGAAGATGAGTGAATATAAGATCGAACCGAAGAGGATCCGATTTGTGCATCCTTATATTGATAAGGAACCTACGATGGTGCTGATCGAAGGTCTTCGAGGCGGAAAACCGAGGGTAACGATCGAACCGCCTATAATTATGTATACCCGGTGAGGGTGAGAGAAAGGAAACAGCATGACAGGAACGTTATATTTGTGTGCAACTCCAATCGGAAATCTGGAGGATATGACTTTTCGTGTGATCCGTACACTCAAAGAAGTGGATCTGATCGCAGCGGAGGATACAAGAAACAGTATCAAGCTGTTAAATCATTTTGAGATACAGACACCAATGACCAGTTATCACGAATACAATAAATACGAAAAAGGAAGAAAGCTGGTAGAAAAGCTGTTGGAAGGACAGAATATCGCTTTGATCACAGATGCCGGGACGCCCGGAATTTCGGATCCCGGAGAGGAACTCGTGAAGATGTGCTATGAATCCGGAATTTCGGTAACATCTCTTCCGGGGGCAGCAGCCTGTATTACGGCACTGACAATTTCCGGGCTGTCTACCAGACGATTTGCATTTGAAGCATTTTTGCCATCGGATAAAAAAGAGCGGGAACAGATTTTAAAGGAGATGGAGACAGAGACGAGGACCATGATCGTATATGAAGCACCTCATCGTCTTGTAAAGACTCTGAAATTGTTTCTGGAGCGGCTTGGAAACCGGAAGATTACCGTATGCCGGGAGTTGACAAAACGTCATGAGACAGCTCTTGCAGTGACTTTGGAAGAGGCAGTGGCTCATTATGAGGCAAATCCTCCAAAAGGGGAATGTGTTCTGGTGATCGAGGGGAAGAGCCGGGAAGAAGCCCGGGAAGAGGAGAGAAAACAGTGGGAAGAAATGACCATTGAAGATCACATGGAAGTATACACAAAACAGGGAATGGATAAGAAATCAGCAATGAAAGCTGTCGCAAAGGACAGGGGAGTGTCTAAGAGGGATATTTATCAATATCTGGAAAGCAGAAAATAAAAAAGGAACACGGAGATCAGTGAAAGATTTCTGTGTTCCTTTTTTGTACGATGAGCTTATGTGATTCAGATTTTTTTGATATCCACAACCTCTCCGTCTCTCATGGAGATTACTTTTTGTCCTGCAATCTCAGTTTCTCCCCGCTTGTTAGTTACATAGAGGACTGTAATGCCAAGCTCTTTGTTGATGCGCCGGATATCACGCATCATTTCTTTTCTGCGATGTTCGTTCTGTCGGGCAAAATCTTCATCGACCAGAAGGACTTTTGGTTTGCATACAACAGCACGTCCAAGCGCAACGCGTTGTTTCTGAGCCTCATTGATCACCCGGATCTTTTTCTCAAGAATGTCCGTGATATTGAAAAAATGCGCTGCCATTTTCACACGGCTGTCAATAATCTGCCGCGGAAGATTGCGAAGGCGCAGTCCAAGCGCAATATTGTCATACACGTTTAAGTGAGAATAGAGCTGATAATTCTGAAACGCCATGGCAAGACTGCGGTCACGGGGCAGAATATCGTTGAGCAGATCTTTTCCGAGATAGATTTCACCGGATGTAATATCCTCCATACCACCGATCATGCGAAGTATGGTGGATTTTCCGCAGCCGCTTGGTCCGAAAAAGGTAACAAACTCTCCGTCTTCTATATGCAAAGAAAGATTTTTGACAGATACAAATCCGTTGGGATATGTCTTGTTCAGATTTTCAAGAGTAATACTCGCCATCAGAACACCTCCTTATGTCTAACATCAGTGTACCATATTCAAACCTGCAAAACAATCTATTGCAGCATGAATTGAGCCAGGACCACGCTGGCTGCCAGTCCGGCGAAGGTGGCAATCAGCGCTCCAGTCAGTGTGTAGCGGGAGTTTTTGATCTTTGCGGTCATGAAATAGACACTCATAGTATAAAAGATGGTCTCTGTACAGGACATGGAAATGGATGCGATCAGTCCGATCAGAGAATCCGTACCAAACTCTTTATAGAGATCCAGAAGAAGTCCGGTAGCGGCTGAGGAAGAGAACATTTTGACAACCGTAAGAGGAACCAGTTCTCCGGGAAATCCAATGGCAGCAGTAAACTGCCCAATACAGGAGGAAATCATCTTCAGAAACCCGGAAGCGCGGAGAATACCCACTGACACCATAAGTCCGATGAGTGTGGGCATGATCTTGAGAACGGTTAAAAATCCGTTTCGGGCACCTTTGATGAAATGTTCATAGACGTTGATCTTCATCAGAAGTCCATAGACGATGATGGCAAGGATCAGAAACGGGACAATAAAATTGGTGAGGTAGAGAAAAAGATTCATGAATGACTCCAAAATAAAATCAGATTTTTAAATCTATATGCGGTTTCAGAGAATAACATCCCTCAAGAACTCATAAGATAAAACAAAATCGATTTTGGGAGTTTGCCATGTCAGATCGTTTGCGAAAGAGCACAAAAAAGCAAGTTATCTCGATCATTCTTGTTCTTACCTTGCTGTTGTCTGTGATATTGTCCGGATGTCACGGGCAGTCTTCAGAAATCCAGAATAAAAAGTTCAGAAAATTTACCGAAACCTTATTTTGTCAGGAAGTGGCGTCAAATACAGTCAGTCTGCATTATACACTCAAAGATCCCGGTCAGTATGGGATTCAGGATTCCCCGGTTACATTCGGATATTTTAATACGGATAAAGGAACCCGAAAAATTTCCACAGAAAATACACAGGCGGCATTGAAACGATTTTCCTATCGGAAATTATCAAGGGAAAACAGGCTTACATATGATGTGTTGGATTATTATCTGGAGTTATCTAAAAAAGAAAGTGACTATCTGCTGTATGAAGAGCCCATGGGGACAGTCAGCGGTGTGCAGACACAGATTCCGGTACTGTTGTCAGAATATCAGTTTCAAAGCAAAGAAGATGTGGATGCTTATCTGGAGTTGATGAAAACAACACCCGATTATTTTAATTCCCTGATCGCATTTGAACAGGAAAAGGCACAAAAAGGGCTTTTTATGGCAAGCTATACGGCGGACACCGTAATTGAACAGTGTCAGGCATTCATTGATATGGGAGACTCCAACTATCTGATTTCCACGTTTGTTGATCGGATCCAGAAGCTTACAGATCTGTCCGAATCGGAGAAAAGTGATTATATCCAGAAAAATGCATATATGCTGCAGACCTATGTGTTGCCGGCCTATCAGCAGCTGATTAAAACCGTGGTGGAGTTGAAAGATTCCGGTAAGAACGAAGAAGGACTCTGTTATCTGCCAAATGGAAAAGAATATTATGAGCTGACAGTGCAGGCGTCCACAGGATCTGTAAGAACAGTTCCTCAATTACAAAAACTGACAAAGAATCAAATGAAAGATGATCTGGCGGCAATGAAAGCTGTGATTGGACTGACAGCAGAACAGGCAAAGGAAACAGCAGTGATGGAATCTACCGATCCAAAAGAAATATTAAACAGTCTGAGTCTGGATATTCAGAAGACGTTTCCAAAACTTCCTCAGACGAGTGTAGAAGTAAAATATGTGCCAAAAGCCATGGAAGCACATCTAAGTCCGGCATTCTATATGATACCGGCACTGGATGACACAGAAGAAAATGTCATCTATGTCAACCAGGCCCAGATGGGTAATAAGCTGACACTGTATACAACACTGGCCCATGAGGGGTATCCGGGGCATCTGTATCAGACGGTTTATTACGCATCAACAAAACCGGATCCGCTGCGAAGTATTTTCAATTTTGGCGGATATGTGGAAGGCTGGGCAACGTATGCGGAAATGGGTTCCTACTATCTGGCAGATTCTCTTACCAGAGAGCAGGCGGTTCTGCTTCAGAAAAACAGTTCCATTTTGCTGGCATTGTATGCGCTGGCAGATATGGGGATTCATTATGATGGGTGGAATCGGATGGATACTGTAAAATTTTTCAAAGAATATGGAGTCGGAAGTGCGGAGATCGTAAATCAGATTTATGATCTGATCATTGGATCTCCGGGAAATTATCTGAAGTATTATATCGGCTATGTAGAATTTCTGGAATTAAAGAAAAAGTGGGTAGAAAAGAAAGGGCAGGATTTTTCGCAGAAGGAGTTCCATAAAGCAGTTCTGGATGTAGGTCCGGCGCCGTTTGAAATCGTAGAGAAATATATGTGGCAGGGAGTAAATTAAGGAATGTTGAATTATTTATGGGCAGGTATGATCATCATTGGAATTGTATATGGGGCATTTACCGGAAAAATGCCGGATATCACAAATGCAGCATTGGATTCTGCGAAAGAAGCGGTGACATTATGTATTACCATGGTGGGAGTGATGGCATTCTGGATGGGCATCATGGAAATTGCATCCAGAGCAGGGATCATTGAAATGGCATCGAAAAAAATGCGGCCGCTGATCCGATTTTTGTTTCCTGATATTCCGAAAGAGCATCAGGCAAATCAGTATATTACAACAAACTTTATTGCAAATTTTCTGGGGCTTGGCTGGGCGGCAACGCCTGCCGGACTTCAGGGAATGCAGGCACTGGCCGAATTAGAACAGGAAAGGCGGATGAAAAGAGCGCCGGGAAAGGCAAGAAAGCCCGGCGTGGCATCCAACGAAATGTGCACATTTCTGATCATGAATATCTCTTCGCTGCAGTTGATCCCGATCAATGTGATCGCCTACCGGAGTCAGTATGGAAGTATGAATCCGGCGGCAATTGTAGGTGCGGGGATTGTGGCGACAACGGTGAGTACGCTGGCCGGGATGGTGTATTGTAAGATCATGGACAGGACGAAATGAGTCCTGTCTATAGTGATCCTGTCCGTGCATACTCCAGCAATTCTTCTTCCACTCGTTTCATCAATTCCTTTGTCTCAGGATGGGTATACGGAATCCGCGCAATAATCCTTGGAATGTAGTTCTGCTCTTCAATGATATCCAGACTTTCCCGAAAATTAATATCATAGAAATAGGCGAGATAAGAAATCCAGTAATCCATTGGAGTCACCCGATCAGAAGAAAGAATGCATTCATGACGTAAAATAGAATCTTTTACTTTTGGAGAAACCACGGAGGCACCTGTCTCCTCTGCAGAAGTATCCATAAAAGTTTCCAGTTTATCTTCCAGTTTTACACGGCAGTTGTCCAGTTTATCTGCATCCCGGATAATCTTTGCATGAAGCAAAGTACGTGCATCGGAAATTCCTTCCAATTTAAAATCACTGTGTTTTGCAATGGAAATCCGGATGATCTCATCAAAATCTGATTCTGGAATAAAGTTACGGATCAGATTTTGATGAGGCGCATTGTCGAACAGAATTTTGACTCCGTAAGCTGCGTGATCCATCGTGTCAGGGAGAAAACTGTCAAATTGCTTCAACTGTTCAAAACGTCCGATATCATGCAGCAGTGCGATCATCTTGGCGAGGGACGTATCTTCCTCAGATAATTTCATACGGGCGGCAATATCGGCACTTTCTTTGACAACACCGTAGGTATGTACGATTTTTAGACGAATTTTGTCGTTGTGGCAGTCGTAGTCTTTTAAATAATTGTTGAATTGGGTTTTGGCGGTATAAAAATCCATGAAAATAGTACGCTCCTTATCATTGTCATAAATTTTGTTATTTTTATTTTGATGAGTTTCTCGGGGAATGTCAAGTGGGATGAAAAGAACTATTACTCAAAAATGGGGCATGTCATTTAAAATGAGGTGCTCCATTTTTGAGTTTCTTTTATCTTTCATCATTAAGATATGTATTTCGAAGAGATTCTAATTCTAAATGTGTATTGGTAATAGCTTGTTGAACATCAATTTCAGAATCTAACAATTTATATATCCAGTCACAGACAACAGCATCAATTTCGTATTGAGGGATGACCTTGTTATTAGATAGTTTAGGCAGGAAGGCTGGAGAGACAGCAGTTGCTTATCTGGATACTCTTGGAAAAGATGATCCCGTTTGTTTATTTATTTCAAGACCAACATCAGGAAAAGCTTCTTCGGACAGATTTGATGGCTTTAAGGAAATTGTATTAGAGTCATATCCAAATGCAAAGATTATTGAAGAAGGAGATACTGGAGCAGGAACAAGGGATTCAGCTCAGACATTAATGGAAAATGTTCTCCAGAGAGAATCTGTAATAGATATATGGAAGATACTCGTGGACGTGGTTGGTGGGGAAGCAATGATTATGCCGATTATTATGAAAATCTTGGATCAGGTGATGACCCATTTTCCTATATCAAGGTGATTCCATTGATTAGTCAAGAAGCACAGCATAAGTGTGGTGGATTTGATCATGCCGGAAAATTTGAAACTAGTTTGTTATATGCTCTTTATCCAGATCATGTCAGTTTAGAAAAAACGAAAGAAAATACAGAATGGTTCGCAGAAAGTGCAAAAGAAGCAAGCAAAGAACTGGGAGAGCATATGATAAAATGTACTCTGGAAGCACTTGAAAAAATTATTAATTAATGTATTAAAGAAAAATAGAGCAAAGAATTAAGAGTCGAAGCAAGTAATGCAAAAAGTTATGAAAAGCATTACTTGCTTTTGTATTGGAAAAGAGTTTAAATCAAAAAAATTATAAAAAATAGAAGAACTTCGTGTTATAATAATACAGACGCAAATTAACGACATACGGAGAGAATTATGCAGTTACGATACGAGATCCCGGATACATTCTGGAGCTTGTTCCGCTCAGTAAACCGGGAGATTTATATGGAGTCGCTGCTGGTGATCAATGAGGAGTATCAGTACAGTAATTATTTTCTGACAAAAGAAATCTGCGTGCAGGTGTTAAGCGATATGAATGCGCAGAAGCGGATTTCACTGGAACGGGAAGAAAATGAGACGGACTTTGATATGTTGGAGACAACGGCATCCCGTATTTTGCGATGGCTTTTGAAAACCGGATGGCTGAAGAAGATAGAAGATTACAGTACGATGACGACCAACATTGTGATACCGGATTATGCGGCAATTTTTATTGAGGCGTTTGAGCGTCTGACATCGGAAGAACTGGAAGAAACCGAACTATATATTCAGAATGTATATGCCACTCTATTTTCATTTCAAAATGATTCCAGAGTTAATTTAAACATGCTTCGTACCGCTTTGATCAACACAAGAAAGTTGAACAAGGCTCTTCAGGATATGCTCCACAATATGGATAAATTTTTTGAGAGGCTTTTGGATCATGAGTCATATGGAGAGCTTTTGCGGGAACATCTGGACGGATACGTGGAAGAAATCGTCAAGAAGAAGTACCATATTTTGAAGACATCGGATAATTTTTATATCTATAAAATGGATATTAAGAAATGTCTCCGGGATATGCGGGAAAATGAAGAATGGATTGAAAGCATCCGGCAGAAAGCAAAAGCAGCAGGAGATACGAAAGAGGATGTGTTAGATCTGCTGGATCTGATCGAACGGGGATTTGATGACATTGAACACAGAATCTCCAATATGGACAGAGAGCATTCCAAATATGTGCGGGCAACTGTGAGCCGGATGAATTATCTGTTAAGCGGAGAGACTGATACCAAAGGGCTGGTGGTGCAGCTTCTGAATAAAATATCTGCGCAGGAAGAACCGGAGAAGCTGCTTACAGAAGCGGGAAAACGGATGAACCTGTCTCTGTTTGAGATGATTTCCGAAAAATCATTGTATAAGAGAAGAAAACAGAGGACAGACTTTATCAGCCAGATGGGACAGGATGAAGAATATGAAGATCTGAACCGGGAGGATGTGCTGAAGTTAAACCGGATCCAGATGCGCTACAGCAGACAGGAGATTGAGGATTTTATCGAAGAGCATATGGAAAACGAAGTGATGGACGCCGGAACACTTCATATTACAGAAGAGACAGCATTTGAAAAACTGATCCTGGCATATGACTACAGTACCAGAAAGAACAGTAAATATCGGGTATTGAATGAGGATGAGACAGTCATCCAAAGTGGACAGTATCAATATCCGGCATTAAAATTTGTGCGAAGGAGACCGCAATGATCGAATATTACGAGCAGCTTTCGGAAGAAGAACAGGACGATATCAAACATGTGATCCAGACATTATATCGCCAGACCTTTCTTCTGGAACGAAAATTTGAAAAACGGACCGGGCGGATGGTTCCGGTCAGGGAGTACCGTGTATGCAGCAAGCACAGGGAATTTCTGGAGGAATATTTTGCAGTTGCCGGAATCACACTGCAGGAAAATCTGCATATGGGCGTCATGTACATCCAGGGAGAGACACTATGGGGAGAAAAGCTCTCCAGACTTGCCACAATCTATATTCTGGTGTTAAAGCTGATCTATGATGAGCAGATGGCAGCAGTGTCATCCAGCAGCCATATCGTGACCACTCTTGGGGCAGTGAACGGAAAAGCGGGAGAATTCCATGTGTTAAGCGGCCTGCCATCCCCAACAGAGATGCGGAAGACCGTTGCATTTTTGAAAAAATATCAGATTGTGGAACCTGTGGATGTGATGGAGGAGCTGGATGAGAACAGCAGACTTGTTATTTATCCGTGCATCAATACAGTGCTGCTTGGAGATGATATCAGAGAACTATTAGAGACGTTCAGCGAGGAGGAAGACAGTGGAGACAAAACAGGCGTTCAAAGCGCTCTCGAAAATCTGCCTGAATAACTGGCATTACATAGACAGAAAAGTACTTACTCTTAATCAGGGAATCAATTTCTTTACCGGACATTCCGGAAGTGGAAAATCTACAGTGATCGATGCCATGCAGATCGTACTGTACGCGAACACGGACGGAAGAGGATTTTTTAATAAGGCGGCAGCAGATGATTCTGACCGTTCTCTGATCGAATATTTAAGGGGAATGGTGAACATCGGGGAAAATAACGAATCCCAGTATTTGAGAAACCAGAATTTCTCCAGTACGATCGTTCTGGAGCTGGAGCAGACAGATACGAAAGAAAAGCAGTGCGTGGGAGTGGTATTTGATGTTGAGACAGCCACAAATGAGATCAATCGCCTGTTTTTCTGGCATAAAAGCGGGCTTCTGGAAAATCAGTACCGGGCGGATAAGCGCTGCCTGACGACATTTGAAGTCAAAGAATATCTGCAGCGGACATTTTCAAAGGAAGAGTATTATTGTGGTCCGAGCAATGAGAGATTCCGCAGACAGATGTATGACATTTATCTGGGCGGTCTGGATATCGAAAAATTTCCTCGTTTGTTCAAGCGAGCCATTCCGTTCCGTATGAATATCAAACTGGAAGATTTCGTGAAAGAATATATCTGTATGGAACAGGATATGCACATTGAAGAGCTGCAGGAAAGTGTGATGCAGTATGGAAGAATGCGCGGGAAAATCGAAGAGACCATGGAAGAAATCGGGTATCTTCAGGAGATCCGGGGTTCCTATCGGCAGTATGAAGAAAAACAGGAAGAGACGGCGTCCTGTACCTATCAGATTTCCAGGCTGGAAATCCTGCATCTGCAGAGTAAGATCCAGGAACTGAATGACCGGATGAAAGAGACACAGACAGAGATTGCGGGACAGGAAGCGAAAAAAGCCAATCTGGAGAAAGAGCAGGCAGAACTTCAGAAAGAATACGAAGCAATAATTTTGAAGATTGCGGACAGTGGTTATGCAGCCATGGAAAAAGATCTGGAGAGTCTGAACGAAGCCCTGGAACGGCTGCAGAACAGTAAGGCAAGATGGAAAAAGACTGCAGATGGTCTCAAGGAGTGGAAAGAAAAAGATGTGACGCCGAATCGGACCTTGTGGGATATTGACCGGTTTGTTTCTGGAAAGATCACGGAAGGTGAGCTGGAACGGCTGCAGACAAGTCTGACACAGATCCGGGAAGAACTGGAAGAAGAGCGTCAGGAGACGGATGCCAGACTTCGTGCAGTCAAAAAAGAAGAAAAAGCGGCACGGGAAGAATTAAAAGAGCTGAAACAGGGAAGAAAAGCCTATCCAAAAGAACTGGAAGAAGCGAGATATGAGTTGAGAAACCGGCTGCATGAGAAGTGCGGCAAGTTTGTCAATGTGCAGATTCTGGCGGATCTTCTGGATGTGCGGGACGAACGCTGGCACAATGCCATCGAAGGATATCTCGGAAACAACAAGCTGCTTCTGGTCGTGGAACCAAAGTACGCGAAAACTGCCATGGAAATCTATCAGGACATGGATAAGAAGAAATTTTTCCGGGCAGCAGTTCTGGATACAGAAAAAGTACAGGAGACAGAATGGGAAGTAAAAGAAGGAGCCCTGGCACAGGAACTGATCGCAAAAGAGCCGTATGTGCAGGCATACATCAATTTCTTCCTCGGAAATGTCATCAAATGTGAAAGTATCGAAGAGCTTCGTCAGAACCGGATCGGAATCACTGCAGACTGTGTGCTGTACCACAGTTTCCGTCTGCAGCATATCAATCCGGAAAATTATACGAGAAGGGCATATATCGGAGAGACCAGTATGCGTCAGAGAATCCGCCGTCTGGAAGAAAAATGTGAGAGTCTTCAGGAGGAACGGATTCCACTGCAGGAAATGCTGGAAGAAATCCGCAGGATCTCTCAGCTGGAAGGACTGACACAGCCTCTGGAGGATTACAGACAATGGCTGTCTGATCTGCAGAAAATTCCTGCAAAGGAGGCAGAAAAGGCCAGGCTTCTGGATACAATGCAGAAGCTGCGAGAGGAATCTGTTCTGGTGTGGGAGCAGCAGAAACAGGAAATCCAGCAGAAGCAGGAAGCAAAGAAAGCAGAGATTGAGGCAGTTCAGAAAACCATCTGGAATCATCAGGAAAACGGAAAACGATTCCAGAACATGCAGGTAGATTTTAATGAACAGTTAGTGCAGAAAGAAAATGAATTCCGGCAGCAGGACAGAGAAAAATATGAGCCGGAATTTCAGGAGTATCTGGAGGGCAGACAGAGCCGCAATTATGAGTACCTGATGCGGGAACGTATCAAGAAAAAACAGCCTTTGGAAGATGCGCAGGAAAAAGCATATGAAAAACTGGTAGAAGCAAGGAGTGCATATCTTCGAAAATATCCGAACAGAACCTATTCTGCAACGATCCGTGACAATGACGTGTACGAAAAGCAGCTTTCAAATCTTGAGTGCGATAACCTGGAAAAATACAGGGAAGAAGCACAGGAACAGGCGAGAGCAGCAGTGGAACACTTTAAAGTTGATTTTGTATCCAAGATTCGTTATGCAATCAAAGAGGCATATCAGAAAAAAGATGAATTGAACCGGATCATCAGCCGTCTGGATTTCGGAAAGGACAAGTATCAGTTTGTCATTACGAAAAACAAAGGTCCGGATGGACGATTCTATCGGATGTTTATGGATGACGCATTGGATATCAATCCGTCTCAGTTGAGTGACCACATGGAAAATCAGATGAACCTGTTTACCATGGAGCATGAGGAAGAATACGGAGATCTGATGAATGAGCTGATCGAGATTTTCATTCCGCCGGAGAATGCCACCAGGGAAGAGCTGGAGGAAGCCAGAAAAAATATGGATAAATATGCAGATTATCGCACGTATCTTTCCTTTGATATGCAGCAGATCGTGCAGGGAGAAAAGGATATGCGGATCGGTCTGAGCAAGATGATCAAGAAAAATTCCGGTGGAGAAGGTCAGAACCCGCTTTACATCGCGCTTCTGGCAAGCTTTGCACAGATTTACAGAATCAATCTGTCTCCGAAGATCAAGCGTCCGCCAACCCTGCGTCTGGTTGTCCTGGATGAGGCATTTTCCAAAATGGATGCAGAGAAAGTAGCAAGTTGTATTTCTCTGATCCGGGGACTGGGATTTCAGGCGATTATCAGTGCAACAAATGATAAGATTCAGAACTATCTGGAAAATGTAGACAAGACATTTGTGTATGCAAATCCGAATAAAAAGCATATTTCAATACAGGAATTTGAACGAATGGAGTTTGAACAGCTGCAAGGGGAAGAATGATGACGTGGATATTGGGAAATATCGTAAAACAGATTGAATCCGGGACAGAAAGCTGGCGGGCAGAAAGCCGAGGTGGAAAAAGTCTGGCCAATGAACATGGGGAGCTTTATGATAAAAAACATTTAAAATCAGATGTGCTGCAGGAGGCAGAGCAATTGCAGCACAAAAATCTGATCCAAATTAAATGGGCAGATGGATATCGGGGAAGTGATATTGAAAGAATACGCTACAGATTAGAAGACAAAGAAAAATTTTATGCATTATATCAGCAGGAAGTGGATGCAGAATTTCTGCCAAAACAGGAGAAAATCCGGTTATATCAAGAATTTTTAAGAAACCAGCTGGCACAAGTAAAAAAATTGTGGATTCGTGCATATTACCAGGATTTGCTGGAACGATCGGAAAATAAACGAAAAAAAGATCTTCTGGAATTATTAGCGGATGAGAAAAAATATGCCCCGTGCTTTGAAGGTCTGGATCAGCTTACAGAATCTGTTTTTAAAAGGATTTTCAGTAAAAAATATTTGGGAAATACAAAAACATTTGAACAAGAGATGCAAAGTCATGTCATCAGTACTGCGAAAAAATTCTGTCCGGATGTAGAAAAAGAAATGGATGACACGACAGTGCTTCAGCAGCTGTGGATCGAAGAATATGCACAAGAACTGTCTTTAAAAGGGAAACTGCATTTTTGTCTGAAAGAAGAAAATGGAAGCACTCAGGAGATTAATACAGAGTGTTATCGGTTCGGTACTACATTAAACAGTCAGACACTGGAGCATGCCGAGATAAAAGAAGTACAGAATATTCAGAAGATCGTGATATTTGAGAATAAAGCCAATTATATCTCTGCACCGTATAAGGATGGTATTCTATACTTATTTAGTCACGGATATTTTTCTCCAAAAGAATGTAGATTTTTAAAGCAGCTGCATCAAGTGTTAAAAAATCAGACATCCTGTGAAGTGCAATATTTTCACAGCGGAGATCTGGATTACGGTGGAATCAAAATTTTTCAGTATATACGCAAAACAATCTTTCCGGAGTTAGAGCCGCTTCAGATGGATGTTGAGACATATGAAGCATATCAGGAATTTACAGAAGTGATAGATCCGGAAACACTGGAAAAACTAAAGCGTGTTCAGGATGAAAATCCAAAGCTGCAAGAGCTGATCAAAAGGCTGATAGAAACAGGAAAAGGAATTGAACAAGAGTGTTTTTTAATAGAGAAGAGAGGAAATCGCACATGAAATTAATGATCGCATCAGATATTCACGGTTCTGCATATTACTGCAGAAAAATGCTGGAAGCTTACGACAGAGAAAAAGCAGACAAGCTCCTTTTATTGGGGGATATTTTATATCACGGCCCCCGCAATGATCTTCCGAAAGAGTATGCGCCGAAAGAAGTCATTGCCATGCTGAATGAAAGAAAACAGGAGCTCTTATGTGTCAGAGGAAATTGTGACACGGAAGTGGATCAGATGGTTCTGGAATTTCCGATTCTGGCGGACTATTGTTTTTTGAATCTGGATGGACAGAATATTTATGCAACACATGGTCATGTGTGGAATCCGGGAAAGCTGCCGATGCTGAAAGCAGGGGATATTCTGCTGAACGGACACACACATATACCGGCATGTGAAAAGATTCATACGGAAGCAGATCAGAGTGTCATGTACATGAATCCGGGTTCTGTGTCGATTCCAAAAGAAAATTCAGAACACAGCTACATGATCTGTGAGAATGGTGTGTTTGAATGGAAAAATTTAGAGGGAGAGGGTTATCAAATATGGAAGAGAGATACGCGTTGCTGATCGATGCGGACAATGTTTCAGCAAAATATATCAAACCGATACTGGATGAGTTATCCAAGTATGGGAATGTCACGTACAAGAGGATTTACGGGGACTGGACCAGCACCTACAATTCCAGCTGGAAAGAGGTGCTTTTGCAGAACTCAATCACACCGATCCAGCAGTTCAGCTATACTCATGGGAAAAATGCGACCGATTCGGCAATGATTATCGATGCCATGGATATGCTGTACACAAGCGAGCTGGAAGGATTCTGTCTGGTGTCCAGTGACAGCGATTTTACAAAGCTGGCAAGCAGACTTCGGGAAAGCGGAAAAATGGTGATTGGAATGGGAGAAGATAAGACACCGCCGCCGTTTCGAAAAGCCTGTGATATTTTTACCGTATTGGAATTGCTGTTAGAAGACAGCATGCTTGAAAAACCGGAAAAAGCAGCGGCACATGCAGTTATAGGAAAAGAGTCCAAAAAAGAGTCTGCCGGTGCAGTCTCCAAGAGTCAGATTGAAGAAGCGGTCGTGAAGATTATTACAGAAAATCAAAACAACGATAAGGAGACAGGACTTGGAGAGGTCGGAAGCCGTCTGGTCAAACTGTACCCGGATTTCGATGTGCGAAGATATGGATACAGTCTGTTGTCCAAGTTTCTGGAAACATTTCCAAAACTGAAGCTGTTACAGGATGGAACGAAAGTATCCGTGACATTGTATGAAGATAAAAGTCAGCAGGAGCGTATTGAAGAATATATTATGTACCAGTTGAAACAGGCGGGATGTCAGGGAGTATCTCTGGGAACTCTCGGAAATAAGATTCGAAATAAGTTCGGGAATTTTAAAGTGAGAGATTATGGATATTCGCAGTTTCAGCAGTATATCAAAAGCTTTCCGGATGTAGATTTAAAGGATGACGGAGAGCAGAAGTGGGCAGTGTTGAGAAGATAAGCGGAACAGTCGTGTGAGAAAAAATCATGCGGCTGTTTTTTTATCCTCTTGACAAAACCAAAAACCTAGTGTACTATCTAACTATAGCACTGATACACGAGGCGGAAGGAGGAAGAAGATGAATTACAATGCAGAGATACCGATCTATCTGCAGGTCATTCACGACTTGAAGAAAAAGATGATCCAGGGAAAGATACTTCCCGGAGAGAAGCTTCCATCCAACAGAGAGCTGGCGGTTCTTTATAAGATCAATCAGAACACTGCAGCAAGGATTTACAGAGAGATGGAGACTCATGGATATTGTTATACAAAGCGGGGGATTGGAACATTTGTGATGGAGGAAGAGACGATGTTCGAGACGATAAAAAAAGAAATGGCAGAAGAATTGTTGAGCAGCTTTATACATGAGATGCAGGATCTTGGATTTGAAAAAGATGATATTATCTCAAAAATTGCAGACTACAAGGAGGAGAGAAGATGATTTTAGAATGTCGTGATTTAAGCAAATCATTTTACACAAAAAAGGCGCTGAATGAAGTTTCGCTGAAACTGGAAGGCGGAAAGATCTATGGTCTGCTAGGGGAGAACGGAAGTGGGAAGACCACATGGATGAAGATCATCTCCGGTCTGACAAAGCCTACATCCGGAGAGGTTTTGTTCAAGGAGCATCCGTGGTTCTATGGAGATAAGGCAGAGATCGCCTACATGTCTACAGAGCCGTTTTTCTACAGTTTTCTGGATGTGAACGGAGTCGGACAGTACTATAAAGATTTCTTCCCGGATTTTGATGAGAAGAAATTTCACGAGATGGTAAGAAGGATGTCCCTGGAAGGCAAGATGAAGGTCAAAGAACTGTCCACCGGTATGACAGCAAAGCTGAAGGTGATCGCAACACTGAGCCGCAAAGCAGAGCTGTATCTTCTGGATGAGCCGTTCAATGGAATTGATTATAAAGCAAAAGAAGAGATTCTCGGGATGATCTTGGAGTCAGCAAATGAAAAAAATACCTTTGTAATTTCCACACATATGATCGATGAGATCGAGAGTTTTATCGATGAGGCAATCTTTATCAAAGACGGAGAAGTTGTGCGCCGGATGTCAGTGGAAGAAGAACGGATGCAAAGTGGAAAATCCGTGGCAGATATTTATCTGGAGATCATGTAGGAAGAACAAAGGCAGAATGAGAAAAGAGAAAGAGAGGAAACAAAATGGGACGTTTGATCAAATATGAGCTGAAAAAACAGCAGACATCCAGAAACATCATACTGGCGCTGCTTCTGGTATTTTTACTGGCATTTGCGGCAGGAATTTTTTCAGACAATGGGAATATGGTAGGAATCAGTATGGGACTGGAGATTTTTGTTGGAATGTTTGTCTTCTTCTATATGGGAATTGAAAGTCTGTTGATATTGAATCGTGACCTGAAAACAAAGCAGAGTCATATGCTCTGGATGGTGCCGATGCCGAGCTGGAAGATCCTTGGTGCGAAATATATCGCAGCAGCGTTGCAGATTTTCTGTATTTCAGCAGCATATGTGCTGGCTGGTACCGCATGCGTTATGACGATGATCGCAAAAGAGGGAGCATGGAAAGAACTTATGCAGGCAATCCGCATGGGATTTGAGTGGCTGCTTCAGGGCAACCTGGACTGGATAACCGTTCTGGCAATCTTGCTGTTTTTCTTCCTGGCATGGACATCTGTGATCGCAACCGGATTTCTGGCAATTATTGTATCCAGAACGGTATTGATCAATTCCAGATTTGCAGGGATTGTTTCTTTGATCCTGTTCTTCGTGATCAACGGAATTGTGGAGTATGTTTATAACCTGTTTGCAAGATACGAGGTTCTGGGAATTCACAAAGGACTTTATATCGGAATCGCAGAATACGGATTCTATATTGTGGTATGTGTTGGATTGTTTGCCATATCCAGCGTGCTGGCAGAAAAGAAATTAAGTGTATAAAATATGGAAGGTACAGTCTGTTAAATCGGATTGTATCTTCTTTTTTAATTTTACAACTGTCTTGTCATATGTAAAGTCTTGTGCTATAATGGTCAGCAATTAACGATAAAAATTTAACAATTCAGGATAAGTGAGGGAATAGAAGATGACAATTGTGGAAGAAATCCAGAAATTGAAGCAAGAAAAAAATGCAGTCATTCTGGCACATTATTATGTAAGGCCGGAGATTCAGGACATTGCCGACTACATCGGAGATTCTTTTTATCTGAGTAAGGTTGCAGTTGGATTGAAAGAGCAGACTATCGTATTCTGTGGCGTTTCTTTTATGGGAGAGAGTGCGAAGGTACTGAACCCGGAGAAAACCGTATTGATGCCGGATATGCATGCAGACTGTGCAATGGCACATATGGCAGATGCAGATACGATCCAGAAGATGCGTGATACATATGAAGATCTGGCAGTGGTGTGTTACATCAATTCTACTGCAGAATTGAAGACACATTCCGATGTATGTGTGACATCTGCCAATGCAGTGAAGATCGTAAAAGCACTTCCGAACAAGAATATTTTCTTTATTCCGGACAAGAACCTGGCACATTTTATTGCAGAGCAGGTACCGGAGAAGAACTTTGTATACAACGAAGGCTATTGCCCGATCCATGAGAAGATGCAGGTGGAAGAGATCAAAAAAGCAAAGGCACAGCATCCGAATGCAGAAGTATTGTCCCATCCGGAATGTCCGAAAGCAGTGCTGGAGATTTCCGATTATGTGGGAAGTACATCCGGGATCATTGATTATGCAGCAAAAAGCGAAAACGAAGAATTTATTATCTGTACGGAAAATGGAGTTCGCTACAAACTGGAAAAGGACAACCCGGGCAAGAAGTTTTATTTTACAGAGACAGAGCCTGTCTGCACAGATATGAAGCTGATCACATTAGAAAAAGTTCTTCACGTCTTAAAAACAGGAGAGAATGAAGTGCATTTGAGTGAAGCATTGAGAACGGACTCCAGAAAACCATTGGAAAAAATGCTGGAGCTGGCAAAATAGAGTGTCTTTTTGAAAAAAGAGACTTGCCGAAAGGAAAGAGAGTATTATGAAGAAAAAAGCAGATGTTGTTATCGTTGGAACCGGTGTAGCGGGATTGTTTTCGGCGTTGAATCTTCCGGATGACAAAGAAATCATCATGATCACGAAATCAGATGCCGAGAGCAGTGATTCATTTCTGGCACAGGGCGGAATCTGTGTACTCCGGGATGAACAGGATTATGACAGCTATTTTGAAGATACGATGAGAGCCGGTCATTATGAAAACAGGAAAGAATCTGTCGATATTATGATCCGCAGTTCTGGAAAAATCATTGAAGATCTGGTAGGATATGGAGTAGAATTTGAAAAGGACGGAGAAGCGTTTGCCTACACAAGAGAGGGGGCACACTCCAGACCGAGAATTCTGTTTCATGCAGATGTGACAGGAAAAGAGATCACCAGTAAGCTGTTGGCGCGGGTAAGGGAAAAGAATAACGTAACAATTTACGAATATACGACCATGACAGATATTCTTGAGGAAAACGGAAAATGTGCGGGAATCACCGTGAAGACGCAAAGTGGTGAAGAGTCCTCTATTTATGCAGATTATACCATTCTGGCAAGCGGAGGAATCGGCGGGTTGTACCAGCATTCCACAAATTTTCCGCATCTGACAGGAGATGCACTGGAAGTAGCGAAAAAACATCACATTCGTCTGGAGCATCTGGATTATGTACAGATCCATCCGACTACATTGTATTCGGAAAAGCCGGGCAGACGATTCCTGATCTCCGAATCCGTCCGTGGGGAAGGCGCACTTCTCTATAATAAAAACATGGAGCGTTTCGTAGATGAACTGCTTCCGCGAGACGTGGTGACCAGGGCAATCCGGGAACAGATGGAAAAGGATGGAACAAATTTTGTGTGGCTGTCCATGGCGCCGATCGAGAAAGAGACGATATTGAGTCATTTTCCGAATATTTACGAGCATTGCCTGGAGGAAGGCTATGATGTTACAAAAGAGTGCATTCCGGTCGTTCCGGCGCAGCACTATTTTATGGGCGGTATCTGGGTAGACAAGAACAGCCACACGTCCATGCCGCAGCTGTTTGCAGTGGGAGAGACAAGCTGCAACGGTGTGCACGGAGCGAACCGTCTGGCAAGCAACTCTCTTCTGGAGAGTCTTGTATTTGCAAAAAGAGCGGCAAATCTTATCAAAGAGCAATGGTGCCTGGAAAAAGAACAGGCTGTATAAAATGAAAGAATAGATGAAACATAAAGGAGAAACCAGATGAATCAGATTACAATGAAGCTTCAGGCAGATCACCTGATCTTAGAAGCGTTAAAAGAAGATATTTCCAGTGAAGATGTGACAACCAATTCAGTGATGAAAGAGGCAGTGGCAGGTGAAGTAGACCTGATCTGCAAACAGGATGGAATTATTGCGGGACTGGAAGTATTTGAGCGAGTGTTTGCACTTCTGGATCCGGACACGAAGGTAGAGTTATACTGCAAAGACGGAGAAGAAGTGAAAAACGGGCAGCTGATGGGAAAAGTCAAAGGAGACATCCGTGTCCTTCTTTCCGGAGAACGTGTTGCCTTGAACTATCTTCAGAGAATGAGCGGAATCGCGACCTATACCAATTCTGTTGCAAAACTTCTGGAAGGAAGCAAGATCAAACTTCTGGATACCAGAAAAACAACGCCGAATATGCGTATTTTTGAGAAATATGCAGTTCGTGCAGGCGGCGGCTACAACCACCGTTACAACCTTTCTGACGGTGTGTTGTTAAAAGACAATCACATCGGAGCAGCGGGAAGCGTGACAAAAGCGGTGCAGATGGCAAAAGAGTATGCACCGTTTGTCAGAAAAATTGAAGTAGAAGTAGAAAATCTGGATATGGTAAAAGAAGCGGTGGAAGCCGGCGCAGATATCATCATGCTTGATAATATGTCACCGGAGGATATGAAAAAAGCAGTGGAGCTGATCGACGGAAGAGCCCAGACAGAGTGCTCCGGAAATGTGACAAAAGAAAATATCGCGCGTCTGACAGAGATCGGAGTTGACTATATTTCCAGCGGTGCGTTGACACACTCCGCTCCGATCCTGGATATTTCTTTAAAGAATCTGCATGCAGTGGAATAAAGATGCAGAAAAAGAAAGAGAGGAACAGTATTTATGACAGGTTCTGAACGCAGAGATCAAATCATAAATCAGATTAAAAAAAGCAGTATTCCGGTATCTGGGGCGCAGCTTGCAAAAGAATTTGATGTCAGCCGGCAGGTGATCGTGCAGGATATTGCACTGATCCGGGCAGCGGGACATGAGATCATATCCACAAACAGGGGATATCTTCTGAATACTCCACATTCCGTGAACCGGATCTTCAAAGTGAATCACACGGATGAAGAGTTGGAAGACGAGCTGTGTACGGTAGTGGATCTGGGCGGAAAAGTGGTGAACGTGATGGTCAATCACAGGGTGTACGGTCACATGGAGGCAGAGATTAACATCACATCCAGACGAAAAGTGATGGAATTTGTAGAGGATATTAAGCGGGGAAAATCAAGTCCTCTGAAAAATATTACCTCCAATTACCACTATCATCTGATCGAGGCAGATTCCGAAGAGACACTGGATCTGATCGAAGAGGCATTACGGCAGAAAAAATTTCTGGTTGAAGTGGCCGCTGGATCGTAATAAGACAAATTTTTAAAAGGTGCAATCTTGACTTATCATTCCGGCTGTGATACGATTTTCAACGAGAAAGTGTGTATTTTATACACATATCTGGTAGAAAAATCATACGGAAAATGCAAAGACGGAGAGAGTAGGTTATCCGAAATTTTACAGAGAATTCCCGGAAGATCCGAGAAAGGATCCGATGCTGAGAGGGATGAACGGAAGATGATCGAACATGGCTCCCGAGCGGCGCAGCAAGCATGATGTGAACTGCGATGGGTTCGCCCTTTACAGCGAGAGAGTGTTTTTGGCAGCACTCACAGAGGTTTCAGCCGTGAGGCTGAGATAAATCAGAAGTGGTAACACGGTATTCACCCGTCTTCTTGGCAGCAGGAAGACGGGATTTTTTATGAAGGAGAGAAGAGAGATGGCAGACAAGAAACCATATTATATCACAACAGCGATTGCCTACACATCAGGCAAACCGCATATTGGAAACACTTATGAGATTATTCTGGCTGACGCGATCGCAAGATACAAGAGAAGTCAGGGATACGATGTATTTTTCCAGACAGGAACGGATGAGCATGGTCAGAAGATCGAGCTCAAAGCAGAAGAGGCGGGAGTAACACCAAAAGAATTTGTAGACAATGTTTCCGGAGAAATCAAGAAAATCTGGGATCTGATGGATACTTCTTATGACAAATTTATCCGTACAACAGACGAAGATCATGAAAAACAGGTACAGAAGATCTTTAAAAAACTGTACGATCAGGGAGATATTTACAAAGGTCACTATGAAGGAATGTACTGTACTCCATGTGAATCTTTCTTCACAGAATCACAGCTTGTAGACGGCAAATGTCCGGATTGCGGACGTGAAGTACAGCCGGCAAAAGAGGAAGCATACTTCTTTAAAATGAGCAAATATGCAGACAGACTGATCGAGCATATCAATACACATCCGGAATTCATTCAGCCGGTATCCCGTAAAAACGAGATGATGAACAACTTCTTGCTTCCGGGACTGCAGGATCTGTGTGTTTCCAGAACATCATTCAAATGGGGAATCCCGGTAGACTTCGATCCGAAACATGTAACTTACGTATGGCTGGATGCGCTTACAAACTATATCACAGGAATCGGATACGACTGCGATGGAAACAGCACGGAGCAGTTTCACAAATTATGGCCGGCAGATCTTCATCTGATCGGAAAAGACATCATCCGCTTCCATACGATTTACTGGCCAATCTTTTTGATGGCACTTGATCTTCCGCTTCCAAAACAGGTATTCGGACATCCATGGCTGCTCCAGGGTGACGGAAAAATGAGTAAATCCAAAGGAAACGTTCTTTATGCAGATGAACTGGTGGATTTCTTTGGAGTAGATGCAGTTCGTTATTTTGTTCTTCATGAGATGCCATTCGAAAATGATGGAGTGATCACATGGGAACTGATGGTAGAGCGCATGAATTCGGATCTTGCAAATACACTTGGAAATCTGGTCAACAGAACTGTTTCCATGACAAATAAATATTTCGGCGGAACTGTAACAGACAAAGGTGTGGCAGAAGAGGTTGATGCAGATCTGAAGGCAGTGACAGAAAGCACACCAAAAGCAGTCGAAGACAAGATGGAAGAGCTGCGTGTGGCAGATGCAATGACAGAAATTTTCAATCTCTTCAAACGCTGCAACAAATATATTGACGAGACAATGCCATGGGTACTGGCAAAAGATGAAGCAAAAAAAGACCGTCTGGAAACAGTTCTCTGGAACCTCATTCAGAGCATTTCCCGCGGGGCAGAGCTTTTGGAATCCTTTATGCCTTCTACAAGCAAGAAGATTCTGGAACAGCTTGGAAATGGTCATGTAACAGAAAAACCGGAAATCCTCTTCGCAAGACTGGATCTGGAAGAAGTTCTGAAAAAAGTAGAAGAGCTGCATCCACCGGTTGAAGAAGAAAAAGAAGAGGAAGATGTGATCGATATCGAAGCAAAACCAGAGATCACATTTGACGATTTTGGAAAAATGCAGTTCCAGGTCGGAGAAATCATTGCCTGCGAAGAAGTGAAAAAATCCAGAAAACTCCTTTGCTCACAGGTGAAGATTGGAAGCCAGGTAAAACAGATCGTATCCGGAATCAAAGGTCATTACACAGCCGAAGAAATGGTCGGAAAGAAAGTGATGGTTCTTGTAAATCTGAAACCGGCAAAACTGGCCGGAGTATTATCCGAAGGAATGTTGTTATGCGCAGAAGATGCAGAAGGAAATCTCGCATTGATGACACCGGAGAAAACAATGCCGGCAGGAGCAGAGATCTGCTAAGAAAATAGAGAAAATGAATAGATCCCCCCGGATTTCAGGAGAAAGAAGCCTGAAATCCGGGGGATGTGTTTTGCAAAAATTATTTAGCCTCTTCAATCCATTGTTTTACAGTTTCAACATCAACCCCGGTCAGCTGAGCAATCTGCTCCAGGGAGTTGCCGGACTGGAATAAACGTAAGGCAATTTCCTGAGCCATTTGAGTACGACCAAGATCAAGCCCCTCCTTAATGCCCTCCTCAACGCCCTCTTTATACTGGTTTTTTAAGTCTTCTTCATAAGCCTTTTGATTAAATGATGTCAGAACCATACTGATTACCTCCGCTTTATGCTTCACCAGCACATCCCGAAGAATTCCCTTTTCAATACAGATGTCCACCGCTTTCGTGACAGCGTGCCTCGGATCACTCGTTTTCTTACACTGAATCCTTACCGTATCCACAAAAATAGAATACTCTTTCAGCCGCTGGCATTTTTCCATAAGCGCAAGGTTATGTCCGTAATTGATATTCAGCATCACTGCGGTGCACTGCAGACAAGGCTGCCGATTATCGGATACAGATTCAAATGCATCCGTCAATTGAAGAATCGTCTCATCCGGTTGTTCTTTTGTGCCGTTATAGAACACAAAGTATTGAGGAATCGGCAGCTTTTTTAAAGAGCTGCTGTATAAATTGATATTTTTCGTCTCAACGTATCCATCATATAACCTGGCGAGATAGATCAGTCCGCGCAATGGCATATTTGGATTATACGTGCTCTGATGTTCATAGAGATTCAGTGTCCCGCCGATCAGGAATGAAATATCATTTTTCATAGAGAGATAAACAGCGTCCTCCAGTGTATTTACTTCAAGATCATTCGGATTTTCATAGCAGGTATTATTCAATGCATTGTACAGGTCCAAAAGATCCCTCTTGTTATTGAAAACCAAGCGAAAAAGCCGATCCTTATATTTGTGATTCGGGACAGGGTGTTTCTGGTGATTTCTTTTTTTATTTTTTCTCATGTACTTTCCTCCATTATAAAAAACTTATTCTGTAGATGCAATCTTCTTATTTTTGTGTTCGGTTAAAAATAACTGAAAATCTGGCGAAATGCCGGAAAACAGACAGCTTCTAAAAGACAGAAGCCAATGCTGTACAGACGACAGCTAAAAAGTAAATTTATTATATCTGTATCTGTGTACAATCGCAATGCGCATATTATACAAATTAAATATTCAGAAAATTCAAACAAAAAAGAATAGTTTGAAAATTATTAAAGAAAAATATAAAAAATGTATTGACAAATAAAAGGCGGAGTGGTATTATTAAGTCAATCCAAAAGAGATACAACAATCACACATCTCAAAAGGATATTTAACTAAAGAATGATTCTTTATTCGTAAAACATCATTCTATTAGATTAAAAATAAACGAACTAAGGAGGCAGAGGTCCAATGGACAGTATATCATCAGTTACATATCAATATGTTAGTGGTACGGTAGATGCAGGTTCCTGTAAAAGAGACCTTTACCACAATAGATAAGATCCAGTAAAAGTGAATGAAAAGATCAAATCGAAGAGATTGTAAAGCTGGATGAAAATGAAAAGATTCGACATCTACAGACGTATTGAATATAGATACCACATGTAGCCAAAGTTCCCGAACATGTGTAAAGAAACATGGATAAGGAATATCAGTTTTATATGAAGCACCCCCAGTTATAGAAAGAATAATCAAATAGGATGTTGGAATATCGTCAGATGATACTGCAGCAGCCGAAAGGTTATAGAGAGAATAACTGAAGAGAGGACTTTCATGATAGGATGATACCGATACCGAGTCGGATTTAGGTTATAGATATTGTTAAATTGAAGAACAGGAGGTTTCATATAAGCCAGTCTTAGTGGACAGACTGCTATATCAATTAACAAGTGTAAAGGTCTTACAGGAACTGAATCGAGATAGTTCCTTCGATTTATAAAATAGAATATGAAAAATTTGAATACAATAAAAATGCATCTTCAATGTCAATTGAGGGTGCATTTTTTTGACATTACGGGAGTCATATGGTAAACTAGAACAAACTAGGCAATGAAGAGAAATATACCTATAGGGTACAGACTAAGTATAATGAGGTGAGCATAGTGGACAAGTATGAATATAAGTTGAAGACAGAACAGATGCTAAAACTTATGGAAAACGGTGCATACAACAGAGCCGCTGAGATTGCTGACAGCATTGATTGGAAGCGTGTCAGAAATGTAAATATGCTGTTAAACGTCAGCAATATATATGAGAAGATCAGAGATTACCGTAAGAGTTTTGGAGTTCTGAGAGCTGCCTATCATAGAACAGAGGGGAGCAGAAAGATATTATATCGCTTGTGTACTCTTGCGATAAAGGTTGGAAATCTGGAAGAGGCGATCGACTATTATGATGAATACGTACAGGCTGCGCCAAAAGATCCCAATCAGTACATCTTAAGATACCGCCTGTTGAGAGCACGGAGAGCTCCGATCGAGCAGCAGATCCGTGCGTTGGAGCAGTTCAAAAAAGCAGAGTATGTCGAAGAGTGGGCATACGAGCTGGCCAAGAGATATGAAGAAGCCGGGATGACAGCCGAATGTCTGGAAGAGTGTGATGATCTGATTCTGTGGTTCAGCGAAGGCAAGTATGTATACAAGGCTATGGAGCTGAAGATGCGATACAAGCCATTGACTCCGCTTCAGCAGGAAAAGTATGACAGAAGGCTGGAAGAAGCAGAAAAATCTTCAGAAAGAGAAGCGAAAAAACTGATCGATCTGGGCAGAATAAAAGCTGAGGAAGAAGAAAAGCGGAGAAGAGAGCAGGAAGAAGCTGCCCGTTATACAGAGGATATGCTGGAGCGTTCTGAGCAGATCGCAGAGCCGGAGAATGCCGAACTCAGTGAGGAGGAAGTGGCAGAGCAGCTGAAAAAAGCGGAGCCGCCGAAGAAGAAGCTGGGTGATACGATGAAGCTTGGCGAGGCACTTCAGAATCTTTTCCATACAGAAACAGAAGAAGCGCAGGAGCAGGAAGAGATTGAACTTTCAGAAGAGGATGCGGAAGAGTACGAAGAAGACATCGAAGAATTGGCAGAAGAGGACGCAGGACCGGTGGAAGGTGATGACGAGGAGAGTACAGGGGAAGATGATTGCTTAGATCTGGCAGAAGCGTTGGAAGAGATTGAGTCATTATCAGATCTGGAATTGCTGGATCAAGTGGCAGAGGAAGAAGTGATCGAAGAACCTGTAGAAGAGATCATTGAGGAGACGATCGAGACGAAAGTTAAGGAAGTTGACCTGAAAGAATTAGAAGAGCTGGCAGAACCGGAAACGGCAGATGCAGCAGATGTGGAAGTAATCGAGGAACCTGAAGTAGCAGAAGAGGCTGAGAAGGAAGATATGGAAAAAGAATCTATTAAATTAGAAGAAACAGAAATCAAAGAGGATGAGAGAATAGACGAGCCGGTTGACGATATACTTGATATTGATGATATTCTTGCTGAGTGGGAAGCCGCAGAGGGCGGTGTTGAACCGGAGGAAGTTCCGGAAGTGAATGAAGAGGATGTAGAGCAGATCGAGCGCAAGCCAAAGAGCCCGATCTTATCCCCGGATATCCAGAGGATGATCGATGAAATCGAAGGTGTGATTCCGGAAGAAGAGAGTGAGGAGATTCCGGTACACACGAGCACTCCTGTTGCACCTCCTGAGAATAAGGAGGAAGCAACAGAAGAGCTTAGAATGGAATCAGAAGAGCTGACTCTGGATGTTGACAGTGCAGAAGATTATGAAGACCTTCTGACAGAAGATGCAGCAGAGGAGTTGGAAGAGGAATTTGAAGAAGAACTGGATTATGAGGACGATTACGAATCGATTGCAGCAGGACTGCAGGAAGAGTTCAAGCCGACGCTGAGTGATGAACCGGACGATCGTGAGATCCCGGATGAAGAGCCTGTTGAGTCGGATATTCTGAGTTCTACGACACCGCTGAGCAGAAAAGAGACAGCGAAGCTGATCGCGACAGGAAAGACTGCACCGCTTCCGATGGATGAGATTGCAGATGCATTATCGATTTCCGATACAGGATTTTTGGTACACAGCCGCTATGACCTGTCCGGACAGGGCGCAAAAAGAGCAGGGCTGACAGAAGAGCAGAAGAAGCTGTTCTCCTACTTTGTTCCGGTGCGCGGCATGAGCGAACAGCTTGTGGATGTTTTGGAGCAGGACCGCAACTGTACGAACAGAAGAGGTACATCCAATACAGGCAACCTGCTGATCGTCGGAAACAAAGGCAACGGAAAGACGGTTCTTGCGGTTGATGTGGTCAAAGCGATCCAGAAGCAGAGAAAGATCCGTCAGGGAAGAGTTGCGATCATCACCGGAGAAGCGTTGAATAAGAAGAAGATCAGTGATATCATTGCCAAGCTGTACGGTGGAGCGCTGATCATTGAAAAAGCAGGAAAATTAAGTGAAAGAACGGTTGCGAAGCTGAACAAGGCAATGGAAAAAGATACCGGAGAGATGCTGATCGTGCTGGAAGAGCAGAGAAAGCCGCTTGACCGTATACTTTCCTCAAACAGAGAGTTCAGAAAGAAATTTACGAGCAGATTGGAAGTCCCGATCTTTGTAAATGATGAGCTGGTTACATTTGGTCAGACTTACGCACAGGAGAATGGATATCGTATCGATGAGATGGGAATCCTGGCGTTGTACAGCAGGATTGATGCGCTGCAGAGAGAAGATCACGCAGTGACAGTAGCGGAAGTAAAAGACATTATGGATGAGGCGATGTCGCATTCACAGAAGGTATCCGCCAAGAAGCTTGTAAAGCGAGTTCTTGGAAAGAATACAGATGATGCAGACAGAATTATTCTGACAGAAAAAGATTTTAATATTTAGAGAAAAGTGGAAGAGAGCGATTTCTTCCACTTTTTTTGCGCTGATAGAATATAATATATAAAAAGTGAGATGTTGACAAAAATATGGAGAGAGGTAAAATAACCCTATTATGGAAAATAAAAGAAAAATTTTTGTTGATTTTGCGGAAAATTGTGCATAAAAGGACTGTAATGTTGAAAAATGGAAAAAAGTATAGTAAAATGATAAAAATAGACTAAATTAGGAATGAAAAAGAAGAGAGGATTAGTTTTGAAGAAGTGTTTAAATAAAATGGAAAGTACTGCGATATGGGAGTTTTGAAAAAGGGTAAAGCATTGGCAAGTTATATCAATAGAGTTATTTATAATACTATTGATATGGTACTTGCTTTTTTTCTGGCCTTCTGGTCATTGGCTAATTGTTGATTTTCGCTAATAATGCAAATGAATGGGAGTAAAGGATGTCTAGTATAACGAATATTAAATAATTGCTATATTAAATTGATACTGCTTCCTCTTC
>ENA-ORVC01000343-ORVC01000343.1-human-gut-metagenome-genome-assembly--contig:-NODE-343-length-51705-cov-14.060503_pt1 | contig 51705 bp, 52 predicted proteins | sample MGYA00242092_ERZ509234 | MGnify/ENA primary metagenome ERZ509234 (study PRJEB26280, sample SAMEA2338800) | human gut metagenome | biome: human gut; feature: human-associated habitat; material: faeces... | reverse complement strand
ATATGCTTGGCTGTGCTTGTGTAGATATGCCAATCGGTTATGTAGAACCCACAAAAATCACCAATGACAACACGAAGAAAATTTAACGTATTTCTATTCATTCTGTTGCTGGGAGTTTTTTCTCCTTTAATGGCTCAAAGCATGAGCGACTCCCAAGTTCTTGAATATGTAAAGGACGGCATCCGCCAGGGTAAAGAACAGAAACAACTAGCTTCTGAACTGGCACGTAGAGGTGTGACCAAAGAACAGGCAACTCGTGTGAAGCAACTGTATGAACAACAAAACAATGTTAATGCTTCCAATGCAACGGGTACCGATGTCAATGAATCACGCCTTCGTGAGGAAATGAAAGAAAACACTTCCGATATGCTGGAAGACCATCCGAGCACTCAAGACCTCGCACGTGGGAACCAGGTTTTCGGACGAAATATTTTCAACACCCGTAACCTGACTTTTGAACCCAGCGTCAACATCGCCACTCCCTTGAACTATCGTCTGGGTCCCGGTGATGAAGTGATTATTGATATCTGGGGAACCAGCCAGAACACTATCCGCCAACAGATTTCTCCTGACGGCACGATCAACATTCAGAAAATAGGTCCTGTCAACCTGAACGGATTAACTATTGCTGAAGCCAACGACTATCTCAAAAAGACATTAAACAAGATATATAATGGTCTTAATAATACGAATGATCCCACCTCTGACATCCGTCTGACTTTGGGTAGCATACGTACTATCCAGATCAATGTAATGGGTGAGGTTGTCCAACCGGGTACTTACTCCCTCTCTTCTTTTGCCACAGTCTTCCATGCACTTTACCGTGCTGGTGGAGTCAGTGACATAGGAAGCCTTCGCAATGTCCAACTGGTACGTAACGGCAAAAATATCGCCACGATCGACGTCTACCAATTTATCATGAAAGGAAACATTCAGGATGACATCCGTCTTCAGGAAGGCGATGTAGTAATAGTCCCTGCCTATGACGTATTGGTTAAGATCGACGGAAAAGTGAAACGTCCAATGCGTTTCGAAATGAAAAAGGATGAGAGTCTATCCACTCTTATCAGCTATGCCGGTGGCTTTGAAGCCGACGCCTACACCCGTTCCTTGCGTGTCGTACGCCAGAATGGACAGGAATATGAAGTAAACACAGTCAAAGACCTTGACTATAGTGTCTATAAAATGCGGAACGGTGATGTTGTGACCGCCGAAGCCATCCTTAACCGCTTCATCAACAAACTTGAAATTCGCGGAGCCGTTTATCGTCCCGGCATCTACCAGTTGAATGGAAAACTGAATACAGTCCGTGAACTGGTAAACGAAGCTCAAGGTCTGACCGGTGATGCCTTCTTGAACCGTGCCGTTCTCTACCGCCAGCGTGAGGACTTGACTACCGAAGTTGTTCCAGTAGACATTAAAGCCATCATGGACGGTACTTCCCAAAACATCATCCTGATGAAAAACGACATCCTTTATATTCCTAGTATTCATGACCTGGAAGACAGAGGCAACGTCGTAATCCACGGTGAAGTAGCCAAACCTGATTCTTATCCTTATGCTGATAACATGACCCTTGAAGACTTGATTATTCAGGCGGGTGGCTTGCGTGAAGCCGCTTCTGTAGTCCGTGTAGATGTATCCCGTAGAATTAAGAATCCTCGTAGTACAGTAGATAACGATACTATCGGCCAGATATATACATTCTCCCTAAAAGAAGGTTTTATTGTAGATGGAACCCCTGGCTTTGTCCTTCAACCTTATGATGAAGTTTATGTACGTCGTAGTCCGGGTTATCAGGCTCAACAGAATGTAGTTGTTGAAGGTGAAATTCTGTTCGGAGGGTCTTATGCTATGACCAGTCGTGAAGAACGTCTTTCGGACTTGATTAATAAAGCGGGAGGTGCAACGAATTATGCCTACTTACGTGGTGCCAAATTGACTCGTGTGGCCAATGTAAGTGAAAAGAAACGCATGGGTGATGTGATCCGCTTGATGAGTCGACAGTTGGGTGAAGCTATGATGGACTCTTTAGGTGTCCGTGTGGAAGATACCTTTAGTGTTGGCATTGACTTGGAAAAGGCGCTCGCGAATCCTGGTAGTACAGCAGATATTGTCTTGCGTGAAGGTGATGTGATTTCTATCCCGAAAAACAATAATACGGTTACGATCAATGGTGCTGTAATGGTTCCGAATACTGTTTCTTATATAAAGGGTGAAGATATAGATTATTACCTGAATCAGGCCGGTGGTTATTCTGAAAATGCAAAGAAGAGTAAGAAATTTATCGTATACATGAACGGCCAGGTAACTAAAGTGAAAGGTAGTGGTAAGAAACAGATTGAGCCGGGTTGTGAGATAATTGTGCCTAGTAAAGCTAAGAAGAAAACTAATATTGGAAATATCTTAGGTTATGCTACTACATTCAGTACTTTAGGAATGATGGTTGCTTCGATTGCCAATCTGATAAAAAAATAAAGAATAATAGTTTATATGACTATGATAGAAGGAGAATCTGAAAAAGAAGTAAAACAAGGGAAAAATAATCATCTGGGTGATGAAATTGAAATCGATTTAATGGATATTCTCCGTAAGATCATTGCTATTCGTAAGACAATTTATAAAGCAGTTGGTATTGGATTAGTGATAGGAATTATAATTGCTTTGAGTATTCCTAAACAATATACTGTAACAGTTACTCTTTCTCCAGAAATGGGAAATACTAAAAGTGGAGGCTTATCCGGTTTAGCAGCTTCTTTCTTAGGAAACGAAGTTGCTATGGGGGATGGTTCTGATGCTTTGAACGCTTCTTTGTCTCCAGACATTGTTTCTTCTACTCCTTTTTTATTAGAACTTTCCACAATGAAAATATCTGCACCAAAAGATAAAAATATGACTTTGAATACTTATTTGGATGAAGAATCTTCTCCTTGGTGGAATTATATAATCGGATTTCCGGGTATGGTAATTGGTGGAATAAAATCATTATTAACAGAAGAAGATGATAAGTCAGAATCTTTTAATGGGGCTAATCAAGGTACAATTGAGCTATCTAAAAAGGAGTCGAAGAAGATTGAAACTTTAAAAAAAATGATAACCGCCTCTGTAGATAAGAAGACATCTATAACTTCTATTACTGTTACTTTGCAAAATCCTAGAGTAACTGCAGTCGTTGCTGATTCTGTTGTAAAAAAATTACAGGAATATATTATAAACTATCGTACCTTTAAAGCTAAGGAAGATTGCCTCTATTTAGAGAAATTATTCAAAGAACGTCAACAAGAATATTATGTTGCTCAAAGGAAATATGCTAATTATATGGACTCTCATGATGATATTATTTTGCAAAGTGCTCGTGCGGAACAGGAGAGATTGCAGAATGATATGAGCTTAGCTTACCAAGTGTATAGTCAGGTAGCAGGCCAACTTCAGGTGGCTCGTGCAAAAGTTCAGGAAGAGAAGCCTGTATTTGCAGTTGTAGAACCTGCGGTAGTGCCATTGAAACCTTCGGGAACTAGCAAAAAAGTATACGTTTTGATATTTATTTGCTTGTCTGTTGGTATTGCCATTTTAGGGAAGTTATTCGGAGAAGATTTTCTAAATAAATTTAGAGAAATACGAGGCTAATATTGATAAAGTGGTATGGTGTCGACTAACCAAATAAATAGAGTAGTAGAACTTATTGCTGTTCTAGGAGATCTAATCATCCTGAATTTCAGTTTATTTCAGCTTCTTTTCTTTTGGGAAAAAGTAGTTATGAATTTACCTTTTTCTTGTACTGCTTCTCTGATGATGACTTCGCTTAGCCTCTGTTACTTAGCTTGTTCTGCATCTCGTGGAAAGGCTTGGAATAGCAGAGAAATTCGTGCTGATCAACTTGTATTACGTGTACTGAAGAATATTATAACATTTTCTGTCTTTTGGGCATGTATAATGGCCTTTAGTGGAATATCTATTCTTTCTCCACTTTTCTTTGTTGTTTATTTTTTTATTCTTTTTGTCTTTTTAAGCATTTATCGTATCATTATTCGTCGTTCGCTGATTGGTTATTGTGCTAAGGGGAAGCATAAACGTTATGCTGTTTTTATTGGTGGGGGTAATAATATGCAGATGCTATACGAGGAAATGGAAAGTTCTTTGGCATCTATTTATGAAGTAGTTGGTTATTTCGATATTGCTCCAAATGCTACTTTTTCCTCACAATGTCTTTATTTAGGAAATCCTGATGGCTTTGCGGATTTTATGTCAGGAAAAACAGATATAAAGCATATATTTTGTTCATTATCAATGGATCAGGGACGTTATAATGTTTCTATTACCAATTATTGTGAGAATCACCTTCTTTATTTTCATGGTGTTCCTAATGTCAGTAAAGAATTTCCTCGACGTATTTGGCATAGTATGGTAGGCAATATGCCAATTTTGAATTTACGTTATGAACCATTAAGTAAAATGGAGAACCGGTTACTAAAACGGCTATTTGATATAATGCTATCAGGAATTTTTCTAATTACCATTTTCCCTCTCATTTATTTTATTGTAGGAATTATTATAAAATTGACTTCTCCTGGACCTATATTCTTTACACAAAAGCGAACAGGTTTGAATGGAGTGGAATTTAAATGCTATAAATTTCGTTCTATGAAAGTAAATGAAGAAGCGGATAGTAAACAAGCAACAGTTAATGATCCTCGAAAAACTCGTTTTGGAGATTTTCTTCGACGTTCTAATATTGATGAACTTCCTCAATTTATCAATGTATTCAAAGGTGATATGTCGATAGTAGGTCCTCGTCCTCACATGCTAGCTCACACAGAAATTTATGCACGGTTGATTGATAAATATATGGTACGCCACTTTATTAAACCTGGAGTAACAGGATGGGCGCAGACACATGGATTTCGTGGTGAAACTAAAGAGTTGTCACAGATGGAAGGACGTGTTAAGGCTGATATATGGTATATGGAGCATTGGACATTATTGCTTGACTTATATATTATTTATAAGACTATAGCGAATATAATCCTAGGAGAAAAGAATGCATATTAGAAAAACAACATCTCTTAACTGATTAAAGTATATCAAAAAATATTCATTGTAATTTATGAACTTTCATTATGACTATTTGATAGTAGGCGCAGGTCTATTTGGAGCAACTTTTGCTTATTATGCGAGATTGGCAGGTAAGAGATGTTTGGTGATTGATAAACGTCCGCATGCAGGTGGAAATGTTTATTGTGAAAATATTGAAGGAATCAATGTACATAAGTATGGCGCACATATCTTCCATACATCCGATAAGAAAGTTTGGGATTTTGTAAATTCAATTGTAGAGTTCAATCGGTATACAAACTCTCCAATAGCTAATTATAAAGGTAAGTTATACAATCTCCCCTTTAATATGAATACATTTTATCAGATTTGGGGAGTAACTACCCCAGCTGAAGCGATTGCTAAAATAGAAATACAGAAAGCAGAAGCTATCGCAAGGATGAAGGCTGATGGAGTTAATAAACCGCGCAATTTGGAAGAGCAAGCTTTAATACTTATAGGTAGAGATATTTATGAAATATTAATAAAAGGTTATACTGAAAAACAATGGGGGAGGAAGTGTACAGATCTCCCTGCATTTATTATTAATCGTCTTCCTGTTCGTCTGGTTTTTGATAATAATTATTTTAATGATAAATATCAGGGTATTCCTGTTGGTGGGTATAATAAACTTATCGAAGGATTACTTGATGGTATTGAAATACTAACTAATACAGATTTTTTTATAGAACGTACCAAATGGGAGAAACTTGCAAAAAAAATTGTTTTTACAGGTAAAATAGATGAATTCTATAATTATAAGTTAGGGAAACTTGAATATCGAACAGTTCATTTTGAAGAGAAGATATACGATATAGCTAATTATCAAGGTAATGCTGTAATTAACTATACTGAAAAAGATATTCCATATACTCGTATTATTGAACACAAACATTTTGAAATGTTTGGTGCGGATATTAACAAATGCTCAAAAACGATCATATCAAAAGAATACAGTATGGAATGGATGGAGGGGATGGATCCTTACTATCCGATAAATGATGAACGCAACAATATTCTAGCAGAGCAGTACCGTTCTTTGGGAGCCCAAGAACTAAATGTTATTTTTGGTGGTCGATTGGCTGAATATAAATATTATGATATGGCTCCGATTATAAAAAAGGTGATGAATTATACTTGGAAAATAGGACTTTAATAAGAGGAATGTATGCGATATTCATTGGGCATGACAAGTTGGTTTAAATTATTTGTTATGATATATATCATTTGTGTTTTAGACCATTGAGAAGTAAAAGTTGAAATTTGAGAACATCGAAATACTATGCCTTGCACTACTTGTTGTTCTCTGTATGGCGACTTAATTTAAGTCAAGAAGAATATACCAAACAAAGTGGCAATAGAGAACGAAAATAATAAACGAATAGCTAAGAATACTATGTATTTGTATATTCGAATGCTATTTTCTTTACTGGTAGGATTGTATACATCCCGTGTGGTACTTCAGACATTGGGAATATCAGATTATGGTCTTTATAATGTAGTTGGTGGATTTGTATCTATTTTCATGTTTATTAATGGAACAATGACTGTGGGTACGCAGCGTTTCCTATCGTATGAGATTGGAAAAGGAAATATAGAGAAACTCAAAAAAGTCTTTTCAAATGCAGTAATAATTCATATCTGTATTGCTTTAATTTTGATTGTTTTAGCAGAAACTTTGGGTTTATGGTTTATTAATAACAAAATGAATATAGCACAAGAGCGAATTGATGCTTCATTTTGGGTATTCCAATTTTCTGTCTTAACCGCTGTAATACAGGTGTTACAAGTGCCATTTAATGCTGTTATTATTTCGCACGAGAAAATGGGTATATATGCCTACTTAAGTATATATGATACTGTAATAAAGCTTGCAATCTTATATGTCATACAAGTATTATCTTATGATAAACTAATTCTATATGGACTATTTATATTAATAACTCAACTATCGACTGCACTAATATATTGGGTTTATAGTAAGAAGAAATTCATAGAATGTAACAACAAACTTGAGATAGATAAAATCACAATGAAAGAAATGGTTTCATTCTCAGGGTGGTCAGTTATTGGAATGTTTGCTGGTACTTGTCAAGGACAAGGAGTTAATGTCTTGCTTAATCTTTTCTTTGGTACTATTGTCAATGCTGCGAGAGGAATCGCTTTTCAAGTAAATAATGTATTATTAATGTTTGCCCATAATTTTCAGATTGCTGTATTCCCTCAAATCGTTAAGTACTATGCAAGTGGAGAAAGAGAGAAAATGGCAAATTTGGTAATAAACAGTGCAAAAGTTTCTGCAGCTCTTTTACTTGTTTTGATGATGCCTTTATTGATTGATGCTGAATTCGTACTTAATATATGGTTGGGAGATTATCCAGATTATACATCTACATTTCTTAAAATCGTCTGCATTCAATCGTTGATGCAGGTTATTATTCATCCAGTTATTTTTGTGACTCATGCAACTGGTAAAATAAAAATGACTAATTTAACAGGCGGCATATGTGTTCTATCAGCAATACCTTTATGTTATATAGCATATAGTTTAGGAGCTTCGCCTAATGTCGTTTTAATTGTAAGTATAGTACCTTGGTTATTTGAAGAATTTTTTGATTTGTTCTATGCAAAGAAAAATGCAGGTTTTCCTATGTTGAGATTTTATTTGGATGTTTATTTACGTTTTCTGTTGTTAGGTCTATTTGTTTACGAAATTATTACTCTTTTTTATTCGTATCTTAATTTTAATCTTTGGACAAATTTTTCTTTAATGGTTTTGTTTAGTTGCTTTGTTTCTGCCATTACATATTACGGCGGAGGTCTTAGTAAAAATGAAAGAAAGTTCATAAACTTAATAGTTTGGAATAAATTAGCATCTAAAAAAATAGTAAATAACAACTTAAAGAAAGTGGAATGATAAAAGATTTTGTAAAGAAACATAGAATTTTATTGGATTCAGCAAGAAGAGTTAGGTGTTTTATTACTGCATGTAAGTGGATTTATATCCGTATTTGGACAAAGATACCTTGTAAATTAATTCGAAATCTGATTATTAATACGTATAAAAATGTTCATGTGCATAGAAGTGTCCCTATTTATTCAGGATTTGAATGGTGGCAAGGGCCTTTTGAAGTGGGTAAGGGGAGTTCTATTGGCTTTCATAACCATATAGATTGTCGTATTGGTGTTTATATAGGGAAGGATGTTTGTCTTGCTAGTAATATTTGTATTTGGTCATTACATCATGATTATAATGATATTCATTTTGCAGCTAAAGGGGCACCTGTCAGAATCGAAGATTATGCCTGGCTTTGTTCCCATTGTATTATATTGCCCGGAGTAACAATTGGTAAAGGTGCCGTAGTTGCATCCGGAGCAGTTGTTACCAAGGATATTGAAGCCTGGACGGTAGTCGGCGGCGTACCAGCTAAGCCTATAGGAAAGCGTGAAGAAAAGAAATATGACTATCATCCAGGAGCTTATTGGGTACCTTTTGTTTAATATTATAGTATTAATATGGGGGTGATATATAAGAAATATACGGGTAGGAAATGTGAAATATTCGTAGTGATTTATATACTTCATATAATTCGTTTTTATTATTTTCTTCCATATACTTTTTTACATAATATCTTAAATGCTATAGATATATTGTATGCGTTCTTTTTTGCCTTTTGTTTTATTAAGTATAAATCAAGAACTACTATTACAAAACTCGAAGTAGCAACTGCAATACTATATGTAGTTTTTCTATTATCGGTTTTTATTGGCATTAAAAATGGACAGCAAATAGATCGAGTGCTTAAATACACATCTATGGTCTTTTTACAGTTTGGATTCTATTATTATTTAAGATTACATAACGTAAGTACTGAATTCTTATTAAAGCTCCTTAAACGCTTGTTGATAGGATATGCTGTTATTACAGTTTTGTGTTATTTACAGTATCCTAATTGTTGGTTTGGAGGTGATGATGAGCAATCGTTAGCTAGAATGAAGAGTTCTTTGGAAGATAGAGGTCTTATAAGATTTACTCTTCCGTGTAAAATGTTAGTTCCTCTTTTTCTTTTTATGGAGATTCAGAATCTAGGCTTATGGGTTAATAATAAGATGAAAATCTTTATACTATTTATATTGTTGCTCTTTATTGGTAATCGCTTTCCTTTAGTTATATCTTTATTGGTGATAGGATATATGATTGCTGTATCGAATAATATTAAATTTTTTAGAAAAATACAAACTGGAGTAGTTGTTGCAGCCGTTATAGCAATGCTTAGTTTTGTATCTGTTACGAGGAATATTATCGATTCTCTTATACAGACAACTGTTAACGAGCGAGATGCCGGAGATGAAAACAATATTCGGGTCCTGGCTGCTACATATTTCTTTTTAGAATTCAATGGTGATAAATTAGAACCTAAAATTATTGGTAACGGAATTGCTAGTAATGGCAATGATATGTATTCAAAAGAGATGAAATATCTGAATGAAGAAGTTGGATTTTGGGAAAGTGATGTGGGGTATTGTGAAATATATATTTATTTTGGTGTTATTGGTCTGCTAGGTTTGTTTTTTTGGTGCTATGGTGTTTATGATATTAAAATCGAGGAATCTTACAAATATATAAAATACTATTTTTTGTTTCTAATGGTTTCGATGATTTGTGGTGGCTATTGGTTCGAAAATATATATGTTGTCAATATCTTAACGTATACTCTTGTCAAATCGAATGAAAATATAATGAATAAGATTTATGTGTAAAGTTGCAATCATAGGGGCAGGAGTCGCAGGTTTGAGTGCTGCCCATTTTTTAAAAGGCCGTTATGAGGTTATAATTTTTGAGAAGGAAGGTACGCCAGGTGGCCTCATTAAATGTTGTCGTGTGAATGGCAATCTTTTTCATACTTGTGGTGGACACGTCTTTAACTCGAAGCGTCAGGATGTGCTTGACTGGTTTTGGAGCAAGTTTGTACGTGAAGAAGAATTTTCAAAGGCTGATCGTAATTCTGTTGTCTTACTGGAAGGTGGAAAGAAGATTCCTTATCCTATTGAGGATCACATGTACCTTTTTGATGATGATATACAGAAAAAGTTTATAGCCGATCTCGTGACTATGATTAGGAATGAAAGGAATGAACCTCAAAATTTTGAGGAGTTCTTAAAAGGGCGTTTTGGTGATACATTATATAGCATGTATTTTCAACCATACAACGAGAAAATATGGCGTCGTGATTTAAAATTGGTTCCTCTTTCTTGGCTAGAAGGCAAACTGCCAATGCCTACAGTTATGGAGATGATCTACAATAATATTAATCATGTAAAGGAGAGAAAGTTTGTACATTCAACATTTTGGTATGAGAAGATGAATGGTTCGCAATACATTGCAGACAAACTTGCTGATGGATTAAATATTCGTTATAATACTAATATTGATAGTATTAAGTATACTAACGGTAAGTGGATAGTAAGAGGGGAGACTTTTGATAAAGTCATATTCTGTGGTAATATAAAAAATATGGTGGAGATGATAGAAGGTCTGGATATTGTAGAATTTCGGAGTAGAATTGCTGCTTTAGAATATCATGGCACAACTGCTGTATTTTGTGAAATTGATAAAAATCCGTATTCATGGATTTATCTGCCAAGTTGTAAACATGAGAGCCATCGTATTATATGTACAGGCAATTTTGCTTGTAGTAACAATGATGCCTCAATACGAGAAGAGCGTATTACAGCTACTATTGAGTTTACGGATAAGATTAGTAAAGAGACTATTTTGGATAACTTGTCTCGTATCCCTCTCAATCCAAAGTATCTTACTCATCATTATAACCAATGTACTTATCCGATTCAGGACACATATACTAGAGAAATGATTAAGCAATTGAAAGCGAATCTCGCTCCTACGGGTTTTTATTTTACTGGTCGTTTTGCAGATTGGGAATATTATAACATGGACTTGGCAATGGGAGCTGCGATGGATTTGTGTAATTCTATATAATTATTTTATGATACTTACAACAATAAGGTCAATGAATGCTCGACAGCCATCGTGGAGAATAGTAAGAGAATGGGATGAAATAATAGCATCCAATTTGAATCTTAATCTTGTTAGCGAAAACCGGTTGAGCCGATTCTTGAAATTTAGGGTTATAAATAAATATGGTCTTGCTCAGTTTTATAATACCTTTAAGTTTAAGCGAAAAAAAATAGCTTTGTGTTTTATAATGACTGCTGAAACAAAGGCTAGTTGTTTTGTTGATAAAAATACTATTCCTGTAATTATCGATTTTTGGCTAAAAGAAGAAGAACTGGATAAATTTTATAAAGTATATGAGGATGTACCACTTGTTCTTGTAACTAATAAGGAGGTTTATGACTATCTTAAAGAACATGATTGCCCCTTACATGTAGAACATTGGGCTTTATCTTACCCTGATCAGTATGCTTTGGAAGCAATTCAATGGGATAAAAAATATGAGTTCTGTGTTTTTGGAAGACCTAATCCTTTTTTCTTGAGGATGTTGGAAAAGTATGCTTCTCTACATCCTGATTTTGAATATATTATAAATAATGGTGATATTAATAATCGAAAGTATGTGACAAATACAGGCCGATTTATAGCCAAGGATACAGGGCGTACATCATATCTGGATATGATTAAGCATACAAAAATATCTTGTTATGCTACACCTGGCATTGATGAAGCAAAAAGGGAAACAATTACTTTTAATCAAGTTACGCCTCGTTTATTTGAGATGCTCTGTAATGGTTGTATGGTAATAGGGCATTACCCACTGAGTGCTGATACGATTTGGTATAATTTGAGTTCTGTGGTACCACAAGTAGATAAATATGAAGAATTTGAAAAGGTTTTGGATGAAATGAGAAAAAACTGTTTTGAATATGTTAAGATTTCAGATTTTATGAGAAAACATTATACTTCTAAAAGAATAGTTGATTTAATAGCGATTCTTAAAAATTATAATATACAATATTAAGTGACACCCAACTCTAAAAAATAACAATTAAAGTGTATGTCAAAGAAAAAAATATCTTGGGTGACTCCTGATTATTTCCTAGATGTGGATATTCCAATTGTACCAAATTTGCTTGATGAGTATGACATAATATGGATCATATTATTTCCATGGAGAAATAATCGATATAAGGAGGAAGATTTATCTAAATATGCGAAAAAATATAATAACCTTAGTATTTTTTTTGTTCATTCTAAATATTTCCGTTATGATCCTCGTACATTTTTCGTATATCGCAAGATACTTAAGTTAATAGAAAGATCTCAAGCAAATCTTATCTATTTTAATATAGTGCTAGATAATCCTTTACTTTACTCTTTATTTAAGTGGCTTCCTAAGGATAAATGTGTAATAACAGCCCATGATGGTAGTATAAAGTCTATAATGGGATCAGTGACTAAATCGATGTTTCGAAAATGTTATCCAAACTGTAAATATGTTAATATGTTCTCTGAATCACAAGCTGCTCTTTTTAAGATAAATTATCCGGGGCCGGAAATATTCGTAATACCTTTGGCTTTGAAAGATTTTGGAGTGCCTAATGTCACGTTACGTAATGACTGCGTTTCTTTTGTTTCGTTTGGAACTATGCATGCAGAGAAGAATATTCAGCTTATTATTGAAGCAGCCAATCAGTTATTTGAAGAAGGAGTTAGAAATTTTAAAGTATCAATAAATGGGGTGTGGAGAATTTCTGATACTCCCAATCAGTTAATTCGTTATCCTGAAATCTTTGAAATTAGAAATACTTTAATACCCAATAATGATATACCAAACCTTTTTTGTAGCAATCATTATGCCATATATGCTTACAAGGAAATGTCACAGAGTGGAGCTGTAAAAGTTGCTTTTAATTATTATACACCAGTTATAGTGTCAGATCTACCAGGATTTAAAGACGAAGTGGAAGAGGATATTAATGGATATTTTTTTAAATCAGAAAATATAGATTCACTTAAGGATGTTATGAGAAAGTGTATTGATAAAACTACAGAAGATTATAATGCTTTAGTTGGAAGAATGAGGGATAACATTGATAGAAAATATTCGGTGAAGGCATTATTGCCAAAGTATAAAGCAATGTTTAGTAAAGTATTAAATGATGAATAAAATACTTACAATAGTCATACCGACGTATAATATGGAAAAGTATCTTGATAAGTGCCTCACTAGCCTTGTTATAGAAGATAGAGAGCTAATGAAACAACTAGAGATACTTGTGGTAATAGATGGCTCTAAAGATAGGAGTTCTGAAATAGCCCATACTTATCAAGTTAGATATCCACAAACTTTCATTGTAATTGATAAGGAAAATGGAAATTATGGTTCTTGTATAAACCGAGGACTGAAAGAGGCGGCTGGTAAATATATAAAAGTATTGGATGCTGATGACTGTTATAATTCAAAATCTTTGCAACAACATCTTGAATTATTGAGAATTGTTGATGTAGATCTGATACTTACTTCCTATGTGATCGTTAATGAAAAAGGACAGATAAAGAGTAAAAGAACTTTTCCTCTCTATCCCTATAAAGAATATTTTTTTGATGAAATTTGTGTAAATTCTGGAGTAGTAGATGCAGAAATGCATGCAGTGACTTATAAAACTGAAAATCTTAAGAATATCGATTACAAACAAACGGAAGGTATCTCCTATACAGATCAGGAATGGATATTCATGCCTATGACGACAGTTAGGACAGTTATTTATCAACCTGTATATTTATACGAATATTTGGTTGGTCGTGAAGGGCAAACTATGCAGGCTGATATACTTGATCGTACATTTTCTCATCAAGTGTTATGTGCAGTAAATCGATTAAAAGATTTGCATAATCGCCAGCTTTCTCTGAAAAGTAGTATGACTGCATTTCTTTATCACAACCTAGGTCGAGTAGTTGTTTATATATATCGTGCAACAATTATGCGTGGTTTGTATGATATTGATAAATTAAAGGAGTTAGATGCTACTATTAATAGATTAGATCCGCAGTTCTACAAATATATAGGAAATGCATCATTGAATTTTGGTATCAAGTTTAAATATATCCTGTATTTTAGAAATACAGGAAAAGGCGCTCCAGATATAGTTCAGAAGATATATAGGTTTTTATATAAAAAAATCCATTGAGTAGAACATATATATTGAATTAACGAATAAAAAATCGATCAAGAATGTTTAAATCTATTCTTTTGCAAGGTAAGTTTATTCTTGTAGAAATATTGAATGTGACTTACAACATAATACCTAATCCATTGAGGAACTTTTATCTGAGATGTTTTGGTATTGAGATTGGTAGTGCTAGCTCAATACATAGATGTTGTAAATTCTTTCATGTTGGTAAGTTGGTGATAGGTAAGAACAGTGTGGTTAATTTTGGATGTTATTTAGATAATCGTAGGGGGATTAGTATTGGCAATAATGTAGGTGTTGCACATAATACAAAAATATACACCCTTGGTCATAATTTAGATAGTCCTCAGTTTGAGACGAAAGGTGCTCCTGTTACTATTGAAGATGACGTATTTATATTTAGCAATGTGATGATAATGCCAGGTGTAACCATTGGTCAAGGAGCAATAGTTTTACCTGGTAGTGTGGTGACAAAAGATGTGCCTTCACGTAAGATAGTGGGTGGAAATCCGGCTAGAATAATTCGAAACCGAATTGCAGAAATAGATTATAAACAATCCTATAACTATCTATTCGCTCTGTAATAATGAAAATATTATTTCTTTTAAAGTCTTTGGAGATTGGTGGATTGGAAATTGTTACAGCTAATCTTGCTAATAAATTTGTATTAGAAGGACACGATGTTGTAATTTGGGCGTTTTATAAAGAAGAACATTCAATAAGAAATCGTATAGATGAAAAGATTCCTGTAATTTGGGGAGATAGATATATCGTTAATGAAAAAAATGTATACTCTTTAAGAGAGACTCTTTTAAATTATAAAATAGAAATAGTTATTAATCAATTAGGGTTACCGTATAAACCTGCGAGACTATTGAAAAAAGCAAAAAATGGGTTAGACATTAAGACTATTGCGGTATGTCACAGCAATCCTGCTATGAATGGGAAAATTATGAATATTGACATAAAAAAAGAGTTAACCTCTAATATTGTAAAGAAGTCATTATTATCTGTTACAAGATTATTATTTAAGTTTATTACATCTGCTAGTATGCGCTATGTTTATAATAATAGTGATTATTATATGGTGCTTGCAGATATATATAAACAAACTTTTGCAGAGTTTATAGGAGTAAAAGATAGTGCGAAGTTGCTATCTTTGCCTAACCCAGTAACTATAGACTCTTCTGACTACAATCCATATACTTGTATTAAAGAAAAAAAAATTCTTTATGTAGGTCGCTTGGAAAATGTAGCCAAGCGTGTATCTCGTGTGATTGAAATTTGGAAATATCTTGAAAAAACTTTTCCTGATTGGAAGCTTATTATTGTTGGTGATGGTCCAGAGAAAGAACATTTAGAGAATTTAGTAAATCAATACAATCTAAAAGAAGTCCAATTTGAAGGGTTCAAAATCCCTAATGAATACTATAAAAAATGCTCTGTGTTATTACTTACATCCGAGTTTGAAGGTTTTCCTTTGGTATTGTCTGAAGCTTCAAGTTATGGAACTATACCTGTTGCTTATGGTAGTTTTCCAGCAGTTTACGATATTATAGATAATGAGAAGAACGGTTTAATCGTATTGGGTAATAAAGGATTTGATGCTGCTGTAATGGCAGAGGCTGTGAGTATGTTAATGAAAGATGAACAGAAGCGAAATGAAATGTCATATGCAGCATATAAATATAGCAAACATTTTTCTATGGATGCCGTTTATAAACGATGGCTGAAGTTGTTTGAAACTATACTATAAACACATTTATAATGATAAAGAAAATTGGGCTATTCTTTCTCTGCTTTCCATTAGTGATGTTTGTGATCGAAACACTATTTTTCATTATTGGTTGGCATGTAAACTGTTTTGCATTTATTTTTGCATTTATTTTGGTTATTGGATATATTCTGCGGAATACAAGTAAAAAGATTCGTCTTAAAAGTATATGCTGGTTCGTGGGCATAACTCTTGCTTCTATTTTTATAGGAGCTAATGTTTATGATGCATCATATGATGGGCAATGGTATCATTCATCTATAATCAAGTTGATGAATGATGGTTGGAATCCATTCTACCATCCAATTTTACAGCAGGATGAAGTCCCATATTATACAAATACACACATATGGGTTTCACATTATGCAAAAGGAATGGAAACTATAGAAGCTGGTATTGTTGCTTTGACAGGGAACCTCGAAAGTGGAAAAACACTTAACATTTTTTTAGCTATAAGTTTGTTTTGTTTTGTATTTGATTTTATTGGAAATTTCAACAAACTAGATAAAGGAATTATTAGGTTTTTGGTTGCTTTAACAACGACTTTAAATCCTGTGTTGGTGAATCAAATGATGACTCACTACATTGATTACACATGTTATGTATTTGTGACTATAGGTTTAGTATATGTTTATAATATAGTTGTTAAAAAAGAAAGATCCTATATGCTTCCTTTGCTGTTGATGGGTTTTTTCGTTCCAACAATAAAGTTTAATATCGCTTTCTGGTTTGTAGTTATATTACTTGTTTTTATTGGGCTTTTGTATCATACAAAGAGAATATTTGATAAAATACTGTTCAGGAATATGGCTATTTCTGTTGTTGCCGGTTTTCTTGTTGGGGCTTTTAATCCGTATATTACGAATACTGTAATTAAGCATAATCCTGTTTATCCTTTGATTGGGGAAGATAAAATTGATATAATGTCTATTGTCACTCCTCAAAATATTGAAGGGAAGTGTGTGTTTTATCAGGTTAATTATTCTTTAGCAGCCAATCCTTATAGCAGTGATAGTCGCAGAATGGGTAATGACAGTTTCTTCAAGATAGCTAAGGATGACCTGATGGATAGTCCTAAACATGATTTGCAGCTTGGAGGTTTTGGTGAGTTCTTTTTTGAAGCTATGCTTATTTTGTTTATTGTTTTTGTGATGTTAAAAAAGGACAGAAGATGGAAAGTAACACTGATTTCGATTTTGTTTTTATATCTATGTCTTTTTATACTACCATCAGGTTTTCTTGCTCGTTATGTCCCTTTCTTTTATCTTGTGCCTTGTATACTCATTGGTTATATTCTTAATGCAGAGTGTGGAAAATATAAGCGAGGGTTGACATTTATAGCAATGGTGATGCTTTTGGTAGATAGTTTTTTGAGTTTGGTAGGAGGCACTGTTATTAATGTTCAACAAAGGGTACAGACCGATTATATAGTATCACAAATCAAGTCAAAACAAAAGCCCGTTTATGTATATTCACAAAGTATTCAAATGCATAATAAACTGAAAGAAGTTGGGTGTAAGTATCAAAATGGGAATATTTTTATGGATAAAAAGAATAAAAATCAGATTGATTTAATTGGTGTAAAGATGCAAACAAACCTCATGCCAGAAGATTTCAATCCAGCAGAAATGCCTTTGTTAATGCAGAAAGTTGGTATGTTCCAACTTAAATTCTCAAAACCATGATAAGAAATATCTTTCTTTTACTTCGCCCGCATCAATGGGTTAAGAATACATTCTGTTTTTTACCTCTCTTCTTTGATAGACATGTTATGGATATAGAATATCTAATTCCATGTGCTATTGCGTTTCTTTCATTCTGTTTTGCTGCCAGTGGTATCTATTGTTTTAATGATATTTATGATATAGAAGCTGATCGTAAACATCCAAAGAAATGTGAACGTCCAATAGCAAGTGGAGCTATAAGTAAGCTTTGGGGATATGTCATTATGGTTATCTGTTGGATAATCTCTATTTGTTTTATTATATTTGGAAACTTTCTGAATGGTAATCAGAGTTTGATTTATGGAATTATAGGCTTTTATATCCTTATGAATATTGCTTATTGTATAAAGTTGAAACAGAAGGCAATTGTGGACGTGTTCATTATTGCTGTAGGTTTTGTTTTTCGTCTTCTTGTTGGTGGGTTTGCAACTGGTATATGGGTGTCGCATTGGATCATTCTTATGACATTTCTTCTTGCTCTTTTCTTGGCGTTTGCCAAGCGAAGAGATGATATCGTTATGTTTGAGGAAACGGGAGTAAAAGCCCGCCAGAATGTAGATCGTTATAATGTTGTGTTTATGAATCAGGCAATTGGTATTGTAGCAAGCATCACTATCGTATGCTATATTATGTATACTGTATCAGTAGAAGTTATTGAACGTTTTAATAGTCAGTACCTTTATATAACCTCAATATTTGTTTTGGCAGGTATTATTCGTTATCTTCAAGTCACCATCGTAGATGTGAAGAGTGGAAGTCCAACAAAGGTTTTATTAAAAGATCGTTTCATCCAATTATGTATTGTAGGTTGGGTTATTACATTTAGTATTATTTTGTACTTGTAAATTATGGCTGAAAATAAGCGTACAGTTGCTGTCTTTGATTTTGACGGTACTCTAACTACCAAAGATACTCTACTTGAGTTTATTAAATTTTCATGTGGAACCGGCAAGTTTTATTTTGTTTTTTTGCTTTATATTCCTCTACTAGTGTTGATGAAGCTAAAACTCTATCCTAATTGGAAATGCAAGCAGAAGGTATTTGCTCATTTTTTTAAAGGGATGAAAATATCAGAGTTTTCAAGGCTTGGTAAGGATTTCGCTAAAGAAATAGAAAATATCAGAAAAGAGTCAATGATAGCTGAACTCCGTAAGCTTAGAGAAGAAGGAGCTTCAATTTATGTCATCAGTGCAAGTATTGATGAATGGGTACGTCCTTTCTGCACTCAGTTAGGAGCTTTAGATGTTATTAGCACTAAAGTGGAAATTGACTCATTAGGTTGTTTAACAGGTCGTTTTCTTACTTTAAATTGCTATGGCCAGGAGAAAGTGAGACGTTTACTCGAAATAGAGCCAAATAGAAAAGAGTATATACTTGTAGCCTATGGTGATAGTCAAGGAGATAAGGAATTGCTTGAGTTTGCTGATCGTGGTATATTAATAAAATAGTGTAATATAAAGAGAAATAAGTGATAGAATTATTAAATACACTATTTCATTATTACTGAATAAAATAGAGCATTCTGTGTTTTTAGAATGAGAGACTATTTTAGATTTGTATTATTTGTTGTCGTCCATATTGTTTACTTTTTGATAATAAGTAAAATTCTACTTGGTTTTATATAAAACGAATCTTGTCAATTATGTTGCCTATATTTTAATCGTTTTAAAGCAACTTTATATAGTCAAGTAAAATGAATAGTATTAGAATAAATGAATTCATAAGATTTGGTATTGTGGGATGTATTGCTGTAGTGGTACAATATGCTGTATATTATCTGTGCCTGAAGTTTGTATCACATAATGTATCCTATACTATTGGTTATATTTTTAGCTTTATAGTGAACTATATTTTAACGACATCATTTACTTTTAGGATAAAGAAAACAGGAAGGAATGGTGTTGGTTTTACATTGAGCCATTTGGTTAACTATTGCATGCAGGTGGGACTTCTTAATTTATTTATTTACTTTGGTTGTAGTAAGCAAATAGCACCAATACCTGTATTTGTTATATGTATTCCTACGAACTTTCTAATGGTACGATTTTTTATGAAGAAGTATTGAAATAGTAAAATGACTTTGAGAAAAGTAATAACTGTCTATTATGTGGTTCTTGTCTCAATTTAGGTCTGCCTAACATTTGCTTTGTGTTCTTAAGAACATGAATGAATTCTATAATGAACTATTATTCTGTATTAAATAGATAAATGTCCTTTGAAAAAAGGTAAGTGGTTATTGCGTTTAGAAAGGAAACTGATTTCGTAATTTCATTAAAATTGTATTGCGACAATAAGAAGAGTCTTTGTGAATCTGAAATGAAAGATAGCTCTGATTTTTTAAGTATCTGATGATATGGTAGTATTTACTAATTTCTGTTGTAATTTAAACTGATTGCTGATCAAATAACTAAACATGAACTATGGTTTCTTAAAATGGTGTGATAATCATATTGATAGTACTTTCCGTATGAAAAAAACAATACATATTCTTAATGTGGACTTACTTTCTATATCCCAAGAAGACTTATTAGTTCGAATGAATAGGGGGGTATTATATACTCCTAATTTAGATCATTTGGTAAAGCTTCAATATGATAAGGTCTTTTATGATGCTTATCAGCAAGCCGATTGGGTAATATGTGACAGTCGCATTCTTTATTGGGTGTCTAAGTTACTGAAATGCCCTATTCCAGAGCCGATTCCGGGTTCTAGCTTTTTTACTGCATTTTATGAGTATCATAAAAATAATCAGAATTGCAGGATTTTTTTGTTAGGTGCTGCTGAAGGGATTGCTCAAAAAGCAATGGTGAATATAAATAGAAAGATCGGGAGGCAAATTGTTATTGGCGCCCATTCTCCTTCTTTTGGTTTTGAGAGAAATGAAAAAGAATGTGTAGAGTTAGTTGATATTATTAACATTTCCGGTGCTACTGTTCTGTTGATAGGAGTTGGTGCACCCAAACAAGAGAAGTGGATTGTCAAGTACCGTCAACAAATGCCAAATGTGAATTTATTCTTAGCCTTAGGAGCTACTATAGATTTTGAAGCAGGAACTTTACAACGAGCTCCCAAAGTATGGCAGAAAATAGGTCTAGAGTGGCTCTTTCGTTTTTTAAGAGAACCTAAGCGACTGTTTAGGCGCTATTTTATTGATGATATTAAGTTTTTCTACTTTTTCGCTAAACAACTACTTGGCATATATAAGAATCCTTTTGTATGAGGAGTGCTAAATAGCAAAATGGATAAAATAAGTACTTAATAATTTATTTTGTTAGGTATTGATTAATCGATAGTCGCTTATTGTGTGATCCTTGACAGATTTTTAATTCCAATTTGCCTTTTTAAGTATGTCAATGGAATGAGTGGACTTTATAATTGATGGCAATAAGAAATGGTATAAAATAAAATGTTGAGATGTAATAAACACGTGAGTGTTTCGTATGTGAGATGAAAAAATGTAGGTCCCTAGCTTCATGCTGTAAAGGCATGATTCTCCTACATTGTGGATTGGAAATCGTACGACGGTACATTTCTGATCTACGCCCTGACATCGGAGGTTAAAGCCGATGTGAATTTCCCACTATATCAACTGTCTGTGAAGATCGTTGATATTTTTTTTACTCTCATTATACTGGATAATAATATCAGTTTTCTTTGTTTATATGTTGAAATATTTGTAACTTTATAGCATAGAAAACAGTAATAAAGAAACGATGGAACATTCAGACTTTGTAGTGAAATGTTATAATAAACAAGAGTTAGCCCAGATGTATTTTCCAGATTTGACGATTCGTGCTTCGGTCAATAAACTCCGGAGGTGGATGCGGAGATGCAAGCCGCTGATGAATGAGATACTATCTACTGACTTTCATCCGAAGACAAAGGCATTTTCTGTGAGAGAAGTACGGCTTATTACCTATTACTTGGGAAAGCCGGGAGAACTATAAGTGATATAAACATAAAAAAGAACTACGGGAGACTGCACTTTCGCCAGCTCCCGTAGTTCTTTTTTTATATATCCATATACTCTTTTCGACTGTCAAAGCATGGGCAAGCCTTATGAATCGAAGCACTAAGCTGATAATGTCCCAGGATTTGCGCATCCGGATACTGATGCTTGAGAATCGTCAACAAGTCAAGTAGCGCAAAGCGCTGCGCCTGTGTTCTCGTATCCGCCGGACGACCTTCTTTATCCAAACCACCTTCATAGCAAATTCCAATACTATGCCGGTTGTACTATTTAACCCTATTTATGTATCTTGTTACTATAATCAATAAAAAAGCCGATTACCATTTCTGATAATCGGCTATGAAATATGCACTTTTAAACTTTGGTTACATAACCTATGGTTTTAAGTGATTAAACTTTTATTTACCTAACTCTTTATTTATTGCATCCTTCAAAAAGCTTTTTACATTTTCCTCTCCAGTTATCCCATCAATTCTTTGTATAGTAGCTTTTGAAATTTTAGACAATGCTTCACAAACAGGCTTGTAACCCATTTCACTTGATAAGTCTATAACGACATTAATAGCATAGTTCTTAGCAATAAATTTATCTGTAAAATTAGACATAGCATTCAAAAAAGCATTAGCTCTATCAAAGTTATGCTCTATCTTTACAGTTTCACCTTTCATTAGCCTACTTAGTTTTTTTGAGGTAAACTTGTGCTTATCCCAACATAAAATAAGACTAATTGTACTAATCGGAAATCCTCTTAAAGATAAGGAGTTTGCAAATTGCAAAAGTTCATTCTCTGGCTTAGCCAGAGTAGCACCAGCAATATAATCCTCACCTTTCCACTTTTCTACTTCGACATTAGCTTCTGCTAACAACTCTTTTGTTGAAGCTTTAGCATAGCTTTCAAAAAGATATATTTCTTCATCAGAAACACTTTTCTCTATTGCTGCTGAATATCTATGTTGCCCGTCAACAATAACAATATATTTGTCAGCTTCTTCACTAGAAATAGGCTCTCCGTCACTTGTCATTAATGAGCAACCGTCTTTAACAGCTTTTGTGCCTTTAACATACATCAATGGTACAAGAATACCATATTTATCAATAGATGCAGTCTTAGACTTTACATTTTTATTAGACACTTGTCTGTTTCCTTGAATGAAACAAACGTTAACACCCTCATTTTTAATATCTTTCAATGTAGATATAATCATATAAGAATTTTATTTAATAAAAAATAGACGTTGTGTCTCTGTCTTAAAAAGGTTACAGGTCACGAGTTACCCCAATGGATAACATTTAAAGTGCTTTTGACACAATAAAGCGTTGCTGCTAGTGACCTTTGTTTTAAAGTTAAGCATTTCAAAGAGCGCATATTTCGGGGTGCAAAATTACATATTATTTACAATATAACAAGACTAAGGATAAAAAAACAGCAAATGAATTTCTTCAAATGCTGTTTTGCTTAATATTCACCAATAATTCATTCTATTTAAAGTATAATATATTTAATGGTCCTAATAATATCATCTTAGTTACAGTATAACCTCTACCTTCCCATGTAATTTTGGTAGATTCTTTAACAAAGAAAGCGTAGTCTATTAGAAGCATACTCGATATAGCTAAATGTATTATTAGATACCATTTAACAATCTTGATAATTTTATTCTTCATTTGTATCTAATTTGATAGAATATGTATCTCCCTTTATTAAATATAGATTTCCATATTTCCCAATGCGTGATTAGGTATTTCTTAAGTTTACTTGCCTTTGTCATTTCTTACTTATATCTTGGATTAGCATTTATCACTAGCGTAGGCTTTCAATAGTATTTATTGAGCAATTGTCTAAATATTTCTTTATCTTTAATGATTCCATAATATATCTTTCTAGGGCAATCAAGTACATCCCAATCATCCCAAAGATTAAATGAAAATAAAATCTCTTCAATCTCTTGCAAAGAATTAAATGGTTTGCCATTATTTTCCTCTCTTAGTATATGTATTGCAGATTTAAAAACCATTTCATCTGTATACTCTGCATATTTCCTACTACTATAATCTTTAGTTAGCTCATAAGAAGGATTATCTTTTTTATATCTCTCGTAAAATTCCTCTACTGATACAAAATTACTAGTGTTATGATAAGGGTGATATATTGGATTGTGAGCGTCAAAGGGATTACGAACACACATTGTTTCTATCCTTAGAGGAAATTTTCTAGTTGCATAATTCTCATTTTCCATAGTGCATTTGTTTAATTATTAATACGGCATCTAATATAATGAATGCCACAACATCTTGTATATCCCAAACACAAGGTCCTTTCAGTATTATCTCACATGCCTTATCAGACATAGTGATTAGAATAGCTATGAGTATTTGGGTAATAATTATCTTTTTCATTCAATTTATATCCTTCCATATTTATTTAATGATTATAACTAATGTATAGTAATAAAGATAATACAAAAGCAATACTTATAGGTAACCAATGACTATATTTAGGTTTAAAGAGAAGATAGAACGTAGGTAATATCCCCAATGTTACTAGTACTATCCTTTCATCCACCTCATATCTAATAGGAAGTCCTAATAACTGTGTGATTGGGTAAACTCTAAGACAACTCTCTAATATCCAGATTAGTATTCCAGCTAATTGTACTAATACTACTTTCTTGTACTTCATCTCATCTATTCTTCTGATTAAAAGTCTTTAGCCAATTGTTGTAAAAAATGTCATATCATTACCAAACTCTATATCTAATAACAGCTTGCTTCCTTTTTTTAAGCAAATTGAAAACGTCATATCCTCTTCATCATATTACTCTTCTGATACAATACCGTTTATGCCTTTTCGTTTTTTCAATTCTTGAATATATTCTAGTTCACCTTTGGCATATTCCTTATTTGCACCTTCATTCAGCATTTCCTTAAATGCCTCTTCTGCATCATCCAACCGTCCCATATCAACAAAGGTGTATGCTCTTCTTCTGCGTAAGAAATTGTGATAAAATATGATACTATCCGTAATCTCACTTTCTCTTAACTGTGCCAATTGATTAAGTTCATTATGTATTGTATAAATTGCCCTTATATCTCTACTATTTGCCAGACAGTTTATGTATTCTATGTTGTATGTAATGTTATTTAGGGGACGAACTATTTCCAGAAAGAAAAGGGCTTTCTCATATAATCCCATTTCTGCATAGCAATATCCAATGAGATAACAGGTTTGATAAAACATTCTTTTATCATCATCTGTAATGCTACCCCTTAGCCAACTTTCTCTCAAAGCATGATATACATTTTCCAAATACACAATTGCATCCCAATATCTATTTTCTTTCAAAACTTCATTACCCCAATAAAAATCCTTTCCAATGGCAGGCGTTATTTGAGACATAATACAATATTCATAAAAATCCAATTCCTCTCCATTGTTGAATTTTTCAATTGCTTTGTCATGAATAGCCTTATATTCCTCTATCCTTTGCTGTGGGCTTGTATGGTCATAGGCAAACAAAACACTTAGTGTTTGAGGTTGATTCGCATTTCTGGTATATGTCTTATCTCCTTCATGGCTGAATGTTGGCAACATGATAGATGCACGGATAAACCATGTTTCCTTTCCAGCTCCACATCCTCTTAGGTATACAATGATATTGTCGTTCACTCTGCTAATGGACTTATCATCATCTTCTTGTTTGACATATCCCTTCCTATAGGAAATAGACAAAATGACATTTTCACTAAATCTATAGCCTATATCTCCATTGTCCTGTTTGATAAGGACTGCATTACATAAATCAAAATCCCAGATTTCATTGTTGTCTACAACAAGCATCCCTTTTTTCTCATGAATGTTGTCTGTGACAATATATAAATCAGAAACTTCTTCTTGCCTTATGTCAAAAGTTCTATTAAGTAGTACCCCTAAAGTTACTTTCTCATTAGGAGTGGCTCGTAATTGACACTTTTCATTTTGGTGTTGAAATCTAAATTCATTTGATAGATACGTTTCATTCTCCAATCTATCAATCAAATCATCCTCTTCTTTATCTTTAGAGATGTTCTTTACTTGAGGATGAGCATTAAATATGGAACTAAAAAACTTCTTCATGATATTATTAATTAAATCCTTTAACGACTACCCGTGGGCTTTCATGTTTTTCTTGTTTAAAATTAAGACGTATAAACTGTTCTTTTAGTAAGTCATGAGCTTTGAAGCAATCATCCAGTACAATTTTCAAATAATCTCCTATATTTATTATGGAAGGAACAAATAGAATTACTGCCTTGCAATGTACTCCCATTTGCTTATTATCTTCATCTATGGAATAAACAGTGGAAACAATATTTCTTATGTTATTCAGATTTATTGCTTCCTTCAAATGCTCAACATTGGCATTATCCAAATCGACACATAGCCACCAAGTATCCCAAAGAGTGACAAACAGATAGTCATTATCTGCATCTATAAAAAACTCCTCACCTTGGTATTTAAAACAGATTCTATCCTTATCATCAACCTCTGGTTGACAACCAATCTCTTTTAATGTATTGATAACTAAATTCCGTGTCTTGTTATCTTCTGCATTAATCGCCTTATCTATAGTTTCATTTGTTTTTGCATATTCTGACCGTTCTTTGTCTTCCTCAACAGCGAACCCTATTCTACCAAAGAGATATGCGATAACTATCAATATTAATCCTAACACTATCCAACCTTCCATATTTGTACTTAAAATAATATTTGACAATAAATATATTATTGGTTATTTTTCATGTCATTCATAACATCTATTTCAACTAAAGAAATGAACTGCAATTTCATTTTTGGGTAGATTATATAAGTGAATATTGTTGTCAATTATTTCTTCTGCTTGTTTTTTAATAGACCTCATATATTCCAACTTCATTGTTACAATAACCTCACGTTCATAAGCCTTTTTACAAATAGCTTTACTGTAAAAATATCTATCACCCTTAGTATTGCCTTCAATAGTATAACTATGGTCTGTAATATCTTTCTTGACAATTCTATTGCCTTGTTCTATTTCTGTATCAATCATTATATCAAACCATTCATGAAGCGAATAATCATCTTTAAAAACATCGAAGTATGTAGCATACACATTCAAACAGATTGTACTATCTTCATTTACGAAATGATTGCCATTACTTAAATCTGATTCTTCTCCATGCGTAAAGCTAGAGGGATATACCAAGAAATAATCAAAAGTCCTATTCCAATAAAACCTTGTATCATCATATTGGTATATCCCATTTCTGTAATCAATCAGTTTCACACCTTTTATTCCTAATACCGAATCCACCCATTGCAAATTCTTAGCTTCTGATATATCCAAAGTAGGATGACTATCATATATAGATAAGCTAGCAATAGTAGCCTGTATATTACTATCCTTTTTACTAGTACAAGATAGTAATAGCATTAATAGTAATATGTAGATAGCTACTAACTTCATAATCATGAGCTTCTTGATTCTTGTTACTTGATAAGAATAAGGTATTTGATATATTTTTATTTATGAATCTTATTTATATCAATAGTATCATATTCAGAAATACCATTATATCTTCCTTCTCTTACTTTCTGTAATCTAACATTTATCTTTTTATACAGTCTATATGGACGAGTTGGAGTATTACTATCTGTATTTTTATCATAACCTATGATTTTTGCTTCTATCAGTTCTATTTGGTTATATTTGCTAAGTCTGTCATCACTGTTCAATATTACCTTTTTAGCTAAACCATATTTATAATAACCATTGTAGTAAACGCTTCCTGTTCTTTTATGTACTGTTATAATTTTACCAATAGAATCAAATTCAGTATTATAATCACTGATTTTTCCTGTTGGATTAATAAATGGTGCTTCTGTCAGTTGCTTCACTTCATTATTGGTTATCTTGTAAACATCATAAGTATTGCAGTATCTTATGCCACATCTCCAGTTATTGATAATTAATTCTTCTTCTCCGTCAAAATCCACATCAGAGAAAAAGAATGGTGAGTTATGACTCAAATACTGCTTTGTTGATTTAGGCAAATAGTCCAATTCTAATATCATATTATCTCTAACTTCTTGTTCGTTTACATAATAAAGAACACTGTCAGAAAAGCTTTCATTATATATATAGAATCTGCTATCTTCCTTCTCAAAATATAGTAGTGCATTTCCCCATATTTCAGTCTCTCTCTCTTTATCATAAGTATAGTTATAAGGAAAACACATAACGGTTACATCATAGCCATTTACAGGTTGCTTGTACTTTATAAAAATACGTGGATGATTAAAACTTTCAAAATCAGTTTCATGTTGTTCTGATTTATTTATACCCTGCAATAAAGAATCCCATTTTACAGTAAAATTAGGAGAGTGCAATAATTCTTCATAACTGCAAGTATCAGATAACAAACAAGAATAAACATCATTAGACATTGCCCCATATCCTTTAAAAGCATTTTTTAGCTGAATCAAATGGTAGCGTTGTAAACGATAAGTTGCATTATCATACACAGACTTTATTCTACCTTGTAATCTTCTCGAAGTGCTTTTTCTTACTTTCATAAGGCTATTCCATGCTTTCTGTTCATTTGAAAGACATGCTTTAACTTTTTCTCTTGAACCTATATCCAAATAATCATAGTAATTTTTGTTATCTATGGCATGCAATATTGTATTATATTCCTGTATAATTATACTATTTGAGATTGGCTTATAAACTTTATCAGGTTTATAATTTTCTGCTTGTAATGCGAAGTATAAATCCAAAGTTCCTTTAAGATGTATAGCATACATTTCATCACACAATTGGCTATATGCCATAGAAGAAGCTGAACCACCACCATATCCAATAGAATCAAAATAACTAATTTGAGCTTCCAATAATTTATCAAATGCTTCTTGTTCTGTTTGCAATGGTAATGAAATACTCTTTTTCTTCAACAGTTCTTCTAACAGTTTCTCATAATGATAACGTAAATATTCTGTCCAAATTTCACTAATATTGAAACTTGCATTTATTTGCATTTGATTACCACAGTCCTTTTCTAGTTCTGCATCTGGAATAAGATTATTAGTAATGATACTATCTATGCACTTATACCTATCCACGGGATTTTGAGGTAGTTGGATTTGTTTTGCTTCAATATAGGCTTGAAGTAATGCAGTAACTGCAATATCATGAGAATCTTTATTTACAACAGACTGTTGTGTACAAGAATCTTCAATCGTATAATCTAACCAAACAGCACAAACAGTATCAATTAAATCATTCTCTAATGGATATAGCTTCTTAAAAACAGGGAATGTTACATATTCTTCCTGTTCTTCCAAATTAGAGGGAGCCAAGAAAGTGCTATATAGAAACTTTGCACATTTCATAAAGTTGGCTGCTGCTAACGAATCTTTTATGTCCTGTTCACCTGATTGTCTTTTCCTATCACAAGATAAAACAGAACATAAGAAGATTGGTAATATGCAATATAAAATTTTCCTCATGGACTTTTTTCTAATTATTACATATAAGATAAATCGCCAAAATCACAACAGGAACGATAATATACATTACTACCGCACCCTCTTCAAAACTCCCATTTTCTTTACGTGGACAGGTAATATATGCTATTATTGCATAAATTACAATTCCTATTACTACTCCCATAAGATTTAGTTAGTATTTACTAGTATAAAAAGTATCTTTTGTGCAAACGTACTGTCCCTCCTTAATTTTTTTATATTGAATCCAAAGTTTCTTAGCAATATCATTACAAGGGTCAACGACTTCTACCCAAACATTATATTTCATATCAACAGCTACTGAAGTAGTATAATTTATAATCTTATACTTCTTTTTTTGAATTGCTCCATTATTAAAACAAGCAACTTCTTTCTGTTTAACTCTTTCCAATGCAAGATTAATGACTTCTTGCGGAACTTTAGGCGTAAAATCTAAGACAGTTCTTTTAGGGGACTGTGGAGATTGAGCCATTATTCCAATATTCGTAAATAGTGCAAAGACAAATAAAAATATATATTTTACCATATAAAGAACGAATTAATCATTAAAAATTTTCATTTCAACATAGAATGTCCCCAATAAAACCAATATCCAGTATAGCCATGATTCATCCCATATAAACATATTGAATCCCGCAAGTTCTTCTGCATCATATTGAAAAGATGGTTCAATAAACGCAATTCCAAAAATAGGAAGTGCCAATATAAAAAGTGCTATTCTCATTGCCAATGCAACAAGTGCAGGTGCAAATATTGCTAATACTATTTTTCTCTCCATATTATCTGTTTTATAAATCCAAAGCCTTACTTTTTATAGTAATTATGTATGGCTTTCCACCTTTGTTTACATCAATCAAATGTCTTTTGGCATTTCCTGCTAAAAAAGTTTCGGTCAATACTTGTACATTTCCTTCTGTATCAACATATTCCATGACAACCTTATCTATTGTAAAATCCGAATAATTCTTCAAAACCCAATATGTGGGTGGTTTAACTCCCCATTGTGCTAACAATGCAGAGAAAACGGAAATATCAAAAAAAGTAGCTTGAAAAACATTCTCTTTCTTGTTGTTCAATCTTACTGCGCTTCCAACAGGCTGAGGCTCTTCACGTTCAATCACAAGATATTTTGCTATATTATTACGCACTTCTTCTTTTGTTGTCGTTTGTTTTTGTTCTTCCTTATCATCTACTCTTTGATTACTTTGGATGTTATTACAGGAAAATAGTATAAACGAAAATATAAAGGATAATCCAATAAATAGTTTTTTCATATTGCTTTTTATTTTTTGATTAATAATTTAATTTGTAGTATAAGCTGCTCAAAAAATGAGTTGGCTACTTAAAAGATAGTAGCAAAAGTTGTTTCTTAATGTCTGATTCGTAGTTATATATCGTTTTATCTACCCTATTCCCTTTGGATAGTATTACACAATGAGAAAAGCGTGGGAACTATTGAATATTATCATATTGAGGCTCTGGACTGCCCAAGGTTGAATAATAAACAATAGCCCACGCCAAACGATATATAGACTATCTTAACAAGATAGGTATATAACATTGACGTGAGCGTTCTTGCCTATTATCTTCAACCTTCGAAATTGTCCAGATTCCAATATGAGATAATATCTTAAACGCTCTTCGTTAACTAATATGTCCTTTCAGCCCTAACACATTAGGTATCTGAAATTGCCACAAAGTTACGAAAAGCGTTTGTAATAGCAAGAACTATTGTTTATTAAAAGTTGAGAGCTGCCTCTTCTTAGTAAATCCAAGTAGGTAGAAAATTTGTGATTGCCTATATAAGAGCAAAATTTTAAAATTTTCTACCCAACTGATAATTTATACCTATGGCTTTATAAACTGTTTTTTTATCCGTTGAACGGTGGAAATACCAATACTTTGTAGCTTAGCTATATTTCTGATTGAATAGCCTTTTCTTAGTAAAGCAATGACTTCTTTATATTCTTCTTTCTTTTTATCATCCGTTTTGGTTGAACCTGTCTTTCTGCCAAGTTTACCACCTTTGGCAATATAATTTGCCCTACCACTATTCAAACGGTATTGAATATTGCTTCTTTCAATATTTGCCATTTCTGCAAGTACTGTCACCATGATAGACGCTATTGGATTAACTTCCCCATTTGGTTGCAAAGTATATAAGCCTAAGTTCTGTATGTAAACCGATACTTTCGATTCATGCAATATATCTAAAGAGCGAAGAACCTGTAATGTACTTCTCCCTAGTCTTGACAATTCAGACAAAAGTAGGATATTCACAGATTCACGTTTACAGTATTCCAAACATTCTCCTAAAATCTGTCTTTCCTCTATTTTCTTTGCACCTGAAATATGCTCCTGGAATATATTCACAATTTCTATATCCTGTGAGATAGCATATTTCTTTAAATCCTCTATTTGTCTGCTTGTGTCCTGTCTGTCATTACTTGAAGAAACACGAGCGTATATTACGGCTGTTTTCATTTTATTCTTTGATTAAATTGATAACATGAAAGAATGTGTTCAAACCACCTTTGCAGATTTATTTGAACACATTCCAGTTTTGAACACTAACGAGGTTTATTCGCTTCCTCAATATCCCATAAGCCAACTAAAAGAATAAGCAAGATTAACGGAACACAACCTGTTATAAAAGACAATACCACCCAAAAGAGCCAAACAAGTATCTTATAATAAAACATGATTCTTTATTTTACGTAGTTAATAAAATAGGAGAATACCCATTTCTGAATATTCCCCTGTTTAATCAATCAATAAACCACTTATATTTAGTGTCTCCATGCAAAGCGGCATTTATACCCGTTGCTATTTCGGTTGCATTTACCGCTCTATCCAAGAATGAATCTATATAACTGCTCTTGTTTGCTCCTGTCAATAGATTGTACAATTTCCACATACTAATATCATTCCCCAAGCTCCCAAAATTCTTATCATTGATATATGCTTTTGCAACTGTATTTATCTGCGAATCAGTGATAAGCATTTTAGGAATATCTTTCTGATAACCTTGTGGCAATGATTGACCAAGTCTCATTCTTCCAAGTAATTGGCAAAATTGATGTTCTGTGAGATATGAGTTACCAAGTGTTTGCATTAAGTGTAGATGTTTTGCAGGTTGGTAACTCTGAAACATTTCCAATACTGCTTGATATAAATCTTTAGTATTAGTAACTTCCAAACAACTAAGAAAACCATCTGTTGATACACACAAGTTTGTACAAACTTTACAAGTAAAGCCAATAAACACTTTAAAGCGTTCTGCTCCTTTCTTTGAATAAAGATTAGTGTGATTATAAGCACGAACACCACCAATAGTTAATATTAACTTATTCCCGTTCACCGTTTCGTAAATCGTAGGAATCTGAATAATAAAAGCACATCTTTCGTAGTAGATAGTCTTATCACTTTCAAGAAGTTGATTTGCAGGTTTGTGTATTGCTTCGGGTATTCTCCCCTTGATAATGTGACTTACACGAATATCGGGCTTATCAATACTTTCACCACTGAAAAATGTATTTGCAGCGTCATAAACAGTATCAATAAATGCAGGGTGAGGAATTGTAAGCTCATTATCTTTGGCAAATACGGGTGTAATACAATCTTCTTTCAAATGTTGCATTGTAACCTCTAGTGTATTAGCTTCCAAGAAATGAGGATTCTCTTTTTTAACTTTTGGTTGTTCTTCGATTATTACCGCTTCTTCTGCATACTCACCAAAGTTGTTTTCCTTTCTAACCTGTGGCACATTGCCAATAATTTGTAAATTTCTCATAACGAATAAAATTTTAAATGATTTATAAATTGATTACGTGGATTGAAATATATTTCGTTTTCTATCCAACTACCCTCGGGGGACGTTAGATGTCCTCTTCCTTTGCTCATGTAACTTTCAATTCTGTAAATCATAGGAGAAGTAAGCTGATATATATTTAAGCTCCTATTTTTATAGGTAGGGGGTATTATATATAAGTACCTATACTTTATTGCGTGCCTATGTATTACTATGCACTATAATAGAAAGGAGAGTATTATACTGCCATATAAAGATATGCTAAGTAGTAATATCAAAGAATGAGTATTGTTTATTTTTTTACCTTGTTTATTATGAGTAACTTTGGGTATTCTTAAAAATCAAGAACTACCTGTTTGGCAATGGTTCAACTCCTTGAATTATATGTAAATCAAACAGGTTATATTTGCATTTTCCCACCCTTCCATTGGGAAAATTAACTCTCATATTTAAAATTGCGAACTGCTATATCCCTTGTATTAAACAAGAATTTAGAAGTTCCACAAAAAAAGCCGCAGTTGAGCACATTTGTAAGTGTACTCGCTTGCGGCTATTTTTGTTTTTAGTTGGGTAGTAGACTATTTTATTCGTCAAAGTCTCTATAATGGGCTTATTTGTGGGCATTGACATATTTTTCAGTGTCTCATACTTCAAGTGCAGGATTAGCCTATATAACTCTTAATCTTTAAAAATCAGAACGGATACTCTGTCACCCTAAAAAATGAAGTTCATGCGCACATAAAGTTTAAATTCTTTAGTAGTAGGGGAAAATGTGTGTTATAATATATAATTAATATCAGATACTTTTTCCCCACTACCTTACCTATGTAAAGCTAAGAATGGCTTGTAATACTAATAATAACACTGTACTTTGCCGTACACAGAAAAAATCACTTTTATTGCATCCTATTCTATAAAACAGGTAGGTACAAGGGAAAAAATACTGTATATTAATATATTAATAAAGAACACTTTTTTCCCCTTACTTGGGAATTATGATATTCCCATTATCGTCTATCTCTGCTATTTTATTTACTTTCTTCGTGGGTAGTTTTTTCTGCTTGGAAAAGTCGTTTTCCAATAGAATATTTTCAGTATGTAAAGTTAAGGGAGTAGTAATTGATACTAAATCAGCGCCAACAAGTTCTATTATATACTTATCATAAGTCTTTTTATCTATTCTGATTGCTTTGATTATATTTTTCTTAATCAGCTCTATATTGCCATATTGGGATAATAGTAGTAATTGGATAAAGAAGCCTTTTATTGCTGCATCCAGTTCGATTAATGCAAACTTATTGGAGATAGTGATGCACTGTTCTTCCATTGCAGGAATATGATAAATATTCCGTCTAGTTAGATAGTAAAAACCGTTATCCACAAAATAAGGCTTTATATCCAAGTACTCCTCAAATTTCTTATTAAAACTGCTTACTGATTTACCTCCACTTGTTCTTTTTAATTCATCTAAAGTGATTCTCACATTATACCAATCATCTCTTGAAAGAGACAAACAGAAAAATCTATAAATATTGGCAGGTTTGAATCTATTTAGAATGGAATAGTTGACGGTTGCATTGCTTTTGCAGAATTTGGGTAGAATATTCATTAGTAGCGGATTGAATATTGTTTATAAATAGTAAATCTTTCTTCTCTTTTTCTATCTTGTAGTAATAAGCACTACCAAAGTAAATCTTTGCTTCTTTTCGATTATTAAATCGTTTTCCCGTGGGAATATGAATAATCATAGGTCATTGGTTTATTTTATTAATGATGTATCTGAATCTAATTAATGTTGTGGTGCAAAATAAATCGTATATACTTTCCCTTGTATCTTTCTCTTGCTTTTAATATAGCCATTTGAGCTAGCCCATAAGCCAACTCTAAGCCTGTTATCTGTTACTCCTTGTTTTAGTGCTTTTTCTCTGATTTCTTCATAGGTGAATGTTTGCATGGTACTGTTTTATAATAAAAATGGTGATAAAATAGTGTATCTTTTGTGTCTGTGCTATCTTATATACTATTTGTAATATATTGATACAAAGGTACTAAGTTTTTAGGGAGTGACCTAATACTAGTACCACAAACTGAAAAAATCGACTAGAAGTATTAATAAAATGTGATTATCGATTGGCACTTTATTTTACTTTATTGTTTTTGCTTTTAAAGCCTTTTGCCTAGCTCTGTATTCCCTTTGCCTTCTAGCATTATCTTCTTTATGTTCTCTGCAATATTTTACATTATAATAACGGTTTTTCTCTTTGTTCCTTACTGCCTTAAATCTTTCTTCGTAGCATTTAATTTCTTCTGATACTGGCAAAACTTCTACACCATCTTCAATAGCGTGAAATTTACCTATTAAGTGTTGATGAATATCTTCTGTGACATCTGTAAAGACAGTATTCTTTTTCGTATTCAAAGTGTATTGAAGTGGATGATTCCAAAGTTTTGGATATATTGAAATAGTATATTTATACTGTTCAATTTTGTCTATAAAAGCACAATCAAAAACTTCGTGGATAATATCATATCTTGTTTTGTCGTCTTTTATTTCTGCTACTTTATCTAAGTTCACAACCTTGTCATCTCTACTCACTTCAATCAACAGATTTTGAATAGTAGCTCTATCATTCATCCACTTATTCAGTTCTTTTCTTTCCTTGTCTATTTTATTATTGAGTTCATTAATAAAAGAATCAGCTTTCGTTATTGATAGAGTACCCTCCACATAAGCCTTATGTTCTATTACCTCCGCTCTTTCCTGCATTGCTTTAATTCGCGATTCAGAAGTTTTAATTTTACTGTCGCATATTGTTAGTTGGCAGTAATATTGTTTTCTATCTTCATCATCCTTGTGTGCTAATTTAGTTGCATAAAGCATAATAGAACTATGCCAAAGTATGCTGTCAACTAAATTTATCTGTATCCAAAATCCTTTAGTACATTCTTGACAATGATATGTATTGTTATTCTTCTTTGCAACCATTATTCCACCACAGTAAGGACACCTTAATAATCCTTTACCGAAATAATAGTTGTTATACTGTTTTTTAGGTTTGTTTGTATTACTCTCGGCTATCTCTTTACATTTATTTATCATTTCCAATGTTACTAACTGAGGATATATATTTCCTTCCGTCTTGACATTATTACGTTTATTGGTAGAAGAAGGCAAACCTGCATAAGCTAAATTGTTTAAAGTTAATGATATAAATTTTCTAGCAGTAAGCAAAGTATAACCTACTAATAGCCCTGTTTGCATTAGTTCTTTAGCTAGACTACCATAACTATATTTCCCTGTCAAATATAAAGCAAATATCGTCTTTACTATATTTGCCTGTTTCTCGTCTATTATTAGTTTCTTCGTTGTCTCATCTACCGTATATCCATATAAAATCCAGCCACCAGTATATATAGATTCTTTGCGTTTAGCATCTTTTGTACGTTTCCACCTGGCTAGTTTAGTACGCATTTCTGATTCTGCCATTTGGGAGAATAAAGTGAATACCATTTCTGCACCCTCATCTATATCTCCATTATCTTTAAATAGCCGTATAGACGGATTCTTGACTACTAACTGTATTTTATGAGTTGTGAGATAATCCAATACAGAGAAGTTTATTTTCTTTCTTCTAGCAATTCTTGATACTTCCCAACAGTACACACAATTTATATCATTATCTTCTTCAATCAATTCTTTCATTTTGTTTAATCCTGCACGCTCTTCTTCTGCCAACTTTATACCGGATTCCTTTTCACATACAGGAATTATGTACTCCGGTAAATAGCCGTCTTTGATAGCCATATTGTAAATTTCTCGTTCCTGTTCGTCGAAATCCTGTGCTTTTGTAGAAACTCTTACTAATAGTATTGCCTTCATATTCAGATTATTCTAATAATAATGATGCAAATATAACTATTTTAGTAACAGGATATATAAATTATACTATATAATTTGAAACCTCGCACATGCGCGCCCGGCTCCGATACCGGGCGACAATGATGAAGTTCTCCATTACGGGTGATGTAAAAATGATACCCTATATCCTTGAAACCTCGTTGCAGGTGACATTGTCGAAGCTGCTCTACGGTGAAGGAAACATTGCAGCGCGTCGCGCTGCAATGAATCACCAACAACTTAATCTCACGTGGGAGATAGCTTTCTTCTGAATTTTCCATATCGGTCAGCAGGAGATTAATGTCCCACGCAGGACGTTACACCGATAGCCGAAATGATCGAAGTCGCGATAGTCACGATAAACTGGAGAATGTTTTTCCAAAGTTGCTTTTTCATATAAATTTAAATTAAAGAATAAATACTACTGATACATCATAAACTCAATAACCAACCCGTGACTGACGGATTAAGCTGCCGGGTCCGGAGCTTCCCCGCTGCCGGAACCTCCCTGATTATCATCACCGCCATCATCAGGAAGCGGATATTTATCCGAATCAGTGGAAGAATCACTCTTATACAGTGTATAATCCAACATCTTACACAATTTGCGAAGATCACTACCCGGATAAAAGAGCACTTTGCCCTTATTGATGCACGATGCCTTGAATTCCTTTGCCGTATCGGTAGGAGTACCGGTCTTGATACTCATACGGAAATTACCCAGGTCACCCATCTGGACGATATTTCCTTCATCCAGTACATTGACGATTTCGAGCAAAAACTCACCGATACAACCTTCCAGTTCCCCTTTGGAGTAAGAAGAACGTTCAGTGATACGTTTGCAAACTTCCTTGACCGTCACTTTACGACCACTACGTGCCACTGCATAAAACTTCGGAGTTTCATTAGGTTTCAACAGGTTCTTACGAGCCATGAGAGTGTAATTCTGTGCCATAACTTTTAATTTTAAATCATTAATTTTTAATTGTTTAATTGCCTTGTAATCGATTACATGACAAAAGTACTACATCGGGAAAGCGGCATGACGCATAATGACGCACACAGGCGCACAGATAAAAAGAAAAAACATTGGGAGATTTGTATCGAAACTTCCCAATGTTTGATTTCAATCATTGAGATGTTTTTTTCAAATCTCCCGATGTTTTTCCGGACTCTCCAAAAGGACAAAAGGACAAAAAGGACAGATGTGACTATTGCTCATTCATCTTGGTGTAAGAGCCATGGGATATCTTATTGATTTTTACTCCATTAAGCGATTTTAGCAGACGTGTTACCTTACGATGGTTGAAATCATATTTTGCGCCAATCTGAATCGCTTCATCTGTCGTGAAACAGTCGGGCAACTCTTGAACGAAATTACGAATAGTGTCCGGATTCTTCAGTGGACGGACCGAAGGAGACGGCATGGATGAGTGCAACAACCGGCTATGCTCGTAACAACATAGAACGATTTGAAGAGAACGTTCAAAATCAGCGTCCGTACAATAAATCTCGGGAGAAAGATCGGTTGCCTCAAATTGCCGGATACGGGTCTGGATCATGCTGATGCGCATCACCAGAAAAGCATAGCGTTTCACTACGGCTTGGAGGTCATCGTTGCCTTCCAATGCCACCTCGGACAGCATACGTGAGAAAATCTCATTCAGACGGTTCCATTGCAGGCGGTTGAAATGAAAAAGAACCGGATGAGCCAGGCAGAAGTTATATAATTCAGAAACACGATGCGCGATCGGTTTGAAAGAATCTTCCAGCGAGATGCAGTCATCGCCCATCTCTTTCCAGTGCGGAGCCTCTCGGAAAGTGTAAATCAGGGTGCGGCTGGGCAATCCGTTTTCGTAGCTGCTCAATAGGCCGTCTATTTGTCCGGGAGTACCCGTCAGCAGCAAAGCCAATTTGGGATGGTGTATATAGATTGGAATGAGGCCGTTGGCCTTGTAGGAAGACTCTATATTTTCGTGCTCAAAAGCCTTGCGGAGCATATCATCGAAATTGCCACAATCCAGATGATTGGCTGTGGATAGCGTTTGTGCTTCCGTGTCGAAAATGATGCTTCCCTGTGGACCGTTGTCCTGCATCTGCATTTGCATGCGGGTATAACTGGTGGTGGCAGGAATGAATAACATCTTGAAAGGAGGCCTTTGCGGTTCTTCGGAGCATGCATCTCCTTTCTTTTTCTGTTTCTGACATTCTGATTGCCAGTTGCTATGTACAGTCTGGTAGTTTTTCATCATGGATTCACTGGTGGCAAGAATTTCTGAATGTATTTCCTCCAACAGGTATCGTCCGGTTTGGGCGATGCTTTTACCACTGGCGGCAGGCGAAAGTATGACACTGAATATATGCGTGGAGTATTTCTTATGATTGTAAATTCCGAAAGTCTGCGGAAGTGCTGCGCTCAAGGCTGTGAGATCGGAAAGGAGAGCGACATCTTGTTCGCGTTCGCTTCCGTCTTCAATGATACAGTCATTCAGTAAATCGGGAAGATTATTGTACAAACTTCGGGGAAATAAAGGAGTTCCCTTCCGGAATTCCTCTCCCAACCAATAGGCTTCATCGTCGGCATCGGAATTTTCTGTAGTACCATAAGGTCTTTTTGTCCTTATGTCCTTTTGAAAGGAGGGCTCATTGGCTGAGGTGGAAGTGAATGCATGTTCATTAACTTGTTTGTATCCAGACGATAAAACACTTGTTAGTTCTTCGGGACGAAAATCTGTGTGTTCGAAAAATGCGGTAAGTTCGCGTAATATGCTTTCCTGGGGATAGTGCCGGCGGCAGGCTTCACAGGCAAGCTTGAAGACGTTGGAATGGCGTTGACCGGCTGTTAGCGGATGAAAGAAAATATAGGACGAAATAAATTGAGAGATTTCTTCTTCAGATACATTTTCCGGTTCTGCTTTCACAGGCGGTTCCAGAACAAATGCCTGATAGAGACTGGCAATATAACCGTTGGGGGAATAGCTGAAATAACAGAGGCGGCTTTCATCTTTACATGCCGGATCGCTTTCCAATCCGAGCAACTGGTTGTAATAATGGCTCACCAGTTGTTGCCCCTCACGATGGCGGCCTTCGATACCTTCCACATAGGCGAAGACTTTCACACCGTCGGTCGGACTTTCTATTGCTGCCACCGTATGAGGATCTGCCGCGCATCGTTGAATAACTTCCAGGCGATTGGCTACATGGTCGTAATCAAGCCCGACAATATGGCTGGGGAGCAGAAAATGTTTGATGGCATGCGCTCCGTCAAATGTGCCTGACGGAGTGAAGCAGGGGAGTTGATTCTTCAATTTCTGTGCGGCGGCATGGTCGCCTTCCGCATGATATCGGCGGATAGAGTTGATGATCGTTGCATAAACAGGATGAATGCACATGATGATGGCCTCAAGGAAAGACATGACTTTAGGCTTTTTGGAATACACGTTTTCGTAAACCGATACTTTGATTTCTTCTAAAACTTTCATATAAAATTGTTTTTGTAAGGTTGTGCTACCCGATTATCAGATAACGGGAACAAAGGTCGGGATATTAAAAATAGGGTTGCTTCCCTATGTGGATAGTACTTGATAAAGCAAATAAAAAATGAAATATTATAATTAATTAATCATAGAATGACATGGCAAAAGAAAAACAGGAACCTTATGAGTTCTTAAGCAATTTGGTATTGGCTTTAATGAATGCGGATCGTATTTTCAGTAACAGTTTTTTCATAAGCGAATTCGCTGTCTCTCCTAAAACATTAGGGGAGATAAGGCGGGGAGAGGATATGTGCATTTATCAGTATGTACGGGTGATCCGGTGTATGACGAAATATCTTCATTTGATTATTCAGATGGATATGTTGCTGAAGGAGTTAAGAATCGTACTGTCTTCCCATTGTGACTTGGTGGTCGCTACGGTTCCGCACCGTTCTTGCGGAACTTGTCAGCCGACAGAATGGGTGGCAGTGATGCATTGGGATGGAGTGAAATTGTGATTTCTACAGGAAATAGGGCATTTTTTTATTCTTTTTGCCTGATTTCTTTCTTTATTTTATTTTTTTTATATCTTTGCTTTCATATTGAGAAACACAGAGAATATCTCACTTATTTATTCATATAAACTTAATAAATTATGTTCAAAGCTCCTTTCTCATTTGACGGGCGTATTCGTAGAATTGAATATTTCCTGTCGGGCATTATCGGTGGTGTAGTTTCTAGTATTGCATGGGCACTAGGTGTAGGTACATTTGTTTTGGGTGCTGCCAGCGGATCGGCCGGGGGATCAGTATTTGGTTTATTGATCGGTCTTGCTGCTATGATTGCTTCCATCTGGTTCTCTCTGGCACAGGGTGTGAAACGTCTGCACGACTTAAACAAATCCGGTTGGCTGATTTTGTTGTGCTGTGTACCTATCGTTGGTTGGATTTTTGCATTGTATATGTTGTTTGCAGATGGTACGGTAGGTCCTAATCCTTATGGGGCAGATCCGAAAAACCGTATGCCATATCAGGCACAGCCTGCTTCTGTAAATGTGACTGTAAACGTTTCAAGAGAAGAGGTGAAAGTTGACAAGCCGGTAGAAGATACTCCCACACCTGCAGAAGCTCCAGCGGAAGAGAATAAAGAAAAAGCTGAATAATCTTATTAAAGAAGAAATAAGAAAGCCTCTTGCAAAATTCGTTTTGCAGGAGGTTTTTTTATTACTAACCTGTTTGTTATTCAATATTTTGTATAAATTTGTAGAATAATCAATCTATCTATCGAATATGTATATGTTAAGCACAGTAATCTCTCAAACTGGTGAATGTAATGCACAGCACGCGACAGGCCCTTGTTTTTTAAATCAATGGGGATATTCTACCCTTTTGTTAATCATTATCGGGATAGGTTTAGTATACCTGCTTTTTAAGAAACGGAAATTCTTAGTGGATAACCTGAAATGGATTGCAGGTACGGTATTTATTGCAGGTTTCCTGATATATTGGTACGCTTTTAATGAGGGAGGGAGTGACAGTAATTCGATAGCGTTGGCGTTTAGGTCTGCTCTGTCTTCTATGGAAATGTTCGCTTCGCATTCCGATCTTTTGGAGGTTCCTGAAGATCTGCATCATGATCCTTTCTACATGACGATATTTTCTGTGATACATTTCCTGGCCGTTATAGTGAGTGCGGTTTTTATCATCAAACTGTTAGGATTCAGATTCATCTCATGGGTGCGGTTATGTGTGGCGAATCTTTCAAGAAAGAAGAAATGCCGGCTGTTTATTTTCTGGGGTGTCAATGATAATGCGATACTGCTGGCTAACAGCATAAGAAAAAAAGCGGCAGAGCTAAAGGGGAAGAATGAAGAAGGATGGGAGAATTGTAAGTTCATTTTTGTGAGGTTGCTTTCTGCTAATGAAAGCAGTTCTCATGGCCGGTTCACATTCAGTCATTTCTTTAATTCGTCTCATGACGGAACTGAAAAATTCATAGAAAAGATAGAAGAGCTTGACGGCATACTGGTTAACTCTAAATTTGGAATCACAGGCCGGGTTATAGATAAAGTCAAATCGGAATTTGATTTATACAAATATCTCGGATTGAGGAGATTGGGAAACCTAATCAAGAAGTATCCGCAGGCAACTTTCTATTTTTTGTCTCCCAATGAAGAACTGAATCTGGAGGCGGTGTCTGTTTTTAAGGAAATAGCGAAATGTAAAGAAGATAGAGTCCATAATCAGGTTCAGATTTATTGCCATGCGCGTAAGAACAACCAGAACCAGAAGTTGGAAATATGTGATGGGTTGAAACATCAGATTCATATTATCGACTCGTCTAATCTTGCTGTATTGCAATTAAAAAAGAATGTGAGGAATCACCCCGTGAATTTTGTAGATGTCGATACATCGAAGGCTTGTGTAAAGAAACCTTTTACGTCGATGATTATTGGCTTTGGAGAAACCGGACGTGACGCATTTCGTTTTCTATATGAGTTTGGGGCATTGATCGATGTAAATGGCAATAGGAACCCTCAAAAAATATATGTGGTTGATGAACATATAGATGAATTGAAAGGTGATTTTTTAATGAAAGCACCTGCCTTGAAGGAGAGGAAAAATGAGTTGGAATGGTGTGAAGAAATGTCTATCCATTCCGAAGGTTTTTGGGAAAAACTCTCTGAAATCATTCATGATCTAAACTATGTTGTAATTGCTATAGGAAATGATAATGAAGGGATGGCATTGGCGATTGATCTCTACGAATATGCCTATCGATATAGGAAGGATTGTTTCAATGATTTTAGGATTTATCTGCGCGTCAATGGAAGTTGCAACACCATTCAGCTGAAGCAAATAAAAGAGTATTTTAATATTTATGGCAATACCCGGGATGTAATCATAACTTTTGGAGCGCAGGAAGAAATATTCTCATACGATGTGGTATCAACAGATGTGCTTGAAGTATTGGCAAAGGAATTTTATTATGCATATCAGAAAATTATGATTGACGCAATGCCTGAAACGAATGAGAAGGAAATTGAAGAGAAGAAGAAAGCGAAGGAAAGCCTGAAGCAAACATCGGAAGAAGAATGGAATGCGCGTAGAGAGGCATTGCGGGACAAGCATTGCTTGGATGCACAAATAAAATTGGCTTATCAGGAAGAGCAGGATAGGGCTAATGTATGGCATATCGATACCAAAAAGTTTTTAGCCGGGGCCATGGGAGAGGATGGCAAAGATAATAAGGAAAGATTGAAAGAGATGGTTGAGCTGACGCAGCGTGATGCCCATACATTGAACTATTCTAAGGTTTGTGACGTTGTTTCCAGTACATTATTTGATAATTTGAGTAAGTGCGAACATTTGCGTTGGAATGCATGTATGGAACTGCAAGGATTTGTAACGTGTGACGGAGATAAAGACTTTCAGCAGAAGAAGCATAAATGCATCGTCGATAATGATATTTTAAGAAGTAAATATCCGGAAACCATCCCTTATGACCAGTGTGTGGTTGAGCTAAGTTTTAGATTGAAAAAGAACTAACTATATGACAGATCAGGAAATTGTCGACGGATTAATCAATCGGGATGAAAAAATCACCGATTGGTTTTTCAACATAAAATATCGTCCGTTGTTTATCAATGTAATTAAGCTGATATTTGATTACCAGGTTGATTACGATGAATGTATCAGCGAACTCTATTATCATCTAATGAAGAATGATGCTGCCGTTCTTCGTCATTTTGAGGGACGTAGCACCATTGGAACATGGATTAAGATTGTGGCAATCCGTTTTTTCCGGGAACAGAAAAAACGTGAACAGATGATAGAAGACGAGAGTAAAGAGCCTCTTTATGAGCAGAATCATGAAGAAGAAATAGACGACTCTGAATCGAAAATAGCCGCAAAGATTGATTTGGAACGTTTGTTCGATCTGATGTCGAATAAGCGGTATGTGATGGTCATCAGGGAATTAGTACTCAAAGAGGTCGAACCTGAATTTTTAGCATTATCTATGGGAATAACTGTTGCTAATCTGTACAATATTAAAAAGCGTGCGCTGGCAGCATTGGCTCACTTAGCTATGAATGATAAGAAGAAGTATGAAAACAAAAGATAAAAATATGATAACCGAAGAATTGTTGGCTGCTTTTGAAGAAGGTAAGACGAATGCTGAAGAAACAGCTTTGGTACTTGAATATCTGGCGACTGATGAAAGTTTGCAAGAGGAATTTATCTTGTCCCAACAGTTGGATGCCATGATGGGAGCTGATGATGAAGAAACGGACTTCCTGCCAATGGCGCAGATGGCAGCCAAATCGGAAGGTAATCTTTGTGATTTCCAGTGTGAGCAGTTTATTTTGAAACGTAGAAAGATTGAATATAATTCGGACGAACTCTCGGAGGAGGCCAGGAATAATAGTTGGTTGAGGGAGAGGGGAACTCCTTTGCATAGTGTAGGTCGCCTGCTCGAACAACGCGGATTGATTGTGATGCGCAGTTATGGTTCCAGTATTGACAGTGTCATACGTGCCCTCAAGGCCGGACATGATGCGATTGTGGTGGTAAACAGTTGCCGGTTGCCGGGAAATAGCGAGGAGGAAATTGCTTATCATGCAGCAGTAGTGCTTGACGTAAATGAAGAGGAAGTGACGCTTTATGATCCTGCAACAGGAGAGGAAAGTACGGCCTATCCCAAGGATCGCTTTATTGCGGCATGGAATGATGCAAAAGCATATCTGGCGAGGGTGAAAGTGCCTGATCTGGATTATAATCCGCGTCCCATTGATCTGGAAGATGTTGAATTGAGCACTGATTTGATTGAATTGCGTGAAGCCATTGCTGAAAATGCGCACGAAGTCTGGGCCGACCAGCGCCAGGAAGAGGGATGGACTTATGGACCGCAGAGGGATGACGAGAAGAAAGAGACTCCGGACATGGTGCCTTATTCCATGCTTCCTTATTCGGAAAAAGAATATGATCGACGTATGGCGTTTGATACGATCAAGCTAATGAAAAAGCTGGGGTATAGTATTATCAAACGGGGCGATACGGCTCTTCATAATGAGCTGATGAGAAAATTGAAGAATGAAGGCGATGCCAAAGTCTGTGAATGTGGTGCATCTATTTTTATGGACCAAATTTATTGCAGTCATTGTGGTAAAAAGATAGATTGGAAATTGTTCCGCTAATATATAAATAATGAATCATAAAATGAAAGAGTATATTCCCAATCCGGTGGATACAGGACATATCCAACTCCCGAAGGAGTTGGAATACCTGGTAGAAGAGATGGCTAAGAATGTTCATGAAGTCTGGTCGAAAACCAGAATAGAGCAAGGTTGGACGTATGGAAAAAAACGGGATGATGTGTTGAAGCAGCATCCGTGTCTGGTTCCGTATGAAGAATTACCTGAAGAAGAAAAGGTGTACGACAGAAATTCTTCGGTGGAAACCTTGAAACTGATTATGAAACTAGGGTTCAAGATCTCGAAGGATGAGGAATAGGCGATCTGCCTGCATCCAACAAGATAAACGGTGCCCAATATTTACTGTCTGCATATCCGTTCTCACGAAGGTACTGTTGCGCTTTGATAAGAGCCTGTCGTTCGGATAACCCTGAAATGATGTTCTCATAGAATTTAGTCATGAGAAGCATGGAGGCCTGGTCGTCAACAGCTGAAAGTGTCATGAGGATGGTTTGTACTCCTGCATTCTTGAAGCCTCGTTGAAGACCGAAAAGACCATCCGCACCAAGAGTACCTTGACCGGTGTTGCAGGCAGAAAGAACAACCATACGACAACCGCGGAGGTTTAGTGTACTGATTTCATCCGCACGGAGCAGTCCGTCGTTATTCTCTTCCGTGGCATTGGCGCCGGACATAATCAGGAAGCAATGCTTCATCGCATCATCGGCTTCACGTTGCTTCAATTCTTTATAGTCTCCGTGAGTAGCTATGTGAATCAACGAAACAGCTTTTCCGTCGAGTGCCCGGAACTGCTTTTCCGTTCCGTTTTCACCTACGAATAGATTGGTTTTAATCTTCTTTTCTTTCAACAGGGAATTTACGTTATTTACTTCATTGAGCGTATATGGTAACTCATGATACCCATTCTGTCCGTTACGGAATTTCCCGGAGTTATGATCTGTAGAAACAATATTGCGAACTTTAGTTGAAGCCATTTCGTAGTCTAATCCTCCGAAAAGTGCGGCTGATGAGTAGTTCAGCGAAGCTCTGTCAAGTGCAATTTCTTTTGTTGACGATAAACGATAGACGGCTTTCTGGAATGCTAACGGTAGGTTACCCGCTCCATACGGAAGATATTCTACGGGTAGCTGATGAAGTATCCCGTCTGGTGAAAAATAAATAGTGTCCGCTTTGCTGATATATTCATCCAGCGCTTTCCAGAAATGTGCCCCGTTTTCGGTTGTGGTGAAAGCAGTAGGCGATTGTATCTCTTTCGATAGCAATTTCTGACTCATTAACTTGATTGCGGTGGGAGACACGTCGCCCGGACGAAGTACGAAAGCGGCCAGGTGTTTGTCCGGAGCTAGTAATTCATCGTCTATGAGAGCAAATTCTATGGCGATGGAGTTTCCATGCAGATGCTTTTGTACGTCTTGCCATTTGACGGAAAGATAACGGGTATAGTCGCCGAAATCAGTAGATTTTCGCATCAAGTCCAGTTGCAACTGTTCATACTCCTCTTTCTGGCGGATAATATTTTTCCGTGCTTCCGTCTGATTGGCTGCATTCGGGAGTTCACTTTGCATGGATAAAATTTGTTCCGCCATAAGGGTAGCCTTGTTGTATTGGTCGAGCAGGGATTTATCTCCCGAAGCGCGAATCAGAGACTCCAGTTCAATAGACGAATTGAGCATAATACCTTTCGAAAACAATAATGCATCGTAACCTAACCGGGCAAAACGTTGTTTTTGTTCAAGTGTACCTGTTGCGGTGATATTGGCTGCACGGAGAGGAATACTGTCCAGTGAGGAACGGATATCCTTCCAGAATGCCAGGCGTTCATCGGCTTTCGAGAGACGGAAAAGATTACGCAGTGCGGTTGTTTCACCGGAGAGGAAAGGTTCCATATAGGCTAATGCCTTGTCGGTCTGTCCTTGGGTATAGTAGATGTCAGCGATAGTCCCTAATGCGGAGACATACATCAACCCGTCTTCTCCCCATTGCAGGCGATAAGCATCCAGTTGTTCAAGATTCTCTTTCAATAGCCTGTTTAAAACCGCCATTCGTTGACGTTCGGCATCCTGTTCTGTCTGCCTGGCTGCTGTCTCATTGCCCATCATGGTGTGGCAACGATTCAGACTGCTAAGTGCATTCTGATATTTTACATCACTGCCGGGAAGAACTTTGTAAATGTCTGCAGCTTGTTGGTAGTTTGCTGCTGCTTCTGCATATTGTTTCTGTCGGTATAAGATACTGCCTCTGGAACGGAGGATTTCCCCCATCTTATCTGACTTATCACCTGTCGGAAGCTGTTTTTCGGCTTTTGCAAGTATTTCGAGGGCTTTTCCATATTCCTTGGTGAATCCGTAGTTACGGCACAATGCAATGGAGGCGTCTACATATTTGTCCAGTCTGTCCGGCAACATCTGTGCATAAACCGACAGTGCCTGATTGAGCATACGATTGGAGGCCTCATACTTGGCAGCAATGCTATAATTGAGTCCGCCCAGATAAGATTCCAATGCAAATTTAGCCTGTTCGGCAGGATTGTTGCGAAGGATGTCTGCTGCCAGTTCGTAGTATTCGCCGGCAGATGCGTGATCTTGTATTCCGGAGAGAAATTGCGCATAGTTGTGGCGTACTTTAAAAACGATCTCCTTATGGGTATTCACATCGCATTTCTTTAAAGCCTCCAGAAAATGTGCCCTTGCCTTGTCGTTGTCACCTATACTGGCAAAATACTGGGCACGCTCGGTCAGGCAAACGGGCTCGTCGCAAGGCTTCTCCAATTCTTTTTTATTGTGAGCTTCTGCCAATTTCATGTATTCCAATACTTTTGGCTGATTGTTCAGCTCCAGGTAGATGGACGATATCCAATCGAGAAGTTGCTCGTATTCTTTTGAATCGTCAGGAAAGATGTTGAAGGCCTGCTCATAATAAGTTACCCCTACGTCTTTACGTTCCGACAGGTAGTACAACGAACCTATCTGCTGGAGTTGACGGGCTACTGAAAGGGACTTTTCGCCATACATCTTTTTACTGATGGCTATTTCCTCTTCTACGATGGCACTTGCTTTGTCCATTTCTCCTAAAGCTATGTAGCAGCGGGCGAGATTGATATGAAACATGAATGCCTGTTCGGGACGGGGTTGAATGCGACTGCACAATTCCCATGTCTTGCTGTGAATTTCTGCTGCTTTAGGATAGTCTTTTGCAACAGTCAGGTAGTAGAGTCCTGTGTTGTTCAGGGAGGAAATATATTTGATATTTGTTTCGCCCAGTATGGTCTTGCGCATATCTGCTGCCATTTGTGTATAGGTTAGTCCTTCGGGACGTTCCAGATTCAGATAACAGCGGCCGAGAATGTGTAGGCAGGTAGCACGTTCCGCACTCTGTGTCTTTCCCGTTTTGACATATAATTCGTCCGCTTGTTTCAGTTTGGTAATGGCGGTTGGGTAATCTTGTTTACTTTCTAGTTTTTGAGCTTCTTCAACCAGTAGGTCGGCTTGGCTTGCAGTCTGTGAGTAGGCTGTCAGACATAGACAGGCTAATAGAGATAGAATGAATTGTCGCATATAATAGAGATTTTAGTGGATTAAAATAAGATCAAGGCAAAGCTCCCGTCTCTCTTGCTTTTATTGGTGATCGAGACGATGATTTTATACCGTTCGTCCGAGCTAACCTTTTCTTTACGGAAAGGAAGACCTTTCCGGACACTGTCATTACATTTGTATTCCCGTTCACTTTTCGATTGATAACCGATTGTCTTTATTTTCCAACTGAAAGAGCGATTCACCTCTGCCACACAGCCTATCTGCGAGGTTCCCGAACAGCTCGGAATCTCGAAAGTACAGGTCTGACCGGCAGCCACCATTTTGGTATCTAATCTTACTTTGTTGGCGGAGTCCTTATCGCCTCTCTCCTTGGCTTCCTTCGCATACTTGTCCGCAATATCATAGATTTTATCATCATCAATGCAGTCTTGAATGAACTCGTAGTCAAATACCAGATGTCCTTTCAGGCTCAAAACATCGCCCTGGGTTTGTTTGACGGTTAATGGGATAGGGGCTGCATCACGCAGCGTTTTGCTTACTGCCAGCAGTTGTTCGCCACTGGCAAAGCCGCCGTCCAATGCTTCACATGCTTTCTTACAGGCGTCGAACACCGTTTCAAAGGGTGTCGTTGTCTGTGCATTGACACTCATTTGCCCTCCGATGAAAAAAAATAGGAGGATGAATACTCTGAAAATAGTTTTCCTGCTCATTTTTATTTTGCATTCATAGTGTTATTGAATAGGATTAAGTACCACACGAAATCCGATATGTGGTTCTGATGTATCGTAAGTCTGTACGCTGCGATGGCGAATGTCCATATCACGTTCGTTGGCCAGGTAGCTGCCTCCTCTCACTATCTTTTTATGGTGTCCGGGATTCTCTGCCGGACCTTGGGGATCTGTGCCCCGTGTATTTTCATACCGGCTCATCCAGTCTGTACACCATTCGGCGGCGTTGCCTGACATATCGTATAAATCGAATCCGTTTTCGCGTTTCTCACCAACGGGATGCAGGCGTTCATTGGCATTGGAGGCATAGTAGGCTACATCACGAATGTTGTCTGAACCGGCATAAGGATAGCTTTCGCCTCCGGCGGCTGCATATTCCCATTGTGCCTCCGTAGGGAGGGAAAAAGGTAAACCGGTGAGCTTGTTCAGTTTCTTGGTGAAGGCCTCTGCATCATTCCACGTTATATGTGTCATAGGCAGCATGCCTTCTTCCGTAACAATGGAGTCATTCATAATGGCATACCACAACGAACGTGTTACTTCGTATTTACACATATAATAATCGGAACTTAATACAACGGTGTGCTGCGGTGAGTCATATCCTTTTCCCATAGTTTTCCCCATGATGAATTCTTTGTTTTTGGCCGGAATCAGCAGCATATTATTCATCATGTCCACCAGGGAGCGGAGCTGGGGCAGTGTGATTGTGGGATTCCATTTTACGTCTACCCATTCTTTCTCTCTGTCTTTTATATCCCTGTTTCCGGTGTTGTTTACGGAGGCGCGTCCGTCATTTCGGAGTGCATTGAATTCATGCAGGATGGAGTCGCACGTAGATTTCAAAGAACTGTCCGGGTGTTTCTTTATGAAACTACTGTAATCGTCATAAGTGCGACAATCCTTGAATTCCAATTTTTGTTCTGCCGTTCTTTGGATGGAAGTATAAGTTTTGCTTCCTGCTACTATTAATAATAGAGCAATGAAAGTCATCACAAGCCATTTAGCAGATACATAAGAAGGTTTTGACAACATTTGTTTCAGGAGGTCACCCTTTATATCTTTGAATCGGGCTACTCGTGAGTTACTGTAAAATACAGCTTGAAAGTCTTTTAATCCGCTAATGTCCGGTGGTAGTTGCAGGGTGGCGAAATCATAGCTTTCACTTTCCTGCGGAGCAATCGGAATGATATTTATCTGTTTGGGGTTTCTACTCCGGCGGTGTAACGCACGGCCTAATTCTATCCGGACAAAATCGATTTCTCCGGTATGGCTGATCTGCTTAATTTCTGTTTCAAACTCTTCATAGGTCAAGGACGCCATCCGTTCGTAAAAAGCCACTTCTTCCATGTCCCATGTTGCTTTTTCGCCTGTCTCGACCGCTTCTTCATTGAGCGGGCGGATCGTTGTAAACGTCTCCGGCACCATAAACATAATGAAGTCTTTACACTCATCAATGCGGCGAATCAACTCAACATCAAACCGACCGTTTAAATTGTCTTTATCAAAGCTCACCCTTTTGCGGAATCCGGATTCTTCCAGCATCAGTTGTAGCATTTCAGGCTTGTCGCCCGAACTTCTTTTACGGTAACTTATGAATATGTCGTAATTATGCTTGCTCATCAGCTGCTAAGATAATAAAAAGAAACAGATTTGTCAATCTTACTCGAAATTTATTTTTATCTTTGAAATTCGGTAAACAGAAAAAAGAAATATATATGAAAAAAGTAATTTGCAGTGAGAAAGCTCCGGGGGCTATCGGCCCTTATAG